>WNGP01000424.1_pt1 | contig 32437 bp, 31 predicted proteins | sample 5407671 | NCBI WGS metagenome assembly WNGP01 (sample SAMN13153381, study PRJNA577476) | soil metagenome | isolation source: 40 cm soil or saprolite under Garry oak tree replicate 2 | place: USA:California | collected 2016-06-15 | reverse complement strand
TCGATGTTGAGGGAGTCGATGCCCACGAGCGCGGCGCCCGCCGAGACCAGGTGCTCCACCGCGTCGCGGGTGAGGAACGGATGGCCCGACCCGTACCGCTCGGTCCGCCAATGCGCATCCCACCCAGTGTGCACCAAGACGGCCTTGCCACGCACGTCGTGACCACCGAACCAGGCGGCGTCGAGCGCGCGCCCCTTGCGGTCGGTCGCGCGGATCACGACTCCTTCCAGATCAGCCACGGCCTCGAGCGGGTAGTCCCCGATATCCTGCCTGCCGTCGTAGCGGTGAAACGGGGCATCGATGTATGTCCCCGTGTTCGCGAGCATCTCGATCTTGCCGATTTGGAAGGTGGTGCCGGGAGCGTAGCGGCTGCTCGACGCGTCGCGCGACAGCCAATCGCTGATCGCGGGGGCGGGGAGACCGGGGTAGGTGACCATCCCGTGCTCGATGGTGTGGCTGAGATCGACCAAGCGAGAGCGAGGGCGTGTCACGCGGTAGTGGGAGACACACGGCGCGCCGGATCCTGTCCGTAGAACCGCTTCAGCTCGGCGTACAGCTCGGGATGCTCCCGCTCGAGTTGCAGCGGCCGTTCGAAGAAGGATTCCGTCGCAACCGCGAAGAACTCGGTCTTGCTGGTGGCGCCGTACGGATCGAGGGCCGAAAGGCGTTGTGCGGCGCTATCGTCACGGAGTCGTTCGTACTCCTGACCCAGCACGCGAGCCCAAGTCCGCAACGCGCCGGTCGCGAGCAGGGGCACGCCGTCCCCTACGCCGTCCTCCCCATCCAATTGGTGCGCGAACTCGTGGAGCACGACGTTGTGGCCGTCCGTCGCATCGCGCGCCCCCCTCACCACCTCGTCCCAGGCCACTACGACCACGCCCAGGCGCCACGACTGCCCGATGACCGGAACGGCTGGCCGCATCAATTCGCCGGTCCGGGAGGCACCGGCCGCGCGCTTCGGGACGAAGGCGTGGGGGTAGATCAGCACGGTGCGCAACGTGGGATAGCACGGCCCCTCGAGGTGAAGCAGCAGCAGACACGCGACCGCCGCAATCGTCACCTTCATCTCCTCCGTGACGGTGACCCCGCCGCATCCCTCAAAGTGCTTCTCCGCAACGAACAGCTGCGCCAATCGCAGCAGCCGTTCCCGCTCGTCGACGGTCAGGTCGCGCGCGAGAGGCACTCGTCTGTCGACGATGTCGTACCACGCAGGTGGGATCGGCTCCTTTCGGAGACGAGGCTGCTGTGAGGAGAGCCCTCGCAGCAACCGCGACAGGAGGACGTATCCCCCCACGAAGCACGCCAGGGCCAACAACACGACGGGAATGAGATCGGTCACCCGGTGGATCATACCGGCTTCTCGCCATGCGGCTACTGCGTCGCCGGCTGCGCGGAGGCGAGCACTCGCGCTACGGCCTTGAGGAGTTGCCCTGCGGGCGTCGCGGCGTCCGGCGACTCCGCCAGCACCACCGCGAACCGGCGCCGCAGCAGGGGATCGCGCATCGCGTGTGCCGCGAATTGCAGCGTGAGCGGCGCGAACCAGGAGGCCTGGCGCGCCGCCGCCCCCGCCCGCGCGACGGCGGCGTACTGCTCGAACAGGGCGAGCAGAAACGCGCTCTTCGAAGGAAACTGCCGGTAGATGGCTCCCTTGGTAAACCCCGCCGTTTGCGCGACCTCGTCCAGCGATCCGAGCTCGATACCTCGCTCGGCGAAAACCTGCAGTCCGGCCTCGACTAGCAGCGACCTCGTCTCCGCCTTACGCCTGGCTCGTATGATACCCATGAGTATTTATGATACTGATCAGCATCCTAATTGCAATCGGCCAGCGCAAGACGGGACATTCAGATACCAAACGGTATCCCAAAGCACCGATTATGGCGTGCCGACACCGTTGTGGGGCGGTGTGACGCCGCTGATTGCGCGGCGCGTCTCGGGCGCAAAAGATTGGGCCGCGCCCCACCCCCTCCCCTGTCAGGAGCAGGCCTGTGAGCGACGAGCAAACCGGAGCCCCGAGCGGCGGAAATCTGCAGTTCGAGCGTGCCGAGCGCGCCACCGGAGCGATCGGGGCCGACTGCGCCGTGTGCAAGCAGCCGATCACGACGTCGTACTACGAGATCAACGGTCACGTCACGTGTCAGCGGTGCCGCAGCCGGATTATGGCCGAGCGGGACCGCGGAACCTCGGGTACTCGGTTCGCAAAGGCACTGGGGCTCGGGCTGCTGGCGGCGGCCGCGGGCGCGGGAATCTACTACGCCGTCGCGGCAGCGACGGGAAGCGAGTATGCCATCGTAGCCATCGTCGTCGGCCTGCTGGTGGGCAGCGCCGTGCGCAAGGGCTCGAATCGGCGCGGCGGCTGGCGCTACCAGGCGCTGGCGATGTCGCTCACCTACAGTGCCATCGTCGTGACCTACATCCCGCAGATTATCAAGGCGGTGACCGAGCGACGCGCCAGCGTGATCAATGAAGGAGCACCCACAGCCGATTCCGTTCGCGCGGCCCCGAAACAGGTCGGCGTGGGCGGCGCGCTGCTCGGCCTGGGAGCGTTGTTTCTGCTTGCAGCCGCACTGCCGATCCTCGCCGGGATCGGCAACATCATCGGACTGTTCATCATCGGGATCGCGCTGTACGAGGCATGGCGCCTGAACAAAGCCATCCCGCTCCGCATTACCGGACCCTACCAGGTAAGTGCTCCGCCCGCCGCACCCGCTTAAGTTCCCAAGATGGTGGACAATCCGCCCGCGGCGCCGGCACCACCGGTCTGCCCCGACTGCGGCGCCCAGGTCGCGCCCGCCTTGCTCGCCTGCCCGGTCTGTCACCGTCTGGTGCACGCCGCTGAGCTGAAGCGGTTGGCTGGCGAAGCGGACCAGGCGAAGCAAACGGGCGACACCAGCGCCGAGCTCGCCGCCTGGCGCCAGGCCCTCGAGTTCCTGCCACCCGACACGGCGCAGCACCAGACGGTCGCGGCCAGGGTCGCCGAGTTGAGCCGCGCCGTCGACCGCCAGCCGGCCGGCGCGAAACACGGCTCCCGCCTGGGCAAAGGGGCGGCGGGCGGCCTCGGCGCACTCGGCCTGTTACTCGCGAAGTTCAAGTTCGCCCTGCTCTTCGTAATCACGAAGGCCAAGCTGCTCGTGCTCGGGCTCACCAAGGCGAGCACGCTGCTCTCGATGCTCCTGTCGATGGGCGTGTACTGGACGCTGTGGGGCTGGAAATTCGCGGCAGGCTTCGTGGTGTCCATCTACATCCACGAAATGGGGCACGTGCAGGCGCTGACCCACTACGGCATCAAGGCGACGGCGCCGATGTTCATCCCGGGCGTGGGCGCCTTCATCCGCCTCAAGCAGTACCCGACGGACCGCCGCGAGGACGCGCGCGTCGGACTCGCGGGACCGATCTGGGGCGCCGGCGCCGCGGTCGCCGCGTACGGGGTTTACCTCGCGACGGGCGCCGGGATCTGGGGCGCGATCGCGCATGTAGGCGCGTTCATCAATCTCTTCAACCTGTTGCCGGTGTGGCAGCTCGACGGCGGCCGCGGATTCCGAGCGCTCACCCGCCCGCAGCGTTGGATCGCCGTTCTGGTGGTCGGGCTGGCGTGGCTTCTGACGGGGGAGGGGCTGCTCGTGCTCCTGGTAGTGGCCGGGGCCGCTGCGGCGTGGTTCGGAGACGCTGCCCCGGAGCCCGATCGGACTGCCCTGCTGCAATACGCCTGGCTCGTCGCGCTGCTGTCGCTCATGACCAAAATCACCGTGCCCGGCGCTACGCCGCGGTGATTGTCGCCTGAGACGCGGAGCTGGCTCGCGGACTTGTGACCGGGGTGGGTCCCCGCCTATGTTTGCGATTCGGCCCGGTCCGGGCCGTCGTGCCGTGAGCTCTCGGGAGCCTCGATGCCGTACATAATCGCCGAGCCGTGCATCAACCTGAAGGATCGCTCGTGCGTGGATGTCTGTCCGGTGGACTGCATCTACGAGGGCGAGGATCAGCTCTACATCCACCCCGACGAGTGCATCGATTGCGGTGCCTGCGAGCCCGAGTGCCCGGTCACCGCGATCTTCCCGGAGGAAGACACGCCCCCGCAATGGAAGTCGTACATTGCGAAGAACCGCGACGTCTTTCAGAGTGCCGCTCCGCCGGGCAAGCCGCAGCGTAAGGGCAGCTAGCTCACCCTCACCGCAGCGTTTCCAGGAAGTCCGCGATCACGCGGGTCGTCGCCAGCGGCTGCTCGAGCGGGGCCAGGTGCCCCGCCGCCGGCACGACGTGGAATTGCGCGTTCGGGATCAGCGCGGCCATCGCGCGGGCTCCGGCAGGCGGCGAGATCTGGTCCTCGCTCCCCGCCAGCACCAATGTCGGCACGCGGATCTGCCGCAGCGTCTCGGTCGAGTCGGGCCGGTCGCGCAGCGCTCGCAGCGCGCCTACGAGCCCCGGCACCGACCAGCGACCCGCCATCTCGCGCACCTGCTCGGCCACTTCGGATTGCGTCGCCGGCGCCAGCAATTTGGGCAGCAGCCGGCTCACGAGGGCCTCCGGGCCATCGCGCTCGGTCAGTGCGGCGAGCTCGTCGCGCTCGCGCTTCGTGGCGGGAGCGTCGGGCTCGTGCTTGGTATCGACCAGCAGCACGGCGCTCACCCGGTCGGCGTGGCGCCGCAACAGCTCGAACGTCACGTATCCACCCAGCGAGAGTCCGCACACCACCACCGCCCCGACGCCCAGGGCGTCGAGGATCGCGACCAGGTCGTCGGCGTAGCGGGTGACCGATGCGCCGTCCCCCGCCGCGGCGGCGCTCGACGTCCCGGCGCCGCGCAGGTCGGGGGCGATTCGCTTCCAACGCGGCAGCGCCGCCAGCTGATGCCTCCACATGGTGCGGTCGAACGGGAAGCCGTGCACCAACAGGATCGGTGGACCGTCGCCCCGGACCTCGACCCCGAGCTCAGCGGCGCCGACCGTGACGCGAATCGGCTGATGGGATCCGGAGGTGCGCGGACCGAGTAAGCGCGCGATTTCCTCCGGCAGGGGCGTGGCGCGGCCCAGGCGATCGACGCAGACGAACACCATCTCCGCCTCCGCGATGAGGGCGTCGTCCGCCACGCGCCGCACCACGTGGTGCAGCGTCATGCTGGTGGTCCCGCGATGCGCGACCGTCGTCTCGATCCGTAGCACGTCGCGTGGGTACGCCCCCGCCTTGTATTCGATCACCGCCTTGCGGGCGGCGGGCCACACCCCGTTGCGGTCGAACAGATCCATCCCCGGGCCGCGGGCGAGCGCCTCCCAGCGCGCGCGCTCCAGCAACGTCAGCAGCGCGGCCTGGTTCAAGTGACCGAACGCGTCGCAATCGTACGGGTACACGGTCAGCTCGACGGTGGGGAACGCAGTCATCGCGCGGACTCCGGCAGAGGGGCGGGCATCGCAAACGTATGCCAGAAAACCACCCGGCGCACGTTCCCCGTTCCACGTTGCAGGAAAAAGGCAAAGGCCTTGGCGCCGTAGGTGGGATCGAGGATGAGGCCGTGCGGGGCCGCGAGCCGGCGCGCCGACTCGCCAGCGACCGTCGGCCACCCGTAACCGCGGCCCAACGCGTTGACGAGCTCGGGGGCGCGGGGAGCGGGGAGCGGCACATCCACCCGTGCGAGGAGGCGCCGCGCACCCCGGGCGAGCCTCAAGCTCCGCCAGCAATTGGCGACGAGCAACGGAGCGACGCGCACGGCGATCACGCGCGTCGGCCAGCCGAGCCAGGCGATGCCGAGCAGCAGACCGGCGACGGTACCGCCGGTGCCCACCGGCGCCACGATTGCGTCGGGCGGATCGGAGACCTGGTGGGCGAGCTCGAGCGTCGCGAGGAGATGACCGACGACGGCCCGGGGCTGCGCACCGCCCCCGGGAATCCAGCGCCGGGCCCCGAGCCGCCGGGCGCCGCGCCACGCGCGAAACAGCGCGGCCGGCAGGGCGACACGGCTCGTGGCCCGCTCGACCAGTGCGGCGTGGGCCCGGGACGCCGCGGCGACGACGCGGCTCGTCTCGGTCTCGGGCTGCGGAAACTGAGCGAGCGCGGCGCGGCAGGAGAGCGCCGCCGCATGCACCGCAGTGGCGAGGCAGTGGGTCGAGCCGGTCCCGCCCACCGTCACGAACACGCTCCCTGGCGGCGCGCCTGCGAGCAGGAATTCGAGGCCGCGCACCTTGTTCCCGCCGTAGCGCGGCGAGGAGCGGTCCTCGCGCTTGACCCAGAGCGCCTCCAGACCGAGCGCACGCGCGAGCGCCGGAGGAACGGGCTCGAGGGGCGTGGGCCACTGCCCGAGACTACAGGGCGCCAGCGCCGCGCGTATCTTTCGGGTCAGTCGCTCCGGATCGGACACTGCCATCCTTCAGCCGGAGGGTCGCGATGCGGGTCTCCACCGACTACATCCGCCACGCCGCGCGCGCCGCCCGCAAGTGTGCGGGTGACCCGTTGGGGGGTGCTCCCCAGCCGCCGGACGCCGAGTTCTACAAGACGCTGGCGAAGGCCCTCGAGGAGATCGCGGCCGGCATGGAGCAGTTGGGCAAGGAAGAGTGAGCCGCGCCGGACACCCTCGTGCATAGCTACATCCGGACCCCCGAGGCGCTGGCGGAGAGCATCGCCGCGTTCCGGCGCCAGCCGCTGGTGGGGGCCGACACGGAGGCGGCGAGCTTCCACCGCTATCGTGACCGCATTTTCCTGGTCCAGCTCTCCAGTCGCGACGGCCGCACGGCGATCATCGACCCGCTCGCCCTGCCCGACCTCGCGCCGTTGGGCGAGCTGCTCGCGGACCCGGCCGTCGAGAAGGTGTTCCACGACGCGGACTACGACCTGCGCATTCTGGACCGCGATTACCGGTTCCGCGCGGCGCGGATCTTCGACACGCGCATCGCCGCCCAGCTCGCCGGCGAGCCAGCCGTGGGGCTGGCCGCGCTGCTGGAGAAGTACGTCGGAGTGAAGCTCGCGAAGGAGCATCAGAAGGCGGACTGGTCGCGGCGGCCGCTGCCGCCCGCGATGCTCGAGTACGCTGCGGCCGACACCCAGCACCTCCCGGCGCTGCGGGACGCGCTGCGGGACCGTCTGACCCAGCTCGGCCGTCTCGCCTGGGCGGAGGAAGAGTTCGCGCCCCTCGAATCGCTGCGCTGGACCGGCGCGCCGGACGCCGGCGACGCGTTCCAGCGCGTGAAGGGGGCGCGCGCGCTCGCGCCGCGCTCGCTCGCGGCGCTGCGCGAGCTGTACGGCTGGCGCGAGCGGCTCGCGGCGGAGCAGGACAAGGCCACGTTCCGCATCATCGGGAACGACGCACTCCTAGCCGTGGCGAAGGCGCTGCCCCGCTCGCCCGCGGATCTCGCGCCTGTCCCGCAGCTCCCCGCGACGCTGGCGCGCCGCCACGGCCCCGCGCTGCTCGAGAGCGTCGGGCGGGCGCTCGCGCTCCCCGAAACCGAGTTGCCGCGCGTCGAGCGCAGCGCGCGGCCGCCAAAAGACGCGGCGCTCGAGAGCCGCATCGAACGGCTCAAGGCGGCGCGCAACCGCGTGGCGGCCGAGCTCGGCCTCGACCCCGGCGTGTTGTGCGGTCGCTCCACGCTCGAGGCGGTCGCGCGGACGATCCCGACCCCAAACGATCGCGCCGGGCTCTCGCGGGTGGCGGAGCTCCGGCGCTGGCAGATCGAGGTGCTCGGAACCGCGCTGCTCGCGGCGCTCGCCTAGAGCCCCATCAGGGCGCGTACCTTCGGGTCCATCTTTTCCGGCGTCCAGTACGGCTCCCACACGATCTCGATGTTCACATCGTTCACACCGTCGAGTGCGCGGATCACCTTGTAGGCGTCGTTCGTGATCATCGGACCGGCGGGGCATCCGGGCGACGTGAGCGTCATGCGGACCTCCACGTCGCCCTCCGCGATCGCCACGTCGTACACGAGGCCCAAGTCGATGATGTTCATGTCGAGCTCGGGGTCCTTCACCTGGCGCAACACGTTGCGCACTACCTCGGCCGTGAGCTGTGCCGGTGCCGCCATGGATCACTCCTTCTTCCTCTATGCTCCTCAGATGCGAAGCTAGTGGACCGCGTAGCCGCGCACCAGGCAGCGCCGCTGCCGCGCGATCCAGCGGTACACGCGCCACGCCACGGGCCGCACGCCCGGAACCCGGAAGAGGCCCGCCAGCCAGCGCCAGCGCGGCAGCAGTCGCAGGATTTCGGGCGCCGCGTCCGCCCCGGCGAGCACGCGGCCATCGGGAGGCGGAAGCAGCAGATGCATCGCCGCCGCGAGGGCGGGAAGCGGAATGCCGAACCGCGCGACCGAGTCCTGGTCCTGGAACGGGACCACGTCGAGCCGGTGTTCCCGGTCCCAGCGCCGCACCAGATCGACGCAGCGCCGGCAGAAGCCGCACTCGCCGTCGTAAATCAGGGTGGGGCGCTCAACGCGCATCGGAGGCCTCCGCCGCGCCGTCGGCGACGCGGCCGCGCACTTCCTTGAGAATCGTGAACGGGCGTCGCGCGCGCGGCACGAAGGCCCGGTTCGAGAGCAGCACGACGAACAGGTCACGGTCCGGATCCACCCACAGCGACGTCCCGGTCCAGCCGGTGTGGCCATAGCTCCTGGGGCCGAACCGCGTGCCGGCGCTCGACAGCTGCTCGCCCGTGGGCAACGCCTGCCAGCCGAGGGCGCGCGCCTCGGTGCCGTGCCCGAAGTCCGCGGCCCGGGTCGTGAACCGTCGCACCGTCTCCGGGCGCACCAGGGCCCGCCCGTCCGGGGCCGCCCCGCCGCGCAACATGAACTGCGCGAACCGGGCCACGTCCCGCGCCGTGGAAAAGAGCCCCGCGTTCCCGGAAACCCCGCGCAGCTTGAAGGCGCTGCCGTCGTTCACAACGCCCGCCACGGGGTGCCCGCGCCAGACCCCGGTCGGGGCGATCCGTCCCTTGAGTCGCGCCGGCGGGCGGAACATCGTCTGCTGCAGGCCGAGTGGCGTGAACACCTCTCGAGCGGCGAACCGGTCGAGCGGCTCGCCCGCCGCGCGCCGTACCGCTTCCCCGAGGAGGATCGCGTTCAGGTCGCTGTAGATCACCCGCGTGCCGGGTGGGACGCGGGGCGTCTCCGAGAGCACGCGCCGCATCAGGGCGGCGCTGTCGGGCAGCGCCTTGAGCTCGGCGTCCGGGATATCGGCGCGCAACCCGGACGTGTGGGCGAGGAGCTGCTGCACGGTGACGCCCGCCGTCCCCATCCCGGCGAGCTCGGGGAGGTAGGTCGCGATCGAGGCGTCGAGCGTCACCCGACCGCGCTCCACCAGGATCATCAGGGACGTCGTCGTCGCGATCGCCTTGGTGAGCGAGGCGAGGTCGTACAGGGTGCTCTCGGGATCGACGGTCGGGCTCCCCGCCGACCAGGTGAGGTGGCCGTAACCCTTGGCAAAGAGGATGGTGTCGCGCCGTCCGATCACGAGCGCCGCGCCGGGATACGCACCCCGGCGCACGCCGCTTTCGACGATCGGGTCGAAGGTCTGGGAATCGAACCGGGGCGGGCCGATCCCGGCGCCATGGTCCGGGGTCACTCCCACGACGGCTTGTAGCAGCAAGACCGCTAGCACCAGATGCCCGGAATCCGCCTGCTGCACGAGGGGCACCGCCCGTCCGCGCCCACCCGCTGTTGTTTGATCCCGTACCCGACACGCTCGATGAGCAGGTCGCCGCAATCCGGGCAATAGGTGTTCTCCCAGCGGCCGACCCGACCCGGGAGGTTGCCGGCGTAGATGAACTTGAGGCCGGCGCGCGCCCCGATGTCACACGCGCGGAGCAGCGTGTCCGCCGAGGTGTCGTCGGGGTCGGTCATCTTGTAGTCCTTGTGGAACGCGGTCACGTGCCACGGGATCTCGGGCGAGATCCCGGCGATGTAGTCGGCGGCGCGCGCGAGCTGCGACGCGTCGTCGTTGAAGCCGGGCACGATCAGCGTGACGAGCTCGAGCCACAGGCCGCGCTCGTACACCATCCGGATCGCGTCGAGGACGTGCTGCAACACCCCACCGAGCTCGCGGTAGCGTTTGTCGTCCATCGCCTTGAAGTCGATCTTGTAGCAGTCGGTCCACGGCCGGATATAGTCGAGGACTTCGGACGTAGCATTGCCGTTGGAGATGAAGGCCGTCTTGAGCCCGTTGGCACGGGCGACCCTAAAGACGTCCACCGCCCATTCGGCCGTAATCAACGGCTCGTTGTACGAAGAGCCGACCAGCCGGGCGCCCTGACGGAGGGCGAGCTGCACCAGACCCTCGGGGGTCGCGTCGCTCGGCAGCACACCCGCCGCGTCGTCGCGCAACGCCTGGCTCGTGATCCAGTTCTGGCAGTAGCCGCAGTGGAAGTCGCACCCCAGCATGCCGAACGTGAGCGTGTCGGAGCCGGGGAGGGCGTGGAAGAACGGCTTCTTCTCGGTCGGGTCGCACTGCAGCGCCGCGACGTAGCCAGCCGGGACGTAGAGCGTGCCATCCTTGTTGAAGCGGACCTTGCAGATGCCGCGCCTGCCCGGCCGCACCAGGCAGCGGTGGCCGCAGGCGAAGCAGCGCACGGCGCCCCCCTCGACCTGCTCGACCAGCTCGCCTTCCCGCACGCGCGCGTCCAGCACCTGGGCGAGCGTGGCGGCGCCACCGTCGGGAGCGTCGTGGGTCAGGAAGGAGGTGATGCTGCGGTGCGTCATGGGTGGGCTCCACCCGGAATATACGCGGGACCGGCGCTACCGCAGGGTCCCCGGCGGGAGCTGATAGAGCAGCAGCGCGGAGGCGATGTCCTTGGGCGAGAGGTCCCGCACCTTCGTCATCGCGAACATGATGTCGGTCGAGTCCGATGAGTGGTCGAGACCGATCAGGTGCCCGATCTCGTGGAGCGCGACGACCCTGACGTCGTCCACGGCGAGCGGGCGGCCGGCGGGGTCGAACGTGGCGAGCGTGACCACACCGCTCACGAGGTGGCCATCCTGGTCCCAGGTGAGGTCGGTCTGGCCGGTCCGCTGGATCTCGAATTGGAGCCGCCAGTGAAAGCGCACCTCGGCCGACGTGGAGTCCGCGTCGAGGTTGAAGCGCACGGGCACGCCGGCCTCCTGCCAACGCTGGAACGCGCCACGCACCGCGTCGAGGAAGCCCGGTTGGAAGTTGGCGGCCGTACCCGGCCCCAGGAACACCCGCACCGGAGTGAAGATGCGGTTGTCCCAGCGATGCAGCATCGAGTCCTCGCTCTGGGCGACGACCTCGTTCAGATAGGTGTAGCCCGCGCTGGCGCGAATGCGGCGCCGCGTCTCGGAGCGAGCGAGCAGCTCCATGTAGCTCGGGCCCGACGTGCCCGCCGAGACCGGCGGCGCGAGCGGAGCGGGGGACTGGCCGCCCCGCGACACGGTCGTATCGCCCGGGCCGCGCGCCGGCGCGACAGCCGTGTCCGCTCGGACGGTGACCACGCTGGTCGAGTCGACCGGGGCGGCGCGCGGCGGCCGGTGCCTGGAAGGCGTGAACACGTTCCACAGCACCGCGGACACGAAGAACACGGTGAGCCCGGCGATGATGATGGCCAAGCGACGCTCGATCATGCGCGCAATATGTCGGAATGCAGTCGCGGCACGCTAGCTTTGGCCTGCGGGCGTCTCTATGATTGTGACCTCCCTATGCTGGCACAGTAGGTGTTCGCGTTACCCGCGGTCCCCCTCGTCCGCTGGCGCGGGTGGGTCATCGCGGCGTGGGCGGCGCTCGCGCTGCTGTTCGCGCCGCGGGCCAGTCACGTGCAGGAGGTGCTCGCCCTGCGCGGCAGCGGGAGCGAGAGCACCGAATCCGCCCGCGCCTCCGAGCTCCTCAAGCAGGCCTTCCCCAGTCCCTTCGCCGATTACGTCGCCATCGTCGTTCGCGGCCCGGTGCGCTGGACGAACCAGCGCTTCGCCGTGGTGCTCGACACCCTGAAGGCGACCACCGAGCGCCGGCCGTACGTCAGCCAGGTGATCTCGGTCCGTTCGATCGGCGAATCCAGCTTCGTCAGCAAGGACCAGCGCACCACCTTCCTGATCGCTGCGCTGACGCCTGAATTCACCAGCGACATCAACAAGAGCGTCGTCCCCGACCTGCGGGATAAGATCCGCGACGCCCTGGCGCGGGCGCCCCGCTCCGACGGCTTCGACGTGATGGTGACCGGCTTCCCGGCGCTCGATCACGACGTGCGAACCGTCAGCGCCGAAGACACCGAGCGAAGCGAGGCCCGGGTGCTGCCGCTGACTCTCGTCGTGCTGGTGGTGGCGTTCGGCGCGCTGGTGGCGGCGATGCTGCCGGTCATCGTGGGACTGCTCGCCATCACCATCGCGCTCGGCCTCGTGACCATCGCCGCACGCTACCTCCCCATGTCGGTGTTCGTGCTGAACATCACCACCATGGTGGGACTGGGTGTGGGCATCGACTACTCGCTGCTCATCGTCACACGGTTTCGCGAGGAGCTGAATCGCGGGCTGTCACCCGTTGACGCGGCGGTGCGGACGATCGAGACCGCCGGATCGGCCGTGATCACTTCGGGGATCACGGTCGTGGTCGGCTTCGCGGCGCTGGTGTGGACGCCGCTGTCGGACACGCGGTCCGTCGGCGTGGGCGGGCTGCTCGTGGTGCTGGCGGCCGTGCTGCTCGCGACGACGCTCCTGCCGGCCCTGCTGGCGGTGCTGGGCCGCAACATCGACCGACCGCGCTGGCTGGCGCGTCCGCTCGCCCGGTTTCACGCACCCACCGGCTGGGAACGCTGGGCGCGCTGGCTCGGACACCGACCCTGGCGCGCGGTGGCGTTCGGCGGCGTCGCGATCACTCTCCTCACGCTCCCGCTCACCCAGATCCGTCTCGGTCTCCCCGCCACCAACTGGTTTCCGCCCGAGTCGGAATCCGGGCAGGGCCTGGCGACCCTGCGGGCGATGGGTGCGAGCGGCGCGATCCAGCCGATCCGCGTCGTGGTGCAACTCCCGGAGGGAGAGTCGGCGCTGGCCGGGCGCCGGCTCCCGGGCCTCAAGGCGCTGACCGACTCGCTGCGCAAGGACCCCCGGGTGCACGAGGTGCGCGGCGTGGCGAGCATCCGGCCGGGAATGTCGACGCTACAGCTGGCGATCTATTACAGTGACGCCGAGGCGGTGCGCGCCAGGAACGTCAAGTTCTTCGACGCCTATCTGAGCGCCGACCGGCGCATCACGCTGCTGGACGTGATCCCCGCGGACACCGTGTCGCTGGCGGGGATGATGGACCTGGCCCGGCACGTCCGCGGCGTCGTCGCGCGGGGCGTGCGGGGACTCGCGGGCGCCGAAGTCGTGGTCGGCGGCTTCGCCGCCTCCAACGTCGACACCCAGCACGAGATGTTGCGGCGCTTCCCCGAGACGGTCGGGCTCGTGCTCGGCATCACGGCCGTCATGCTGTTCATCGCGTTCCGCTCGCTGCTGGTCCCGCTCAAGGCGGTGCTGTTGAACTGTCTGTCGGTGGGTGCGTCGTTCGGGCTCACCGTGCTCGTGTTCCAGCAGGGGTACGCGGGAAGGCTGTTCGGGCTGGAAGGCCCGACGGAGGCGATCTGGGTGGTCGTGCCCGTCCTGGTGTTCGCCATTGTATTCGGGTTGTCGATGGATTACGAGGTGTTCCTGCTGACGCGCGTGAAGGAAGTGTTCGACAAGACCGGTCGCAACGATCACGCCACCATGGAGGGGCTCTCCGCCACCGCGTCGACGATCACCAGCGCCGCGCTTATCATGATCTTGGTGTTCGGGACCTTCGCCTTCGCCCGGGTTCTCGCCGTGCAGCTCGTGGGATTCGGTCTCGCGGCCGCCGTGCTACTGGACGCCACGCTCATCCGCATGGTGCTGGTCCCGGCGATCATGCACATCGCGGGGAGATGGAACTGGTGGCCGGGGGTGAGGGCGCCCAAACTGGAAAGAGAGCACAGCGTCTAAGAACGGCCGCTCCTGTCATCCAACTGCCGCAGCTGCGCACCCCACACATCCCAGTGCCAGGCCGGAACCCTGATTCCTGTCCTGGGGTCCTTCAGCGGCTTGTACTGCAGCCATTCCGCCCGCATGCCGAGCCCGGCGCCTAGCGCGAGCAGGCGCTGCTTGTCGGCGCTCACGAGGTGCACCATGCGCTCGCCGTTGTGGACGTGCCGATGAAGCCAAACGCCGCCGTCGAGGGCGAAGCACATCCCCTCGCGGCGGCGTGTGAATTCCCGGTAGGGCGGATCTAGGAGCAGGAAATGCGGCCCTCGGTGGTGGCGCTGCCGACCGGCGCCGCCGCGCCCGAGAAGAGGTAGCAGCGGTGCGTCGTGTTGGCGCTCGACGCCGTCGCCGACCACCCCTGAGCCGTGGCCTCATTGACCGTGAGGCTGACGCCGGTCGACGCCTTGAAGTTATTCATGGCGTTCAAGTTCGGCGTATAGGTCGAGCTGTCGTAGAAGAAGGCCTCTTCCGCGGTCGCGAGGTTACGCAGGTCGGACTTCATCGCGCCGATGTACGCCTTCTCCTTCGTGTTGGCGAACTTCGGAATCGCGATCGCCGCGAGAATCCCGATGATCACCACCACGATCAACAGCTCGATCAGCGTAAAACCGCGTCGACCCGTCACCTGCTCACCCTCCGGGCGCCAAAGGGCGCCGAACCCTAGAACGCACGCACGCGGGCCCGGCGCCACCTATAGTGGCCACCGGACGACAATCCTGCAAGAGCCATGCTTAACTCTTGGCATCGACCCAATTGCTTCCCACACCGATACTTACGACGAGCGGCACCCGCAGATTCGCGGCCCCTTCCATATGGCTTTTTACCAGGTCTGTGGCGCTCCCCTGCTGCCCCTCCGGCACCTCGAACACGAGCTCGTCGTGCACCTGCAGCAGCATCCGAGCCGCGAGCCCGCGCTCTCGCACCGCCTGCTCGATCGCGATCATGGCGATCTTGATCAAGTCGGCCGCCGATCCCTGGAGCGGCGAGTTGGTCGCGGTGCGCTCCCCGAACGCGCGGATATTGAAGTTCCGGTCCTTCAGCTCCGGGATGTAGCGGCGCCGCCCAAACAGCGTCTCGACGTACCCCCGCTCGCGCGCCTCGGCAACGGTGCGATCGAGCCAGCCCCGCACGCCGGCAAACCGCGCAAAATACTCGGCGATGAACGCTTTCGCCTGCTCCTGCGTGATGCCGAGCTGGCGGGCGAGGGCGAACGGTCCCTGTCCGTAGATCGTGGCGAAATTGATCGTCTTCGCTCGGGCGCGCATCTCCGGCGTCACCTGCTCCTGAGGCACGTCAAAGATGATGGCCGCCGTCTGCCGGTGGATGTCCCCGCCCAGCTCGAAGGCCCGCACGAACGCCGGGTCGCCGGACAGGTGGGCGAGCAGCCGCAGCTCGACCTGCGAGTAGTCGGCGGTGAGGAGCAGCCACCCCGGGGCCGCCACGAAGGCTCGCCGGATCGCTTCGCCGCGCGGCGTCCGCACCGGGATGTTCTGGAGGTTCGGGTCGGAGGACGACAGGCGGCCGGTAGCGGCGCCGGCCTGGTTGTAGCTCGTATGGATGCGCCCGGTCCGGGGATTAATGAACCCCGGGAGCGCGTCCACGTAGGTCGACTTGAGCTTCGCGAGCTCGCGATACTCGATCAGCAGGCGCGGCACCTCGTGCCCCATCGCGGCGAGCTGCTCCAGCACGTCGTAATCGGTGGACGGTCCGGTCTTCGTCTTCTTGAGGACGGGGAGCTGGTGCTTCTCGAACAGGACGTGCCGCAGCTGCGGGGTGGAGTTGATGTTGAACTCGGTGCCCGCCGCCCGGTAGATCGCCCGCTCCAGCTCGGCCAGCTCCCGGGCAAACTGCCGCGAGATGTCGGCCAGTCGCTCCAGATCGACGAGCACGCCGCGCCACTCCATTTCGACGAGCACGGAGATGAGCGGCACCTCGACGGTCTCGAGCAACTCGAGCAATCGGTGATCCTCGAGCTCGGGCTGGAACGCCTCACGCAGCCGCAGCACCACCTCACTGTCGCCGCAGGAGTACCGCGCCGCGTCGGCCACGGGGACCGCCTCGAACGGACGCTCGGCCCGCCCGCGCCCCACCACATCTCCATACGTCCGCAGCTCGAGCGACAGCCGTTCCCGCGCCAGCTCGTCGATCGCGTGCGAGCGGCGGCCGGGGTCGAGCACGAAGCTCGCGAGCATCGAGTCGTACACCACGCCCGCGAGCGCGACGCCGGCGCCGCGCAGCACCAGCCAGACGTACTTGATGTTGTGTCCCGCCTTGGGCACGCGGTCGTCCGCCAGCAGCTCACGCAGGGGGGCGAGCGCTTCGCTCCCCAGGGGCGGGAGGTTACGTGGCGGTGTCCCACCGGCGAGCGCGCCGTCGGGGGCGACGTGCGCGAACGGGAGATACCACGAGCGGCCCGGTGCGACGGCGAGCGACATACCGACAAGCTCCGCCCGCATCGGATCGAGCGACGACGTCTCCGTGTCGAGCGCCACGAGCGGGGCGCGGCGACACTCGGCCACCAGCGCGGCGAGCGCGCCGGGATCGTCGACGATCGTGGGCTCCACCAGCAGGGCCGTGGGTACGGGAGGTTCCGCGCCGCCGGACGGCGGCTGGGCCGCCGCTGCGGGGGCTCTCGTGCCCACCGCGTCGAGCGATCCCAGTTTCGGGATGAGCGAGCGAAACTCGAGCTCCGTGAACAGCTCACTCAAGCGCGCGAGGTCGGGCGGGCGGACCCGCAGCCCCTCGAGGTCGAGCGTGAGCGGCACGTTGCGGCGGATGGTGACCAGGTCACGCGACAGGCGTGCCACCTCGACATCACGCGCGATCGCTTCCCGGGCGCGCTTGCCGGGGATCCGGTCCGGGGTCGCGAGGATCGCGTCGAGATCGCCGAACGAGCGGAGCAGCTCCAGGGCGGTCTTCTCCCCCACGCCTTTCACGCCGGGAACGTTGTCCGACGTGTCCCCCACGAGCGCCAGATAATCGGTGACGCGCTCGGGCGGCACGCCGAGCCGTTCACTCGCGTTGGTCTCGTCGACCCAATGCTCCTCGACTGCGGCCGGGCCTCCCCGGCCCGGGTTCAGGAGCGCGATACGGGGCCCGATCAGCTGGTAGAAGTCCTTGTCCCCCGACACGATGACGACCTGGAGGCCGCGGGCGGCCGCCTGGGTCGCGAGCGTGCCGATGACGTCGTCCGCCTCGTACCCCTCGACCCCGACCACCGGCACGCGGAAGGCGGCGAGGATCTGCGCGATCCGCTCGACGGAGCGGTCGAACTCCTGTTGCAGCTCGGCGCTGAGCTTTTCGCGCGTCGCTTTGTACGCCGGGTAGGCCTGGTGCCGAAACGACTCGCCCACGTCGTGCACCCACGCGAGGTAGTCGGGCCGGCGCCGGTCCAGTAGGCGGATCAGGAAGTTGGTGACCCCCCAAGCGGCCGACGTGTTCTCGCCGCGCCGCGTCGTGAGGGGACGGGCGATCATGGCGAAGAACGCCCGGTAGATCAGGGCGTAGCCGTCGACGAGATAGAGGGTCGGCTGAGGCTCGGTCATCGCGGGACAAACATACAAAAACCCCGCCCGGTGGTTCTCGGGCGGGGCGACGCGAATGGCGTGGGGCGCTACACGCGAACGACGTTCATGGCGTGCAGCCCCTTGTCCCCCGTCTTCACTTCGAACTCCACCGCCTGCCCTTCGGCGAGCGTCTTGAAACCGTCCATCTGGATCGCCGAGAAGTGCACGAACACGTCCTCGCCCGCTTCCTGCTCAATGAAGCCGTACCCCTTGGCGTCATTGAACCACTTCACCTTTCCCCTGGACATTCGATCTGCCTCCTGCAAGGTCACTCGATGGGGCATGGCGCCCGCTCGACCCCCTAGTCGAGCGCGATAGAAATGACGCGGGCCGCAGGGCTTGTCAAGCAGTCGCTCAATTGCCCGTGACGCCGTACAGGGCGCGGTACACCTCGCGGTTGCGCAACACCGAGCGCACGTACCCCCGGGTTTCCTGGTAGGGGATCAGCTCGATGAATTGGTCGACGTCCATGGTGTCCCCGCGCGCCAGCCAGCGCATCACGGGCGTGACGCCGGCGTTGTAGGCCGCCACGGCCGCGTCGACCCGGCCCCCGAAGCGACGCAGCAGCTCGTCGAGATGGGCCGCCCCGAGGTGGAGGTTCAGGTCGGGGACGGTGATCCAGTCGGGATAGAAGGTGACATCGAGCCCGCGGGCGGTGAGGGCGGCGGTCTCGGGCGTGAGCTGCGCCAAGCCGCGCGCGCCGGCGGGCGAGAGGGCCTCGGCGTCGAACACGCTCTCCTGACGCACGATCGCGACGAAGAGGAAGGGGTCGACGCCGAACTCCGCCGCCTCCGCCTCGACTGCGGGGCGGTTCGGCCACGGGAAGATGGCGCGCAACACCCGTGGGTCCGCGGGGGCCTTGAGGGCGGCCTGCCAACCGAGGCGCACCGCCGCCGGGCCGAACCCGCGGATGGCGAGCCCGTCGCTTAAGGCGAGCAGCGCGTCGATGTCCTGCTGCGGCGCTCGGCCCAGCATGGCCCGCACTTCGACCTCGGCCGCGGTGTCGAGGCCGGCGAGCACGAGGGTGTCGAGACGGCCGAGCGACGCCGCGAACGGCTGAGACGGTGCAGGCAGCGGCGGGGCGGCCAGGCGGAGGGGCGGCAGCGGCACCTCGCGTCGCGCGCGCAGCCCGTAGTAGCCGATGGAGTCCTCGTGTGCGAGCGCCACCCACGCCGCCTCCGCGGCGGCCGTGTCGCCCCGCAGGAGCGCGAGCCTGCCGAGCCAGAACCGCGCCGCGGTGCGCTGCGGCGCCGCGGTCGCCACCTCCGCCTGGTACAGCGCCGCTGCGCTGTCGAGCAAGCCATGCCGCTGCGTCTCCGCCGCGAGCCGGAAGCGCGCCAGCGACGCCCGCACGTCGGCGGGATAGCGCGCCACCAGCTCGGCGAACCACTGGGCCGCGCCCGCCCAGTCGCCACGGTCAGCGTACATGTCCCCGAGGACGTAGAGCGCGGTCGGCGCGGCCGAGTCGCCGGGATACGATTGGGCGAATCCGCCGAGCGCCTCGCGGGCGCCCGGGTCGCCCAGCCGCACGAGGATGCGCGCGCGGCGATAGATCGCGAGCGGCCCGAGCGCGGCGTCTCTTGCCGCCGCGCGGTAGGCGCGCTCGGCGTCGCGCAACCGTCCCGCTCCGGCGAGCAGCTCCCCCAGCAGCAACAGGGTGGCCGCGCTGGAGTCGCCCTGACGCACGGCCCGTTCCACCTCCAGGCGGGCATCCGTGGCGGCGCCGTGGGGCTTCATCGCGCGCGCCAGCGCCACGCGCTCGGGCGCGGTACGGGGCGGGAGCGACGCGAGCACCACACCCACGGCCGCGGCGGCATCGTCCGTCTCGGGCGCCCGCGCCATCAATCCGTACAGGGCGTCGCGGGCTCGCCCCGAGTCGCCGCGGGCCAGCGCGAGCCGGCCGACGTCGAGGGCGCGCCCGGCTTGCGCGAAGGCCTCGAGCGCGGCCAGGCTGTCGCCGGCGGCAAGCAACGCGCGGGCGCGAGCCGCCGGAACTTCGCGCCCGGCCGGCGGGGCCACGTCGGCGAGCAAACGGAACGCGACGGCGGTGTCGCGCGTGACGCGCGCCTGGCGCACCCGCAGCCACGCGTCGATCGCGGCGAGACCGGCCGCGCGCGCCGCCCCGTACGCCGCGGCGGCGCTGTCCGGCTGCGCGGCCGCCTCCCAGGCGAGGCCGGCCCGCACCGCGAGCAGCGCCGCCCGAGGCCCGTGGGCCCGCGTCCGGGCGGCGGCGTAGTCGACGGCCGCCTGCGCCGCCAGCCCGAGCCGGGCTTCAGCCTCCGCCAGCACCGCCAGCCCCTCGCCGTCGGCGTACTCCGCGAGCCACGGCTGACCGGCGAGCAACCCTCGCGCCCGGTCGTAGCGGCGGGCGTGGAGCTCGGCCTTGGCACCGGCAAGGACGAAGCCCGGGTCCAAGTGCAGCTCGCGCGCCGCGGCCGCGAGCAGGGCTTCGGCGGCGTGCCAGGGGCGGCCGGCGAGCCGCAGCGACTCGGCCTGTTGGGCCGCCATCACCGACGAGGTTTGCTGTGCCGGGACCGCGAGCGGCGTCACCGCGCCGACCGCGAGCAGGGCCGCGAGTCGCTTCACTGCGCGCGACGCACCCGGGAGAGGACCCGCTGGTACTCCGCGCGGGACATCGGCGTGAGCCGGAACCGGCCGAAACCGGTCTGATCCTGGAAAAACAGGGTCAGCCGCAACCCGCTGAACGTCCAGCGGATCAAGCGCACGCCGCTGCGTGACACGTCGCTCGACGCATCGAACACGTCGTCGGGCTCACCCAGCGTGATGAAGACCTCGCCCCGGTCGGTGAGCCAGCCCGGATCGCCGCTTTCCCGGAAGCGTTCGTTCGCCGTCTGGACGCGCCGAAAGTACTGGTCGAGCGCTTCGTTCTCGGGCGTCATCGCCACGGGATCGGTGGCCTTGTAAAACCGTCGCCACACGTGGCCCCGCTCCTCGGGCGGGGCCTTGCGCAGACTGTCGACCCACTCCTGCCGGTCGAAATAGCGCAGCAGGTTGATCATCTCGTCGAAGTTCGTGATCGCCCACTGATCGGAAAAGCTCACGACGAAGGGGGCCCGCACCGCGAGCGCGGCGCCGCCCGGCGGCTCGAGCGCGGCGATCTCGACGCTCCCTTCGCCCACGGAGAGGTCGCCGGGTCGAAAGGCGAATTGCGTCGCGCCGAAGCGACCGTCGCCCGCCAGCGCGACCGTGTCGTGGGCCACCTCTGCGCCGCTTTGATCGAAGCCCCTCGCGGCAAGCCGGACGCCCGCGGGCAGCCCGTACGCTTCGATGTAGAAGCGCAGGGTGTCGGCGCCGTACGGCAGGGTGGCCCGGGGGTTGACCAAGAGCTGCGGCAGGTCGGCGACGCGGCTGCGCCCCGCCCCCTGGTAGACGGGGATCGGCGAGCTGAGGGCGCGTCCCGCGAAGCGGGGCACGGTGTCGACGTGCTCCTGGCGCGTGGTGGAGGGGTTGTTCCGATCCCGCACCGTGACGCTTACGGTGTAGACGCCCGGTCGCAGACCGACGAACTGCTGGTAGATCACGCTCTCGTCGCCCCGCAACGTTTCCTGAAACGTGCGAACCCGCACCGTCTCGTCGCTCGCGACCTGCCGCGCGGCGGCGGTGTCGGCGCGGAACGCCACCTCCACATGGTACTGGGCGACGAACGTGTTGCCGTCGCGCTGGAAGGTCAGGGAGTGGTTCGCGAGCGACAACGCGAACACCGCGAGGGTCGAGTCGGGGGTGGCGTCGGCGACGTACCGCACGGCGGCGACGAAGGGGAGCGGCGGACCGGCGACGAGGAATCCCATACGGCGGTACAGCGACCCGGCATCGGCCAGGGACGGCAGCGCCGCGCCGGGCTGCGGCCGCGGTCCGGTGCCGACCCGTTGCCACGAGCCGCAGGCGGTCGCGGTCAGACTTGCCAAGAGCGCCACTTCGCCGAGTCGTCTCACTTGCCCAACCTCAAATGCGGACGTTAGTTTCGCGCGTTCCCATGTCCAGCGAGAACCTCGCCGGCCGGACCGTCGGCGGCTACCGCCTCCTCGAGCGCGTCGGTGAGGGAGGCACGGCCGAAGTCTATCGGGCCGAGCACCCGGAGCGCGGCCCCTGCGCGTTCAAAGTATTGCGGCAGCGTCTGCGGGGCGACCCCACGGCGGTGAAACGCTTCCTGCGGGAGGCCGGCTATGGCTCGCGAGTCCGGCATCCCGGCGTGGTGCGCACGTACGACTACGGCGAGGCCGACGGCCTGTACTACCTCGCGCTGGAGTGGGCGGACGGGAAATCTCTCGCCGACTACGTACACCGCGCGGGGCGACTCGCTCCGGCCCAAGTGGGACGCCTCGTCCGCCAGCTGGCGGACGCGTTGGGCGCGGCGCACCAGGCGGGCATCATCCACCGCGACCTGAAACCCGAAAACATCATGTATGAGCCGGTGACCGAGCAGGTCAAGCTGCTCGACTTCGGGATAGCGCGCGACGCGGAGCTGCCCGCCGAGGAGCGGCTCACCCGCACCGGCTTCTTCGTGGGGACCCTCAAGTACGTGGCGCCCGAGGCGCTCTCGGGGGAGCTGGTGGACGGCCGGGCCGACATCTTCAGCCTCGCGACGATCACGTATTGGCTCCTCTCCGGTGTGCATCCCTACACCGGGCGCACGCCGCGCGAGCTGTTCCAACAGTTGCTCAGCGGGACCCCGGTGCCGCTCAACCAGGCGGTGCGCGGCGTCCAGTTCCCGGCGGCGCTCGAGGCGGCCGTGATGCGCGGTCTGACGCGCGACCCGGCGAAGCGTCAGCCCACCGTCGGCGCGTTCGCCACCGACGTCGAGGCCGGGATTGCTGCCGGGCCGGGTGCGAAAGCTGGTGGTCTGCTCGCAGGGCTGAAACGCGCCCTCGGATGGCGTCGCTGATGACGTTTAGTAGTAGTACATACTACTACTTACAACTGCCATGAGCGCGACTTCGGATCTCGAGCAGCGACTGCGCGATCTGCTGCGGGAGCGCTCGATTACGCGTGGTGACTTCGTGCTGGCCTCCGGGCGTCGCTCCACCTTCTACATCGACGCCCGCCGTACCACCATGGCAGCGGAAGGGCTCGCGGTCATCGGCGCCCTCGCGCTGGAGCGCCTCGCGACCCTCGGGTGGCGGCCCGACGTCGTGGGCGGGCTCACGCTGGGCGCCGACCCGGTTGCGTTCGCGATCGCCGCCGCCAGTCGCGGGTCGGGCCGCCACCCTGCGGTCGACGCCTTTTCCGTGCGGAAGGAGGCCAAGACTCACGGCACGGGCAAGCGGATCGAGGGGTGTTTCACTCCCGGCGCCGCAGCAGTGATCGTGGAGGACGTGATCACCACCGGTCGATCCGCGCTCGAAGCGATCGGTGCGGTCGAGGCCGCAGGGGGCCGTGTGCTGGGCGTGCTCGCGGTGGTGGACCGGGAGGAGGGGGGTCGTGCCGCGCTCGAGCAGGCCGGCTATAGGGTGGCGGCGTTGGTCACCGCCACGGAGCTCGGGCTCCGCGCTCAGGGGTGACCGCCGTCCTCACCCTCGTGGTCGTCATCACGGCCGTCTTCGTTGTTGTCCTTGAAGGTCTGGAACGACCGGATGATGTTGTGGCGCACCAGGTCCTCGTTCGCACCGCCCTCGGCGGCGGTCGCGGGATCGACCAGCGTGCCGCTGTTCCGGAACCAGCCGCTCAGGTCCAGACTTACCGTCAGCTTCGCCGAGGTCCCCGCAGTCACCTCGATCGGGGGGTTGAACCTGAGCTCCTGATCCACGTCGAGAGCGCTCGTGTACGTGAAAGCGGCGCCGTTGAACGTGCCCTCCATCCGGATGCTGATCCCAGCGAAGTCCGGATGTGCCGTGAGAAATGCTTGATCCGCCGCGTCGCCGTTGTCCGACGGCTTGTGAATCTCAAATCTCAGCTCGTCGTACGTCCCGGCGGGCACCGTAGCCTCGAACATGCGCTCGATGCCGCCGAGCGGGAGGTCAACCAGGATCGGCCCGGCCTCGAGCTCGTCGCACTCCCCGTCCGCCTCGTTCATTTCGTTCCCTTTGTTCCCGTCGTTTCCGTCGCTGGCTGGGGTCGCCACGGTCGCCACGGTGATCTGGCTCGACTCGTTGCAAGCAGAGCGCTCGACCGGTTTCAGCTCCACTTTGCGCAGCACCAGCTCGACGCTCGTGATGGCGAGGGTGTTGTTGCTGGCGTCGCTGAAGGTCTCGGGACCGCCGGCCTGGAGCGAGGCGGACAGGGCTTGACCGGTGGGAGCCGACGGGAGCGTCGAGGGTTGCACGGTCGAAAGGGCGAGACTGACTTTGCCCGCGCCGCGGGGGCCGGCCCCGTCGGTGCAGGCGACCAAAGCGAACGTGGCCAAGATCACACAGGGCATGGCCCGGTGGTTTTGCATGGGTGCCTCCGAAACAGGTTGGACGACTCGTATTACCCCCGAAAAAGCAGAACCAGTCGTCGCGACTTGTGCCGGACCTGCGGGCGTGTATGATGCTGATCCGATGGCCCAAGCTGCAACAGTCCCGTCAAGCGCGGCCGAACAGCGCTCGCTCGCCTCCCGGATGCGCGGTTGGAAAGACGATGCCTCCGGGCTCGAGCAGCGGCTCAAGGACCTCGAGACGATCGCGCGCAGCTTGCGGCGTCGCTGGTGGCTGGTGGGGCTCGGCATGGCGCTGGGGATCACCGGGTGGGCGGTCGGGGCCGTGCGCACGCGCCCCGGGACGATGGTGCTGGTGGGCGGGGGCGGACTCGTCCTCAACGCCCTGCTCGGCATCATCAACGAGCGCGGCTGGTACCGCTGGTGGCTCATCTATGGGCTCGCGCTGTTGGACGTGCTGCTCGTAGGTGTGCTCGTCGTATGGTTCGGCCACGGCGGCTTCGCGGTGGCGTTCCTCATCGCCGTCCTCCCCTACGCGTTCGACCAGGGTCACACCGTCGGCAACTTCCTTGTCCTCACGGCAGCGCTGGCCTACCTCGGAGCGAGCTACCTGCATGATGAGCTGTACGGCGCCACCGCCAGCGGGCTGACCGCGGCGGGCCTCGAGACGGTGGGGCTCATCACGGTGGCCTGGGCACTGAAGCAAATCCCGGCGACCCTGATCCAGCGGATCCGGGACGCGCGCGACGTCATGGGCGAAGCGGAGCAGGGTCACCTCGCGGTGCGGGCGCCGGCGCAGGAGTCAGACGAGCTGGGGTTCCTCGAGAAGAGCTTCAACCGCATGCTGGGGGAGATCGGCGGGACCATTTCGACCGTGCAGCGCGAAGCGGACGAGGTCGCGGCCTTCGCCGAGCAGCTTGCGGCGTCGGCCGAGGAGCTGCACGCCACGTCCGAAACGGTCACGCACACGGCGCAGCAGCTGGCGCGGGACCTGGCCCAGCAGCGGGAGCTGGCGGAGGGGGCGCGGGGCGAGAGCGCGAAGGCCGCCGATCAGGCGGAGTCGTTGCGCGTCCGGGCCGAGCTGATGCAGGTGGACGCGGCGCGGCTGGTGGCGGCGGCACAGCGGGGGCGGGAGCGGGTGGCGCGGGCGAGCCAGACGCTCCGCGCCGTGGGAGACGAAGTGCGGGCCACCGCGTCCACGGTGGCCGGGCTGTCGGGGATGTCCGAGCGGATCGGCGGGTTCGCGCAGACCATCGCCCGCATCGCCCGGCAGACCCACCTGCTCGCTCTCAACGCGGCGATCGAAGCCGCCCGCGCCGAGGAGCACGGGGAGGGATTCGCCGTCGTGGCGGACGAAGTCCGCTCGCTCGCCGGGGAGGCGGGGAAGTCGGCGCGGGAGGTTGCGGAGCTCGTCTCCGAGCTGCGTGCCGGGATCGACGCCGCCGCGCGGGCGATGCAGTCGGGGGAAGCGAAGGTGCGCGACATCGGCGCCGTCGCGGCCGAGGCCGACGGCGCGCTGCAGGAGCTGCACCAGGGGATCGAGCTCGTGGGCGACCTCGTGAACGCCACGGCGGAGGTGTCGCGTGGTCAGGCCCAGCGGCTCGCGGAGCTGGCCCAGTCGCTGCAACAGGTGGCGGCGATCTCGAGCGGCTCTTCCCAGAGCGCCGACGGCGCGGCGGCGGCCACTCAGGCCCAGATCACCTCCATGGGCGATCTGACCGCGACGTCGCAGCAGCTCGCGCAGCTGGCGGAGCGGCTGCGTGCCAGCATCGCCCGCTTCTCCGTGCTGCAGCGGGACACGACGACGCGCGACGATCCGAGCACGCGCGCCGCGGCCGACTGATCACCCCGCCCGGGACACGCGAGTCGCGTAGGGTCCTTGGTCCCACAGCCCCGCGTTGAGGGGGTGAAACGCGCGCAGGGTATCCCGGTACGGGGTGACGAGCAAGTCGACGTAGCGCTCGAGCGAGACGTCGAACGGAAAGCGGCGGCGGAACTCGCCAGCGGTGACGCCCAGCATCGCCTTCAGGTGCCGGCCGAAGCTCTGCGGCGACGAGTAATCGAGCCGGTACGCCACGTCGGAGACGGACAGGCCCGGGTTGAGGAAGAGATAGGCGGCGTGCAGCAGGCGCATGCCGGCGAGGTACGTCTTGGGCGACGGCAGACCGACCCGGTAGAAGCGCGACATCAGCGTGCTGGGGCAGATGCGGAGGTGGCGGGCCAGGCCGCGCACCGTGCTGAGGACTGGGGCGAGGCGTGCCATCGCCTCGAAGAACACGCGCACGTCCTCGGGCGCGTCGTCGAGCGCGGGCACGACGCGCGCCAGGATGCGTGCCGCAACGGGCGAGGCCGGGTGGGAGAGCAGGTCGCGCAACCGGCGCCAGCCGGCAGCCTCGGTGCAGTCGACCGCCGTCCGGACCCCTGTCGCCCCGAGCCGCAGCAGCAGCTCGGTGACCTCGCGGTCGTGGTGCGACACGAGCGCCACGGCGGGGATCGCGGGGAACTCGCGTACGAAGCGGGCGACGCCGGGCAGCTCATCGCCGCGGCAGCGGTGCACCGAGAGAACGAGGGCGTCCACCCGCTTGCGGCGGGCCGCATGCAGCGCATCCCGCAGCGAGTTGGCGTGCAGCGTCGTGAAGCAGCCGTCTCCCGCGGCGTCGACACGCGGGCGCTCGGTCGGGGGCAGGACGGTGCACACGGTCACCATGGAGGGGAGACGATAGCGTGGCGCCGTCAACCTCTGGTCAAGATGCGCCGCGGTCGCGCGCGGCGGGGGCCGAGGTGACGGGGCAGGCCTCAACTTCGCGTCAACGACCGGAGGAGCGAGCTTGACCCTGTCTGATACTCGTGACGACAGTGTCTCCCGACGAGCGCGGCGCGTGGCACTCCCGCTCGTGGCGATCGTCGTAGTCCTCACCGTCGCCGGTGCGTTCTGGGTCACGCGTTTCGGCTCCGAGGTGCACCGGGACCCGGGGCTCGTGTACCGCGACCCGAGCACGCTCGACAAGCTGCTCAAGCGCGGACGCGACGCCGAAGCAGCGGGCGATCGGGCAACGGCGATCACGACCTATCGGTTCGTGGTGGCGGTCGGCGCGGGAGGGGATTCCACCATCGCCCGCTACGTCGCGGCGGCGCGAGCGGGGCTCGCGCGGCTGGGGGACAAGCCCCACTAACCATGGCCCAGCAGGTTTCGGTACACCTCGAGGTCGCTCCCGCTAAAACACACGAACCGCACCAGCTCGATCGACGTCGGCCGTTGCAACTCCGCTCGCACCGTTTCCACCGCGATCCGGGCCGCCTGCTCGATCGGGTAGCGATACGCCCCCGTGCTGATCGACGGAAACGCGATCGACTTGATGCCGTGCTCGTTCGCGAGCTTGAGACTGTTGACGTAGCAGCCGCGCAGCAGCTCGGCCTCGCGCCGCTTCCCACCGCTCCACACGGGGCCCACCGTGTGGATCACGTGCTTCGCCCCCAGCCGGTAGCCCTTGGTGATCCGGGCTTCGCCGGTGGGGCAGCCGCCGATTCGCCGGCACTCTTCGAGCAGCTCGGGCCCCGCCGCGCGATGAATCGCGCCGTCCACGCCGCCGCCGCCCAGCAGCGTGGTGTTCGCGGCGTTGACGATGGCGTCGACCGTTTGCTGCGTGATGTCGCCCTGCACGGCTTCGATCTTCGGCACGCTGTAACCTTAGCCTGCTTTCGCCTGCCTCTGCCTGGCCTTCCGACCTCCTAGCACCGCTCCCCACGGAACCCTATTGTTAGGGCGAAACCAACGGGCGCCGCGTGCGGGGTGCCCGCGGCCCGCTGGCAATCGGGGAGCGAGCATGTCAACGCGCGACCTGATCGAACGGGTCCGCAAGGCGCTGGGCGACCGCTACAATGTGATCACCGCGGTCGGCCGGGGTGGCAACGCGTGCATCTTCGGCGCCTACGACCAGGCCGGCCAGAAGGTCGCCATCAAGGTGCTCCACCCGGAGCTCGCGGTGTCGGTCGCCGCCGACCGCTTCCTGCGCGAGATCCGCTACGCCTCCCAGCTCGATCATCCGCACATCGCGCGCCTGCTCGACTCGGGCGAGACCGACTACCTCCTCTGGTTCGCCATGCCGTACCTGCCGGGGGAGACGCTGCGACAGGTGCTGCGGCGCGAAGCACGACTCGCGGTGGACCGGGCCACGCGCGCCGCGTGCGAGATCCTCGACGCCTTGGGCCACGCGCACCAGCACGGCATCGCGCACCGCGACATCAAGCCCGACAACATCGTGCTGTCACCCACCGGCGCGGTGCTCGTGGACCTGGGCATCGCGCGCGCCATCGCGACCTCGGGGGACGACCGCGTCACGCGCAGCGGATTCGTGGTGGGCACCGAAGAATACATGAGTCCGGAGCAGGCGGCGGGCAGCCCGGACGTCGACGGCCGGACCGATCTCTATTCGCTCGGCATCGTGCTGTTCGAGTCGCTGGCGGGGCGGCCGCCGTTCTCGTCGGTCAGCGCCGCCGCCGTCCTCGACATGCACCAGCACGAGAAGGCGCCGGATATCCGGAGCCTGCGACGCGACATCCCCAAGCCGCTCTCGCTCGTCCTCGCACGCGCGCTCGCCAAGACGCGCGACGAGCGGTGGCAAACCGCCACCGAGATGCGCGAGCAGCTGCTGCCGTTCACACAGCCGGTGGCATGAGACACGGCGGTCGGGCGCTCGTGCTCGGCGTGCTGCTGGCCGGGGGCGTGTCGGTGCGCGGGGCGGCGCAATGTGCCGACGGCTCCCCACCGCCCTGCCGCATCTCACGTCCGGCGCTCGACAGTGCCCGCTACGTGATCCTCCCGTTCGCGCATCGTGAGGGGAGCCAGGCGATCGATCTCGATGGCGCTGACTGCGCCGAGTTCCTGAGCGAAGCGTTCGGCCGGTGGACCGACGTCCGGCTCACCGACAAGACCCGGATCTACGACGCACTGTACCGCCGGCGGGCGGGGGTGCCGTTCCGCATTCCCTTCGACGCCGCGCTTGCCATTGCGCGCCAGCTCGGGGCCGGGCGCGTGGTAATCGGGCAGCTGTGGAACTTCGGAGACACCCTGCGACTCACCGCGGGCGTGTACGATGCGGCTCGAGCCGGGCCGCCGCTGCGGGAGGCGACCGCCCGCATCCCCTCGGCCACGGCGCACGCGGGAGCGGCGTTCACCGCACTGGCGGCGTCGCTCCTGGGTGCCGACCCTGGGGCGGCGGCCGAGACAGGCGCCGAGGCGACGCGCTCGCTCCGGGCCTACAATGCCGCCCGGCTGGGCCAGCACGCGCTCCGCGCGTGGGACCTCCCGGGTGCCGCCCGTGCGTTCCGCTCGGCCATCGCGGCGGACTCGGAGTTCGCCCACGCGTACGTCTGGCTCGGCCAGGCGCTCTTGTGGGCTGCCGATTCGAGTGCCGACGCCGCGCACGACCGGGCCACGATTGCGCGCCGCGCCAGCGCGCTGGTCGAGCGCCTCGGGCCGACGGACCGGGCGCTCCTACTTGCCCAGCAGGCCATGTTCGAGCGTCGCTGGCCGGAGGCGTGCGAGCGCTACCGCGAAGTGCTGGCGCGAGACTCGCTGAATTTCGATGCGTGGTACGGGCTCGCGCAGTGCAATGCCGAGGATCCTGTAGTGATACGAGACCCCCGTGACAGCGCGCGCTTCGTGTTTCGCGGGAGTTGGCACACGGCGGCGCTGGCGTACCGGAGAGCCTTGCTCCTCGCGCCCTCGTTCAATTTCACCTTTCGAAGCAATGGGCCAGAGGGTTTGACTCGCATTCTACCCGTCCAGCGCTTCTGGTGGCGCGGCGGTGCGTTCGAGCGCGTCGAATACTACGCGTTTCCCGAGCTCGAAACCGACACGCTGGCATTCCATGCCTTTCCTGGGGCATCACCGCCCGACCATCGACCGGCCACGCAGGACAGCGCGGTGGCGCGCAATCGCCGCACTCTGCTCGAGGTCACGGCCGCGTGGGTCGACGCCTTCCCGCAAGAGCCGCGGGCCCGCCGCGCTTTCGGAAGTGCGCTCGAGGCCGCCGGCGACATCTTGCCGACCGTGTCCGGAGCGCGCTCCGCGTGGAGTGAGGTCCGGGCAGCGCAGCGACTCGAGCGCAACGCAAACCAGCGGGTCCGCGATGCCGTCGCCGCTGTGCGGCTACTGGTCAAAGCGGCAGACTTTGACGCGGCGCGCTCGTTGGGAGATTCCCTGTTGCGCGCTGTGCGGCCCCGCGTCGCGGGCATGGCGGGGATAGCCGCGCTGCTCGGTCGACCGAGCCTCGCGGCGCGCCTGGTCGCGCCGGAAGACCCAGCGACTGTCGTCCACGGCAGTGCCGACAATCAACCGGTCGCGATCCCACTCGAAGCGACACGCGCCGGCCTCGTCCTCCTGGCCTACGCCTCGGTTGGGGGGCCGCGCGACAGCGTCGCGGCCTACGAGCGACGCGTAGACGAGCTCGTGGCGCGGCTGCCCGCCGCCACCAGACCACGAGCTCGTAGCGCCCTCCTCGACGCTGCTGCCGAGCTCGTCTTCGGCCAGATGGGACTGCGACCGGCGCACCGCTCCACGCCTCCGGGACCGGACGGCACGATGGCGATGCAATGGGCGCTGGCGCACCATGACACCGCGGCCGTGCGCAGGTCGCTTCGCGAGACGCGCGAACGCAACGGCGGTCTGCCGGCGAGCGAGGACTCCCCGCCGGACGGAGTCTACACGGATGCAATCCTGTACCTCGCTGCCGGCGACACAGCCACGGCGGTGGAGGCCCTCGACATCCCGTTGAACAGTCTGTTGGGCGTCCATGATGCACTCCTCGACTATGTCCCCCTCGTTGGCGCGTTCGTGCGCATGATGGCGATCCGCGCGGACCTCGCCGCGGCGCGGGGCGAGCAAGAAGTAGCACGGCGCTGGGCGAAAGCGGTCGTCGCCCTCTGGTCTGGAGCGGAGCCGCCGCTGCAAGCGACGGTAGCGCAGATGCGGCACATCCTGCGGCAGCCACCGTGATGTATCTCCCTCGCCTAGGAGGCCCCATGCGCGCGCTCCGATTTCTTCTCGTCTCTACGATCCTCTGGGGAGGGGCGCGAGCCGACTCGCAGGTCGTCGTGCGGGTAGACTCGGGCGTCCCAACGCGGCAGATCCCGTACCCCGGGACCAAAGAGGACTCTTCTCGGTTTCCAGCGCTGGTCGCCAGCCTGCGGTTCGACTCGACGCTGGGTGCTGCAGACGAACAGCGGTTGATGGTGATCGACACAAGCGGGCGCCATTACGGTCCGCTTGCGCGCATTGAGCCGGAGTCCGGGTCGTACCTGCTCACCGAACCTCAGCTGGCCGAGGGGAGGATCATCGCTCGCATCCACAGCGAGCGACGGTACGACAAGCTCGGGCTCGATCCAGGCTGGAACTGGTGGTGGGTAGACAAGCGGGGCGGCCGGAGCCACACGGACTGGCGATCCGTCTTCATTACGTCGAGGGGAAGGAAGTCCGTCCGGAGGCTGGATGTATCGGAGTACGATCACCAGTGGAAGCAGGCTATTTCCCGCTTCCTGTGGCGCGAGAAGGATGAGGGGACCTGGGGCACATGCGGCGGGAAGTGCTGCAGTAGCTACTAGGCACACGGCCTCCGCTTGCCCCCGGGTGACTCAAGTGGCATTGTGCTTGCCACTTAGAGCCACCCATGTCTGCCGATCCGCTGTTCGACCGCCTGGCCCAAGCCCTCGCGGGCCGCTACACCCTCGTGCGCGAGCTGGGCCGCGGCGGTATGGCCACCGTCTACCTCGCCACCGACGTGAAGCTCGGCCGGCACGTGGCCATCAAGGTGCTGCCGCCCACCACCCGCGCCTACCTGGGAAGCGGCCGGTTCCAGCGGGAAGTCCTGTTCGCCGCGCAGCTGTCCCACCCCCATATCGTGCCGTTGTTCGAGGCCGATGAGGCCGACGGCCTGCTCTTCTACGTGATGGAATACGTGGAGGGCGAATCGCTGCAGGATCGGTTGGCACGCGATGGGCCACTCGCCGTGGAGGAGGCGGTCCGGATCGCGGCCGAAGTCGGCGACGCCCTGGAATACGCGCACGAGACCGGAGTGATTCACCGTGACATCAAGCCCGGCAACATCCTGCTGTCCCGCGGGCACGCGATGGTCAGCGACTTCGGGATCGCCAAACTCTTCGCCGAGAGCGGGACCACGGCCGGTGGGTCTTCGATCACAGGCACGGGGATCACAGTGGGCACCGCCGAATACATGAGCCCGGAGCAGGCCAGCGGGGAGAAGCGGATCGACGCGCGCTCGGATGTGTACGGGCTCGCGGCAGTGCTATACGAGATGCTCGCGGGCGAGCCGCCATTCACGGGCCCCAGCGCGCAGGCCATCGTCGCCAGGGTGCTGAGCGAATTTCCACGCCCGATTCACACGATCCGACCCAATCTGCCCGCCCACATCGAGCGGACGCTCGCCGCGGGGCTCGCCAAACTCGCGGCCGACCGGCCCCCGACGGCTCGGCACTTCGTCGAGATGCTCACGCGTCCTACCGCCGAGCGGCGGTGGGCCGCGCGGCCGCGCTGGCAGAT
>WNGP01001756.1_pt1 | contig 32549 bp, 29 predicted proteins | sample 5407671 | NCBI WGS metagenome assembly WNGP01 (sample SAMN13153381, study PRJNA577476) | soil metagenome | isolation source: 40 cm soil or saprolite under Garry oak tree replicate 2 | place: USA:California | collected 2016-06-15 | reverse complement strand
CCGAGCAGGTGCTCCTGGCCGAGGAATTCCTCCAGGGTCGTGGGGCGCATACGGGCCGCGAGAGGCTCGGCGGAGCGGGAGAATAACGTCGGCTCAGACACGGGAGACGGGAGGCGGGAGGCGGGAGTGATCCGGCGTGTAAAAAGCGACAACTCGCGGAAGTTGGATGACGCAGCTGCGGACGGCGCTCGCCACCTTCGGTGGATGCGCAATCTGGAGTCGTTCGACGCTTGGAAGCTCGGTCAAGATCTGGCGACTCTGGCCTACCAGCTGACTCTCTCGCCTAAGTTGCAGAGGCACTTTGCACTTAAGGACCAGATTCGCCGTGCCGCACTGTCGATTCCAGCCAATATTGCTGAGGGCTATGCCTTGGGAACGACACCACAGTTCCTGCGCTGTCTGCGAATTTCGGTCGGCTCGACGGCGGAGCTGCGCTCTCATCTCGAGATCGCTCGAAGAGTCCACCTCATACCAGAGCCGGACGTCTCCGCGGGGCTAAAGCTCTGCGATCGCATGCTCGCTGTCGCAATAGGTCTGATTCGGAAACTGTCCCGGTAAACACTCCCGCCTCCCGTCTCCCGTCTCCCGCTCAGGACACGGAATCTAAGATGTGTTTCGTAACATAGAACACCGCTGCTCCCGCGAAAAACGCCGCCGGTAGCTTCCACCCGCGCTTCCCTTGAAACTCCGGCACCAGATTCGACGCCGCCACGTAGATCGTGACGCCGGCGGACAACGCCAGCCCGTGGTGCACCAGGAAGGAGATCCGGTCCGTGAGGGCCACACCGGCGAGCGTCGCCGCGCCGAGCATCGCCGCGGCCCCGATGGCTTGCCCGCCCGAACGCCCGCCCGCCAGCATCAGGCTCGACACCGTCACACCCTCCGGGAGCTTGTGGAGGAAGATGGCGATGAACACCATCACGCCGAGCGTCGGCCGTACGAGAAACGCGCTGGCAATGGCTACCCCGTCGAAAAACGTGTGCAACAGCAGACCTACGACCGCCGAGCTGCCCGCCACACGGTTGACGGCGTGCGTCTCCTCACCGAAATGGAAGTGCGGCGTCACGGTGTGCTGGGTGAAGTGTACGGCCAGGTACCCCGCCAGGACCAGCGCCGGCGCCGCCGCGCCCGAGCGTGCGAACGCCTCGGGCAAGAGCTCCACCACAGCCACGGCCAGCATGAACCCCGCGCCGAACGCGACGAAGTGCTCGATCAGGGCGAGCTCCCGCGCCGCGCGCCGCGTCACTGCGAGCGCTCCCACCACGTTGCCGAGCGCGGCTACGAGGGCGTACGCGAAGGCGCTAGACACGGGAGAGCAGGTAGTCGCGCGTGTTGCGGGTCGGATCCTCGAGCACGTCCGCGAGCAGTCGCTGGAGGGTCTCCCCCACCTCCGGCCCGGGGCGCACGCCGGCGGCCAGGAGATCGGCGCCTTTCACCGCGAGGTCCTTCACCGTCAGCGGGTCCTTCGCAGCTCGGATCGACGCCACGACCTTCGGGAGCGGAGAGCGGGGAGCGGTACCCGCCGGAAGGAGGGCCAGCAGGTCGTCGCCATACTCACCCACTTGTGACAACCAGCGGCGCACGTCGGGAACATGCTTCGCGTCCGGATACTTGTCCCGCCATTGCCCGATCGCGCGGCCGCGCTCGATGTCCTTGTTCGAGCACTTTAGGCGGGTCAGTAGGGAGGCCGGATCGGATGCCAGGAACGCCGTGATCAGCACCGGGTCGCGCGGTAGCTTGTCGAGCGCATGGAGGGAACCGCTCCCCGCTCCCCGCTCCCGAATCTCCGGCAGCCAGATCCGCGCCGCCCCTATGTCCATCCACAGCGTCAGGAGCTTCGACACCCGTTTGGCGGTGGTGATTCCTTTGAACCACTCGTCCCGCACCCGCTCGGCCGAGAGCTGCGCCAGCCCCTGCACGTTCGCCTTCGCGGCCTCGAGCGTACGCGGGTGGATGCGGAACTCGAACCGCGCGCTGAAGCGCAGCGCGCGCAGGATCCGCAGATAGTCCTCCTGAAACCGCCAGTTGGCGTCCCCCACCGAGCGGATCAGCTTGCGCTCGAGGTCGTCGGCGCCGTGGAACGGATCGCGCCACTCGTGCCGGATCGGGTGGTACGCGATGGCGTTGATCGTGAAGTCGCGGCGCGCGAGGTCGTCCATCAACGACACGCCGAATTCCACGACGGCGTGCCGGCCGTCGGTCTTGATGTCCTTGCGGAACGTGGTGACTTCGTGCTGGCGCTTCTGCCGGTCCAGCACGGCGATCGTGCCGTGCTCGATCCCCACCGGCACCGTGCGCTTGAAGAGGCGGCGCACCTCCGTGGGCGGCGCCGCGGTCGTGAGGTCGAAGTCATGATTCGCGACCCCCAACAGGTTGTCGCGGATCGCCCCGCCGACGCACCAGGTCTCGTACCCCGCGGATTCCAGCTGCTGGGCGATCCGCAAGACCGCGTCGGGGATCGGTAGCCGGGCGGGAAACGGCATTCCCGGCCCTAGCCGTCGAGGATCACGGCGGCGGCGGCGGCGGCGACACCGGCGCTGTGGGTGAGGCTCACGTTCCGCTCAGCCGCACAGCACGCTCCCCCCGTTCACGTTCAGAATCTCGCCCGTGATGTGTCGGGCCAGATCGGAGCACAGGAATACGATCGGCCCCGCGCAGTCCTCCGCGCTCGCCACGCGGCCCAGCGGGATCGTCCGCTCGATCTCCCGTCTCCGGGCTCCCGCCTCCCGCGCGTAGGCCTCTTGGCTCATCTCCGTCTCGACCCACCCCGGCGCCACACAGTTCACGGTGATCCGGCGCGGGGCCAGCTCGACCGCGAGCGACTTGGTAAACGAGATGACCGCGCCTTTGGTGGCCGCGTAGTCGGCGTGGAACGCCTCGCCGCGCTGTCCGGCCGTGGACGACACGAGCACGATGCTGCCGCCGTCGGGAAGGAGCGGAATGGCGGCCCGGCATACGTACAGCACGCTGCTGAGGTTGGCGCGCAGCGTCGCGTCCCACTGGGCGTCGGCCATCGCCGCGACTGGCACGTCATCGGGCGGCCAGATGCCGTGATTCACGATCAGGAGCTCGAGCCCTCCGAGGCCCTGCACCGCCTCGTCCACGGCCCGCCCCGCCGCGGCTGAATCACCCAAGTCGCCTGCAATGCCGATCGCCACACGCCGGAGCCGCCGTACCGCCGCGAGCGTTTCGTCCGCCTCCGCCCGCCGGCTGCGATAGCCGACCGCGACGCTCGCACCCGCCTGCGCCAGCATCAGGGCCGTCGCGCGCCCGATCCCCCTCCCCCCACCCGTGACGAACGCACGCTTGCCCTCGAGGGAGATCACAGCCCCAGCGCGCTCTCGACCATCGCACAGACGATGTGCTCTACGGCGAGGTGCAACTCCTGAATGTGTGACGTCTCATCGGAAGGTACGACGAGGGCGCAGTCTGCGAGTTCCTTCAGAGCCCCACCACCCTTCCCCAGCAGGGCGACGACCTTCACACCCTTGACCCGCGCCGCCTGAGCGGCGCGCAGGGTATTGGGACTCTCACCGCTGGTAGAGTGCAGGACGAGCACGTCTCCGGCGCGCGCCACCGCCTCGACCTGCCGCGCGAAGATCTCGTCGAATCCCAGATCGTTGGCACAGGCGGTGAGGAGGGACGTGTCCGTCGTCAGGGCGACCGCCGGCAGGGGTCGGCGGTTGTGACCGTACCGCACGACGTATTCCGTGGCGATGTGCTGAGCGTCGGCGGCGCTCCCACCGTTGCCCGCGAAGAACAGCGTTCCGCCGGCGCGCAACGCGGCGACGTAGACATCCGCGATCGCCGCGATTGTCCCGGCGTGCTCCTCCCCGATCCGCGTCGCGAGCACCGCCAGGGTCGTGAGCCCGGCGCGGGCCTGCTCGGCCGGCGTCACCCGGCCGCCGCCTGTACCAGCGCCTGCAAGTCCGCGGCCGAGGCACCCCGCTCCTCTAGCGCGGTCCCGACGACCACGAAGTCCGCTCCCGCCGCGCGTGCCGCCCGCACTTGGGCCGGCCGCTTGATCCCGCCCCCCACGAACAACGTGAGATCCGGTACCGCCGCGCGACAGGCGCGGATCAGGTCCGCCGCTACGGGGCGTGGCGCGCCGCTCCCCGCGTCCAGATAGATCGCCCGCATGCCGATCAGCCGCGCCGCGCTGGCGTGCGCGGCGGCGAGCTCGGGCTTGTCCGCCGGTAACGGTCGCGTCTGGCTCACCGCTTCAACGCTCGTGACCCGGCCACCGTCCACCAGGATGTAGCCCGTCGAAAGCGTGGCGACGAGATGGCGGGTGAGAAACGGAACCGCGCGGACGTGCTCTTCGATCAGGTATTGCGCGTTGCGTCCCGAGATGAGCGACAGGAACAGCACCAGGTCGACCTCGGCGGTGAGCTGCAGCGCGGATCCGGGAAACAGCGCCACCGGGAGCCCGGACGCCGCCTGCCGGATCGCCCGCGCGACGAGCTCCGTATTCTGCGTCCCGTCGAACGAGGAGCCGATCATCATCCCCGCCGCACCGGCCGCACGCGCCGCGCGCGCCACATCCGCGGCCTCGGCCGGCGTAGTGCGGCTGGGATCCACCAGCACCAGTAGACCAGGACGCCGCTCGAGCAGTCCGCTCACGGCTCGCTCGACGCGATGCGCTCGGCGAGCGCCGCGAGCCCGGTGGCGTCCACCTCGGCCTGCGCCTCGAACGCGTACGTGATGAACGCGTCGGCCGCGAGCAGCTCGACCGCCAGCTCGCGCCCGCCGTCCGGCCGACACGCAACCCTCCCGAGCACTCGCCGCCCCAGCACGGCGAGCTGGTCCGGGAGCGGGACGAGGGGGGCGAGCTCCGCGTCGCTCACCGCGGCCGCGAGACGCGCGCGCAGCGCGTCCGGGGGGACCGGGCGCCGCGCCTCGAGCCAGGCGAGCACCTCGCGCCGGGTCATCGCCGGAGCAACCCCTCGACGATCGCCCGAGCCTGGGCCCGGGCCAGGCCCAGCTTCGCGACGTCACCCGCCCCGGCGGAGGCAAAATGCGGCCGGCCCCCGCCCTTCCCGCCCGACACCGCCGCGATCGCGTTGACGATGTCCCCCGCCTTCACGCCCTGTTGCACCAGATCGTCGGTGACAGCCACGTGCACGCCGGCACGCTCGCCGTTCGTGAACAGGACGGAGATCGCGCGCTTGTGGCTCGAGCGGAACGCGTCCATCGCGAGCGCGATTTGGTCTCGATCCTCGAGGTCCGAGTCCGCGATATGCAGCTCCACGTCGCCGATTTGCTCTACCGCTCCCTGCTCCCCGCTCCCTGCTCCCTGCTTGAGCAGGCCTTCGATTCGTTTCTCGAGCTTCCGGTTCTCCTCGAGCAGCTGCTCGATCCGACGCACGAGATGCTCGGGTTGCGTCCGCAGCGTCCCCGCTGCCTGCTCGAGCTCGCCCTCGAGCTTACGGATCAGCGCGTATGCCCCCGGGCCGGTCACGGCCTCGATGCGGCGCACGCCCGCGGCCGCGCCCGTCTCGTGCGTGAACCGGAACAGCGCGATCTGACCGGTCGTCGGAACGTGCGTCCCCCCGCACAACTCCAGCGAGACGCCCGGTACGTCGACGACGCGCACGATGTCCCCGTACTTCTCCGTGAAGAATGCCATCGCCCCCGCCGCGATTGCCTCCTTGTACTTCAGCTCCCGGGTGGTGACGGGCAGGTTCGCCCAGATGTGGCGGTTCACTTCCTCCTCGATCCGGGCGAGCGTCGGGTCGTCCACCGGCCCGTGGTGCGAGAAGTCGAAGCGCAGGCGTTCGGGCGCCACGACCGACCCCTGTTGGCGCACGTGGGGGCCGAGCACCTTCCGGAGCGCGGCGTGCACCAGGTGCGTCGCCGTGTGGTTCCGCTCGATGTTCTTGCGGCGCGGCTCGTCGACCTGGGCCAACACGGGCGTAGGCTCGAACTCGTCGGCGAAATGACCTACGACCGCGCTCACGCCTTCCACCTTCTCCACGCCCTCCACGTCGAGTGTCCACCCCTCACCTTTCACTTGCCCCGTATCACTCACCTGCCCGCCCGACTCGGCGTAAAACGGATTCTCCTGAAGGACTACCTCCACCACGTCGCTCGCCTGCCGAAACCTCAACACGTCGGTCTCGGCCTGCGTGGTATCGTAGCCTACCCACTTTTGCTTGGCCCTGGGCTTGACGGAACGCCACTCGCCGGCGCGCTTCACGTGGACGGCGACCTTCCCCGCGTCCCCTGCCTTGCTCCGCTCCAGCGCCTCGAGCGAGCGGGTGCGTTGCTTGCCCAGCTCCCGCTCGAACCCGGCGACATCCACCGTCTGGCCGCGCTCCCCGGCGATCAGCTGGGTCAGGTCGATCGGGAAGCCGAACGTGTCGTACAGCTTGAACGCCTCCGCCCCGGAAATTGTCTTCGCGCCCTGCAGCTGGTCCAGCCGCTCGAGACCGCCCTCGATCGTGTCGAAGAAGCGCTCTTCCTCGGCGCGCGTGACGCTTTCCAGGTGGCTGCGCTTCTGGACCAGCTCCGCGTACACGTTTCCCATCAGACCGCTCACCGTATGCACCAGATGCACCAGCGTCGGCTCGCGGCGGCCCAACAGCCAGGCGTGGCGCACGGCGCGGCGCAGGATGCGGCGCAGCACGTAGCCGCGCCCCTCGTTCGACGGGTAGACCCCGTCCGCCAGCAGGAACGCCACGGCCCGGGCGTGGTCCGCGAGCACCCGGTAGGACGCACCCCCCGGTCCGCGGTCGTACTTCTTCCCGACGACCTCCACCGCACGCTCGACGATCGGGGCGAAGAGATCGGTGTCGTAGTTCGAGGGCACGCCTTGCATGACGGCGGCGATACGCTCGATACCGGCTCCCGTGTCCACCGAGGGAGCGGGAAGCGGGGAGCGGGACCCATCCTTCTGGAGGTCATACTGCATGAACACGAGATTCCAGATCTCGAGCAGGGCACCACTCGCCTGCAGCTTCATGAATTCGTCCTGCGTGAGGTCGGTCTTGCCCTTCTTCCAATCGCCGATCCCCCTTAGGTCTACGTAGATCTCCGTGTTGGGGCCCGCAGGACCGGTGTCGGCCATTTGCCAGAAGTTGTCCTCGTCCCCCAGACCGTAGATACGCTTTTCCGAGACGCCTGCCACCTTCCGCCACAGCTGTCGCGCGTCGTCGTCCGTATGATGAACCGTGACATACAGCCGATCGGGGTCGATCCCGAGCCAGTCGTTCCCCGTCACCCACTCCCACGCGTACGCGATGGCCTCCTGCTTGAAGTAGTCGCCGAAGGAGAAATTGCCGAGCATCTCGAAAAACGTGTGGTGGCGGGCCGTATGGCCGACCTGCTCGAGGTCGTTGTGTTTGCCGCCCGCCCGTACGCACTTCTGGCACGTTACGGCCCGGGTGTAGGGCCGCCGCTCGAGCCCCTGAAATACGCGCTTGAACTGCACCATGCCGGCGTTGGTGAAGAGGAGCGTGGGGTCGTCCGCCGGGACCAGAGGGGAGCTGGAGACTTCCTGATGCCCTTGGGCCCTGAAGAACTCCAGAAACTTGCGGCGGATTTCAGCGGAAGTCATGGGGGGAATATACTGTCCCCCGAGGAGCAACTGAAAGGCTAGCTAGGAGTTACCCGAAGGCGTCTCAGGGCTTGAAAAACTCGTCCATCTCCGGCGCGGTGGCGGCGGCGTTGGGATACGCGGTCACGCCCAAGACTTCGAGCGACAACCGCAGCGTGCTCGCGTGCTGGTACAGCGTGGTGGACCGATAGCCGGGCTTCGCCTTCCCGCTCACCGCGATCCAGGCGATGCGTCCGCCACCGTGATTGTTGTCGCCGCCCGCTTCGTCGAACAGGATGATCAGCAGCCCGTCTTGCTGGAACTCCGCGCGCTTGATCAGCGGATCGATGTTGGTCTGGAGCCAGCCGTCCGCGGTGCTCAACGAGCAGTCGTGCGCGTCGTTGCAGAGGTTGGGCACAATGAACGAGTAGCTCGGCAACGCGCTGTTCGCCAGATCCGTCGCGAACTGCGTGAACGGGACGAGGTTGTTCTTCTGCACCGGGTCGTTCGCCACGTCCGACAGCAGCGCGATGACATTGTGCTTGCGCGCGTAATTGCCGACATCGCCGCCGGTGTAACCCACCGACGGCAGGTCCTCCGCGTACGACTTCCATGTCTTGCCGGCCGCGAGGAGCCGCCGGACGACGTTGTCGTCCGTCACGATGCTCGAATAATTGTCGTCGTTGGTGATGATTTTCCCGACCGTCATCATGAAGTAGTTGCCGATGGACGGGTGCGTATCGGCGTAATACTGCGTCGCGAGCCCGTACTGCTGGGCCAGACCGTTGAGGTACGGCATCGAGGAGCTGCCGATGACGCTCGTATAATCGTTGTTCTCTTCCACCACGATCAAGACGTGGTTGAATGAGGGGACGCCGCCTCCTGGGGGAGCCGTCGAGTCGTGGCAACCCAGGCTGAGTGAGCCGACGAGTGCCACCCCCAGGGCGGCGATCGGGCGACGCTTGGATGCGGACATGGCGGGGCTCGACACGTTTTCCCAACGTACCCGAGCCGATTCTCAACGATCCCTGCTCTCGATCGTCCACCCAGCGCAACAACCGGCTCCTTCGGCAGGTGCCGCACGGTGCCGACACGCTTGCCAGCATGGTACCGCAAAGCAGGCCGGCCGCGGGTCGCGATGGGCTTTGCGAACCAGCCTCTACCTCCCTCTTCAACCGCATGCCCTGTCGAGAGATACGGGCGCCCGGCTGGTTCCGCTCTGCACCGGGAGTCCTGGCCCACGGCTTGCGAGCAGGATCGCGCGAGCCTTTGCCATGAAACCCTTCCCTCGCCCCGACATACGGCGTGCCGTCATCGTCGTGCCCAGTCTGTTCACGCTCTTCAACCTGTTCTTCGGGATCTGGTCGATGGTGCTGGCCTCTCGGGGCAACTTCTACCGGGCCGGCTGGTACATCTTCGCCGGCGGAATTCTCGACGCGCTCGACGGCCGTGTGGCGCGCCTCTCCAGGACGGGGACCCGGTTCGGGGCGGAGTTGGACAGTCTCGTGGACGTCGTGAGCTTCGGCGTGGCGCCGGCGTTTCTCATCTACGAACTCGAGTTCGCCGCAGCCGGGTCGGCGGAGTGGATTTTCTGCTACTTCTACGTGATGGCGGCGACGATCCGGCTCGCGCGCTTCAACATAACGCACGCGGGGCACTCCAAACGGCACTTCGTCGGCCTCCCGTCCCCGGCCGCCGGGATGACCCTCGCCATGTTCTATCCGTTCACCACCACGGATCTGTACGCCGGGGCGTTCCGCTACCTGCCGCGCCATCACACGATGCAGCTGCTGATGATCCTCCTCACGATCCTGATGGTGAGCAACGTACGCTATGCGGCGCTCCCGCGGGCGGGCGTACGGAGCGTGCGCGGGCTGCTGGGGCTCGCTACGATCCTGCTCGTCCTCGTGTTCGGGATCCTCAGACACGACGCGTTTTTCTTTCCACTGGCAGTGGCCTACATGGCCTACGGCGTGGTGCGAGCGGTCTTCCTGGGTTTCTTGGCCGAGGACATCGGCGACGATGCCGCCGACATCGCCGAACCCAGCGTGATCACCAACGGCGAGGGGAGCGCCCCGGCGTATGGCGAGCGCCTCCGGGGTGCAGGGTGAGCGCCTGTGACACCTAGGGGCGCCGTTCCAGCCATATTTCGCCGCGCTCCCGGGATCGATGTGCCGGGCTCGGGGATGACTCCGACTGAGAGGTGCTCTACGCAAGACAGCCGTGACTTACAACCCGGAGGTGACTGGCGGAGTCTCTTCCTGACGTCGTTTCTGATTTGGCTGACGCCCACTCTCGTCGGCGTCACTGCCAAGGCATGGTTCCTCGCGAAACATGGGTTCGCAAGCGTTGCTGGATCGCTCTCTCTCCACGCGCTCTCCGTGGGGCAGCAGTTGTCTTTCTTCCGGGCCGATCTGGCCTTCGGGATTTTCCTCCTCCCTCTCTGCTTCTTGGGGCTGCACGCGCTTCTCCCGGTCCGTTGGTATTCGCGGACCGTAGGCGCAGTCGCGACCATGGCGCTGGTGGTTCAACTGTTGGCATTCGGCGAATTCGTCGTGCTCGGCAATCTCGGTGGGTATGACCTGCTCCTTGAAGGCTTCGATTGGGGGCTCGCTCACCCGTTGGCAGCCCTGGAGTATCTGGTCGCATTCGAGTTCATCAAGCCCTTGGTCATCGTCGGCGGCACCGCCGCGGCCCTGCTGTCGATCTGGCCCCTTGTCAAGCGTCGGCGCCAGGCACTGAAGCCGCAGATCTACGCTGCCTCCGCTGCTCTGTGGATCGTTTGCGCTGCTCCGGCCATTGCATCGTGGCTTCCTTGGATGAGGCCCACAGTCTTTCACTCCGCGATGATTTCCCTGACCGTGCGATCGCTGTTTGGATCGGAGTTGGGATCGGAATCGAGCCCAGGACGCTACGATGGATATTCGATAGGCACGCTTCGTCCCATCTATCAGCAGCTGGCGAATGTATCCAGCCCTGGACGGCCCCGCCTGTACTGGGGCGCCGCAACAGGCTATGACGTGGTCCTCTTCGTCATGGAAACAGGTCCCGCTCACATCCTATCGTGGGACGCAAATCTCGACGACTTTCCCAACCTGAAGCGCCTGAGACAAAACGCCTGGGTAGGCACGCAACACTACACGACGTCGCCCGAGAGCTTTAGAGCGATCACATCCATGCTGCTTTCCATGTATCCGGTCAGACACAGCCGGAGTTTTGTGGAGAGACGGCGGACCCCGCCTGGACTGATCCAGAGCCTTCATGCCGCCGGCTATGAGACGGGAGTGTACTTGCCGAACGTCCACGGCACTCGCCACGCCAAGGACGAAGAAGACTATTACAAGACGCTGGGACCGGATCGGGTGTCGATTCCCGATACGTCACCGGTTCCCAAGGCTGGCGCGCCGCGATGGCGGGAAGCGCAGGACTTGGACTTGCTGGCGCTGCGCAACCTGGAAGGCGCCTATCGGGCGGCCGCTTCCACTGGAACGCGGTTTCTCGGCGTTTTCGCGCCACAGTTGTCACACGAGCCATGGGTCGATGTAACCACAGGCGGGAACGAACACGACACGGCGAAGCGCCGCTACAATCTCATGAAAGTGGAGGACGGTGAGTTGGGAGAGCTCATCACGACGGTCGAGCAGTCCGGACGCCTCGATAAGACGCTACTCGTCGTGACCTGCGACCATGGCCTTCGGAGCAGCGAGTCGGACTCCTCCTTCCGGGCCGGGCAGATCGACGATCTCACATTCCATGTTCCATTCCTCCTGTACGCCCCGGGCATCGTCAAGCAACAGACGAATCTGTCGTGGGTGACCTCTCACCTCGATATCACTCCGTCCATTCTCGACTTGCTGGGCATCTCGGAAGGCAGGGATTTCGAGGCAGGTACCGCGATTTGGAATGAGAGCCTCAAGGACCGGACCACATTCTTCTGGGCGGCTCAATACTTTGGGGCCAATGGCTACCACTCCGGCGAGTCGTTTTCGATGTGGAATCCGATGATCAACGTCACGTACAGGAATCACACCCTCCACTTCACCGCCGCGGCGGCCGTTCCGCTGGACAGTTTGGCCCATAGGGACATCATCGATCAGATTCAAACAATGGGGGCGCTGGGAAGCGCTTGGTACAACCTTGCAATCAGCGCGCCCGCGCCCCCGCCCGGCACTCCGACGCTGACTCGACGGAAATGAGCCGGACCGATCGCACCTACCCGCACAGCGCCTGCACCAACGCCTTCACCCTGGGCCCCTCATAACCCCGCCGCACGAGATAGGCCAGCAGCCGCCGTTTGCGCACGGCTGGAGGCAGATCCGCCAACTGCCGCGCTCGCTTCGCGGCGACCGCACGTGCCTCGATCTCGGGGTCGATGCCCTCTTCTGTCAGTGCGCGGCGCACCGCATCCTCTGCGGTCCGGCGCTCCACGCCCTGGGCCAACAGATCCCGGAGCAGCCGCGCCGGACCCTTGCCGCGCGTCGCCCGCAGGGCCGCGTACTGCTCCGCGTAGCGGCCGTCATCGAGCAACCCGCGCAGGGTGAGCCGCTCGACGGCGGCGTCCACGGCCGCCGGCGGGTGCTGCTTCTTCACCAGCCGCCGCCGTAGGTCCACGCTGGCGTGCGCCCGGCGCGCGAGCGCGCGCAGCGCCGCCCGTTCGGCGGACTCCACGTCGGCGAGCTCGCGCAGCCGGTCCAGCACAGCGGGCGCGAGCGCCGCTCCGAGCTGGAGACTCAGCGGCTCGAGCGCGCCACCAGGGAGGGAAGCGAATCGCCCCCGATCCACCTCGACCAGCCGATAGCCCGGCTGGCGCGGATCGGGGGCGAGTCCGGTGAGGGTCGGCACTCACTCCTCGGGGGTAGAGGCCTCCTCGTCGGCCGCCACTACGACGGCCTTCACACCGAGGTGCTCCTTCACCTTCGCCTCGACCTCGATCGCAAGGTCGGGGTGGTCTTTGAGATACAGCTTCGCGTTCTCACGGCCCTGTCCGATCCGCTCCTTGCCGTAGGCGTACCACGCACCGGCCTTCTCGATGATGCCCGCTTCCGCTGCGATGTCTACGAGCAGCGACTCGTGGCTGATCCCCTCGTCGAACATGATGTCGAACTCGGCCTGGCGGAACGGCGGGGCCACCTTGTTCTTGACGACTTTGACGCGGACGTGGTTGCCGATCACCACCTCCCGCTCCTTCACCGGGCCGATGCGCCGCATGTCCAGTCGGACCGACGCGTAGAACTTGAGCGCCCGCCCACCGCTGGTGGTCTCGGGGTTGCCGAACATGATCCCGATTTTCTCGCGCAGCTGATTGATGAACACCACCGAGGTGCGGGAGCGGTTGATCGCCCCCGCCAGCTTGCGCAGCGCCTGGCTCATCAACCGCGCCTGCAGCCCCGGCAGCGAGTCCCCCATCTCGCCCTCGATCTCCGCTTTCGGCACCAGCGCCGCGACCGAGTCCACGACGACGACGTCCACCGCTCCGGACCGCACCAGGATCTCCGTGATCTCGAGCGCCTGCTCCCCCGTGTCCGGCTGGGAGACGAGCAGGTTGTCGATGTCCACGCCGAGCTTCTTCGCGTACTCGACGTCGAGCGCGTGCTCGGCATCGATGTACGCGGCCGCCCCACCCTGGCGCTGGGCGTTCGCGACCACGTGCAGCGCCAGCGTGGTCTTGCCGCTCGACTCGGGGCCGAAGATCTCCGTCACCCGCCCCCGCGGGATGCCGCCGATCCCGATCGCCGCGTCGAGGTTGATTGCGCCCGTCGGGATGACCTCCACCCGTACCCGCGGCGAATCGGCGCCCATCCGCATGATCGCGCCCTTGCCGCAGGTCTTCTCGATCTGCGTGATAGCGAGGTTGAGGGCTTTTCTGCGCTCGTCCGAGAGCTGCGGGACTTCCTTGTCCGCGGCCATGAGTGTCCTCGACATGGGTTGGGAGCCTCGTTTGGTGAGGCCCGAATATACACCGAAGCCCCGGTTATCGCCACCCGGGGCGGAACGCGTCGGCCAGGTGCTCCAGCTGGCTGTCCACGATCGCGATACAGTCGAACCGATAGATGTCCGCCGGCTTCCCGAAGCGGTCCACCCAGACCCGCGCGGCTTTTACCAGCTCGCGCCGCTTCGCCCCCGTCACCGCTTCGAACGGGCTCCCGAAGGCCTTGCCCCGCCGGGTCTTCACTTCCACGAACGTCACCAGGTCGCCCTGCCGCGCGATCAGGTCGATCTCGGTATGGCCGACCCGAAACCGATGCGCCACGATCGTGCAGCCGCGCGACCCAGGTCGCCCTGCCGCGCGATCAGGTCGATCTCGGTATGGCCGACCCGAAACCGATGCGCCACGATCGTGCAGCCGCGCGACAGGAGGTACCGGATCGCCTGTTCCTCGCCGGCGATCCCGCGCCGGTGGCGCTCGTCAGTCCACTGCGACGGGTCAGTGCGCAAACCGCTCTTCACAGAGCAATAGTAACTGCCCGCCGGACGGCTGCGTAACCGAACTTCTGCCGACGGTTCCCTTTTCACGCGGGGGCCTAGATGCGAGGGAGACGCCCAGTCGCCGAGACGCTGAGTGGACGTTGAGGGCCCAGGGGCGAGTAAGGCCCTCACGCCTTACACCTCAGATCCACTCGGCGACTCGGCGACTTGGCGTCTCCCTATTCACTCGTTCCCCTGCACGATCTCGTCAAGGTCCTCCAATCCGACCAGGACATCCCGCGGTTTCGAACCGTTTGCCGGACCTAGAATTCCAGCCATCTCGAGCTGATCGATTATCCTCGCCGCCCTCCCGTACCCGATGCTCATGCGTCCCCGGCTTTTTCCGCTTCTTCCAGCGCCGTCACCTGTGCATCGATGCTCGTGCCCGCGACTAGAGCCGCCCGTGCGGCGTGCGCCTTGTACCAGTCCATCAGCCGTTCGGTCTCATCCGTCGAGATAAAGGCCCCCTGCACGCGGAGCAGCTCGCTCTTGCCGGGCGGCAGAAACAGCATGTCCCCGTTCCCGAGCATGGTCTCGGCGCCATTCTGGTCGAGGATGGTACGACTGTCGACCTTGGCCGAAACCCGGAACGCGATCCGGCAGGGGAAGTTCGCCTTGATGAGCCCGGTAATGACGTTCACCGACGGACGCTGGGTGGCGAGCACCAGGTGAATGCCGATGGCACGAGCTTTCTGCGCGAGGGTGGCGAGCGGCGTTTCGATCTCGCCTTGCACCGTGAGCATCAGGTCCGCCAGCTCATCGACGATGAGCACGATGTAGGGGAAGATCCCACCCGTGTATTCGCCGTCGAGCGGCAGCTCCTTCTGAATGCCCGCCTGCGTGGCCAGCGTCTCGCGCGGGCCTTTGAGCGGTTGCTTCTCCTCGACCTTCCGGTTGAAGTCCACGATGTTGCGCGCGTGGTTGGCGTGCAGCAGCCGATAGCGCCGGTCCATCTCCCACACCGCCCACTTGAGCACGCTCGCCGCCTTGTGGTGGTTCGTCACCACCGGCAGCCCGAGGTGCGGCAGGGCCGCGTACATGGAGAGCTCGACCATCTTGGGGTCGATCATCAGCAGCTTGAGCTTTTCGGGCGGGTGCGTGTAGATCAGACTGGTGATGATGGTGTTGATGCAGACCGACTTCCCGGATCCCGTGACGCCGGCGATCAGGAGGTGCGGCATCTTCGCCAGATCCGCGACCACGGGATCGCCCTCGAGGTTCTTGCCGAGGGCGATCGGGAGGGCGCGCGTGGGGCGATGATATTCGGCGCCCTCGATCAGGTCGCGCACGTGAACCATGCGCGGCATGGGGTTCGGGACCTCGATGCCTACGGCGGCCTTCCCGGGGATCGGCGCCACGATGCGGAGCGAGGGGGCGCGCATCGCGAGCGCCAGGTCGTCGGCGAGCGCCGCGATGCGGCCGACTTTGACGCCCGGGCCAGGCGCCACTTCGTACTGCGTCACCACCGGTCCGACCGTACGTCCGGCGATCGAGCCTTCGACCCGAAACGTCTGGAGCGTTTCGATCAACTTCCGCCCCATCTGGTCGATCTGCGCCAGACCGGCGTCGCCGTCTTCGGGAGGAGCGGGATTCAACAACTCGATCGGAGGGATCAGCACGCCGGCGGGCACTGGCGGTGGTTTGGGCGGCGGGACACTCTTCGCTTTCCGCGTCTTCTCCGCCAGGGAGCGGGGAGCGGGGAGCGGTTCCTTCCGTTCCCGAGGGGCCGCATCGTTCTCCTTCTTCGGAGTCTTCGGTGTCACGGCGGGTCCCGCTCCCCGCTCCCTGCTCCCGGTGCGGAGCGACACCAGCGGATGCCAGCCGACGGTCAGAATCCCCAGCGCCGAGAGGGCGAACAGGCCCACCAGCGTCCCACCGGCGGTTCCCACCGCCTGGTGGACGACATGGGCCAACAGGGCGGGCACCAGTCCCGCGAGCTTCTGTGTCGGGCTCCAGGCGGCGTACGCCGACGGAAAGCCGGCGCCCGTCACCGTGCCGATCCCATAGGGGAGGAGCAGGATCAGCCCCGCCCCCAAGGCTGCCGCCCGCCCGGCGGACAGGCTTCCGAGGCGCTCGAACGCCGCCAACGCCCAACCGATGCCGAGGACGGGGAGGAGCACCGAGCCCACCCCCAGCACGCGCCACAGCCGCGAGCCGATCTGGTCGCCCCAGCTGCCGGTGATGGGGAGCCGCAGCAAGGTGAGTCCGAGGAACAGCCCGACCGCGAGGGCGCCGATGCCGATGAGCTCCTGGCGCGCCTTCCGGTTCATGTGATGCGGCGATCCGCGTATACGGGGACGACGCCGAACCGGTCGGCCTGAGCGGCGAACGCGACGTCCTCGCTCAGATCGACGTCGGCGAGCTGGTGTGCCGCTTCGGATCCCTCCAGGGCATCCTGCCAGCTCGTGAGCTCGTCGGTCAGGGCGAGCGCCGTGCGGGCCGCGTCGTTCAAGGCGAGCTTGCGGAGACCCTTCTTGACGGCCTTGATCAACCGGCCCGCCGTGTAGGCGTCCTCGATGGCGAACTCCCTCTCGCGGCCGGCGCAGATGACCAGCAGATCGCGCGGCTCGAGCAGCACCGCCCGGACGCGCTCCACCAGCGCCTTGAAGTTCACCGGAGCGCCCACCAGCACCGGATCGCCGCCCTGTGCGGCGACCAGGGCCGGCGTGCCGTTGGTGGTGGCGAGCACGATGGTCTTTCCCGCCACCGCGGTCGCGGTCATCTCGCGCGGCGAATTGCCGAGGGCGAACCCCTCGATCTTCACGCTGCGGCGCTCCCCCGCGAGGACCACGCCGTCCTTTTCGAGGTTCGAAGCGAGGCGCACCGCGTCCTCCGAGGTCGCCGCGGGGATCACCGCCTTGGCGCCGTTGGCGAGCGCCGTGACGATGGTGGTCGTGGCGCGGAGCGCGTCGATGACGACGACGCCATGACCCGCGAGATCCCCCGCGGCGAGGCCGAGCGGCGTGAAATGCACGTCGATCTTCATGCGGGGGCGGGCGGCTGGAGGAGCTGGGGCTCGCGCTCGAGGAACTTCGTGTCCACCCGGCCTGCGATGAAGTCGGGATGGCGCATGACCCGACTGAGGAACGGGATGGTCGTGGTCACGCCTTCAATGATAAACGAGTCGAGCGCCTGCCGCATGCGCGCGAGCGCCTCCGCGCGATTATTGCCGTGCACGATCAGCTTTGCGAGCAGCGAGTCGTAGTAGGGCGGCACGGAGTAGCCGGCGTAGATATGCGTGTCGACCCGCACCCCGGGGCCCCCCGGCGGGTGGTACACGGTGATCGTCCCGGGGCTCGGCTGAAAGTTGCGGGACGGGTCCTCCGCGTTCACGCGGCACTCGATGGCGTGGCCGCGCAGCCGGTTCCCGTTCATCACGAACGACAGCGGCTCCCCCGCCGCGACGCGAATCTGCTCCTTCACCAGATCGAAGTTGGTGCACATCTCCGTGACCGGGTGCTCCACCTGAATGCGGGTGTTCATCTCCATGAAGTAGAACGAGCCGTCCTCGTCGAGCAGAAACTCGATCGTCCCCGCACCCACGTAGGCGATCGCCTCGGCGAGCCGCACCGCCGCATCGCCGATGTCGTGCCGCAGCGTCTGATCCACGGCCGGACTCGGCGCCTCCTCGATGAGCTTCTGGTGGCGCCGCTGGACCGAGCAGTCGCGCTCGCACAGGTGCATGATGCGCCCATGGGTGTCGCCCATGATCTGGATCTCGATGTGGCGCGGCCGCGCGAGATACTTCTCGAGGTACACCTCGTCCGAGCCGAACGCCGCCAGCGCTTCCTGTTTCGCGAGGGAGAATGCCTGCGGGAATTGCTCTTCGTCCTGCGCCACCCGCATCCCCTTCCCGCCCCCGCCCGCCGCCGCCTTGATGATCACCGGGAAGCCGATCTTCTCGGCGTCTTTCAGCCCCGCCTCCGCATCCTCGACCGGTCCGGCGGAGCCCGGGACCGTCGGGACCTTGAGCTTCTGCGCCAGCTTGCGGGCGGCGGCCTTGTCGCCCATCTGGCGGATCTGGTCCCCGCTCGGGCCCACGAAGGTGATGTTCGAGGTGCGCACGATGTCCGCGAATTCGGCGTTCTCCGCGAGAAAACCGTAGCCCGGATGGATCGCGTCGGCCCCGGTGATCTCCGCGGCCGCGATGATGCGCGGGATGTTGAGATAGCTGTCGCGGGAGGGTGCCCGGCCGATGCACACGTCGTCGTCCGCGAAGCGCGTGTGCAGGCTGTCGCGGTCCGCCTCCGAGTAGACGGCGACCGTGTGGATGTCCAGCTCTTTGCACGCACGGATCACCCGCAGGGCGATCTCCCCGCGGTTCGCGATCAGCACCTTCTTGAACATCAGGGCGTGATGTCGCCGCGCAGCCCGGCCGCGGCCGTAGTCCCGCCGAACGCCTGGCTCTCGCCCGAGTCCACGCCCGAGACCTTCAGCGCGAACTCGCTCGGATTCGTGGCGTAGAAGATCGCGCTCTCGTAGCTGACGGTCCCCTGCTGGTACCAGTACATCAGCGACTGGTCGAAGCTCTGCATGCCGTACTGGACCGACCCCTGCGCGATGAGGTCGGGGATGCTGAGGGACTTCGTGAGATCGCGCATGTTCTCCTGCACGGCCGCGGTGTTGATCAGCACCTCCGCCGCCGGCACCCGCCCCTTGCCGTCCTTGCGCGGCACGAGGCGCAACGAGACGATCGCCTGGAGCGCCGTCGAGAGGAGGTGGCGCACCTCGTCGTGCTGATGGGGCGGGAAGAACGAGATCACCCGGTTGATCGTCTGCGTCGCATCCGTGGTGTGCAGCGTCGAGAACACCAGATGCCCCGTGTCCGCCGCCTTCAGCGCGGTGTCGAGCGTCTCCATGTCGCGGATCTCGCCGATCAGGATCACGTCGGGCGCCTGCCGCAGCACGTGGCGCAATGCCGCGTTGAAGGACAGGGTGTCGTTCCCCACCTCGCGCTGCGAGATGTTGGCCAGGTTGTCGCGGTGCAGGAACTCGATCGGATCCTCGATCGTGATGATGTTGACCCGCCGGTTCGTGTTGATGTGGTTGATCATCGCCGCGAGCGCCGTCGACTTTCCCGACCCCGTCACGCCGGTGACCAGCACCAGCCCCCGCGGCCGCAGGCCGAGCTCCTCGAGCACCGTCGGCAGGTTCAGGTCCCGGATCGTCTTGACTTCGTACGGAATGGCCCGGAAGGCGAACGCCACCGTCCCGCGCTGCTGGTAGACGTTGGTCCGGAACCGACCCACCCCCGGCACGCCGATCGCGAAGTCCGCCTCCTTGTGCTCGGCGAACTCCTTCACCTGACGGGGGGTCATGATCTGCTCGGCGAGCGACTTCAACTCCTCCGGCTTGAGCGGCGAGGAGTCGAGGGCCACCAGCTCGCCATTCACCCGGATCGTGGCCGGTCGACCCACCTTGAGCAGCAGGTCCGACGCATTGCGCTGGACCATGTGCGTGATCGCCGCCTTGAAGTTGAACGTCGCTTGCCCGGCTTGGGGTGCTTCAGGCATGAGGATCCACCCGGAAGAGGAGCTGTCCGAACTCGACGGGCTGGGCGTTCTCCACGAGCACCTCCCGCACCACCCCCGCCACTTCGGACTCGATTTCGTTCATGATCTTCATCGCTTCGATGATGCAGACGACTTGGCCCGTTGCCACGCGGCTCCCACCCTTCACGTAGGGGTCGGCGCCGGGCTCCGGGGCCGAGTAGAACGTCCCCACCATGGGAGATTTGATCTCCACCAGGTGAGACGGAGGCGCCGCCGCGGCCGCCGGGACCGCGGCGCCGGAAGCCCCCACGGGGACGGGTGCGTGCCCCGGCGCCACGACTACGTGTTGGCCGCTCTCGTTGGTCGTGTGCCCACTCCGGCTCACCCGCACCGACGACCAGACCCCGAACAAACCCCGACGGACCTCGATCGCACCAAGCTCGGGCGCCTCCCTCAGGATCTGCACCAGCTGCGCGATGATGTCGAGGTTCATGGCTCCCAAAGTTACACGAGCTCCAAGAGGTCCGTCAGGCCATCGCTCAGGAGCTCTGGCCCCGCCGGAGCGAGATGCACGTCGTCTTCGATGCGCACACCGCCGTCGCCCGGGAAATACACGCCGGGCTCGATCGTGACCACGGCGCCCGCGGGGAGGGGATCGGGGTTGATCTTCGAGAGGCGGGGCGCTTCGTGCACCTCGAGCCCGAGTCCGTGACCCAGCGAGTGCCCGAAGGCCTCGCCGAACCCACGCGCCGCAATCGGATCGCGCGCCAGGGCGTCGGCGTCCCGCCCGCTCATGCCGGCGCGCACGCCGGCGCGCGCGCGCTGCTGCGCCTCGCGCACCAATCCGTACAACACCTGCTGCCGCTCGGTCGCGCGCGCCCCCACCACCACGGTGCGCGTGATGTCCGCGCAGTAGCCGTCTACCTGAGCCCCGAAGTCTAGCAGCAGCCACTCGCCGGCCGCCACCGCCCGGCGGCTCGAGCGCGCGTGCGGCAGGGCGCTGCGCGGGCCCGACGCCACGATGGTCGCGAACGGATGCCCCTCGCTGCCCAACCCGCGCAGCGCCCCCTCCAACACGCCCGCGATCGCCAGCTCGGTCGTGCCCGCGCGCACCTGCGCGAGCGTTTGGCGCAACGCCTCGCCGGCCAGCAGCGCGGCGCTCCGGATGGCAGCCACCTCGCCTTCGTCCTTCACCGCGCGCAGGCGCTCTACCAGCTCCGTCGTCGGTATCCACCGCCACGCCTTGCCGGCCTGCGCGAACCGCTCCGCGTCGTGCACCGACAGCGCGTGGGCCTCGTACCCGAGCGTGGTCAGCGGCCCCAGCGTCGCGAGCTCCTTGAAAAAGCGATCCCACACGCTGGTGCTGTCGACTTCGATCCGCGCCACCGCACCCGCCTCCCCCCGCGCCTGCGCGTCGTAGCGGAAATCCGTCACGAGCAACACGTCGGCTCTCGTGACCACCACGACCGCGGCGGAGCCCGAGAACCCCGTGAGGTAGCGGATGTTGGCGTGCGACGTGACGACCAGCCCGTCCAGGCCCTCCACTTCCAGCGTGCGGACGAGCGCCTCCTGCCGGTCGCGCCGCCGGTCAGCCGCCATGGCGGGCCTGGAGAAAGCCGACCAAGCCCTCGAGTCCTAGCCGATAGCTCTCGGCGCCGAAGCCGGTCACCACGCCCACGGCGGCGTCGGCGAGCACCGAGCGGCGCCGCTCCGGCTCGCGCGCGAAGATGTTCGAGAGATGCACTTCCACGAACGGCACGCGCACCGCGAGCAGCGCGTCCCGCACCGCGAGACTCGTGTGCGTGAACGCGGCGGCGTTGATCATCAGGCCGTCCGCCTTGCCCTTGAGCCGCTGGATCGCATCGACCAGCTCGCCCTCGTGGTTGGTCTGCGTCCACGACACTTCGACGTCGAGCGCGCGCGCCCGCTCGCGGGTGCGCGCCTCGATCTCCGCGAGGGTGATCCGCCCGTACAGCTCCGGCTCTCGCTCCCCCAGCAGATTCAGGTTCGGGCCGTTCAACACGGCGATGTGCACTAGTGCCGTTCCCGCGGATTGCCGGGCGCGGCTCCGATACGGTAGGGCTCGATCGACGGGAACGGCACTAGGACTTGAGGCCCCTGAGCCAGGCCTGGAACTGATCGAGGTCGCCCTCGTCCTCCACCGGCGGCCGGAGCCTGCCGCCCGAAGCCCGCGCCGGCGGCGTCGCCCCTCCCTCGCCGGGCGTCCCGGATCCGCCCGCTCCCCCCATACTCCCGGCCCCCCTGCCCCCTTGATCCGTTGACTCGGAGGCGCTGAAGAACTGGTCGAATGAGAACCCGCCGCTCTGTTGCGGGGCCGGTGAGGGCGCCGGGGGCGCGGGGGGCGCCGGCTCCGGAACCGCGCCCGAATTGCGCGGGCCCTCGTCCCCGAACACCTCATCGAGCGAGATGGCGTCGTCCGCCGGGCGGGTCGCCTCGCCCGGAGACAGCACGCTCGGACGGGGGTCCGGCTCGACCTCGGAATGAGTCGGAGCGAACGCGTCGTCGAGCGGAGACCCGACCTGCGGACCCGATGCCACAGGCCCGGGAGCTCCCGGTCGACCGGCGAGGATGCGCTTCAGGAACACCTGCACGGTCTCGCCCGTCCCAGCCGCGTCGTGCCGGTTTCCACCGCCGGTCAGAGCCTCGACCCGCCCCCGCAGTCGCGCGTCCGCCGGCCGCTTCGCCAGGAGCGCGTGGTACACTCGGAGGGCGTCCTCCTGGTGACCCTGGCGCAGATACAACTCGGCCATTGTCTCGGTGAGCACCGGCTCGAGGCGCGACAGCGCCGCCGTGTCCGCCGCGCCATCGTCGTCCGACAGCACGACCGCAGCCGGCGGCGTGGCTGGCGGAGCCGAAGAGGCACCCCGCGAAGCAGCGGGCGCCCGCTGGGCTGCTGCGAACGGGGGTGCTTCTTCGGCGACGACGGAGGGGGGGGGTCCGGCCTCCGCCACGTCATCGGGCATGATCAGCGGCAGATCGATCCTCGGCTCGTCGCCCGCCTCCGCTGTTTCAGACGGCGTGCCGAAAATGCCGCTCTCGTACTGGGTGTGCGCCAGCCCCTCGACGACCAGGTCCTGGGGCTTGAGCTCCACTTCCTCCTGCACCTCGATCCCGTCCGCTTTGGCAGCGCTATGGGCCACCGCGTTGAAGTCCAGCGTCCCGTCAAAGGTCTCGATGTCGGCGGGGGCGCCCTTCACGTCCAGCTTGGGGGAGGTTGGTTCTTCCGAGGCGTGGTCGATCACCAAGCCCCGCAACGGCTGGAACGGCGCGGCCCCCCGCGAGGTGGGAGGGGGCGAATGCGGGGCCGCGTCCGGGACGAGCCGCACGACCGGCTCAGGTGCCTGTTGCGCAGCCCGCGTCGCCTTGCCCTTGGTGCGCGTCAGCGCCTCCGCCGCATCCCCGTTCATCGGGTCGGCCGCCAGCAGCCGGACGAGCCACTCGGCGGCCTCGTCGAACCGGCCGCCGCGCTCGGCGATGTCGGCCAGGATTTTGAGGGCCAGCACGTTCTCGGGATCGAGCGCCAGCACCTTGCGAAACACGTCCGAGGCACCGGTGTCGTTCTTTTGATCGATCAAGCAGCGCCCGAACACGATGTGCGCGCTGACGTAGTCGGGGTGCAGCTCCAGCCCGGCGGTACACAGCTCGAGGGCCTTATCTAGTTCTCCTGCCTTGCGATAGGCGTCGGCCAGGGGGGCGAAGTTACGTCCCTTGGGGTTCTCCGCCCACCGCTTTTCCAGCTTCTCTATTTCGCTCGTGTAGGCCACAGCCTAAGTGCTTGGGGGAGTTGGACAAAGATAGTGTTTGCTCGGGCGCGCTGTCAATCGGAATCGCGCCCGCTCGCTTGAGTTTTCGCGTTGTCGTTTTTAGACTTAGGCCCCTTCTCACATGCTCTCCCAGGAGTTTTGTCGGATATGATGCGCGCGATGCGCGAGATAACGAAGCCTGTCTTCTGGGTCGTGGCGATCTCTTTTATCGGTTGGATGGCGTACGGGCAAATCACCGATATCGTAGGCGGGGGAAAGGATGTCGTCCTCAGCGTGGACGGCACGATCGTCCGCTCCCAGCCGTTTCAGCAGCAGTATCAGGCCAGCCTTGAGCAGTATCGACGGCAGCAGGGCGGCGGGCGGCTGACGCGCGAGGACGAGCGGCAGCTGCAGGATCGCGTCGCCGACCAGTTCATCCAGAAGATCCTGCTCGAGCGGGCGTACCGTCGCTTCGGCATCACGGTGTCGGACGATGAGATCATCCAGGCCGCCCGGAGCTCACCGCCGCCGCAGATCATGCAGCAGGTGCTCCAGGACCCGACCTTCCAGACGAACGGCCAGTTCGACATCACCAAGTGGCAGCGCTACATCTCGAGCGCCGGCTCCGAGTTCGCGTCTCAGGTCGAGCAGCTGTACCGCGACTACCTGCCACAGCGCAAGCTGGAAGACTACCTCACGGCGGACGTCTACGTTTCCGAAGCGAAGTTGTGGCGCATCTGGCGCGATCAACACGAGTCGGTGACGGTGGCCCTGCTCGCCGTGCACCCGGAAGACATGCCCGACACGCTCGCCCCGGTATCGGACGCAGAGCTCGAGCGCTACTACGCCGCCCACCAGGCCGACTTCAAGCGACGCGCGGCCGCCTGGCTCAGCTACGTCGAGCTGCCGCGCATCCCGAGCGCCGCCGACAGCGCGGCGGCCCTCGCCCACGCTCGGGCGTTGCGGGCCGAGATCGCGGGCGGAAAGACCAAGTTCGACGACGTGGCGAAACGAGAGTCTGCCGACTCGGGGACCGGCCCGCGGGGCGGTGATTTGGGGTGGGTGAAGCGGAACGGCTCCGGCTTCGTCGCGCCATTCGCCGCGGCGCTGCGGCGGCAAGCGCCGGGCGTCCTCAGCGAGCCCGTGCTCACCGAGTTCGGCTACCACCTGATCCGCGTCGACTCCGTCAAGGGCGATTCCGCCCGCGTCCACCACATTCTGGTTCCGATCGTGCTGCACGGCGCGCATCTCGACGCCGTGGATGCGCGCACCGACACTCTGGACCGGCTGGCCGCGGATCAGACGGACGGCAGCCACCTGGACAGCGCGGCACACCGGCTCGGCCTCCCGCTCGCTCACGCGTCGAAGCTCGCGCAAGGCGAGCGGCTGACGCTCGGCAGCTCCACCATACCGGACGTGAGCGTGTGGGCGTTCGAGGCCCGACCGGGCGAGACGAGCCCCGTCATCGACGCGGCTCAGGCGAGCTACGTGTTCCGCCTCGATTCACTCGAGGCGGCCGGCGTGCCGCCGCTCGCGAGCATCCGTGCCCGGGTGCTCGGCGCCGCACGCTTCGAGAAGAAGAAGGACGTGGCGCGCGAGCGCGCGGACCAGGCGGCCGCCGCGCTGCGCGACGCCGGCGATCTCCTCTCAGCCGGCCGGGCGCGGGGGTACCGGGTCGAGAAGCTGGGTCCGTTTACGCGCGTGACCGCGCCCGCGCAGTTCGCGCGTAATCCGCTCGTGCTGGGCGCAGCCTTCGGGCTGAGCCGAGGCGAGCGCAGCGGCGTGATCGCGGACGAGACGGGATGGTTCGTGCTGCAGGGCTTGGCCCACGTCGACGCCGATTCGGCCGCGTGGTTGAAGCAGCGCGATCAGCAACGCGAGACGCTGGTCCGGCCCGTCGAGCAGGCGCGGCTGCAGCAGTTCATCGCCGCGCTACGCGCGGACGCCAAGATCGTCGACCGCCGGAGCGAAATCTTCCGACCGGCCGCCGCCAGCGAGAGCTAGTCGCTCAGGCGCTTCGGGTCGCCGGAAGAAAGAGGGCTCGAAGTCGAGGCGGGCGGCTGGACACCGCGCGGCGTGGTGGGCGGGTCGTCGCTCGTGGCGTCCTTGAGGCTGCGCTTGAACTCCTTGATCCCCTGCCCTATCGAGGATCCGATCTCCGGGATCCGCTTCGCGCCGAACACCAGCACCAGCACGAGCAGCAGGATCAGGATGTGGCTGAACGACAAGTCCCCGAACATAACGCGCCTCGCTTCAGAAGATCGACCGGGCGACGTAGTAGGCAATCGCCACGCCCACGAGCGCGAGCAGGGACACGTCGAGTCCGATCGGCCCGAGAGTGATCGATACCACCAGCAGGTCCATGTGGACCGGCCCGAGCGTGGGAGTCACCGACCAGGTGAAGATCTCTTTCGCCGGCCCCTGCGGCAGGAAGCGTCGCAGCAGGGAGTGGACGAAGCCGCCCAGCACGAAGCCGGTGGCCAGCACGCCACAGTAAAATAGCGGCCTGCGCGGGCCTTGCGCCACGGCTAGTCCCGTTCCAAGTGCGGGGGCGTCGGATGCGATCCGCAGGGCATTGGCGTCACTGGGAACGGGACTAGCTGCGCCGCTCCACGGCGTATGCGATGCTGTCGCGCAGGGCATCCCGCGCCGGCGAGGCAGGCAGAAGATCCAGCTCCGCGTCGGCTTGCTGCGCGAGCTCGAGCGCACGCCGCCGGGCATAATCCAGGCCCCCGGCCGCGGCCACGCATCGTACCACCTCCGCGACGACGGCGTCCGGCGGCTCCGGCGACGCCATCAGCTCGGCCACCAGGCGGCGGTCGGCCGGCGGCATGGCGCCGAGTGCCGCAATGAGCGGCAGCGTCACTTTGTGCTCTCGCAGGTCGAGCCCCGACGGCTTGCCCGTCACGGCTTCCGCCTCGGTGTAGTCGAGCAGGTCGTCGGCGATCTGGAACGCCATGCCGAGCTGCATGCCGAAGCGGGCCAGCGCCTCGCGGTACGCAGCCGGCCCCTGGAGCGCCCCGACTTCGCACGCCCCGGACAGGAGCGAGGCCGTCTTCGCGCGGATGAGCTGGTCGTACTGCTCCTCGCTGTACGCCAGCTTGTCGTGCGCTTCGAGCTGGCGCATCTCACCGATCGTCATCTCGTTCGTCACCCGGGCGAACACGCGCAACGGCTCGCGATCGTCGAGGCGGACCAGCTCGATGATCGCCCGCGAGTACAGGTAATCGCCCATGATCACGGCGACCTGGTGGGAGAAGAGCGCGTTAAGCGTCGGCATGCCACGCCGCAGCACCGAGTGGTCGACGGAGTCGTCGTGCACCAGCGTGGCGAGATGAATCAACTCGACGACGGCGGCGAGCGTCACGGCGCGTGGGTCGAGGGCGCCCGTCGCCTGGCTCGAGAGGAGCAGCAATGTCGGGCGGAACAGCTTCCCCTTCATCCGCACCAGGTGCTCGTTCACCTCGGCGATGATCGGGAAGTCGGCCGCGATGATACGTACCAGCTCGTCGGCGACGTGCTCGAGCTCCGCCGCCACCGGTCGTTGGAGGTCCCGCAGCGCGACCGGAACGACCTGCTGGCTCACGTTACTTCGCCTTGGCAAGCGCCTTGGAGCGCTCGCCCACGTCCCGGAAGCGAATGTCCACGGCGAACACCCGGCCGTACAGCTCGCGCGCCTCGACCCGCTTGCCCAGTTCCTCGAGCGCGCGGCCCAGCCAGTAGAGGATGCCCAGGCGCTCCTGGTCACTGGAGGCCGGCAGGTCGAGCGCGCGCCGCAGGATCGACTCGGCCACGACGTAGGCACCCTTGTCGATGAAGCACACGCCCAGCGCCTCGGAGCTTCTCAGTTTCCCGTCGGGCGACCGCAGCGCTTTCTGCAGCTCGGCAATCGCCTCGTCCAAGAGCCCCATCTCTTTGAAGGCCACGCCCAGGTCGTAGTGCGACTGGAAGTCGCCCTCGTCGATGTTCTCGTCGATCCCCTGCTTGAAGCGCGCGAGCATCTCCTGAAAGTCGCGCTCCTCATCCCCGGTCGGCTCCTCGTCCGCGACCTTCATACGCGTGTCGCGCTCGGGGAGGTCCTCGTCGAGTATCATCGCGCTCAGGTCGACGAAGTCTCCCGCCTCCGCCGCTTCATCCCGCACCTTCATCTTCGCGTCCCGAGCCGCGGTCCTGCCTTCCGTATCCCGAACCTTCGCCTTCGGCTTCGCGGGCGGCTCCGGCGGGGGCGTGGCCACCGGCGCCAGCATCGCGAGCGCGGCCTTGGCGCGCTCGTTGGTAGGATCGTGCTCGGCGACGCGCTTGTAGACGGCGCGCGCCTTGTCCGGAAGGTCGCTCCGCAGCAGCGTGTCGGCCAGCTCGACGTATGCGTCGATCAGCTTCACCTTGTCGCCCGACTTGAACGCGAACTCGACCTGCTTCTGCCGGTGTCGAACGCTGTTGGGATCGAGCCGCAGGATCTCGTCCACCAGGTCTTGTGCCTGCGGCAGGTTCCCCCGGGTCTCGAAGCCGGTCGTCGCCAGGTCGAGCTCCACGACGCCCCGCTCCCGCTCGCCGGCCTCGATCAGCGCCTCGCCCAGCGCCCGGTGCGCTTCCGGATCGTCCGGATCGTCGGCCACCCGCCCTTCGAGCTCCTCAATAGTCGGCTTCGCCGGTGCCGCGTCGATCTCCGCGAACACGAGCGATCCTGATTCATCCCCTTGGATCACCACGCCGTCCAGGCTCAAGTCGATCGCCCCCGACCGTCGCCCGCCTCTCCCGGAGCCAATCGACGCGTCGCCCCCCGCACGGACATCCTCGATCGCCAGTGGTTGATCGTCGATGTCGTGCTTCTGGTCGGTCGCGCTGGTATCGAAGTCCGGCTCGAGCTCGAGCGGCGGTACTTCCACCATGCTCTTGCGCGGTGGTGGGCCGGGCCGTTTCGGCACGACGGGCTTGACCTTCGGTGGCTCGGGCGCCTTGGGACTCGCCCCTCCACCCAAGCGGGGCGGTGGCCCGACGCCGGGCCGCTTCGGTACGACCGGGGCCACGCGTGGCGCAGCACTTGGCTTGGGCGCCTCGATCTCGATCTCCGTTTCAGGCAACGGCTCGAGCTCCAGCACCGACTCGGGTGCGCTCTCCTCCTCGGCCACCGTCGGCTCGAACTCCGCCGGGGGTGGGATATCCTCGGGGGAGATTTCGTCCCGCAGCGACGGCGCGTCCTGCGCCTCAAGCTGAATGTCGCCGAATTCCGCGATCGTGGTCTCGAACCCTTCGAGCCTGTCCGTCACGTTCGTAGGCTCGAGCCCCTCGACGAGACTCGTGGTCTCGATCTCGAGGGACGTATCGGGCTCCGCGATCACCGGCTCAATCAGGCTCTCCACCACCGGCTCCGGTTCAGGCGGCTCAGGCTCGGGCGCCGGCCTCGCGAGGGGCGGGGGCGCGGCGCGCCCCTTCATGGGAGACGCCTTAGTGACAGGTGGGGCGTCCACGTCGAGGAACACCAGGCTCGACGTCTTCCGCTTGCCCGACTTCGACGCGTCGTCCTGCGGCTGGGCTTTCGGTGCCGCCGGAGCCGCCGTGCCGGCGGCCAGGCGCCGCTCCGGATCGCCGTACATCCGCAGATGCTCTTCCAGCTGCTGGCGCAGGTGTGCGCTCTCGGCCGAGATGTCGGCGAACTCCTTCAGGGCGGCGAAGGCATGCTGGATCTTCCCGACCTTGTGCATCCGCTCGGCGTACTCGACGAAGTGCTGCTTGGCCTCCGCCATGAAGCCTTTGGAGGCATACAGCTTGGCGAGCTTGAGGTAGGTGGTCTGCCGCCCGGGCGCGTTGCGCAGCACCTTATTGCACATCGCGATGGCGTTGTTATGGAAACCGAGCTCGGCGTACTTATCGACGGCTTGGTCGTAGTAGTCGGCCGCCTGGGCAGGCTCCCTCAGCTTGAGATAGAGGTCGCCGATGCGATTGAAGATCGCCAGGTCGTGGTTCGGGTCGGGATCTTCTTCCTGTCCCTTGAGGATTTCCACCCACGCCTCGATGGCCCCTTTGGGGTCCTTCCCCTCGAGGCCTCGCGCCTTCTCCTTCTGTTTCTCAAGCTTTGACATGGAGCCCTAAAGATACCGGCCCCACATGGAGCGGACAAGCGGAACCTCCTGTCCAGACGGCGGTTACGAGCTGTTCCCCCATCCAGTACGCGACTTCCCGCCAGTCCGATACGCCCCAGCACACCAGATCCGCACGAAACCCCGGCGCGATTTGGCCTCGGTCGGCGGCCAGGCCGAGCGCCGCCGCCGCGTTGACCGTGACCGCGCTCACGACCTCGCTGTAGCGCAACCCCAGCTGCGACACGCCGAGTGCCATTACGAGGGGCAGGCCGACGGTCGGTGACGAACCCGGGTTGAAATCAGTCGCGAGCGCGACCGCCGCTCCCGCTTCGACCAGGCGCCGCGCCGGCGCCTGCGTGCGCTTGCCGAGGAAGATCATCGTGGCCGGCAGCAGGACGGCGACGGTGGCGCTCGCTGCAAGCGCCCGGATTCCGGCGTCGGAGATCGCGGCGAGATGATCGGCCGAAACAGCGCCGAGGGCTGCGGCCAGCTCGGCGCCCCCCGACCCCGCCAGCTCGTCGGCGTGCAGCTTGACTGCCAGGCCGTGCCGCTGGGCGGCGGTGAGAATCGTGCGCGTCTCGGCGACATCGAACACACCGGGCTCGCAGAACACATCGCATGCGGCCGCCAGGTGCTCGCGGGCCACGGCGGGAATCATCTCGTCGCACACCAGCCGGACATAGTCGGCGCGGCGGCCCCGGAACTCGGGCGGCACTTCGTGCGCGCCGAGGAAGGTCGGCACCAGGGAGGCCCGCTCCGCTGCCGCCGTCTTGCGGATGGCGCGCAGCTGCTTCAGCTCGTTCACGGGGTCGAGCCCATAGCCCGATTTGACTTCGATCGTCGTGCTGCCGTGGGCGAGCAAGGCCCGCACCCGCGTTTGCATGAGAGCCACGAGCTCGCTTTCGCTCCGCGCCCGTACATCGCGCACCGACTCGAGGATACCCCCGCCTCGGGCGGCCACGGTCTTGTAGTCCTCGCCCAGCGCCCGGCGCTCGTGATCGTCGAGCCGGGGTGCGCCGAACACGGCGTGAGTATGGCAGTCGACCAAGCCGGGAAACAGGACGCCCGTCACCTCCACCACGTCGATTGCGGATTGCGGAATGCGGAATGCGGAATGGAGGTCGCGAGCTTCGGAGCGCGGACCGACCCAGGCGATTCGCTCGCCTTCGATCAGCACGGCGGCGTCCTGGAGCACCTCGAGGTCCGCCATTTCACCACCACGGCGGGCACGGGCGGGTCCGCGGCACGTCACGATCTGCCTGGCGCCGACGAGGAGGGTCTTCAGTCGTGCGCCTCCCCCTCGCGCATCGGCAGGCGAATCCCGTGGCGGCGGGCCGTCTCGATGGCTTGGGGATATCCGGCGTCGGCGTGGCGCGCCACGCCGATACCCGGATCGTTCGTCAGCACGCGTTCGAGCCGGCGCCCCGCCGACGGCGATCCGTCAGCCACGCTCACCTGCCCCGCGTGCAGCGAGTTGCCGATGCCGACGCCGCCGCCGTGATGGAACGCGACCCACGCCGCTCCCGACGCCGTGTTGAGCAGCGCGTTGAGAATCGCCCAATCGGCGATCGCGTCCGAGCCGTCCTGCATCGCCTCCGTCTCGCGGAACGGCGACGCGACGGAGCCGGTATCCAGGTGGTCGCGTCCGATGACCACGGGCGCGCCGATCTCGCCCCGCTTCACCAGGTCGTTCAGTGCGCAGCCGAATTGCGCCCGTTCCCCTTGACCCAGCCAGCAGATGCGTGCGGGCAGGCCCTGGAACGCCACCCGCTCTTGCGCGAGCCGGATCCAGCGGTGCACGTGCTCGTTCTGGGGGAAGAGGTCGAGCACCAGTCGGTCCGTGCGGTGCAGGTCGGCCGCGTCGCCCGACAGCGTCACCCACCGGAACGGCCCCTTGCCCTCGCAGAACAGCGGCCGGATGTACTCGGGAACGAAGCCTGGGATCTCGAACGCGTCGCTGACCCCTGCGTCCCGCGCCTGGGCGCGGATGTTGTTGCCGTAGTCGAAGGTGACCGCTCCGCCACGCTTGAGCGCCAGCATCGCCTCCACGTGCGCCGCGATGCTCGCGACCGATCGCCGCACGTATTCCGCCGGCGCGCGGCGACGCAGGGCGGCCGCCTCCTCCACGGTGATCCCCGCGGGGACGTACCCGTTCAGCGGATCGTGAGCGGATGTCTGGTCCGTCAGCACGTCCGGCACAAACCCGCCGCGCCCCAGCTCCGGCAACACCTCGGCGCAGTTGCCGATCAGGCCCACCGAGAGTGGTCGCGCCGCGCGCTTGGCCTCCTCACACCAGCGCACCGCCTCGTCGAGGGAGGCCGTGCCGCGATCGAGATAGCGGGTCTCGAGACGACGCTGAACCCGCGCCGCGTCCACCTCCACCGCCAGGCACACCCCGTCGTTCATCGTCGCAGCCAGCGGTTGTGCACCTCCCATGCCGCCCAAGCCACCGGTGAGAACGATGCGCCCGCGCAGCGATCCCCCGAAATGCCGCCGCGCCACGGCGCCGAACGTCTCGTACGTGCCCTGGAGGATTCCCTGCGTACCGATGTAGATCCACGACCCGGCGGTCATCTGGCCGTACATGATCAGGCCCTGGCGCTCGAGCTCGTGGAACACCTCCCACGTCGCCCAACGCCCGACCAGGTTCGCATTCGCGATGAGCACCCGGGGAGCCTCGGGGTGGGTCGTGAAGACTCGCGTCGAACGCGGGCCAGTCGCGCGCCGCCTTCCCGGTGCCGCCGTATACCACCAGGTCCTGAGGTCGCTCCGCCACTTCCGGATCGAGATTGTTCATCAGCATCCGGAGCGCCGCTTCCTGAATCCAGCCCTTGCAAGTCCGATTGGGTCCCCGAGGGGCACGCACGGTTCGAACGGCTGTCACGGTTCCCGATCCTGCATAGTGCGGAATGTGGAATGCGGAATGCGGAATTGAAAGGAAGGCTCGTTCGCCTCATGACGCTTCTCTTTACATTCCGCATTCCGCACTCCGCACTCCGCATTCATGATGCCTCCGGGTCGAATGCCCCCGCTCGCACGCCGCTCGCGATCTGCTCGATGTCGGTGGTGAATGGTCGATCGCCGTCGAGTGCCGCGGCCACCGCCCGCACGGACGCGTACGTACGCCCCACGCCCTGCCCCGGCTTGAGCGGTTTCAGGAATTCGAGCCCCTGAGCGGCCGCGAGCAGCTCCACGGCGACGATGCGCACCG
>WNGP01003019.1_pt1 | contig 32571 bp, 32 predicted proteins | sample 5407671 | NCBI WGS metagenome assembly WNGP01 (sample SAMN13153381, study PRJNA577476) | soil metagenome | isolation source: 40 cm soil or saprolite under Garry oak tree replicate 2 | place: USA:California | collected 2016-06-15 | reverse complement strand
TCGCACCGGGCAGGAATTGGAACTGGTCCGGCCTCCGTACGTACCCGGCCCGCCCGCGGTTGATCACGCCGTCTCGATCGAGGAACACCGTCGGTCGGTCCGGACCGCCAACGTGCGGCGCAGCGCCGTGGCGGTGCACACTCAAAGCGAATCGCGCCTCGTTCGATTGAAGGAAGAAGTCGACGAGGGCCCATTTCGCGAACGGGTTTCGAGTGAGGGTCAGCGCCTTGTCCACGGTGAACCACCCGACGTCCTCGATTTCGTCCGGCTTCAGGCGGAACGCGTCGGAAGCGATGTGGCCCTTATACACGAATCCCAGGGTGTACGCCGGCTTGCCGGGGAACCCGGATACGTAGACGTTCAGGAGGCCGTCCAGTCGGATGCCCACGCCAATCTCCTCCTCCGCCTCGCGCTCGACGCCGACCTCGGGGCTCTCGCCATAGTCCATGAATCCGCCGGGGACGTTCCAATATCCCTTCGAGAAACCGCGGACCGCCTTGACCATGAGCACCCGAGGGCCGTTCGAGAGGATTACCTCGGAGACGCAGCGAATCATCGTGGTATAGATCGCGCGCTTCACGAGCGGGTCGACATCGGTCCGCTCGAAAATTGCATCCCGACCCAGCCACTCTTCCGGGTGGTGATCGAGTCGCGGCTTTTGCCGCAACACGCGGTCGGTGCCGAAGTCCATCACGCCGTTCGGTTCAGTGAGAAACGGAAGTTTTTCGCCAGCGCGGGGAAACCGCAGGTTCCCATGATCGCGGATGAGATAGACTTGGCCGTCCGTCTCGACGAAGAGATGTTCGCGGCGTGCCCTCTGACCCATGCGACTGGTTCCATGCCCATGCGTTGTATTAAATGGTCACGGGAGGAACTCGTCAAGGCACCCACCGTGATGCCAGCGTTGAAGGGCGGGCCGTCGTCGGCTACTCGCGGACTTTCAGGGCCACCGACACGCCATCGCGGAGCGGTACGATCGACGCGATCATCCGCGGGTCCTTCGCTAGCCGTTCGTTGTAGCTCCGGATGGCCTGGGTCTCGCTCGATCGGTTCTTGCGGGCCACGTCGCCGTGCCAGAGGACGTTGTCCGTGACGAGGAGTCCTCCGACCCGAAGTCGCACAATGGCGGGATCGAGGACTGCGGGATAGCCGGCCTTGTCGATGTCGTTGAAGATGAAGTCGAAGGGGCCCTTCAGGTCCTTCAGAATCCCTTGGGCGTCACCGACGAGAATCTTGACTTTCGTCGCGACGCCGGTCTTCTCCATGTTCTTCCGCGCGATGGCGGCCGTCTCGGGGTTGTGTTCGACCGTGACGAGTTCGCCGTCGTCCGGCAGCGCACGGGCGAGCCAGGTGCCCGAGTATCCGATCGCGGTGCCGAGCTCGAGGATTCGCCGCGCACGGATCGCGCGCGCTAGGATGTGGAGCAAACTTCCCTCCGCCGAGCCGACAATCGGCCATCCTTCCTCCTCGCCTTGTCGCTCCACGGCCCGCAGCGCCGCGTCCCCCCGGTTTGCCAACCCATCGATGTATTCGTCGATCTCCTCGTACACGATTGCGCGCGGCACGCCACCACCGCGGCGACGAGCGTCGTGTGCGGCTATGAACCTTCGCGGCATCTTGACAAACACTTATCCCACATGAGCGGTCATCGAGGCGCGGATGGGACATGTGCAAGCTCACGAAGACGGACAGCGCCGTGCTGTCCCTGTATCTTGAAACCCTATACGTCAACGAGATCATGGCGCGCGGCTACGCGGTCCCTCCGAACCTCGACGTGCCGGCACCCGCCCGACCGAAGCTCACGGGTTGATCGATTCCGGGACCGGCGTTCGCACGATCCCGTCGAGCTCGTCCGCGCGACGCTCCATCGTGGTGGCCTTCTGGAAGAGATGTCGCGAGCGGTCCTGAAGGCGGTTCGCCTTCACGCGGGCTCTCGCCGCCTTGTGCCGCAGTTTCGCGGCCTTCGCTCGATCCCGGAGTTCGTGCTCGGGCGCCTTCGGCCGAGGGGCCGGCGGGAACACGGCCCGCTCCGACGGCGCCGATGTCGGCACGCTGTCGTTGCGTGGCTCCATGGCGCCTCGAACGGCGCGGCCGGGGATAAGAGTTGTGGGGTGCGCGTCGCGCAACACGAAAATAGCGGCCCGTCCTTCCGTCCGGTTCGTGAAGGTGTACGTCGAAGCGTACGGCTGCACCCAGAACTACGGCGAGGCCCGACTCATGCAGGAGGCCCTCCTCGGGAGCGGCCACACGATCACGACCGCGGAGGCCGACGCGGACGCTCACGTCCTCGTGACGTGCACCGTCGTCGAGACCACGGAGAGGAAGATGGCCCGCCGCCTGGCGGAGCTCGCGGTGTACGAGAAGCCGTTCGTCGTCGCGGGCTGCATGGCGGCGGCCCAGAGGGAGCGCGTGCAATCCATCGTACCGCGAGCCAAGCTCTTGCCGCCGCGAAAGTGGCCCCAAATCGTCGAGCTGCTCGGCGCCGGAACGGCATGCGGCGACCGGGCCGCGGAAGTCGATTCGGCCTCGTTCGGCTGGCGGGACGCAATCGTCCCCATCGCCCAAGGCTGCGCGGGTCGTTGCACGTATTGCATCACGCGGGTGGCCCGCGGCACAGTCGCGTCGTACGGGATCGATTCGATCGTCGGGCAGGTCCGTCGACACGTCGAGCGAGGCGTGCGAGAGATCAAGCTGACGGGGCAGGACACCGCCGCATACGGGCTTGACAGCGGCACGAACCTCGCGGCCCTGTTGCGCGCAATCGCCGAGATTCCGGGTGAGTTCCGGGTCCGAGTCGGCATGGCGGACCCGTTGACCGTCTACCCGATCCAGGAGGAACTCGTGGCGGCGTATGCGTGCGACAAGATGTTCAAGTTCTTGCACCTCCCCGTCCAGAGCGGGGACGACACGATCCTCGAGTCGATGCGGCGACAGTACACCGTCTCCGAGTTCGAGGAAATCGTCGGCCGATTCCGCCTCGCGTTCCCGGAGATCACGCTCTCCACCGATGTCATCGTGGGCTTCCCGGGCGAATCCGAGGAGCAGTTCGAGGCCACGATGGAGCTCATCCGGCGGGTGCGGCCGGACATCGTGAACGTCACTCGCTTCTCCCCGCGAGACGGCACGCCCGCCGCGACGATGCCAGGCCAGATCGTCGGCTGGAAAGTGAAAGAGCGTTCCCGCCGACTCACGCGACTCCGGTTCCGAGGCCACGGTCTTGGTCACGGAGCCGGGCAAGCCGGGCACCGTCCTCGCGCGGACGCCGGAATACCGCCAAGTCGTCCTGCGGGAACCCGCGACCATCGGCGAATTTCTCCGGGTGGAAATCGACGGAGCGCGACCGACGGATCTCTCCGGACACCTGTTGACCAATGGACTTTATACGGCCGTGCAAATCCACGCTGGCAGCCCCGTGGTGTAGCGGCCAAGCATTCGGGTCTTTGGAACCCGCGACGGCAGTTCGAATCTGCCCGGGGCTATTCGGATGAAGGTTCGCGCGCAGCTCCACCTCACGTTCGACGATGCAGCGACCGCCGAGGCGGTCGCGTCGTCCGTCTCCCTCGACGACGACGGATATATCGAGACCACACGCCGTGGACGCACGATCACCGCACGGGCGGCGGCGGATAGCCCGATGAGCCTCCTGCACACCCTCGACGACTACCTCGCGTGCGTCAGCGTCGCGGAGCGGTCGGCCCGTGAGGCACGCCCTCCCGGACGTGCGCGGCGACGCCGCGTTTGAAGGCCAGCATCTCGCGGCCGTTCATCGTCGCTCGCGCCACGGCGCATAGCTCGTCTTCGGGCGAGACGACCAAGGCTTCGTCTCCCGGACGAATGTCCGGGTCGGCCTCCCGTACGAACTTCGCGAACACATTCTTCCCTTCGCGGTGGAATGGGACGGTGTCCTCTTCGACGACAATCCGGAGCCGCGGCGGCGGGAATGCCTTCGCCAGACGACGGGCCCCCGCGGCTTTCAAGCTAAACAAACCATCGGCGGCGCGAAGCGAGACTACGTGTTCGCCATCCGCGAGGACGTTTCGGACCTTCCCCGTGTTCTTCGATATAACGTACGAGATTGCTCCGGCAAATAGCGCGTCCGCGGCACCTCGACCGAATTGGAAGTCAGCCGTGGCCCGGATTCGCAACGCGTTCCAATCGATCGCTCGCCCCCCCGGAGCCCGGGCTCGCAGGTCGTCGAGGGTCGCCTCGCCCTCCCACAGGATTCCGAACGGAAAACCGGCGCCGGCCGCCCAGTCGCGAAAGAAGACCTCCGCTGCCTCGAGGGCTTCGAGGTCGGTTGCCTCCGGCACAATCGTTTGGCACATCGGCCAGACCTGATCGAGTTCGAGGGGCACCGGGCCCCACACCGACTTGACCGCGAAATGGACATCCGCCACGCGGGCGACTTGGTCGACCACCGCAGCCAGGCGCTCGCCGAACGGCCGGCCGCCCTCGGGGAAAACGAGGAGGCCTTTCGCGGGAGGCGCGCTGTATCGCTCCCGGAGGCGCCGCCGGAACCGATGGAGGATCGGACGATGCGCGGTCTCAGCGCCGACGTAGGTGAGCGCTCCGGGGCGGGAAACCGGTTCGAACTCTTCCAGGAATTCGTTATGGCGGCGGAGCTCGCGCACGGCGTCGAGGAGCGCGGGATGGGCCCGCGCCCGCCGCTCCGCGAGCCCCCACAGGTCGCCCTCGGCGATCGCTTGACGGACCTCCCGGATCGCACCGAAGCACGCGTGCAGGTTGTGTTCGGCGAGGAGCGTCTCCTCGGCCGCGATCTTCTCCATGGGATGCGCGGTGCAAACGGGACAGAGGCAGCTGCTTTCCCGGACGTCGGCCGCACGACGCGTCCCGTCCGCGAAGAGCATGCGGCCGTCGCGGGCGTACTTCGCGTACGAGGCCGAGTCGAACAGGTCGCAGCCGAGCAAGGTCGCGAGCGGGAAGACCAGCGGATGGCCCGCGCCGAACAGGTGCACGGGCTTCGAGGGATCGAGGCCTTTCTTCGAAGCGATGATCACGCGGACGAGATCTCGGAACCGGTAGGTTTCCAGCAGAGGCACGACGCCCCCGATGGCGCACACCGCGACGTCGAGCGACGAAACCGACCGCGCGCACCGCTCGCGTAAGTCCGGATGGAGGCCCCCTTGGACCGCGCCGACGAGGGCCATGTCGCCGCGAAGGGAGACGGCCTCGTGCGCTCGGCGGACCGTCTCATCGACGTCGGCCGAGGCTCGATCATGCGCGTGACCCGGCTCCGAGAACACATCGAGCATCGTCCCGAAGTCGGTGTGGATCGCCTTTTGGAAGGCGATGACCTCCGCGTTCGTGACGTCCACGTCGCCATAGACATGGGACTGGAACGCCCCGGAATCCGTCATGACGGCTCCCGGAAATCCGAGGAACGTGTGGATGCCGTCGCGCACAATCGCGTCCCGGTTCGGTGACTTACCGAGGATGTACGCATTCGTGATGAAAATCTGTGCCCCGAACCGCGCGGCGAGCTCTCGGGGAGGAATGATCGGTCGATTCGGGTTGACGACCGGGGCGAGCGTCGGCGTCGCGACGGGACCGTGGGCCGTCTCCAGGAGCCCGATGCGGGCGAGCCCGTCGCGGTCCCGGACCTCGAACATACGCGGCCATCCGGCCCGCGCGAATAAGGCTTTTCGGCGGCTTCGCGCACCTCCCCGCAACGACTATCCCTCGCGCGCCGGCTTCGCGGGCGCCGATGCTGCGCGAGACGTTCGTCCACATCCCCGGCGTGGGCTACCGGACGGAGGAGCGCCTCTGGCGGAGCGGGATCCGCACGTGGGACGATTTCGCAGAGAGATCGAAACCCCGCCGGCTGCCCGCGCGCGTCGCGCATCGCATCGCCGACGAGATCGCACGGTCGGATGAGGCCTTGCGCCGACGGCGGCACCGATACTTCGCTCGGAATCTGCCGGCACGAGATCATTGGCGCGCGTGGCCCGAGTTCGGGGACGCGGTCGCCTACCTGGACATCGAGACGACCGGCTTGTCACTGGGCCGGGATGCGGTCACTGTGGTTGGGGTGTACGACGGTTCTGCGAGACGATCGTTCATCCAGGGCGACGACCTGGAAGAGCTCCCGTCGGCCCTGGAAGACGCGAAGCTCCTCGTCACCTTCAACGGCTCGCGGTTCGATGTGCCGTTCCTTCGCAAGGCGTTCCCGCGCATGCATCTGGACCAGATTCACCTCGACCTCGTCCATCCGCTCCGGCGCCTCGGATTCGTCGGCGGCCTCAAGGCGATCGAGTCGCAAGTCGGGATTCTGCGCAGCGAGGAAACGACGGGCCTCGGAGGATTCGATGCGGTCCGGCTCTGGCGCGCCTACAACCGAGGCGATGACGACGCGCTGGATCTCCTCCTCGAATACAACATGGAAGACGTCGTGAACTTGGAGCCGCTCGCCGAGCTTGCGTACGAAGGCCTGCGTTCGTTGTGCTTGGACGGCGGATTCGTGACGGCCGATCGACTCCCGGATCGAACGAGACCGCCGAGCCGCGCGCCGCATAAGAGCAGAACCTGAGCAGAGAGGGATCTGGAACGGTCCGATCGGGCATCTGATGCCGGAGGATCATGCGGTCGAAGACGGATCGGACGAGTTCATGACCTGTTCGGAGACCCTGTTCTCCGGCGCCGAGGCAAGGTCCATCGGGCCGAGCTCGACGCGGGCTCGAATCTTCCCGTCCTCGAATGCGATTCGGACGGATTTGAGTCGGGATCGGTATAGGAGAGGGCTCCTCCCGTTCCGGGTCGATTCCGCCCGCTCGCAGTAGACGAGGCCCAGCCCCTCGAGTTCCTTGATTCGGCGGTAGCACGCCGCGATCGGGATTCCGAACCGGCGGCCGAGGTCAATCGCGGATGCCGGGCGGTCGAACGTTCCCAGGAGGATGCGTGCCGAATACTCGTCCATGATCGTCTGGGTCACCTGCAGGGCTTCCATGGTTCCTACTCCCGTTTGAGCGAAAGGATGCGCGCGACGAGTCCGGTGATCTCGTCCGCTTCGAACGGCTTGTTCAGGTACCCGATCGCCCCCCGGCGCACGCTCTCGATCTCGGTGAAGGTGTCCCCGAACGCGGTCATGAGGATCGCGCGGAGACCGGGCTTGGCCCGACGGGCCGACTCGATGAGCTCGACGCCGTTCGGGCCGGGCATGCGATAATCGGTGAGCAGGAGGTCCACCGCGTGCGTCCGGAGCGCTTCCATCGCCTCGGTCGCGTTCGCGGCCGTCAACACGGAATACCCGACCAATCCGAACAGCTCGGCCAGGTTCTCGCGCACCCCTTCGTCGTCGTCGACGACGAGGATGCACGATCCGACGGCTCGGGTCTCCGATGGCAGGGTAATCATCGTCCCTCGCGTGTCGATTGGGGTGGACGATTATTTATACCGCGCAGACGCTCGGCGAGGGCGCGGAACCCCTGCCAGGCCCGCTGGCCCGCTTCTGTCACCCCGTACCGGCCGGCGTCGCCTTTCGCGAGGAGTCCATCCGATTGGAGTTTCTGGAGGTGGAACGAGAGCTTGGACGACGAGTCCGCGAAATTCTTCCTTAAGATCGCGGAGTAGGCGACCGGACCGGACGCCACGACGTACCCGACCAACGCGCGCCGGATCGGGTTCGCGAGGGACTCGAGCATTGCTTGGAGGCCTTCGGAAGGCGCCGACTCGCGCTCCACGAGCCGAAGGGCTTCGGCACCGTCCGATGCACCGACCACGTCGTGGCCGTCCTCGCGGAGCAAGCCCGCGAGCTCGGCCCGAAGCACCGAATCGTCATCGGCGATCAGGATCTTCATCGACGTCCCCTCGAGGGAGCAGGACGGTGAACGTGGAACCGGCGCCGGGCTCGGATGTGGCCTCGATCGGCCCGCCGTGGCCCGCGACGATGTGTTTCGCGAGGGGAAGCCCGAGGCCGAGTCCCTCCCCGCGGGCCTTCGTCGTGAAGGTGGGATCGAACACGCGGGACAGGACGTCCGCCGACATGCCGCTGCCCGTGTCGGAGACGACGACCGCGTAGAATCCCGGACGTTCCTCCAGGTGCACACGGACCGATCCGTGATCGGTCGCGTCGATCGCGTTCTTCACGAGGTTCACGACGACCTCTTGCAGCTGGAGCGGATCGGCCTTCATTCGGAGAGGCACGTCCCCTAGGGTCACATCGATCGGCACGCCTTTCTTCCGGTATCGTCGCACCTCGTCGAGGGCCGCCTCGACGATGGAACGGAGGTCCGAGTCGACCGCCTTGATCTGCCGGCTCCGCGACAGGCTGGTGAGGCTCCGAATGATGTCCGCGGCCCGACGTCGTTCCGCATCGATCTTCTCGAGTTTCTCGTGGACCCCGGCATCCTTCGTCTTTCGTCCCGCCGCGTCCGTGAGGAGGGAGATGCTCGTGAGGGGCGTATTCAACTCGTGGGCGATGAACCCTGCGAGTTGCCCGAGCGTCGCTAGCCGCTCCGATTGCCGGAGACGGTCCGTCGATTCCTTCAGAGCGGCCTCCGCCGCCTTCGTCTCCGTAATGTCTCGGACGACGACGACCAGCTGGTCGCTCATGAGCGGGATGATTCGGGCCTCGAACTCCTTCCGGCCCGCTTGCACCTCGAGGCTGTATTCCATCGTTGCGACGGAGTTCGTGCGGAGGACCTTTTGCATCGCCCTCCCGAACGGTTCCCCCACGTCCCGCGGGAGCACCTCCTGAATCCGACGCCCGAGGAAGGACTCCGGTGGGACGTACAGGTCCGCATAGCGTCCGGCGTAGTAACCCAGAATCGTCCCGTCCGCCGCGAGCCGGAAATACAGGTCCGGAACCGCTCGGAAGATCGCTTGCAGCTCGGACGACGTCTGAACCAAGTTCTCCTGCGTTCGCCGGCGCTCGATCGCTCCGGCCACCTGCTCCGAGACGAAGTTGAGGATCGCCTTGTCCTCCTCGGCGAAGCGGACGCCTTCCTTGTAGCTCTGGACGACGATCACCCCGAACGTCTTGCCGAGGCCGACGAGCGGCGCTCCGACCCAGTCCACCGACGGGGGTCCGACCTGCTCGACTTCGCCCGAGCGATTCAGCTCCGCGAACACCGTTGGCGAGGCGAGCAGCGGACGTCCCGTCCGCAGGACGTATTCGGTGAGGCCCCGACCGAGCTTCTGGGGCGGCGGCGGGCCCTCCTCTTCGTCGACGAAGTACGGGAAGGTCAGGGTCTGCGCCCGGTCGTCGTAGAGGGCGATGTAGAAATTGGTCGCCGGCATCAAGCGGCCGATCACCTTGTGGATGTGTCGGTACAATTCAGGGAGGTCTTTCGCGGCGTTTGCCGCCTCGGAGATCCTATAGACCGCCGATTGGATCGCTTCTGCCTTCCGCGGCTTCGAGACGTCCATCACGGAACCAATCATGCGCACGGGATGGCCGGAGGCGTCGTGCAAGACGTACCCTCGATCGACGATCGTGGCGAACGTTCCGTCGTGTCGCCGAAACCGGTATTCCGCGCTCCACATGGACCCCCCGCTGCCGATCACGTCATCGAGGCTGGAGCCGACCCGAGCCCGGTCGTCCGGATGGAGGCGCTCCTCCCACCAGGTCCCCGTGGGCTCCACATCCTCGGCCCGATACCCGAACATCGCGGCCACGTTGTCGTTCATCCACATGCCGTCCGTCTGCAGGTCCCAGTCCCACACGACGTCGTTCGTCGCGCGACCCAAGAGCTGGAAGCGTTCCTCGCTCCGTCGGAGGCTCTCCTCCGTGCGGGTTCGTTCGGACACGTCGAACGCGACGCCGATCGTCCCGATGACGGCGCCGTCTTTCGAACGGAAGGGCTCCATGTGCACGTCGTAGGTCCGGCCTTGCCACTCGATCTGCGTGGCGACGCTCTCGCCGAGGAGGGCCCGCCGATGGGAGACGATCGGCTCGATGTCGTCGTCGTGGATGTTGAAGTACTCGTAGATCGAGAGGCCTCGTTCCGACCGACGAAGGTTGAGGTCCCGGAACCCGGTCCCCATGGCAGACGTCACCCGGAGATCCCGATCCGTGCTCCACAGCAGGACCGGCGCCTGCTCGAGGACGAGCTTCAGCCGCGTCTGGCTTTGGGACAGCTGTTCCTCGACGGTCTTCCGGGCGGTCACGGCCTGCGCCTGGATCTCCTCGGTCTCCACGAGGCGCTTCCGGTTCCGCGCCTCCACGACATGTTCCTCGACGATGGCCGGCAGCAACTCGTTGTACCGCGGCGTCTTCACGATGTACGACTGGGCTCCGGACTCCATCGCCTGGAGCGCCGCCTCTTCGCCCCCGAGCGGGACGACGAAGATGATCGGCGTGCCCGGGAGGCGACCGCCGAGAGCGCGCAGGAGCTCGATGCCGTTGCCATCGCGCAACTTGCTTCCGATGACGACCGCGTCAAAATGGTAGGAGAGCGCGAGCTGCAACCCCTGTTTCCGTGACCCGGCGGTTCGGACGATCCATCCTTTTCGAGTGAGGGCGGCTACGCTCAGAATCTGGTGGTCTTCGTTGCCATCAACCACGAGGACGGCAACCGGGGCTGCGCTGTTTGCCCCCGCGATCTCAGAGGGAGTCGTCTGGGCCATAGCGGATCGGTGGGCGCCTGAACCGACGCGAGGATTCCCTCGCGCAGGACGCCGCACCAGTTCCCTGGCGGGTATAAAGGACTAGCGGGGAGATTCGCGGTTTCGTCACTTAAATTTGCAGACGGTCGCGGGACCGATTCCGAAGAAGTGACGAATCACCGTTATGCCCCGCTGACGGCCCGCGTCACTTCGAACGACCCATCCTCGAAGGAGAACGCATAGTACCCGGTGTCGTGCTTCGTCCCTCGCATCTTCACGACTCGCAAGCGACGTTGCACGAACAGGTCCGAGGTCGGATGCATTTCCAGGGCCAGGATGCCGTCCGCGAGGTACGCCTCCTCGGGGGACGACCCGCCGGGTCCCAACTCGAGCGGTCGCTCCGAGATCAGGAACGTGAGCGGGCCGAGGTCCCGAAGCCATTCGAAGAGGAAGTAGAGCTCGGACCTCCGGTCTTGCATCTTCGCCATCGTCTCGAGGACGTCGAGCGAGTCGACGACCAGGACCGAAACCGGATCCGCTTTCATCACGTTCTTGCAGTACATCTTGAACAGTTCGAGCCAGCTGCCGCGACCCTGGAGGAAGTTCAGGTTCTTCCGGATGTTCCCCATGTCGAGGGTCACGATCTGCTCCGCCGCGCGCGCATCGGCCATCCCCATCGAAGCCATCTGCTCGAGCACCAGATCTTTTCCTTGCTCGAGGGTGAAGTACGCGCACTTGCGGTTTTCTTGCAGCGCGTTCTGATAGAGGATCGAAAAGGTCAGCGTGGACTTCATCGTCCCCGGCGCACCGCTCACGAGGACGACGTATCCCTCCGGGACCCCGCCTCCGAGGACGTCGTCGAAGCCTCGCACGTACGTCTTGACGCGATTCCGAGTCGTGGTGCGGCCTCCGGGGTCGGATGTATGCGCGCGTCGTCCTAAGCCTTTTCCTCCGAGACGTCGAGCGCACAATCTTCAAATATACTCGGGCCGCTGGGCCGCGCATTGTCGGACGATGTCCTGGGCGCCGTCGTCGCGACGGCCCGCGTGATCGGGGCGCTCGTGCTCCTCTTCTTCCTGCCCGGGTTCCTGCTCATCAACGCGCTGTACCCCCGAAAGGGCGAGCTGGACCGGGAGTACGACGCGCTGTATCGCCTGACGCTTGGAATCGTCCTGTCCATTGCCGTCACGGTGTTCTGGTCGTTCTTCCTCAATTCGCTCGGGATTAACGAGGCGACCGGACTCGGGTACGTCGTCGGTCCGAACATCGCCGGCGGATTGATCGGCCTCTCGATCGTGTTCTTCGGCCTCGGATGGTGGCGAGGCGCGTATCCGTGGATGGCCCGCGTGCATCCGTCGCTCGCGCGGGTCCCGAAGCCGGGGCCGGGAGAGCTCCTGACCGAAGACGAGCGAGACCATCGGGTGCGCCTCAAGCTCCAGCAGCTCGCCGAGAAGCGCGAAGCGTTGCGGCGGGCGATCAAGGACGCCGAGCGGCGCATGCGGCTCCAATCGGCGGACGCGCAATCCCATTACGAGAGCGTCCGCGACAAGTCCCGTGCGGAACTCCGGACGGTCGACGCGGAGTTGAAGAAGCTCGAAGAGGAACGGGCCGCGGAACTCTATTGACCGGAGCGGTACATGGACTACAAACTCGTGATCGCGGTGCGCTCGGACCTCGACCTCTCGCGCGGGAAGCTGGCCGTCCAGGTGGCGCACGCCGCGGTCATGGCCGCACTCGAGGCGAAAGCCCGGCATCGGAAATGGTTCGCCGAATGGATCGCGGAAGGGCAGAAGAAGGTCGTCGTGAAAGGCGGGCCCCTCCCGGAACTCCGATCGCTCCAAGCGAAGGCTCGGTCGATGCAACTACCTACGGCACTCGTCGAGGACGCCGGATTGACGGAGCTTCCGCCGGGGACGGTCACGTGCGTCGGAATCGGTCCGGGCCCGAATTCAATCGTGGACCAGGTTACCGGCCGTCTCCCGTTGATGTGACTAATGAAGGCGAAATCCCGTTTCCTCGGGATTGATGACGCCCCGTTCCGTTTCTCCGACGAGACCGTTCCCGTCGTCGGTGTCGTCGTCCAGGCGCCGTCGTACATCGAGGGCATCCTGACGACGCTGGCGGAGGTGGACGGTCACGATGCGACCGAGGGAATCGCCGCGATGGTGCGACGCTCCCGGTACCGCGCGGGACTCGCGGCAATCCTGATCGACGGGACCGCGGTCGGCGGCTTCAACGTCATCGATATCGACGCGGTCCGTGCGGCGGTGGATCGACCCGTCGTCACGGTCACGCGAAAGAAACCGAACCTCGGTTCAATCGAGACCGCGTTGCGGCGCCGTTTCGGCGACTGGCACGAACGGCTCGCGATCATTCGGCGGCACGAGATCGAGGCGATTCGGACGGGCCATGGATCGGTCTGGGTGACCTACGTCGGTGCGAGCCGGAGCGAGGTCCAAGAGGCGCTCTCGCTCACGACCGTCCGCGGGGTCCTTCCGGAACCGCTGCGCGTCGCCCATCTCATCGCAGCGGGGATCGTCCGAGGCGAATCGCGGGGACGCGCCTGACTCGGGCGACCGCGGACCTCTCACTTGATGGGAAATCGGAGGAGGGCGGCAATCCCGCCCAACGCCTCGAGCTTCTGGCCTGCCTCGTGATGGCGGCTCACCAGGACAACGGTCCCTCGCGCGGACTCGGCGGAACGCATGAGGTCTTCGATACCGACGTCGCGCACGACCGCGTCGCTCACAAGGAGGGTTTCGACCGCTCCCGCCTCGACGGCTTCGGCGACCTCGGCCGGTCCGTATGCGCACGGCCGGTTCGTCGCGATCGCCTCGAGCAGCGTCTCGACCAGCCGCGTCTCGTACCCGACCCGGCTGTCTCCGAACACCTTCGCGCCGACGCCGGCCTTGAGCGCCTCCTGGATCCCTTGCATCCCGGTGCTTGATGTGCCGTGCGTGTGGACTTTTGAGGCGAGTGTCGGCTCCCGGGCTTTGAGGTAGTCGAGGAAGGCGTCGCGCGTGAACCCGGGTCCGACGAGGACGAGCGCCTCCCCGATTTCCGTCGTGTGCAACTTCGCGAGGATCTCGTCGAAGTACGCGGACTTCGCGTCTCCGGACGGAAACATCTTGCCGTGACCCGGCGCGCGAATCGTCGCGAGTTCTCGAACGCCGTATTGCCGGAGCTGGGCCAGGAGCGCTTCTTCGTCATCCAACGAAAGGAAGGCGACGAGCGGCTTCTGCGCCGCGGCAACGGCCTCGTCGATCCGTCGCAACTCGTGCGATCTCCATGTCTTGATGATCGAGACCACGTCGTCGACGGCGACGTTCAACGTGTGATGCCGTCCCAAGTCCTGCGGCCCCTCGCCGATGACGCCCGTGATGCGCAGACGGTCGGCGAACGCCTGGAACTCGACGCTTTCGACGCGGATTGTCAGCGTCACGCGGACCTTCTCGCCCCGCTCGGGCCGGACCTTGTCGGTCTTCACTTCCTGGCGGCGGTAGGTCGACGCGCGCACCTGGTCTCCGGGGAGGACGAGGTTGTGCAGGTGCCAGAGGTCGTCCGCGCTCTCCACGCGAACCTTGATCTCGCCGGTGTTCGGGTCTTTGTGGAGGACCCGCATGGTAGGCGAGCCTAGGGACCGCACCTTATTTCTGCGTATCGAACGAGGCGGCCTGCGGTCCTCTCGGAGGCGTTCCTGCACGAGGCTTAAGACCCCGCGAACCGTTTTGCGGGCATGGCACCGGAACGGTATCTCTTTCGCGCGGATTCCGAGGGATATGCGTATCGCCGGATTTTGGAAGTCCGGCCCGGCTCCGTGCGGCTCCTGCAACCGTCCGAAAATGCGAGGAGATTCACTCGGTGGATCTCGACCTTGTTCGCCCTCGGATTCGTCTTCGTCTTCGGTGCCTTCGTGAGTCAGACAGCCATCGTCCTCACCCTGTCCGGGCTGAGCGGCCTCGTCATCGAAGCGGCACTCATCGCGTTCTACTTCGCGGGCCTCATCCTGCTGCTTCTGTGGTGGGACGACCGCAGCCTGCCCTTGCTGGCGGAGAACCCGGGAGCTTCCATGGGACTCGACGTCCGCGGCGTGACCTCGTTTGGGACATTTCAGGAAATCCGAGCACGAACAAACGGACGGGAGGTTCGGATTGCGGTCCACGGCTCAAAGGAAAAGGTCGGGGAGGCCCTGCGATTCGCGGGGTTCGCGATGAGCCCGACCTGATCGAAGCCGTCGAAGCGTGAAGCTCGAGCGCGGTCCTACTTCAAGACACCGTATCCGATGAGTCGCCACTTGCCGCCGATCCGGCGAGAGACCGCCACGCGTTGCCCTGGTTCCGCGACGACGGGGATCTTGAGCGCCATGTCCGCTCGGTTTTCACGCGCCGACGTGACGACTCCGACCGTCGTCGCGGTGCCGACAGACACCATGAGCGGCTCCGATGTTTTGATGCCCTCGACCTTGAGTTCCTCGGGGACCCCGACGACGCGCTCCAGCAGATTGACCTCGACGGTCATCTTCATCAGGATCTCCGGCAGACTCGCGGGTGGCCCGACGACCCGACCGACGAGGCCGTCCGCCTTCGTGAGGACGGGGTCGAGGTTTGTGCCGATCGCGATGAGCCCGCCCGGTCTGACCTCCTTCCGCCCGGATCCGCCCGTGTGGAGCGACCGGATCGTCGTCGTGATGTTCTTCCACTCCGTCTTGTTGCCGAGCGTTACCTGACGACCGGGAGAGATCTCGATCTCCTTGCATCAAACTGCCGCCGAGCACGCCCCCGACGATCTTCTCCGGGACGATGCCCGGCTGGTTCACGTCGAACGACCGCGCGACGTACATCTTGGCCGTCTTCGATTCGTCGTGCGGTGGCGTCGGGATGACCTTCTGGATCATCATGAGCAACGCATCCAGGTTCACATCGTGGTGCGCCGACACGGGAACGATCGGCGCGCCCTCCGCAACGGTCCCCTTGACGAACGCCTGAATCTGTCGATAGTTCTCCTCGGCCTGCTTCGGGTCGACGATGTCGATCTTGTTCTGCACGATGACGATCTTGTCGACCCCGATGATGCCGAGGGCCATCAGGTGCTCCTTCGTCTGCGGCTGCGGACAGTCCTCGTTCGCGGCGATCACGAGGAGGGCCCCGTCCATGATCGCGGCACCGCTGAGCATCGTCGCCATCAGGGTCTCGTGGCCCGGCGAGTCGACGAACGACACGATGCGCTGCAGCTCCCCCTTGATATTGTGGGTCTTGCAGATCTCCGTGTTCTGATAGGCTGTGGGCTCGGCGTCCTTCGGACACTTGTAGATCGCCATGTCCGCATACCCGAGGCGGATCGAGATGCCCCGTTTGATCTCCTCGCTGTGGCGGTCCGTCCGTTCGCCCGTGAGGCGCTCCGTGAGGGTCGACTTCCCATGGTCGACATGACCGACGACGCCGATGTTGACCTCCGGCTGGCCCGGGACCTTCATCGCGCCTGCTCCTGCCACGCGTCCTCGATCGACTTCGGCCCGCGCACGACGATCTTCAGGTTCAACTGAAGGATGTCTGGCGAGACCGTGTTTCCGCGGACCGTCTTCTTCTTCCGCATTCCGGGCCGGATGGGATGGAAGCCGACGCCGCCACTCACGAGGAGGCGCTTCCGGCGCGGCCCGGGCAGGTCGGACCGCATCGGGAAACCGTCTTTGTCGCTCCCGCCGGTGATCTGTAGCTTGTATCCCGGGAGGCCGACGTACAAGCCGTCGAGGTCCTCGCCGATCTTCTTGCCGATGAGGGCGTTCGCGTAGTGACCCGTGATGTCCTTCTTGTACGCCTTCCCGGACTTCGGGTCGGCGATGACCGCCTTGAACTCTGCCATGGAATCCTCTCGGAGAGAGATGCGTCCATGCGGGGCTTTCACATAAGACTTACGCCGCGCACTCCCGATGATGCCGGAACGACGCTCGATGGGATTCAGCGAAGGTTCGGGAAGAGCCCGAGGACCTGGCCGCAATCGCGGTACACGTCGACGACGGCGCGGCCCTCGGCCGCGGACATGGTCCTCAGCTCGGCGACGGCCTCCGTCAGCTGTTGGAGGCGATAGACCGCGTCGCGGGTGTTCAGGTCGTCGTCCATCGCCTTGAAGAAACCGTCTCGGGTGCGTTCGACGAGGGCCGCGACCTTTCCTCCGGTCCCCGCGCCGGTCGCGGTCCGCGCGGCTTCAATCGCGGCCTGCATCGCATCGTATTCCTTGCGCGACCGGGCGAAGCACGCCGCGTCGTATTCGACGTCCTCGCGGTACGGGGCCTTGAGCAAGCAGAGCCGGACGACTTCGCCGGGATAATCTTGGAGGACCTCGCGGATCGTCACGAAGTTCCCGAGGCTCTTGGACATCTTTTCCCGCTCCAACGTGACGAAACCGTTGTGCATCCACGTGCGCGCCCACTCCCCGCCCCAGGCGCCCTCGCAGATCATCGCCTCGCTCTCGTGGTGCGGGAACTTGAGATCGACGCCGCCGCCGTGGATGTCGAGGGGCGCTCCGAGATACTTGTACGCCATCGCGTTGCACTCGACGTGCCACCCCGGCCGTCCGTCGCCCCACGGACTCGGCCATGACGGCTCGTCCCCTTTCGATCTCTTCCAGAGCGCGAAATCGAGCGGATCTTCCTTCGGGCTCGTGGCCGCGGGCCCCTCGACCACGATGTCCTCGAACTTTTGATGCGACAAGATGCCGAACGACTGTTTCGCCTTGCGGGTCCGGAAGTACACTTCGCCGTCGACGGAATATGCGTAACCGCGGTCGACGAGGCGGGCGATCAGGGCGGTGATCTCGAGGATATGCTCGCTGACCTTTGGCATGTGGTCGGCGGGCCGGACGTTCAAGGCGCGCATGTCGTCCAGGAACGAATCGATGTAGTACTGCGCATACGCGAGCGGCTCCTTCCCGGCCTCCTTCGCTCGGCGGATGATCACTTCCTCGATGTCCGTGAAGTTCTGGACGTAGGTCACGTGGTATCCCAGGAATTCGAGATACCTTCGGGCCGTGTCGAAGTCGATGTAGGACCGGGCGTGGCCGAGGTGGCTGTAGTCGTACGTCGTCGGGCCGCAGACGTACATCTTGACGCGGCCAGGCACCCTCGGTGCAAACGTCTCTTTCTTCTGGGTGCGGGTGTTGTACAAACGGAGAACCATACGGTCGCAAACGCGGCCACGGGAGCGGCGCTATTAAGCCCTTTACCCGCCGACGCAACGGGCCCTAGTGGCGAGCGAACCTTCGCATCGAAACCTATTTCGTGCGCCGGGATTTGTCATCGTCCGCTGGGCCGATAGATCAGCGGAAGATCGCCGCCTTCGCAAGGCGGAAGCCGTGGGTTCAAATCCCACTCGGTCCACTCCATCCACGCCAGCTGGGTCGCGGAACGACCACGACGGGTCCGTGGACTTCGGACCTATGCGGTTTCTCGTGCAATCACGACGCTCTTGACGCGCGGGGCGGACTCGGGAGCGTCCTGCTCGAGGTAGGTGAGGTAGCCCGATCCGACGTTGAAGTGGACGACGGACGGTTTCTTCTCCAAGTCGACGATCGGCTTGCCGGACTTCCTCTTCATGGGGATAGCTCCGTGGAGACATTGAGTTCTCAGGGACGGCTTAAAGGGTGTTCCGCCAAATTCACTCCTGATAAACGAAACGCCGTCCGGAGGCAAAAGGAGTGCGATTCCGAGGGGTCGCGGCCTTTCCGGCAAACCTATAAGTCCAACGGGGGACCAATTATTACCTGAGGACGTGGAGGATCAATGATTACGGTCCAGAAGCTGGCGCTCGCCATTCAGAAACGCTTCGGCGGCACCGAGGCGGAGGCGCTCGCGGAGTCGCGCACGGTCATGAGTTACTTCGGTTTTCGGAGCGTGATCATCGACAATGCGATCCATCCGGATGACCGGAAGGTGTTCTACGCACTCCACGACGCCGGCTTGCTCCAGAGCTTCTGGGAGACCGTACCGCTGCTGGACGGCCGGAACTGGCGGATCTTCTATTGGTCGCTCAACGAGGCGGACCTGGACCGCATCCTAGCGGACCAGCCGACGACACCCGAAGAGCCGGTGTACAAGTCGCTCCCCGACGAGGCATGGGGCCACCCCGCATCCGGCGCGTGAGTCACGCCGACCAGGCGCGCGCCCCGATGAGCGGGACGAACGCGCACGGCGTCCCTTCTCGGATGTCGAGGCTTCCATCCGGCCTCCGGGTTGCAACGATTAGCACTTGCCCGCTCCGCGGGCCGATCGGGGCGACGATGCGCCCGCGGGACGATAGCTGAAGGCGCCACGGATCCGGCATTTCGGGGGCACCCGCCGTCGCCATGACGCAATCGTATGGACTGCGCTCGGGGTACCCGAGACTGCCGTCTCCGACCACGACGGTCACGCCGGAAAGGCCGGCGCGGGCAAGGTTCGACCGCGCCCATTCGGCGAGCCGCGGAATCCGCTCGATCGACACGACATTTTGAGGGCCGACCAGCCGCGCGACGAGCGCCGCGTGGTAGCCGGACCCCGTCCCGATCTCGAGGACTCGATCGCCTGGCGCGAGCCGGGCCTCTTCGAGCATGATGGCGATCATGGACGGCGCCGAGATCGTCTGGCCTCGTCCGATCGGGAGCGGTACGTCCTCGTACGCGGCGTCCGCGTCCTCGGGCCGGACGAACGCCTCCCGAGGCACCGCGAGGAACGCATCCCGCACCCGCGGATCCTGGATGTACCGGGACGCGACGAGTCGCTCCACCATCCGAAGACGCTCCGCGGCGAAATCGGCCTTCTGGCCCATCGGCGGGCCACCACCCGGACGCGGCATAAAGTGTCGGTTACGCGGGTACGAGGAGCGCAATCAGGACCGTCGACAGGACGAGCGTCGCGGCGGTGACGGGTAGTCCCGCCTTCACGAAGTCTTTCATCGACACCGTGACTCCGTCCCGGGATGCGACTTGCACGACGATGACGTTGCACGCGGCCCCGAGGATCGTCGCGTTCCCCGCCAGCGTCGAGCTCGCCGCCAGCGCAAGCCAGAGTTGGGTCGAGCCGCGCGGCAGTTCGGCCAGGAGCAACACCGCGGGCACGTTGCTGATCAGGTTCGAGAGGAGCGCCGAGAGGCCGACGAGCCAAGCCAGGCCGCCGGACTGACCGCCGACCGAGGCCGTAAAGCCTCCCTGGATCGCGGCGGAGAGTCCGGAGACGCGGACCCCTTCGAGGACAATGAACAGGCCGATGAAGAACAGGATGATGCTCCAGTCCACCTTCGCGATCAGGGTCCGCGCGGTCGTTTTCGCGAAGAACGGCAAGAAGAACAGCACGAACGATCCGCCCGCGAGCGCCACCAGGGGTAGCCATACGGGGGTCGGGGAGGCGAAGAACGCGACCGCGACGCCGACCGTCACGCCGAGCGTCACCGCCAGGCCGGTCCGCTGGAGCCGGACGGGCTCGACCGAGGAAAGGGGCGTGAGGGGAGCCGCGAGGTCTCTTCGGAACGCGAGCCAGACGAGGCCGATCGCCACGACGAGGCATGCGATGGTCACGGGGAGCAGATAGGCGGTGAAGGTGAGGAACGGAATCCCGGACCGGATCGCGATGAATGCGTTCTGGGGATTCCCGACCTCGGTGGCCACGCTTCCGACGTTCGCCGCGATCGCGACCGCGACGAGGTACGGAAGGGGATTCACCCGCAGGGCCCGCGTACTTCGGACCACGACCGGCGTCACGAGCAACGCGACCGTGTCGTTCAAGACGATGGCCGATAACGCCGCCGTGGCGACCATGAGCCACGCGAGGAACCTGGCCTGGTTCTTCGCGCGAAGCGCGATTAGGGACGAGACGAGATCGAAGAATCCGCAGATCTCGAGTCCCGACGCCAGGAGCATCATCCCGACTAGGAGCACAATCACGTCGAGGTTGATCGCGAGGAGCGCTTGCGTCGGGGTGAGGACACCGAGCACGAGCATCAGCGCCCCGCCGAGCATCGCGACCGCGGGGCGTTCGATCGGGAAGCGACGGACGGTCCGCAGGGAAATCAGAACGTACGTGAGCAAGAAGACGAGCGTCGCGGCGGCGAACGCGTAGTCGGACGCCACGAGGGGCGCAGATGGGCCATCCCGCTATGGAACTTTGCGGGACCCGCTCGCGCTGCACTGGGTCAGAGCTTGTCCCATTACACTTAAATAGCGTCACTCAATTCGCCGCATTCTCCGGCCTCCCAAATGGGTTGCGTCACGGGGGGACGGACCGAACTGAGTGCGAAATAGGAGAAACCCGAATGGATTCCAGAGGACACCGGGCAATCCGCGCGCTCGCCGTGTTCCTCGTGCTCGCGCTCGGCGTGGCGGCCCTCTTGCCGTTGATCGTCCGGGGCGCAAATCAGGTGAACGGCGTGATCAGCACCTGTCTCACCACGACGCCGTACGTCGTGGGGGCCACCGTGACGCTCATCGACGCCAATGGCATCAATGCGCCCCTTACAACGACGACTGGTCCAGGCGGCGTCTACGCCTTCACGCCGCCGACGGGCAGTTACACGATCTCCGTCACGGCCGCCGGATATTACGCGGCGTCGAGTTCGACGCCGACCCGCTTCGACGGCAGCCGCACCGTCCCGATCAGCCTGTGCATGAACAAGTACGGGAGCCCACCCAAGGTCCTCTCCGTCACGGTGATGAACGCCGGCTCGCCCGTTTCCGGGGCGTCGGTGGCGGCCTACAACACGTCGAACCCGACCGGGCGGACCCAGCTCATCGCGACGAACACCACGAATGCCGCAGGCCTCGCGAATCTCACCTTGTGGCCGGCCGTATTCCTCATCCGGGCCTCCGCACCGGACCTCCAGACGGATCAGTCGGTCGACGTGAGCCTGACGTCTTCGACGACGATTAACCTGGTCGCCGGTCCCCGGATCTTCGGCCACGTCTCGGATTCGTCGAACAACTTCCTCGACGGCGTCGTGGCGTGGCTCTACAACCCCGCGGCTCCGAATTCGAGCGCGTACCGGCTCATTCCCGCCACGGTCAGCGGCAGCCTCTATGACATTCACGCGCCTGCGGGCACGTACACACTCATCGTCGACGCGGACCATTTCCTGTCGCACAAAGCCTCGGTCACGCTGCCGACGACGAACCCGAACGACCTCGTGCTCCAAGCCGCCCCGCCCGAGCTGTACCAGACCACGGTCGGATACGGCGCGAACGACTGGAGCAACCTCACGATTTGGCGCAACGTGACCTTGAACGCCGACAGCACGCTCCCCGGCCTCGGCCCGGCGAACCTGCGGGATCTGCGGTTACAGATCGACTCGACCCTCGGGAACGGGGACGGTTCCCTGTCCGTGGGAGAGATCGGTGCCTTTTGTTGCGCTTCAACATCCTGGCTCGCGATGAAGGGGCCCGGGTACGTGACGACGGATGCGTTCCTGACGACGAACGGGCGGGCCTACAACTCGAGCCTCGCCTCGTTCAGCGTGAGCGTCAGCCCCACGCTCGGCACACCCGACGCGAAGGTATGGATCAATACGACGACGACCTACGCGCTGAAGCAGACCCCTCCGTACATTGCGGTCGGAGCGAAGTCCTATTTCGTGAACATGACCATGGTGCCCGACACCAACACCACGGCCCTCCAGAACTACTCGTACACGATCATCCTCCCGAAACACTACGAGCTCAACACGTCGACGACCGTGCCGTCGAACGCCCCCGTGACGTTCACGGGTTTCACGACGGTCACTGTGGACCCGGGCGTGACCTCCGGGACGCCGCAGGTCCGGATGAAAATGTCTCAGAGCATCGTCGGCACCGCGAGGGCGAAGGTCGTCGCCCCGGTCGGGAAGTTCAACGTTGCGAACGCCACCTTCACGAATTACCAGGCGTTCGTCGCGGGCAATACCTCGTTGACATTGAGCGGCGAGGACAGCACCGATCCGAACGGCCACATCACCGCGGCGAACTTCACATGGCGGTTCACGCCGCCCGGCGCGACCACCTACGGCATCCGGACGAATTTCACCTACACGCAGAACGGCCAGTCGACCGTCAACCTCACGGTGCGCGAGGCGGGCGGGAACGTCACATACCGCGACATCACGCTCTTCGTCGACGATCAGCTTCCGATCGCGAACATCAAGACGAACATCACCGGCAGCGCCATCCAGAACGGACGGACGCTTCGGGTCAACGAGGGCACGGTAATCCGCTTCGACGGAAGCGCCTCGACGGACCTCGCCTACGTGGGAAAGAACGGCGTGATTCTGGACTCCGGATACGCCTGGGACTTCAACGGCGATCGGGCGACCGATGCCACTGGTCGGATCGTGACATGGACCCTTCGGAAGCCGGGGAACTTCACGATCAACCTGACCGTCACCGACAGCGTCGCCTGGAAGTCCGTCAACGCGACGATGACGGCAATCGTCAACGACACCAAGGGTCCCGTCCCGGCGTTCGACATCCTCGACCCCGAGAAGGACTGGGGCGTGATCACGAGCCCGTTCGAACGAAAGACGATCACGCTGAATGCATCAAGGACGACGGATGACTACAACAACAATTCCGCCTTGAACTTCACCTGGACGATCCCCGGGCCGTTGGTGGGGTCGACCGGCTCGTCACACCCATTTTGGGGGATCAACATCTCCTTCGCCTGGCAAGAGTGGAACCTGAGCTACAACGTCAAACTGGCCGTGCATGACACCGGTTTCCCGACGGGGAAGGTGAATTACGGCAACCTGAGCCGGAACATCACGGTGCAGATCGACAATTCGCTCCACGCGGACCTGTTCATCGCCCTCGATCCGACGACCCTTCAGAGTTCGATGAAGGTCAGCCCGACCGATCCCGCGGAAGGCGACACGGTGACGGTCTCTGTCAACGTGACGAACAAGCCGAACCGCTTGGCGGCCTCTCAGGTCGTCGCGAACATCTCGGCGATCAGCGGCGGCCAGGCGACCCTGTTGCCGGCTCAGGTTCAATGGTTCGACAAAAACGGCAATCCCACGTCGAACCATACGATTGCGTCGGGCGACACGGTGAAGCTCGTGTTCACCGTGAACGGCCTGAGCGGTCAAGGGAACAAGACGATCCAGGTGTTTGTCTACGATGCGACGGAGCCGTACACCTGGCGCACGCCGGAGAACCGAGCGTCCCTCCCCGTGAACGTTCGTCAGCCGGCCTGGCAACCCTATGCGATCTACGGAAGCGTGATCGGCGTCATCGTCCTGTTCGTCTTCGGGATGTATGCGCGCCGCAAGATCAAGGCCGGCGAGTGGCGCCCAATTCGCGGTCGGCGGCGGGAGAAAGGCGCGGAAGAGGAGAAGCGCCCGAGGAAGGAAGTCAAGGAAGAAAAGAAGCGCCTCTAGAATCCGTCCCGTCCCAGGGTTCCGCGAGCGTTGTCACATCTCCTTCGGAGCGCTGAGTCCCAGGCCGTCCAGCGCGTTGCGAAGCACGACCCGGGCCGCGTCGACGAGGTCGATGCGCGCGCCTCGGAGGCCCGCGGGCTCGGCCGTGAGGACGGGGCAGTCCCGATAGAAGAGGTTGAACTGGGACGCGAAGTCGGCGGCGTAGGCCGCGACCGCGTGCACGCGACGGCCCTCGGCGGACTCTCGCACCGTGGACGGGAACTTGGCGATCCAGCGAATGAGCATTTGTTCCTGCGGGTGGACAAGGAGACGGAGATCCGCGGCGCCGCGCACGCCGACTTTCCCGAGGATGCTGCAGGCCCGCGCATGGGCATATTGGAGGAACGGTGCGGAGTTGCCTTCGAGACTCAGCGCCTCCTCCCAGCGGAAGGTGATCGCCTTCTCGGACTGCACGCGGACCATGTTGTAGCGGACCGCCGCCACGCCGATCGTCTCGGCGATCTCGCGTTTCTTCGCCTCTGGCAGATCCTCGCGGCGCTTCGTGACTTCGGCGTACGCGCGGTCGATCGCTTCGTCGATCAGGTCGTCGAGGTAGACGACGCGTCCTTTGCGCGTCGACATGCGGCCCTCCGGCAGGTTGACGAACGCATAGAAGATCGTCTCCGGCGCCCAGTCGATGCCCATGAGCTGGAAGGCGGCTTTCAATCGCTGGAACGAAAGCTTGTGGTCTTCTCCGACGACGTCGATCGCGATGTCGCACCGGCCCATCTTGTTCAGGTGATACGCGATGTCCCGGGTCGTGTACAGGGACGTCCCGTCGCGCCGCACGAAAACGTATTTTGCGGTGTCCCCCTCGAGGCCGAACGCGGAAAGGTCGAGGTAGTACGCGCCGTCCTCTTCCTTGCTACGGGGCATGAGGCGCTCGACGACTCGCTGGACGCTCCCGTCGAGGATGGCGTCGCTCTCCCAGAAGAACGAGTCGTAGGTGACATTCACGCGGCGCAGCGTCTCCAGGATGCCGCCCAGGATGGCCTCGCCGACGTTCCGGATGTCTTTCGTGAGCTGGACGTCGCCGCCCTCGAATCGCTGGGTGAGTTGTTCGATCTCGTGCTTGAGCGCCTCGTTGCCTTCCAGCATGGCGCTCGCTTTCTGATAGAGCTTCACGTATCGGTATTCGACCCGCTCTTCCGAATCCGACGGGTCAGACGGCAGATGGTTCACGGCCCAGTAGAGCAAGACCATCTGGCGCCCGATGTCGTTCACCAGGTATTCGCTCGTGACCCGGTACCCGGCGGTGCGGAGCAAGCGCACGAGCGCGTCTCCGAGGAACGGATTGCGGGCCCGGCCGACGTGCAACGGCCCGGTCGGGTTGGCGCTCGTGTGCTCGAGCAGGACCCGCTCCTTCCGCGCGGGCGAGCTTCCATACGTCTCGCCATCGGTCCGGACGGCGGTGAGGACGAGCTCGGCGAAGGGCGCCGGGTCCACGGTGAAGTTGACGTACGGACCCTCGTGGTGCAACGGAGCGAACGGGGCGACCGGGTTCACGCGAGACGCCCGGGCGGCGATGGAGGCCGGGGACTCCCTGAGTTCCTTCGCCCACGCGTGGGCCGCGAGGGCGAACAGGCCGTGGCCGGCGGGAGCCTCCTGAAGAATGCCAGGGGTCGTCACCCGGAGTTCGGACTCGATCGAGCGTCGGACCCGCTCCGCGCGGTCCCGGAGCTCGGACCAGGGGTCGTGGCCCATCACGTCACCCGAAACCGCAAGATGGCGGCAATCCCGCCGAACGCCCGGAGGAGGAGCTGGCCCTCCTCGGAGTCCTTCGAGATGAGCTCGACCGTCGTCCCCATGCCCCCGGCGATCGAGGTCAGATCCTCGATCAGGTCGCGGTTCTCCACGACGACGAGCGTGCCACCGTCCTTCGGGCAGGTCGGCAACTCCCCGTCCTCGGCGACGGTCTTCTCGCCATCCCAGTCTCCGTTCGCGCAGCGGAGCCGGAGCCGCGACTTCCGAAGACCCTCGGAGACGAGGAGCGTTTCGACGGCGCCGAGTTGGAGCGCGTGTCGGACCTGGTCCTCCCCGTACGCCGCCAGGCCCCCGTCCTCCTTGCGGATCTCTTCCATGAGCCGTTGCACGAGCGATTTCTCGCGCATCAGGTCCAGGCCGCTCAGGATCTCCCGCGACTTCTCGACGAGCTCTCGCAGGCCGTACTCGTCCGTGTAACCCGTGTCGAGGAACGTGGGCAGGACCTTTTTCTTCAGCTCGTGATGGAGATACTCGCCGGTCGCGAACTCCTCCTTCGAGTAGCCCGGACCGCCGATGATGATCCCTTTCAGGTCCGGAAGGTTCAGGAACGCCTCGGTCATCAGGTCGCCGATCTTCTTGTACCACTCGTGGACCGCGATGTCGTGGCCCCGCTCGAACCTCCGGGCGCTTTGACCGCCCATCCGATGCTTCGACGGCACCTGGGATTGGAGATTCTTGATGACCTCGATCCGTTTGCCCCGCAGGAGGCCGAGCGTCGCCTCGCTCCAGTCGATCACGACGAGGCCGTAGACGTCCTTCTCCGCGAGCATCTCGTGGAGCGGCGCCGTGTAGAACTTCGAGTCGCACCGATAGAGGAACGATGCGACCGGCTCCGGCGGCTCGAGGACGAACGCGACCATTTCCGTCTGATCCGCCCCGATCTGCTTGTGGCCCGTGAAGACGACGAGGCCGTTGGCCGGCGGCATCCGGTACGAGCGCAGCCGCTGGATCGCGGACTCGATCGCCTGCGTCACGTGCTTTCGAGTGCTCGCGCTCTTGATGTTCGAGGACTGCGACAGCTCGGCCCGGAGATAGTTCGTCACGTCCGAGATCGGTCGGCCCGGCGGGATGTAGACGCTGACGAGTTCCGTGCCTCGGCCCGCGGCCTCTTCGATCTGCTCGAGGGCGCGGCGGAACTTGTATTTGTCCATCCCGGACATTTCGCTCATGTTTCGCACCACACAGTTATTTATCGTTCATTAGCTTTTGCGTCGAGACCGCATCCACATGGAGAAAGTCGTCGTTTCACTCGGCGGATCCGTCCTCGTTCCGGGAGACGACGACGCCCGGTATCTCCGCGATCTCGCCGCGCTTTTTCGTGACGTCTCAACGCGCGTGAAACTCTTCGTCGTCACCGGCGGCGGCCGGATCGCGCGGTACTACATCGAGACGGGGCGAGCACTCGGCATCGGCGAACGGACGCTCGACGAGTTCGGCATCGCGGTCACGCGCCTCAACGCACGGCTGCTTGCAGCGGCCCTGAACGGTCGCGCGAACCGCGAGCCCGCGAAGACCTACGCGGAAGCCGCGGCCCTCGGACGCCGGCATGCGATCGTCATCATGGCGGGGACGCGCCCCGGTCACACGACGGACCGCGTCAGCGCCTCCCTGGCCCGGTTCGTCCACGCCGCGCGGATCGTGAACGCGACGTCGGTCGCCGGGGTCCACACGACCGATCCGAAAAAGGACCCGACCGCGCGGCTGCTCGAACGGATGACCTTCCGGGAGCTGATCGACCTGGCGGGGAAGCGACACACCGTCGCCGGGCCGAGCATCGTGTTCGATCCCGTGGCTGCCCGCGTCGTCGCGCGAGACCGGACCCCGCTCAGCGTCGTCGCTGGTCGCGATCTCAAGGCGCTGCGGTCCGCGATCTTGGGCGATCCGTTTCGTGGGACCCTTGTCGTTTAGTGATGGGACGGAGTGCGCGTGAACCGCCGGACGCTGTACGAGGTCCTCGCGACGATGTCGCTGACCGTGGCCGCCGTGGGCGGGATCCTCGCCGGCGCCGGGGCGGTCCTTCAGCAGGTCATCAGCGTCGCAGCCGCGACCCTGTGCGCCTTTGTCTTCCTCGTCCCGGGGCTGTACTTCCTCGCGTACGCGCGACGCCTACGGTCCCGCGATCTCGCGCTGGCCCACGCGGCGGCATATGCCATCACCCGCGGTACGCTCGAAGTGGGCGACCTCGCGGCCGAACTCTCCGTCTCCGGCGAGGTGGCGACGAGGATCTTGCAGACCGCGGTACGCGAAGGGCATCTCCGGGGACGCTTCGACGAACGCGGTCGTTTCGTGGCGGAACCGAGCGGGCCCGAGCCGGGAGGCCGCACACCGTGACCTTCCGCGGATTCGTCGCCGTCGACATTCCACCGTCGTCCTCCCTCGAACAGTTTGCCGAGCAACTGCACAACGCAAGTCCTTCACTCAAGGTCGTCTCGACGGACCAGATCCACTTGACGGTGAAGTTCCTGGGCGACACGGAGGAGGGCCTCGTCCCCGAAATCGAAGGTGCGATTCGCGAGGCGTGCGCCGACATTCGGCCGTTCGAGATCACGGTCCAGGGGACCGGGGCGTTCCCGAGTCTCTCACGGATGAACGTTGTCTGGGTTGGCGTCGAGGGAGCCGAAGCAATCGGCCGGACCGCCGCGGCTCTGGACGCCTCGCTCGAGTCGCTCGGATTCGCCGCGGAGCGACGCCCGTGGAAGGCCCATGTGACCTTGGGAAGGGTGAAAGGGCACCGAGATCTCGACCGTGTTCGGGGTCTCCTGGAGGCCCACCACGACGACGTCTTCGGGCACCACCACGTCGATCGCATCTACCTGAAGAAGAGCGTGCTCAGCCCGGTCGGCGCCCAGTACTCGGTCGTCTCGACTGTCGTGTTCGGGGAGTGAGCGAGTCCATCGGCGCTTCTTCGGATCGCGTTCCGGTTCATACCTTTAAGTAGAGGTATACGCCAGCTCGCCGGACGATTTGCGGCCCCATGGCGCCTACGCCTCTTTCTTGTCGGCGAAGATCTTGAGCCGGTCCCACTCGATCGTGTGCTTGAGCCGATACTTCTGGAGGATCCGGCTCAGTTGCTCGGTCACCCGGGCGACTTCGATCGTCTTGCCGCGGCCGTACACGTAGAACTCGACCTGGTTCGAGATCGGGAAGATCATGCGCATGAGCCCTTCCCGGTTGTACCCCTCCGGTTTGCGGTTGTTTCGTAGATCCCGCAGGTTCTCTTCGATCAGGACGTCGACGCTCTCCATGTCTTCGGGGAGTTGCTGGGTCTCCTCGAGGAACTTCAGGAACAGGGGCCGGAACGCGGACACGAGGTTCTTCCACTTCACCTTCTTGTCGAACTTGATGTGGCCGCTCCGCGCGCGCATGGTTTTCGTTCCGAAGAGCCACGCGCTATTTAACCGTGTTCCGCCCGGCGCGCTCGCCGACGTCGTCCGCGTCAGCCTTAAGCCGACCCCCTCGATGGTGCGGGCGTGCGGACCGCCCTGACGATCGCCGGGAGCGACTCGGGGGGCGGTGCCGGCATCCAGGCGGACCTGAAATCGTTCGCGTCCGTCGGCGTCCACGGGACGTCGGTCATCACGTGCGTGACGGCCCAGAACACGCGGATCACGAACGTCGAATCGATGGAGCGCGCGGCGAAGACGGGCATGCTCTACTCGGCCGAGATCGTGCGGGTCGTCGCGCGCGAGCTCCGCGGCACGACGTTCCCCCTCGTCGTGGACCCGGTCATGGTGGCGACGGTCGGGGCGAGCCTCGAGCAAGACGACTTCGCGGACGCCCTCGTGGACCGCCTCCTCGGTCGCGCCGCCCTCGTCACCCCGAATCGCTTCGAGGCGGAGCGCTTGTCGGGCCTCCGGATCACGAACGTCGAATCGATGGAGCGCGCGGCGCGGACCATCCACCGACTCGGACCGAAAGCCGTCCTCGTCAAGGGCGGTCACATGCAAGGGCCCCTCGTCGACGTCTTCTACGACGGGCGACGGATCCGGCGCCTGCGGGGGCGGCGGATCGCGAAGAGACTTCATGGCGCAGGTTGCACCCTGGCCGCCTCGACCGCGGCCTACCTCGCCCTCGGCCGACCCCTCGGTGAGGCCATCGAATCCGCCCGCCGGAAGGTCGCCGCGGGGTTCCGCGAGTCGTACCGGGCCGGCCGTGGGGTCGAAATCATCAATTCCCACGCTCTGCCGGAGTGACGAAACCGGCACGGCGGAGGCCGCGCTCCATTCGTGCCTGCGCGCGTATTATCAACGCACAAAAGACCGCCCACAAACTTCAAGTAGGCTGACCAAAATCCAACCGCGGGCCGACACACGCCGCCGGTTGGGCTCTCGCCTGCATCGAGCATGGCGAGCGCAGAGCACCGCGCGGTGGAATGTCGGGACGGCAGATTCGCGGAGGCGAGGGCAATCATAGGTCGGGGGAGAGGCGCGGGAGTCGCCCGGCTTCGCCCGTGTTCACACGGGGGTGGATGTCACGAAGATCGCGCTCTTCACGGATAGTTACCTGCCGACCGTCGACGGGGTCGTGACGTCCGTCTTGACGACGCGCCGACAGCTCGAGGCCAACGGCCACGAGGTCGTCGTCTTTGCGCCGGAGGATCCCCGCGGACGGGGGAAGCGGGAGGCCGGGACGATCTACGTGCGGGCGAAGGAGTTCGCGCACTACCCGGGCTACCGACTCGCGATGTTCCCGGGGCGTGAGACGGACCTGATCAAGGAGATGGGGATCGACGTGATCCACATCCACGGGGTCGGTTTCGTCGGCATCAAGGGGATCTGGGCGTCCTGGCAGGCGAAGGTGCCCCGCGTCTCGACGTTCCACACGATGATCCACGAGACGCTGGCGTTCTACTCCCCGTTCGGCCTGAACCTCCATCTCCTCGAGCGCGGGTTGCGCTTCTACCTCCGCGTCTTCCTGCGCAAGACGCACGGCGTCGTCGTCCCGAGCCGCGCGATCCTGGACGAGATCATGGCCCTGTCTCCGGCCGCCAAGATCGCAGACGTGATCCCGACCGGCGTCGACACCGAGCGATTCCGGCCGGGCACGCCCGGACAAGGCATCCGGACGAAATGGGGCCTGAACGGCCACGACGTCGTCTTGCACGTCGGCCGCGTCGCGCCGGAGAAGAACCTGACGACACTCATCCAGGCGTTCCCGCGGGTCCTCGAAGCGAACCCGGACACGAAACTGATGATCGTCGGCACGGGGCCGTACATGGAGAAGTACTACGATCTCGTCCGGCACCTCGGCCTCGCCGGCGACGTAATCTTCACCGGCTTCGTCCCCGACGTCGACCTGCCGAAGTACTACGCGGCGGCGGACGCGTTCGCGATCGCATCGAAGTTCGAGACCCAGGGACTCGTCGTCCTGGAGGCGCTCGCGTCCGGGCGGCCGGTCGCCGGCGCGAACTACCGCGCCATCCCGGAGTTCGTGCACGAGGGCGTCAACGGCGCCCTCTTCGAGCCGAACGACGTGCGGGGCTGTGCGGCCGCGATCCTCCGATGCCTGCGCGAACCCGATGGGATGCGCGAAGCCGCCCGGGAAACCGCCCTCCGGTATTCGGTCGAACGGTGCACGCGGCGCCTCGAGCGGGTGTACGATCGCCTCGTGGCCGCGTGACGGCCATGACCGAGCCCACCGGGGCCCACGCCGCAGTCGGCCCGAATGCGCCTCGGATCTCCGTCATCGTGCCGACCTGGAACGAAGCGAAGTATCTGCCGGCCCTTTTCGAATCGCTCCGCCGCCAGACCGTCCGGCCAGACGAGCTGCTCGTCGCGGATTCGGGCAGCTCGGACGGGACAGCGGAGGTCGCCCGCGCGGCGGGGGCCATCGTCCTGGAGGGGGAGCGACGCGGGCCCGGGGAAGGCCGGAACCGGGGTGCCGCGGCGGCGGCCGGGGATGCGCTCCTGTTCGTCGACGCGGATTGCCTCCTGCCGTCGAACCTCATCGAGTCCGTGTTCCTGGCCCTCGGAGACCCTGCCGTCGTGGGAGGGGCGACCGGATTCGCGCCCGCAAGCGGACGCTGGATCGAACGGTCCCTCTTCTACCTCGCGAACGCGTACCAGAGGGCGATGACGATCTGGGGCATCCCGCACAACGCCGGCTACTGCTTCTTCTTCCGCAAAGCGGCCTTCGAGGCGCTCGGAGGGATCCGGGAGGACTTGGTGTTGAACGAGACGCACGACCTGGCGATCCGGTCCCGGTCCATCGGACGCTTCGTCCTCCTCCCCATCATGGTCGAGACGTCGATGCGCCGCTTCCGCACGTACGGATATCTACGGACGATTCTGCAGGAGTACGTCGCCTCGACGATCCTGTACTACGCGACCGGGCGAAGTCCTCGAGAGCTCTTCCGACCCGCGCCCGCCCGGTGACGATCAGGGCCGCGAGGTCGTCGACGCCTCGATGCGCCGGCGCCGGAACCACGACGCGAGGAACGACAAGCCGACGACGATCGCGACGAGGGCCAGGGTGATCCACCGGGCCGTCTCGACGTCATAGGCGAGCCCGATCACGAACACGACGTACAGGAGGACGGCGTACTTCGCGAGGCCGCCTGCCGCAACGTACGCCATGGACCGTCGATAGTTCCACCCGAGCGTCGCGATGAACGCCCCCACCATTGGGATGACGGGCACGGCACGGTTCATGAGGATCACCCGCTCGTCGCGGACGAGCAGGAAACTCGTCCACTTCTGCATCGACCGCTCGAGCCAGTGCGGCATTCGACCTCGTTGGACGACCCAGCGGTGGACGGCGGCGTAGAGGAGGCTCGTCCCGAGGATGTCCCCGGCGACCGCCATCGCGAGCAGGAGGCCGGCCCACGCGATCGTCCCGATGG
>WNGP01000519.1_pt1 | contig 32586 bp, 35 predicted proteins | sample 5407671 | NCBI WGS metagenome assembly WNGP01 (sample SAMN13153381, study PRJNA577476) | soil metagenome | isolation source: 40 cm soil or saprolite under Garry oak tree replicate 2 | place: USA:California | collected 2016-06-15 | reverse complement strand
CATTTGTGCCACAGCAATCTTCCAGCTTTCGCCCAGCTCGTAGAGAAAACGTTTCACTGTCTCTCTTAGCTTGCCGCCATCGATTCCATCGCCGGCATCACTCCAACTTCGTCGCTTTCGATAATACCGTCCCGCAAATGAACGGTGCGCCGCGCATGCGCGGCGATGTCGCGCTCGTGCGTAACGAGAATAATTGTGTTACCGCGAGAATACAGGTCCTCGAGCAGCGCCATTATTTCTTGGCCGGTCCTGGAATCGAGGTTGCCAGTGGGTTCGTCTGCCAGAATGATTGAAGGATTGTTCACCAACGCGCGCGCGATGGCCACGCGCTGGCGCTGGCCCCCGGACAATTCGTTTGGCTTATGATGAATGCGGTCGCCCAAGCCAACATCGACAAGTACCTGGGTTGCGCGTTCTTCGCGCGCTTCCGGATCCATTCCGGCGTAGATGAGTGGAAGCTCAACGTTGCGCAGACTGGTGGAGCGCGGGAGCAAATTAAATGTTTGAAAAACGAAGCCAATTTCCCGATTTCGAATCGCCGCGAGTTCGTCATCGTCCATGGCTGCCACGTTCTTGCCGCTAAACTCGTAACGTCCGGAAGTGGGAGTGTCGAGGCAACCAAACATGTTCATGAGCGTCGATTTGCCGCTGCCGCTTGGCCCCATGATCGCGACGTATTCGTTGTGGTGAATTTGGAGCGAGACCCCGCGCAAAGCCCGTACGATTTCTTCGCCCATCACATAGTCCTTGGTGATGTTCTCGATGTCGATGACGAGGGGACCCCGTGGTTGAGTCACATCAGAGTTGAGCTTGTTCATCAAACACTCGCGCGCGGCGCGCCACTCGACTATTTCGTCGCTTCCTTATCGTACGTAAGTTTGGCGCCGTCCTTTAATTTGCGGCTGATCGCGCTATAACTGCCAGCGACTACTTCGTCACCCGGTTGCACGCCGCTCTTGATCTCCATGTAAGTGTCGTCCGAGATCCCGGTCGTTACCTTCACCATCTGCGCATTGCTGCCTTTTTTCAGAAACACAACCTTCGCAATTTTTTCGTGCTCCTCTCTCTGCGTCGCCTTTTCCTGGCGCTCGTTAACGTAATCTGCGCTGTTATCGCCTTTGTCTCGCTGCGCTGTCTTCTGCTTTTTCTTTTCGATCTCCTCCGGACTCAAGTTGCTGTCGCCCGTGCGAATCGTTACAGCCTGCATCGGGACGGCCACGACGTCCTTCACCATGTTCGTTTCGATATCGGCCGTGCAACTTAGCCCCGGTTTCAATGTCACATCGTGATCATCGATACGAATTTTTACCTCAAAGTTGGTTACTTCCTCCTGCGTTCCCGAGCCGGTCGTCTTTCCTGTGTTCGCAATCTGATAAACGGTGCCGTGAAATTTCCGGTCACCGTACGCATCGATCTTCACGCTGGCCTTGTCGCTAACTTTTACGTTTACGACGTCGTTCTCGTTCACATCCACGCGCGCTTCCATGTGGCCGAGATCGGCCACGCGCATCACTTCCGTTCCCGCGAATTGCCCGGTCGCTACGATGCGTTCGCCCAACTTGCTGTTCAAAATTGTCACCGTCCCATCGATCGGCGAATAAACCGTTGTCTTCGAAAGTTGATCGCGCGCCTGACTCGAGCCCGCTTGCGCGCGCTCGATTTCATGGAGGGAGCTTTCGTACGTATTTTTCGCTACATCGTCAGCTGCTTGCGCAGCGTTGTATTCCTGCACTGAAATCAGCTTTTTGTTGAACAAATCTTCGGCCCGTTTGAGATCCTGCTCCGTCTTCATCATTGTCGCTTTCTGCTGCAGATTGGTTGCCTTCGCCGCGCTGATCGCCGCTTCCTGCTGCTCGAGCAGAGCTTTGTAGGAATCCGGTTTGATCTTCACCAGCAGATCGCTCTTTTTGACCCGAATCCCGTCTTCCACGGGTAATTCGATGATTTCACCAGCCACTTCCGGTGAAATTTTGACTTCGGTTTCAGGTTGTATCTTCCCTGTCGCTGAAACGGTCTGAAGAATCGTCTTGCGCACGGCTTTCTCGGTAGTTACAGGGATCGGTCTCTCGCGTTTGCTCGCGATCACGGATACGATGATCAGAAGCAATACCAGACCGATAGAGCCGAAAACCATATAACGCCTGCGGCGCAAACGGCGCTTTTTGGCTTCTTGCGACGCAACTGGAGGCGTGGTTAAGGTTTGATGCATAAGAAGCTCGTTAGGGCTTGGGAAGCGTCAGAAATTGTCTCACTTTAGACCTTTGCGAAGCAAACGCGTTCACAACGTCGATAGTGAGATGCAGCAAAACGCTCTTTTGGATTCAACAGATTTGCGACTGTTGCCTCTCGCGCCGTTGTCGAATCCGCTTGATTGCCCATGCAGCGTGCTCAGCAACCAACGGATCAAGATCGCCCGCGGCGCGTTCCAACGCCGGAAGGTCGGACAAATCACCTATGTTGCCCAAGGCCACGCAGACATTGCGCAAAAAGCCGCGCCTCTTGATTCGTTTGATCGGCGAATCTTTGAATAGCTCGCTAAATTCCGCATCACTCAGTTTCAAATAGTCCCGCAGTGACATACCCGTCGTTGACCGCCGCGCCGAAAACACGCTTTCCCGGGATACCTGCGCGAAGCGATTCCATGGGCAAGCATCGAGACAATCGTCGCAACCGAAAATCCGGTCTCCGATAAGGGGTCGAAGCTCGACTGGAATGGAACCTTTAAGTTCGATTGTTAAATAGGAAATGCAGCGGCGTGCATCGAGGCGATGTGGAGCAGTAATTGCGCCGGTTGGGCAAGCGCTGATACAACGCTCGCATTTTCCGCAGCGGTCCCGTTGGGGATCATCCGGAGGTAGATCGAGCGTTGTTAAAATCTCGCCGAGAAAAAACCACGTGCCCAGGCGCGGATCGATTAACATTGTGCTTTTGCCATGCCAACCGATCCCGGCTCGGGCCGCGTGATCGCGTTCCAAAATTGGTCCGGTATCGACGTAACATTTTTGTCTTCCGCCGAATTCACGAAGGAAATTGTCGATCTTGTCCAGCTTTACCGCGATCACGTTGTGATAATCGTCGCCCCACGCGTACCGCGCGATGCGACCTCGTGCTGATGTAGCGGTCCCGAAAGCTTTCGGGGTCGCCGGATGCCCTTGAAAATAATTGAGCGCAACAATGAGGATTGATTTTGCGCCCGATAAAACCTTCTGGGGATCGCAACGTCTCTCTTCACTGCGCTGCATGTAATGCATTTCTCCCGCCGCCCCTTCCTGCAGCCAATTTCGAAACTCAGTTGCGTGGGAAGGGGGAGCGCAAGCGGCAACACGGCATGAATCAAATCCCATCTCGCGCGTAAACGCGATCAGCTCTTTTTTTAGTTCCTGACCCGATATTCGCGACGACAGGTTATCGGCCTCCTTCATACTCATTCTCCGACAGGGAAATTCTTAATGTTCTCCAAGATCAATTCAGCGACCTCTTCGGGTTGCTTTTGGGAAACGTCCACTCGTAGATCGGCCGCCCTTCTATAGAGCGGTTCACGCGCCGCCAGTAGTTCCGATAGCGTCGCCCCTGGATTCGCTGTCTGCAATAGCGGGCGATCACTCAGGCTGCGAATGCGCATTCGGAGCGTCTTTTCATCGGCGTCGAGCCAGACAACTGTCCCCAGTTGCCTTAAAAGATCGACATTCTCTGCCCGCAGCACGATACCGCCACCGGTCACGATAATTGCCGGTTTTTCAAGGGATATTGAACGTAATGTCTCCGTTTCGAGATTACGAAAGTGTTCCTCGCCGTGCGTCGAAAAGATTTCCTTGATCGGCATCTTTAACTTCGACGAAGTAATTTCGTCCGTGTCGAATCGGGATAATCCTGTTTTCTGCTCCAAAGCTTTTCCGACAAGAGATTTGCCAACTCCCATCATGCCAATCAGTGCGATCGACCTAGTGAGATTCACCTTGCAATATCAACAAGGAATGGCGAATTCCAAATTGCCCGGCTTCCATGTACGCCAAAACCGCGTTCTAGAATTCTGCAGGAGAAGCTGTTAGCGTTCCGTGCATGTCGTATGTCTAAACCGAAACCTCTCGTCGCCGTTCTTATGGGAAGCAAGTCGGATTGGGAAACAATGCGCCACTGCGTCGATACGCTTAATGAACTTGGCATCGCCAACGAGCATCGCATTCTTTCGGCGCATCGCACTCCGGACGCAACGGCAGATTTCGCACGCAAAGCGGAGGATCGTGGGCTGCACGTCATTATCACCGGAGCGGGAAGCGCTGCGCATCTGGCGGGAGTGGTAGCAGGGCTGACTCGTCTCCCGGTTCTGGGTGTGCCGATTCCGTCGTCAGCGCTTCGGGGGCTCGATTCGCTTCTTTCAATAGCACAAATGCCAGGCGGTATTCCGGTGGGTACACTTGCAATCGGCTCAGCTGGCGCAAAAAATGCCGCGCTTCTTGCGGGCGCGATTCTCGCGCTTTCTGATAAGAAGATTCGCACGAATCTCGAAGCCTTTCGAAAAAAACAGACTGACGCGGTGCTCGCAGCGCGAGTGCCAAAGTGAAAACGGAAATCGTTGTAGCGTCGGCCTACGATCGTCACCAGCGGTCACTGACCGCCGCTACAGAAAAGGCAGCGCAACTCTTGCGAAAAGGGGAAATCGTCGCGTTGCCAACCGAAACTGTTTACGGCTTGGCTGCTGACGTGCTTAATCCGATCGCCGTCGCGAAAATCTTTGAAGCGAAGGAACGACCTCGTTTCGATCCTCTCATCGTTCACTTGCCGAATCGGGATTGGTTTGACCGCGTTACACAAATCCGTGACGAAGATCGAAAATTGATCGAGAAACTTGCCGATTGTTTCTGGCCGGGGCCTTTTACGATCGTTTTGCCGAAGAAATCGATCGTTCCTGAAATTGTCACTGCTGGTCTCGACACAGTTGGCGTTCGAATCAGCGCGCATCCTGTTTTTACTCAGATCATTGGTGCATTCGGGAAACCATTGGCCGCGCCAAGTGCCAATCGGTTCGGGTGTCTCAGTCCAACCACTGCCCAGCATGTTTTGGATGAGCTAGACGGTCGCATTCCGTTGCTTATCGATGCCGGACAAACGTCGCACGGAATCGAATCAACGATCGTCGTAGTCCACAATGGGAAGATCGACATTTTGCGTCGTGGCCCGATTACGGCCGAACAATTATCGCAATTTGGGAAGATCGACATCGTCTCTTCAGCGGGAAAAATTTCCGCGCCCGGACAATTGCCTGTGCACTACGCACCGAAAACGCCGCTGCGATTAATCGAAGATGCAACATCATTTTCACCGCCCGAGAAGCAAAGAGTCGGGTTGCTGGCGTGGAATCCGGTCCGATCCGAAGAGAATTTTCTGGCAATTCGCCGCCTGAGCGAGAAACAAGATTTTCGCGAGGCGGCGGCGAATTTATTCCGTTGTTTGCGCGAGCTCGACGAGCTTGATCTCGATCTTGTGGTTGCGGAACGAGTTCCTTCCCAAGCCCTCGGCGCGGCGATAATGGATAGGCTGGAGCGTGCGGCGCGCAAGGACGATTGACCTCAATCGCCCTGGGACGCCTTGTCCTTGGCGTATTGGTCAGCGCCGACAAAATGGAGCGAGACATAGGGCTGATCACCAATCACCCAGCTGTCGTGAGCTATCGGCGGGATGTAAAAAAGGTCGCCTGCTTTTAGTTCGAATACTGTTCCATCATCGAAGGCGGCTGTTGCTGTACCGGAAAGGACCAAGCCGACGTGTTCAACATGGCAGCGGGTAGCACCAACGCCCGGCCCAACGTGCTCGCTCCACTTCCAACCCGGCTCATACACGGCGCGACCAATGGTCGTCCCGCCGATGTGCACCAGCTCAAAACGACCCTTTTGCAAAACGCGAACTTCGTCGGGCGATTCGAACCGTTTGAGGATGACTGCTATTTGCTTGCGGCTAATTCTTCGATCGGCGCCTGGTGTGGACTGTGCATTATCCGCCACAAAGTCGAAAAAATTCCCGGGCTTGAATCCTAGCGTTGCAGAACCAGTTCTTCCTTAGGGATCTCGCGCCGCGACTCTCGAGCGATTGCAGCGGGCTTTCCGCTACTCGCTTGATACGCGAGGCACGCCTGAATGAATCCTTTGAACAGCGAGTGTGGTTTGTTTGGCTTGCTTTGGAATTCCGGATGATACTGGCAGCCGATAAAGTAGGGATGATCGCGGAGCTCGATCAGTTCCGCGAGGGTCCCATCTGGCGAGGTTCCTGAGATCACAAAGCCTTTTTCGTTCATGCGATCACGATATTTCATATTGAACTCGTACCGGTGCCGGTGGCGTTCCATAACGTCTGTGCCGCCGTAAATTCTTTCCGCTAGCGTATTCTTCGCGATTTGCGTCGGCCATGTCCCGAGCCGCATGCTTCCGCCTTTGTTGCGAACGCCCCGTTGTTCTTCGAGCAGGGAGATGACCGGCTCGGCTGCTTTCTTGTCGAACTCTGTGCTGTTTGCGTTTTTAATTCCACAGACATTTCTGGCGAATTCAATCGTCGCCACTTGCATGCCCAGACAAAGACCGAGGTATGGCACCTTGTTTTCGCGAGCGAATCGCGCTGCTCTGATTTTTCCTTGAACCCCACGCTCGCCAAAACCGCCGGGAATTAAAATACCGGCGACGTCTTTTAGTTGGCCATTGACGCCGTCTTGCACTGACTCGGCGTCGACCAGCTTGAGATCAATTCCGCAGTCTTCACTCGCGGCCGCGTGCGTGAGCGACTCGTAAATGCTTTTGTAGGCGTCTTGCAAGTCGATGTATTTGCCGACCACCGCGATCTTCACTCGCTTTTTCGGACTCACGACGCGCTCGACAAACTTCCGCCAATCTCCCAGATCAGGCTCGGGGGTCCTGAGATGTAAAAGGACGCACGTAAGTCCGTCGAGTCCCTCGGCGTGCAGCATGAGCGGATATTCGTAAACTGTGTGCTCAACATCGAGGGCCTCGATGACTGCCTTCTCAGAAACGCTGCAAAACATCGATAATTTCTTGCGCACATCCCGGTCGAGCGGTCTTTCGGTGCGGCAAATCACCACTTGAGGCTGTAAACCAATCTCGCGCAATTTTGCGACACTCTGCTGCGTTGGCTTCGTTTTCAGTTCGTGCGCGGCCCTGATGTAGGGAACGAGCGTGACATGCATGTTCACCACGTTTTGCGGGCCGGCTTCGAGAATGAATTGCCGGATCGCTTCGAGAAACGGAAGACCTTCGATGTCTCCAGTGGTACCGCCGATCTCTGTGATAACGACATCGTATTTGCTCTCGTCGGAGAGTTCGCGAATGCGATCTTTGATCACGTCTGTGACGTGCGGAATCACCTGCACGGTTTTACCGAGGTAATCGCCACGCCGTTCCTTTAAGATCACCGATTCGTAAACTTGGCCGCTCGTAAGATTATTGTGCCGCGAAAGGACGCAGTTCGTGAACCGTTCGTAATGACCAAGATCAAGGTCGGTCTCAGCCCCGTCGTTCAAGACGTAAACTTCGCCATGCTGGAACGGATTCATCGTTCCAGGATCGACATTCAAATATGGATCGAACTTTTGGAAAACGACGCGCAAACCACGCAGCTCAAGCAACGTGCCGAGCGAAGCTGCGGCCAGACCTTTGCCCAAAGAGCTGACGACGCCACCGGTTATGAAAATGTATTTCACGAGACACTCCTCCGTCCTGCGCGAGCCAGCTTTTGCTCCAGCGCCGTTGCGTCCTCGGGCGTGTCTACGCCGGGTGATCCTTTCGCAGTGACGAGCACATGAACCTTTACACCATTTTCCAACGCGCGCAATTGTTCCAGCGACTCCGCACGCTCTAGCGGCGTGGGCTTCCATTTTACAAATTGCAAAAGCGTTTCACGCCGGAATCCGTAAATGCCTTGATGGCGGAGAAACAAGGAGCGACGGCTTCCTCGCCATCGATGAGACACGGCGGCTGGGAAGCCGCCACTACTGGATGACGGAATCGCCGCGCGTGAAAAGTAAAGAGCGTTGCTGTCACGATCGAGCACTACTTTTACTTGATGGGGCGAGGACGCCTCCGCTGGATTCTCGAACGGATGTGCTGCCGTAACGATGCCAATGCTACGATCTGAACGAAGCTTTTCGACAAGCTTATCGACCACGCGCGGATCGACGAGCGGCTCATCGCCTTGGACGTTGATTATGTAGTCGAACTCCGTTGCCTTTTTTGCGACTTCAGCAACTCGATCGGTCCCGCTGTGGTGTCTTGGCGACGTCAGTGCGACTTCTGCACCCCAATCAAAAGCCGCCTCGCCAATGCGCATGTCGTCGGTAGCGATGACTACCAAATCAAGCTTTTTGGCTCGCAGACACCGCTCCCAAACATAGTGCACAAGCGGCTTACCGGCAATTGGATGCAATAGTTTTCCTGGAAATCGTGTGGAATTCCATCGGGCCGGAATGATTCCAATAGCCCTACTTATTGGCATGATCGAGAATGATCCGCGCGGCTTCGACGAGGTCGGCTGCGACCCAATCTGCTATGGTGGCGGCCGTTTCGCGTTGAAACCCAGTTTGAACACGGATTGTCCGCACGCCGGCATTGCGACCGCATTTAGCGTCGATCTCTTTATCGCCGATAAAAAATGAACGCGAGAGATCGATTTCGTGTTCTCCGGTAGCCTGCAAGATCATTCCGGGCGCGGGCTTGCGACAGCTGGAATGCTGATAGGGAACGTCGGGGCAAAAATAAGTAGCATCGATCAAACCATCGCCCAATTGCCGCAAGACTTCCGCTTCAACCGCGCGATATTGCTCAATTGAAAAGAGGCCGCGACCGATGCCGCTTTGGTTCGTAATGACAATGAGTTTAAAGCCATTCGACTTCAAACGCCGCAACGCTTCTGGGACACCGGGGAAGATTTTCACCTCTTGCGGGTCGGAACAATAATCGGCATCCTGCATGATGGTGCCATCGCGATCGACAAAAACCGCTGGAGTTCGTGTTTTGGTCGGCGTGGTCATATTTAAATTAGGGCGATACGACGGCGCGCGAGGACGCCGAATCTTGGAAACGGATAGTTGCAGTCTCTACAACTTCCGGAACGCAGCCGATTGTTGAAAGACTGGTCGTCTCCATCAGGATGAAAAGTCATTCTTGAAACTGGCAATCAATTCGTCTCGAGTGACTGTCGCCGTCCCAAGTTTGCTGACGACGACGGCGCTTCCGTGGTTGGCGATTTCCGCCGCCTCAGTCGGCGTCGCCTCGCAAGCGAGCCCGAGCGTGAAGAGAGCAATGGCGGTATCACCCGCACCCGATACATCGAAAACCTGCCTGGCCTTGGTCGGAATATAATGCGGAGCTTCTTTCTCTTGGAAAAGCATCATGCCGTGTTCGCCGAGCGTGACGAGAACATACTTTGTTTCCCATTTTTTGAGCAGTACTTCGCCGGCGCGCTTGAGATCGACATCTTCTGCCGAAGCGTCATCCGGTTCGCGCCATGGAACACCAGCGGCGAGGAAAGCTTCGGCGCGGTTCGGCTTCACCGCTGTGACCCCACGCCAGTCGACAAGGTGTCGCGGATTGGGGTCAGCCGATATGATCTTACCAGCCGAACGCACCTCGTGCGTGATTTGCGAAACCAACTCGGTCGTCAAAAAGCCTTTGCCATAATCTTCGAAAACGACCGCGTTGGTTGCTGAGACATTCTTTCGAACGGCAGCCACGACTTCTTCAATCTGCATCGCTGATGGGCTCGTAAACTGCTCGCGATCGACGCGCACGACTTGTTGATGGCGTGCGATGATACGGGTTTTTACGATCGTACGAAACGACTCATCAACAACCGTATTGGAGGTGTCGATCTTTTGTTCGCCTAATAATTCAAGGAGGTGTTGGCCACTGCGGTCTTTGCCAAGCAGACCTATCACCGCAACGTGATCGACGAACTCGCGCAGATTGCGGGCAACGTTGGCAGCCCCTCCCGGATAAAAGGATTCGCCGGTCACCTCCACAACCGGCACCGGTGCCTCCGGCGAAATGCGGCCGACTTTTCCCCAAACGAATTCATCCAGCATCAAATCGCCGATTACCATGATTCGTTTGGAAGACGCGCGGTCGAGGATGCGCTCTAGCCGGGTCGGATTCATAAAGAATGCAAATAGCGATGCCGCCGATGCGACGAATTGGTTCGATTGAAATGGCTCAAAATGTTTTAGACGGTGATTTGTGTACAGTGGGGGTTCTGCTTAAGGTTTGCTCCATTAATCCTGAATACGAAGTCGAAATCAACAGTCGAAGCTCCCAATGATTCCATTCAATAAATATTTAAAGCTAAGTGCAATCGCAGTGATTGGCCTGATGCCGTGTGCCCAGGGTGCCCGAACACCACAGCATATCGATATCAAGCAACTGTCCAAAACCGTGGAAGATGTAGTCGTACCGTTGCCGAATGAAATTTTCGGTGCCTTGAACAAATTAGGCGCGGTCAATTGGAAAGAACATGTTCGGAGCGATAAGGGAACGAATTTTACCGAACGGCCGCGTATCGCCTTGCTGCTCGGGACCGTGATTGCCGATGGTTTTGTTGCGGTGCAAGCGGAGGATGCAGCGGCAGTAAAGGAAATTGGCCAGCGTGTTCTGGCGCTCGCGAAGGGAATCGGCGTCGGCAATTCAATCACGCCGCATGCTAAAGCGATCATCGAGGCGGCGGACAAGCGCAACTGGGAAGCTGTACGGCAGGAACTGGACCGCACCCAAAATAGCGTACAGCAGGCGATGAATGAGGTGCACGATGAAAAATTGTCGCAGCTCGTTAGTTTGGGTGGATGGCTGCGCGGTACGGAAGTGTTGACGTCGGTTGTGACGAAGCATTTTTCCGCAGACGGCGCCGAGCTGCTACACCAGCCCGATCTCCTTTCATATTTTCAGACAAGGCTGCAGGCGATGCCGGAGTTTAAGCTCCCAATTATTCGCGAAATTGAAGACGCTCTTGTCGAGGTGAAGCCTCTAATCGACGTGGGCAGTGCACGTATTCGCCCGGAATCAGTAAAGAAAATCAATGAGATCACAACACGGCTAGGCTACGGCATCGTCACGAGAGATTAAGAAATTTCGATGAACGCATTCGTGAAAGGTCTTTGGCGCAGAAGCTCTCTGTTAGCCGCGCTAGCCGCGCTGCAGCCCGCCGTTTTCGCGTCAGTGGACGACGCGCAGTCTTTTGCGCTTCAGGCAGCCGAACCATATGTGAGGGAAGGATTCCAAGTGCGTGAGGATTACTGGGGAGGCGATCTCGGTTCTGGGGAAAAAAAAGCGGTACGGCAGCAATTGTTTAAAGGTAACGAATATTGGTTCTGGTTAGGAACAGAAGTCGACCGGGCAAAGGTTTCTGTTCACATTTATGATTCGGATGGAAAGCTGACAGAAGAGTCAGATGGGTGGGAGAAAGGTCATTTCGCGGCTGCGCATGTTATTCCAAAAACTACCGGCAGTTACTTTATCATAGTTAGCGTCGAGGAATCGCCAGAGGAACGCACGCACTGGGCGCTCGTGTATGGTTTCCGATAAGTGAAGAATTGTTGCTCCTCCATCTTTGTCGCCGGTTGTTTTCGCAGCGCTGCAGGAGAAGCGCACTTTTTTTTGCTCGACTGAGTCAATGACGGAAACACGCACCCTGCAGTTTGAGAGCCCCCGCGCTTTGCAATCGCTCTATGCTAATGACCTTAAACTCTTGAAAACCCTGGAAGACTCTCTTGGCTTGAAGGTGACCACTCGCGAAGGTTGGGTGAGACTGGAGGGAGAACCAAGCCGAATCGATAAAGCTCAGCAAGTGTTTGAGCAACTTGAGAAGGCGCGCCAAAAAGGTGTGGATATTCAAAAGCACGAATTTAACTACGCATTGAAGTCGGCGACCGAGGCGACGGACGAGAATCTTGGCGACCTCGCCTCGACTAAGATCGTAACTTCGCCGCGCAAGTCGCCGATTATCGCGCGATCTACAGGGCAACGGAATTACGTCGAAGCAATCCAAAAGCACGATATCGTTTTTGGAATCGGACCGGCTGGCACCGGTAAAACCTACCTAGCGGTTGCGATGGCTGTCGCAGCGCTAAAGAAGGAGCAGGTTATGCGGATCATTCTGACGAGACCGGCTGTGGAAGCTGGTGAAGCGCTCGGATTTTTGCCGGGCGAGCTGGAACAGAAAATCATGCCATACTTGCGGCCGCTTCATGACGCTTTGCGCGATATGCTCGAACTGGAAGAGATTGAGCGTTTGTTAGCCCGGCAGACCATCGAGGTCGCGCCGCTTGCTTACATGCGCGGTCGTACCCTGAATCATGCCTTTGTCATTCTCGATGAGGCACAGAACACGACGATGGAGCAAATGTTTATGCTGCTGACTCGGCTTGGTCCGAATTCGAAATGTGTAATCACGGGAGACGTGACGCAAATCGATTTGCCGGCGAACAAACGTTCTGGTGTGGTCGAGGCATTGCAGGCATTGAAAACTGTTCGGGGAATTGCGACTGTTTATTTCACCGAGCGTGACGTGGTGCGGCATGAACTGGTACGGGCAATCATTAGTGCCTACCAGCAGCACCGCTCGCCTGCGCCGGCGTCACGGAAGTAAAAGATCGGCATGTTCGATTTCCTCAAACGCGGACGACTTATCCGACGCGGGCTTGCCTCACGAAAGACCCGGCGGCGCCGGGCGCGAAGCGAATTGGCGCGCAGGCTGGAATACGCTCCGTCTGCCAAGTTCCTGATCTTTTCGGTGTTCGCTGGCGGCCTGGCTTTTCTGGTCTTCAGCGGGCAACAACCGGAACCGACGAAGAATTTTGTGATCGCGCTGCTGGTTTTGGCGACCGCGATCACGCAACTGTGGATCAATCAACCAAAGACCTTTTCGCAAAGCTCGCGGATTCTTCTTGTTTTTGGAGTTATCCTGGTGCAGCTCGCGGTGACAAAGCTGCTGCTGGTAATTTGTAACAGCGGCGGTTACTCATTTTTGAAGCCGGAAATGGGCGGGTTGATCACGCCTTATGCCTTCGCTCCGCTTGTACTAAGCGTTCTGCTGGGACGCCACCACGGCCTTTATGCAGCATTCTTTGTAAGCCTGTGGAGCAGCGTTTTGTTTGGTCCAATTGACGCGCCGCTTCTCGTAACCAGTTTGATTAGCGGATTCACAGCAGTCTCTCTCACCCTGCAGGTGCGACGTCGCAGCAAACTGATTCGCGCCGGCATCGGGGTGGGGGTTGCCATTTGGCTGTTGTCGCTGACGTTTGGTTTGATCGGACCGATCAATTGGTTCTTCCCGACGGCCAATGATTGGGGAATGATCGGACTGCAGAGCACACTCGCTGTCGGTAATGGAATCTTGACTGCTACTCTGGTTGGCGGCGCGCTCCCGATCCTCGAACAACTATTTCGAATCACAACGGACATTTCCTGGCTGGAGGCTTCCGATCTTAACCATCCGTTATTGCGCCGGATGACAATCGAAGCGCCGGGCACGTATCATCACAGTTTGGTCGTTGCTAATCTAGCCGAAGCAGCGGCGGAGGCGATCGGCGGAAACGCCACTCTCTGTCGCGTCTGCTCCTATTTTCATGACGTCGGCAAATTGGTGAAGCCGGAGTATTTCACTGAAAATATGGGCTTCGAACGCAATCCGCACGATGATCTCGCCCCGACCATGAGCGCGTTGATCATTATTGCGCACGTCAAAGAAGGCGTCGATCTCGCTCTGAAGTACAAGCTCAATCAGCGCATCATCGACATCATCCAGGAACACCACGGCACTTCAGTTGTCCGTTACTTTTATCAACGGGCGCTTCAGCAGTATGAGGATGCCCGTGTCGGCGGTAAAATCATGAAGCTGCGAGAGGATGATATTCCGGATGTGTCTGAGGAGAGCTTCCGCTATGGCGGACCTAAACCGCAGACAAAAGAAAGCGCCATCGTTAGCCTCGCCGATACGGTTGAAAGTGCCTCGCGTAGTCTCGAGAAACCAACGCCGCAGAAAATCGAATCGCTCGTGAATGAACTGATCGAAGAGCGCATTACTGATCGGCAACTGGACGACTGCGATCTCACGCTCGGCGAGTTGAAAGTCATTGCCGAACGCTTCCGGTTCACGCTCACGATGATGCTGCACAGCCGAATAGCCTATCCAAAGCCAGGACAGAAACCGGCTGGACCACGAGACGAAACCTTGCGTCCAGACGTGATGGCCGCCACACGGAAGCCCGAAACTGCTCCGCCAGTCTCAGCCGCGTAAATCCAGTATGGCAAGACCCCATCGAGCCGAGGAAACGCTCACCCAAACCAGAATCCAGTCCGCTTTCTATTGTCAGACAAACTTCAGCCTCGGAGGCATACCGGCTTGGGCCGATAGCCAAATCTCGGTCTCGGTTCCGCTCGTAATTTGCACTTAAAGATCCGGTGGGCGAGCGCGTGGTTCTCGATCTTTTGAGGTAGCAGTGCTTGGCCTCGTAACAAACGGTCCGCCTTCCATCGGTGTGACTTTCGTAAAGGCGACATCCGGCATTTCGCTCGGCAGACCTTCGAGCGGGAAGTCTTTTCGCAGCGGAAAAAACGGATAACCGTCCCACATCAGAATGCGACGGAGATCTGGATGGCCGTTGAATTTGATTCCCATCATGTCGTAAATCTCGCGCTCGTGCCAGTTGGCAGTTGGCCAGATGTCGGAAATCGTATCGATCGCAACGGGTTCTTCCGGGACTTTCAACTTCAGGCGCAGATGAACAGCGAGCGGCATGGAATACAGTTCGTAAACAATTTCGAAACGCGGCTCTTCACCGAAATTGTCGATGCTGGTAACGTCGATCAAATAGTCGAAACTAAGTTGGTCGCGGCAGAATTTCGCGATCTCACGAAGATCGCTGGCTGCAATCGTGAACGTTATCTCACCGCGAAACTCCATCCTATTCTGAATTTTCTCGCCGAATGATTTACTCAGCGAAACGAGTGCTTCCTGGCCCGTCATGCGAGCGCTTCCCGGAGTCTCTCGGTGAGTTCCGGTTTCTGTTCTTTGAAGGAGTGCTCGCGGGAGATTTTTTCCTGCAATTTCATCAAACCTGCCAGTAGCGCCTCGGGCCGCGGCGGGCAGCCGGAAATGTAAACGTCGACTGGCAAAAGCTGATCGATTCCTTGCAAAACAGCATAGGACCGATACATGCCGCCGGTGGAAGCGCATGCACCCATCGCGATCACCCATTTCGGCTCGGGCATTTGCTCATAAATTCTCTTCACTGCCAGCGCCATTTTGTAAGTGACCGTGCCCGCAACGATCATCACATCACATTGTCGTGGCGAAAAACGCATCACTTCTGCTCCGAAGCGCGCGATATCAAACCGTGATGCGGCCGTCGCCATTAGTTCGATCGCGCAACAAGCGAGACCCATCGGCATTGGCCAGAGCGAATTCTTTCGCACCCAATTGAGCGCGGCATCGAAGCGCGTAAAAATGACGTTGCCTTCGATCTTCGAATCGTAGGCTGTCGAGTGTGTTTCCGACATACCGAACAGTAAGATCACGCTCCGCTCTCGCAAGAGAAAACCAGCCACAGATTGACACGGATGAAACACAGATTACGGAAAGAACACACTGAACTCCCCAACATGAATCTGTGTTCATCTGGGGCTAATTTCGTAATCCCTTCGATCAAAGACCTGTCATGACCGAATTGAACCGCACGCATCTCGACCAACTGGAGAACCAGAGCATTTTCATTTTTCGCGAGGCGTATCACGCGTTCAAAAATATCGCCATGCCATGGTCGATGGGAAAGGATTCCAACGTTCTCATCTGGCTTGCCCGCAAATCCTTTTTCGGAAAGGTTCCGTTTCCCGTTCTGCACATCGACACAACCTATGAATTTCCTGAAATGCTGGAGTTTCGCGCATGGGCGACGAAGCATTACAACCTCAATCTGATCGTCAAAATCAATACGGAAGCGCGCGAGCGCGGAGTTGGCTACGAGAAGCATGATCCGGTGACCGTGACACATGAGTTGAAGACCGTGGCCCTTCAGCAAGCGCTCGCTCAGTACAAGTGGGACGCGCTTATCACCGGCATCCGACGCGATGAAGATCCCACGCGTGCAAAGGAACGGTACTTTTCGCCGCGCAACGCGCAGTTTGAATGGGACTACAAAGATCAACCACCCGAATTCTGGGGCCAGTTCATAACGACGGCGGCGAAAGGCGAACACGTTCGTGTACAACCGCTACTCGATTGGACGGAAGTCGATGTCTGGCGTTATATCCAGCGCGAGAATATCCCAATCCCGCAAATGTATTTTGCTCGAAATGGAAAACGATTTCGTTCGTTGGGCTGTAGCCCCATCACGCATCCGATTGAAAGCAATGCCTCGACAATTGATGAAATCATTGCCGAACTTGAAGCGACAAAAACAACCGAGCGCGCAGGGCGTGCGCAGGACCACTATGAGCGCAATGCGATGCAGAAACTGCGCGCACGGGGGTTCTTATGATTGCGGATCGCGGATTGCGGATCGCGGATACAGAGAAGAAGAGAGCGCGCGTTGCCGACGCAGTGATGTCCGCTGAAGACTTTCGCAAGCGCACATTTCAATTCGGGATTCGCATCATCCGGCTCGTTCAAGTTCTCCCAAAGACCGACGCTGCGCGTGTGATCGGCGATCAGTTGCTCCGTTCGGCAACAGCAGTGGGAGCAAATTATCACGCTGCTGCGCGAGCACGATCGCTAGCCGATTTCATTGCAAAAATGGGCATTGTTGAGGAAGTGTGCGATGAAACACTTTACTGGCTCGAGATGCTTGTTGAGCTGCAGTTGATAAATGCAGATCGATTGAATGAACTCCGCGCCGAAGGCAACGAAATTCTAGCGATGGTAGTGGCTTCGACCAGGACGGCTCGGGCGAATGCAAAGCGAACAGCGCGTTACACAGACCGTGCCTAAATCCAATCCGCAATCTTCGGCGGCGAGCCCGCTGAGGGTCGTTTTCGTCGGCCATGTTGACCACGGCAAGTCCACGCTCATTGGCAGGATTTTGCACGACACCGGTTCGCTTCCAGAAGGCAAGATCAACGAGATTAAAAAGGCCTGCGCTGCTGAGGGGATGGAATTTGAATTCGCTTTCTTGCTCGATGCGCTGCTCGAGGAGCAAAAGCAAAACGTCACTATCGACACGACTGAGATTCCTTTTCGAACCGCGCGCCGCCGCTACGCCATTATTGACGCGCCGGGGCACAAGGAATTTCTAAAAAACATGATCACCGGAGCGTCGAGGGCCGATGCTGCATTCCTGGTGATCGGAGCGGATGAAGGTGTGCTCGAGCAGAGTCGCCGGCACGCCTATCTGCTGAGCATGCTTGGCATCAAGCATATCATTGTGGTCGTAAACAAAATGGACCTCGTGGATTTCTCTGAAGCTCGATTTCACGAGATCGAGCAGGATTACCGAAAGTTTCTTGCCGATCTTGCAGTGGAAGCGCGCATGTTCATTCCGGCCTCGGCGAAACAAGGCGAGAACGTTGCGCGAGCGAGTATGAAAATGAAATGGTATTGCGGTACGAGCGTTCTCGAAGCGCTCGATCTTTTGCAATCACAAAAAACCGAGCTCGATCTTCCGCTGCGGTTTTGTGTTCAAGACGTTTATCGTTTCGATGGGCGACGCATCATTGCGGGTCGGATCGAGACCGGAACGTTGAGGGTGGGGGACCAGTTGGTATTCTCGCCGGCAAACAAATCGTCGGTGGTCGCCACGATTGAACGTTGGAACGGGCCGCAAGACAGCCCTGCCGTGGCGGGAGACTCCATTGGTATCACTTTGGGCGAACAAATTTTCGTCGAGCGTGGCTATGTCGCATCATATGAAAACGAAACACCGATCGAGACGAATCGTTTTCGCGCCGATCTTTTCTGGATCGTGCGTGAGCCATTGCGGCTAGGCCATTTTTACGATCTACGACTGGCGACGCAAGAGGTGAAATGTCAGGTCGTGTCGATCGAGCAGGTGATGGATTCGTCGACACTCGAGACAAAGAGCGATGGACGCGAACAATTGGAACGAAATGAAATTGGCCGACTGACAATTCAGACGCGCAGTCCACTCGTTATTGACAACCATGATCGCGTCCCGAATCTCGGCCGGTTCGTCATCGTCGACGATGGGCACATCTGCGGTGGTGGCACGATTTTCGGCGGCGTCTATACAGATCGAACGGTTGCAAAGAGCAAGAATATCTTTTGGACCGAAGGTAAAATTACCGCTCACCAACGCGCGATACGGAGCGGCCATCGCGGAGCGGTGGTTTGGCTGACCGGCCTCTCCGGCGCTGGAAAATCGACGATTGCCCAAGCACTGGAGCGTGAGTTATTCCAGCGTGCCATGCAGACATACGTGCTGGATGGCGACAACATCCGGCATGGTTTGAATTCAAATCTCGGGTTCTCGCCCGAGGACCGAGTAGAGAACATCCGTCGTGTCAGTGAAGTGGCGAAGTTAATGGCCGATGCCGGCACGGTCGTTATTACGGCATTTATCTCACCGTATCGAATGGATCGCCGCCGTGCGCGCGAAATTGCGCTTGAGGGTAATGCAGAGTTTATCGAAGTCTTTGTCGATGCGCCGCTCGAAGTTTGCGAGACGCGTGATCCGAAGAGTCTCTACAAAAAAGCGCGAGCGGGCGAGATCCGTGATTTCACCGGCATCGACGCGCCCTACCAAGCGCCGGAGGACCCCGAGATCGTTGTGCACACGGACCAGCAAACCGTCGATGAATCCGTGACAACGGTTCTGGAACAGCTGTTGCCGCGCTTGAGAGAATACGAGGCGAACGCGTGAGGCTGCCGGTCGTGACTCTTACGATTCGTGATGCCGGATTAAACGACGCGCCGAAGCTTGCTGCGCTCATGATCGAGCTTGGGTACAAAACCACGAGTACCGAAATGAGGGAGCGTTTGAAATCAATCTCAAGCGACGCCCGTTACAGCACCCTTGTCGCCGAGAACGAAAATGAGATTTGCGGGATGATTGGCACGCTTACGCACGTCAGCCACGAACATAATGATCCTTCTGGAAAAATTATCGCGCTTGTTGTTTCCGAGACAGGGCGCCGCAGGGGCGTAGGCCGCGATCTCATTGCCGCGGCCGAAAAGGATTTCCGAAAAAGAAACGTTACGCGAGTGACTTTGACGACGCGATTCGAACGCGAAGATGCGCATGGATTTTACGAGGCACTCGGCTATTCAAGAACTGGTTTTCGCTTTGCAAAGAATCTCACGCCAGCGCCGGAGGCCCTTTAGCCGCCTTTCTGCCGGCGTCGCTGTCGTAGCTGTGTGAAGACAGGTGACACCATCGGGCTCCACGTTCCAAACAGGTCAGCGTTGCGCTTCCCACAGGCAAGCGGCTACAGGGCGCGTACGGCTGAGAACGAACAGTAAAATCATCAGTAGCGGACTCGGACCAGGAATAGTCCTTCAGCGGGGGCAGCGAAGCGCGCTTCACCCGCGTGACCCGAAATGAGCCGCTTAGCTAGATCCTCAATAGATAATTTGCCAAGCGCGCATTGTACGAGCGAGCCGACGATGAAACGCACCATTTTGTAGAGGAAGCCGTCGCCGTCGAAGTCGATCGTTACACAGGAACCGTTGTGGCGGACGCGCACGGAATAAATTGTGCGAATCGTGTTCCGTTCCCGTTTGCCACGATTTGCAGCGAACCTGGCAAAATCGTGAGTGCCAACAAAGTGTTCGGTTGCTGTCTTAAGAACTTTGAGATTAAGCGGACGCGCAATATGCCAGGCTCGCCGGTACTCGAGTGGCGGCAACACCGGAGCAGACCAGATTCTGTAGCGATAAATTTTTCCTTTTGCTGAAAGGCGCGCGTGAAAATCTTTCGCAACATATCGACAACGAAGGACCCGAATCGTGGGAGGCAGTAGCGCATTAAGCGCTCCAGTCCAACGCGCAGCCGATAAACGGTCATCTGTGAGATCGGCATGTGCGCACTGCGCCAGAGCGTGGACTCCGGCATCTGTTCGCCCGGCCCCGAGAACGCGAACGGGTTTGCCGCCGATACGCTCGAATGCGCGCTCAATATGATCCTGAATCGTATTGCGATGGGATTGACTTTGCCAGCCCGTGAATTGAGATCCGTCGTAGGCGACAATCAATTTCAGCCGTCGCGACATCCGAATTTATTGCGACGGCTCTGCTGCATGAGCCGCGTGCTGTCGCCAATCGAGGTATCCTTGCAAAATCATTTGAGCGGCTACCTGATCGACATAGCCGCGAGTAGCGCGCGTTTTCTTGCCCGCGTCACGCAGCGCTCGATGCGCTGCAACGGTGGTCAGGCGCTCGTCCCACGTCACGACCGGGCACGGAAGAATCTTTCGCAATTTTTCGACGAACCGGAGGGCTTGACTTGCAGCAGCTCCAATCTCGCCGCTCATTTGCCGTGGGACTCCAACCACGACATGGTCCACGTTCTTCTCGCGAACTATTCGCGCGACTCGCTTTGTGGACTGTTCGTCTGCCGGAATTGTCTCCAGTGGATGGGCAAGCAGCTGTAGTTCATCAGAGATGGCCGTTCCGATGCGCGCCTGGCCAAGATCGAGAGCCAAGATAGGATTCATCGTCCGGTCAGATCATTGCAATTCAGGCGGCAGCTTGCCGATTAAGTTCTTGATCTTTTCCGCTTGATGACGATGGCAAACCAAAATTGCGTCCCTGGTCCGCACAACAATGAAGTTATGAACTCCAAGCAGAGCGATCGCCGTCCCGCCCTCATCAAAAATGACATTATTGGTCGAATCGACCGCGGTGACTGCGCAGTTGGCGGCATTTCCCTGTTCGTCGTTCTTAAAATAATTGGCTACTGCCCTCCAGCTTCCGATATCGTCCCAATCGAAGCTGGCTTCCACCACCAGCACGCGGTCCGCTTTCTCCATGATCGCGTAATCGAATGAAATCCGAGGCAATTTGCTGAAGCGTTCGCGCAAGACCATCTCGAAATTTCCCGCAGCGCGAAGCTGGGAAATAAAATGTGCCAACTCCGGCGCCTGACGGTTGAATTCGCTGAGCACTGTGGGCACTGACGAGACGAACATGCCTGCATTCCATCGAAAATTTCCTTTTCGCAAAAATGATTCGGCTAGATCGGGATTGGGTTTTTCGCGGAAGCGCAGCACTCGATGAATGGCGTTCTTGTCATCGCGTCTTCGTAAATGGACCGGGTTGCCATGTTCGATGTAGCCGAAGCCGGGGCAGGCCCACGTCGGTTTAATACCGATGGTTACAAGCTCGCCCGTCTCCTCTGCCGCGTCTGCAGCCAAGGCCAAACTTTCCTGAAAGGCCGATCGGTCCGCAATAACATGATCGGCTGGAAGCACGATCATCGTGGCTCCGTGATCGCGAGCCGCCACCCAACCGGTGCCGAGCGCAACGGCCGCAGCGGTGTCGCGCTTGGCTGGTTCCGCTACAATATTCTCCTTTGGAAAAGCCGTGAGCAATTGGCGGACTGCCGCTTCCTGTTCGGCGTTTGTCAGGATCAGAATGCGTTCGCGCGGGATGAAGCCCTCAAGGCGCGCCACGGTTTCCTCGAGGAGCGTTCTCTTAGAGACGAGGCGAAGCAGCTGTTTAGGTCGGGCCCGGCGACTCAGCGGCCAAAAGCGCTCACCACTGCCGCCGGCGAGAATGAGCGCGTAGATCGGATTTGGCATTAAAACGAGCGCTGACCGGGGTTTTCCAAGTCGCGAGGATTTTCCCGTTTCTTTTTTCGAAACGAGACGTATATGGTAGGCGATGTCTCTCCCGATATCCATTTCAAAAACCGCCCAACAGCTTCCGGTTGATCCTTTGCTCGTCCTGACCCGCACTGCGATTGGTATCGGCCTGGGAATATTGGTGGCGGAGAAAATCAAGCCGCCATTGCGTCAGGCAGCTGCAATTGCACTGGTTGCAATCGGCGCGTTGGCTGCCGCGCCGTGGCTGGTGAAAATCGCGGTGGGGCAGATTAATCGGCCGGAATCGGAGTGGGGGAGCCGTGCCCGGCTACGCTCCATTCGCGGAGATTCCGGGTATAGCTCCGATAACGATATCTATTGACGTTAGTGTAGAGGATCTTGTGCCAGGCGTTTTGGCGGCTGATACAGCTGCTTGATTCAATCTGCTCCGCAGATTAAGCGTGCTTCGCGTCATGTCCCGCCCGCCCACATCCTCCAGCAGTGAATTGTTGCGCGCTCATTGCGCCGCAATTTCCAAGGAAGAGGCCGTCTTACGGGGAGGCGGCGACAAAGCCGGTCACGAACGTCAACGCAAAATGGGCCGGCTGCCGGTGCGCGAACGCATCAGCCATTTGCTCGATAAGAATTCGCCACTCTTCGAGATCGCTCTGTGGGCAGCTCATAGAATGTACGAAGAATGGGGGAAGATTCCGGCAGCCGGCGTAGTCACTGGCATCGGCAACGTCGAGGGCGTTCCGTGCATGATCATCGCCAACGACGCGACCGTGAAGGCAGGCGCGTTCTTTCCGCAAACGGCCAAGAAAGTAATTCGGGCCCAGCGCATCGCATTCGAATGCGCCCTGCCGATCGTTTATCTGGTCGATTCCGCTGGCGTGTTCCTGCCGATGCAGGATGAGATTTTTCCGGACGAAGATGATTTCGGCCGCATCTTTCGCAACAACTCCGTCATTTCCGCGGCTGGCATTCCTCAATTCGCCGCCATCATGGGTAATTGCGTCGCGGGGGGTGCCTACCTGCCGGTCCTGTGCGACAAAATTTTAATGACGAAAGGAAGCGGGCTATATCTCGCCGGGCCTTCGCTGGTCAAGGCAGCCATTGGACAAATTGTCGATGCGGAGGAACTGGGCGGCGCGAAAATGCACTCGGAAATAAGCGGCACGGTAGACTTCTACGAAAAAGACGATCCATCATGTCTCAAACGCCTTCGGTCGCTCATCGCTTTGCTGCCGGAAGCAAAAGAATCGAAGATATCCGAGACCGCGAAGGAAAGATCACAGCCGGCGAAGAGTCCCGATTCGGTCTATGACTTGATCAGCTTTGATGGGCAGAAGCAGTACGACGTACGCGACCTGCTCGCCGCGGTCGTCGATACGGACTCAGTCGACGAGTACAAAGCCGATTACGGCAAGACAATTGTGACGGCATATGCGCGCATTGCCGGGCGCGCGGTCGGCATCGTCGCGAATCAGCGTTTGCAGGTTCGGACGAAAAAAGAAGGTATTCAAATGGGGGGTGTCATTTATTCCGATAGCGCCGATAAAGCGGCGCGTTTCGTGATGGACTGCAATCAAACAGGCTTGCCGATTATTTTCTTCCAGGACGTTACCGGGTTCATGGTGGGACGCGATGCGGAAGAGAGCGGGATCATTCGCAGCGGCGCGAAGTTGGTGAACGCCGTCAGCAATTCCGTGGTCCCGAAGATCACAGTTGTTGTTGGCGGATCATTCGGTGCAGGGAATTACGCGATGTGCGGAAAGGCATACGATCCGCGATTTATCGTTGCGTGGCCGACTGCTCGCTACGCTGTGATGGGCGCCGCGCAGGCCTCCGATACCGTCTTTGCAGTTCTTGTTCGCGCTAGAGAGCGCGACAAGAAATCGTCGCCGGAAGAACTCGAGGGGCTTCGCGCCACCGTTAAGAAAAATTACGAAGAGCAAACCGACATCCGCTACGGCGCTGCGCGCGGTTGGGTGGATGCGATCATTCAACCGCACGAGACGCGGGACGTTCTCATCGATTTGCTACAATACATCTCGCGTCCAATGCCCAAGGCGCACTTCCATACTGGCGTCATCCAAGTTTAGATCGCTCACGTGTAGCGCGTCTGTGTGAGACGCCATCCAAGAAATGGCTTCAACCTTTTAACTTTGTAACCTCTCTACCTTCCTGCCATGCCTCTTGTCCTTGTCGAGAAACGCACGCCGCAAATCACGCTTGTGACCCTCAATCGCCCCGAACGGCGCAACGCCCTCACGATTGAAATGCTGACGGAGCTGACTGGTGCAATCAATGTTGTCTCGGATGAGCCGCCTCAGCGCATCCTCATATTGCGCGGCGCCGGCGCTGCTTTTTGTACCGGTATGGACTTGAAAGCAGCGACCTCGCAAAACCCGCACGCCATGGCGGAGTTAGTTGCGAAAACCCTGCTCACACTCAGCCAAACCCGTTTGCTCACAATTGCAGCCGTCCACGGTGCGGCGGTCGCCGGAGGCGCGGGAATCATGTCGGCGTGCGATTTTGTTGTCGCAGCAGAAGGAACGAAGATTGGATATCCGGAAGTGCGTCGCGGTTTAGTGGCCGGTTTGGTCATGACTTTTTTGCGCCGGCAGATAGGTGAACGAAACATGCGCGAACTATTACTGGGCTCCGCATTGATCGATGCTCAACGGGCTAAAGAAATTGGCCTCGTCAATCGGGTTGTTGCTCAAGACGATTTGATGAGCGAAGCGCAAAAGTTTGCCGATGCAGTTTTGCAAGGCGCGCCAGGCGCTCTGGAACAAACGAAACGATTAATAGAAGAACTCTGGTGGCGTCCGGTGCGAGAAGATGTCGATCTTGCGCTCAATTATCACGTGCAAGCCCGCGAATCTAGCGAAGCGCGTGAAGGCATCGCCGCGTTCAACGAAAAGCGACGGCCGAAATGGGTGGTGTAGCCGCGTCGCTGTGCGACGCGAAACCGGCCACAGACCGGTTGCTACATCTTCTAGGTCATACGTGGCACGGCGGCAGCTGACCACCTGTGTTGAAAAGCCGAGCCAGCGTAGCGGCGGATTGAAAACGCCGTCAGGCGCGACATGTCTGTGAAAATCCATCTCCCATCAGATACGTGAGCCGGCTTTACGAATTGCGACCAACACGCGATGGTCGCGCGCGAATGGAAACGAAAAGCACACGATCGAAACACAGTTGGCGGCCCAGGGTCGGATGGGGTGTGCCAGTGGCATGGCTGACGCTTTGCGTCGTTTGGAGCTCGACGTGGCTCGTTATCAAGATCGGATTGCGAGATTTGCCGCCGATTTCTTACGCCGCCACCCGCTTCGTTCTTGCGGTAATCGTTCTTGTCGCAATCTCGACGGGGCGAGTGCGCCTACTGCCGCGGCAGGCGTTGGATTATGCGGTGCTCGCTTTTACCGGCGTCCTCATGTTTGCAGTGAACTACGGACTGCTTTTTTGGGGCGAGCTGCACGTTTCATCGGGTCTGGCAGCGGTGTTACAGGCCACGATCCCGATCTTCGGCATGGTGTTCGCGCATCTGATGCTTCCCGACGAACCCTTGCGCCTGCAAAAACTTGTCGGCGCGTTCCTCGCGCTCGGTGGAGTGACGATCATCTGCGAACGGCTTCTCGGTTTTAATGGGTTGATGGCGTTCTGGGGTGGACTCGGCATCGTGTTCGGCGCAGCCGGTGCGGCGTTCTCGAATGTCCTGCTCAAAGCGCGTGTGATGCAGTTGGCCCCGGCGATGATTGCTGCGTGGCAAATGATCTTTGGCGTGGTACCGCTGCTCGTGACGGGATTTATCGTGGAAGGAAACCCGCTGCACTTTCATTGGAGCGGCTTGTCGATCTTTTGTTTGCTTTACCTTGCCGTAATAGGTTCGGCGCTCACGTTTTTGCTTCTTTACTGGCTCCTGCCACGAATGACTGTGGCGAACCTGCAAGCGATCTCGCTCATCACGCCACCTGGCGCGGTCGCACTAGGATGGGCGATTGGCGGCGAAAAATTCTCCCTCTGGTCGCTCGTTGGCGCGTGTTTTGTGCTCGCCGGCGTATGGATGATTTTCCGCAAAGCGGAAGTGAGAAAGCATGCATTGCAAGAAGGTGAAGCAGGCGTGCAATTTCCCGAGGGTTAGTGGGAGTAACGACAAAGTGCCTGCGAGCCCGGCCCGCGCAGAACACAGTTAGAAAAGGTGGACGTTAGATACGCGTCATTTTGGGAAATCGGCCGAGAGGAAATCATCGTCCATGCCGATGATTAGATCGACATGTGTCAGGAATTGGTCTTTGGCTAGAAGCGCCTTCTCGATCTTTTTTTTGAGTGTCTGGTCGATTGGAATCTCAAATTCCTTTCGGCTCGTGTCACCAGCCTTCGTAAGCGGATTTGTCATAACCTGGGGAAAACCAGCAAGCGACTTGCCCGAGCTATCAAGGACATTGACTTCGAGAGTTCCTGCTTTGCTGTCGCTACTTCGACTAATGTTTACCGAAAATTGATACGGCAGTTGTGCCACGCTGCCTTCGACGATTCGTGAGGCTAAGCTGTCCGAAACCGCCATGCGTGACATCGGCAGCGGCTCGCGGTCGTACGACGGGGCTGAAAACCGTTTCTGGCCCGGCTTGGCATTGTTAAACTGCTCACGAAAATGATAGCGAACTTCGCACGCGAAAGGTGGAGGGGTGTAGGAAAGCGCGTCGGCCCCAAATGCCGGCAGCGTCAACAATTCGACGAAGACACCGCAGCATAGTGCCAATGAAAACACGGCCAACGATTCGCGCAGCACGCGGGAATTTCGCACGGGCGGAATTCTCCGGCGGGTTAGCTGGGTTGCAATGGATAAGTCACACCGTTAACCACTGCTGCTTTTCCGGGAAAGAGTTGGTAGTGGATCGTCGGCGATGATGCGCCCCCGCCGTTCGCTGGATGAGTCGTTCCGGTCGAAACGCCGATTGCTCTAGCGCAGGCGACACTAATTTCGCCAAGGTGATCGTGCGGTCCAGTGTCTGCGACGACAGCTTCGGTGGTCTTCCCAGTTCGTGAGTTGGTCACGACACAGCGGCAACCGAGCACAATGCCGTCGACACCTTTAACAATCATCGGCGGCACGACGATGAACGGAACCGTCGCGGAGTCGACGTATTTAAACGGGGAAGAAGCCGGCAACCGCAGTCCGTTCTCATCGAGCAAATGCAGCGAAGTTGCCGAAATGTACGCGCCAGGGCAAGGGTCGGTGGCCTTCTGCACAATGGGTGTTCCCGTTTCATCGCCCGTGTCCGTGACGACTCCGTACCAGTTGCCCGGGTGGCCGGCATTTCCGATAACATCCAGTGTAGGCCCGTGATAAGACGCGGGGGCATAGCATGGCGGCTGACCAAACTGACCGTTTGCGCCGTCACCATCGAGCGTCGCGCCGGCTGAGAACGTCACGCTGCCATCATCCTGTTCGATAATGTCATTGCCGCTGATTGTACCTATTTTTCTCATGAGAATTCTCCACTCCGCGCGGCAGCAACCAGAAGCTTCTGGAAATTGGTAGCGGTAACTTTCCGCCAGTTCTTGATATCGGTTAGCGGTTGTTTATCGCTGACCCAGTATGTGACGCCATCGGGATTGACACCAGGTTCAACACCGCCATTGCTGCCATCATTAATCATCCAATACTTTGGCATTTTGTTGCGAGGCTAAGGTGAAGCGAGCTTAATGCACCAGGCGAATAGTCCAAAAATCGTCTGAAAGATTTTGCGTGAGCAGATAAGAGTAGGGGATCGTGAAATAGCCTCTTTTGCCCCAGCTTGCGCCCCATGAATTACGCACCATGAAGCGCTGGGTCTTATCGTCGTAACCGACTGCAAGGACGGCGTGACCGCCGATGACTCCCTCTCTGGGCGCAGGCATTTGCAGCACGCCAGTCTTGGCAACCTCGGCGCTCTCGAAGCTGTCGTAGACGGTGAAGCCAAAGACGAATGGATAGCCGTCTGCAAGGCAGCCTTTCATCTGTGAAAGCATGCGGTCGACCCGCTGGTAATTTACTGCGCGGAATTTTTTTGCGTCTGTGTAGCAGGGCTTAGGTGGTCTCTGTGCGGGCTTGGCACCGGAAGGCCAGAGGTTAGTGTTCGGATCAGCGGGAGTGTCGTCGTAAGGCCACTCGGTTTCTGGGCAAGCGCCTTGTTTGCCGACACTCTTTATCCCATCGCGAATCTGCGCGCCGTTATCGAGCGGCACGCTGTGCTCAATGCTTCGCTCGTTATAATAAATGAAGAGGCGTGATGGAATAAAATCGGCCAGTTTTTGTTTCTTGCGATCGAACTCGATGGCCGCGGCGATGGCGTTGGCGGTGCAGGAGCCGATTTGTCCCTGGTTGTAAACTTTCGGGCAGTGTTTGCGCAGGTCGACTCTGCTGGGAAGTGGACCGAGCTTCGCCATCGGCGCGGCGTAAAGATGATCACGGTTGTCAGGAAGATCCGGCATCCAGCCGAAGCCAAGGTGGTTACTTTTTCTTGCTAACTTTTTCATTGTTCGAAACGAAGTTGGTTTGGAAAGGGCGTCCGCCTACGGGTGCGCAATTCCAGGATTGTCATTTGATGTGTTGCGCAACGGCTTACACTGCTGCGTTGGCTTGGAACCTTTTATAGGATTTGGGAACTGTAGTTCAAGACTTCTTTCTAACTGCGTCAAAGCTTCGCTCATGGCGAATTTCGTTTTCGATCCGCATAAAATGCTTAGACTCCAAGGAACGCAATGCCGATGTGGCGAAATGGCAGACGCAACGGACTTAAAATCCGTTGGGCCGTAAAAGGCCCGTGCCGGTTCGAGTCCGGCCATCGGCAATTTCAACACCGACTTTCGTCGCGTGCTTGCGATTTGTCGGAGTTGCGGAATGCGGAGTGGGGACTGCGGATTATGGGAGGCCAGTAGCCAGATCTTGGATAACAAATGCCAACGGATTCTTTTGCAAAGCGCGTGGCGCGGTTCGGCATTCGAGATGTCGATCTTGAGGAAACGTTTGCGCGGTCCTCCGGACCGGGCGGTCAGAATGTAAATAAGGTGGCGACTGCCGTGACACTGCGTCATCGGCCGACTGGAATCAGCGTCGCTGTGCAGGATTCGCGCTCGCAAGCGCAAAACCGCAAACTGGCCCGTGAGCGATTGCTCGATGCAATTGAAAAGGCTCGGCAAAGGCGGCGCGCAGTCGAAATCGCACAGCGCGAAAGAGAGCGTCGGCGTAAATCGCCGCGACCGGCCGCTCTTAAAAGGAAAATGTTGGAAGCGAAACGCAAGCACGGTGAGCTGAAGCGACAGCGCGCCAAGGTTGAGAGTTAAGGTAAAATTCTTCCCTTTAATACGTCTGCCGAGGCAGTTTGTGACGAATTATCTTTTGAAAGAAGAATCCATCTTATGAAAAAATCGATCATTCTCATTTCTGCATTTTCAGTGCTCACTATGCTGTTCGTATCCTGTTCGAGCGAACCCGAGACGACCACGACCACAACGCGTCAGACCACTGTAACTGCGCAGCCGGCACCCGCTACGACAACAACCACGACGCATCAGACCACCGGCGGTTACTGAACGAGAGCAACGACCGATTCGAAGAGGGAGACTGGCCAGCAGTCTTCCTTTTCTTTTTCCAAGGCGTGCTGTTGCAACAAATGCGGCTTACAACGGGGCGTCATGTAGAAAATTGTCCCTGCAAACTTTTGTTGCATGTGCGACACAAGTTTGTCGCAGGCCTCGCGGGGACGGCGAGTTTCTGCTACAAGTAGTTTCATAAGTCAATCGACCCTCACCTGACCTCTCTAACTAATCTGGCGCTACGATTTCTCGGCCGATACCTCTGCGCTTTGGGCTTCTTCTTCGGCCTGACTAACAACGGGCGCGATGGCTTGAAGCTTTTCCCCATTACGCAAGTCCATCAGCTTAACGCCCATCGTGTTTCGGCCCACAATGCGGATTTCTTTCACGCGCGTTCGCACCATCTGGCCCTTGGTTGTGATTAGCATCAACTCATCCTTATCCGTGACGGTTAGCGCGCCGACAACGTCTCCCGTCTTTTCACCGGTTTTCATGGTGATGATGCCTTTGCCCCCGCGAGATTGGCGGCGGTAGTCTTCGAACGGCGTCCGCTTCCCAATCCCATTCTCGCCGGCCACGAGCAACATCGCCCCTGGAACAACAATTGCGAGGGCAACGATGTGATCGCTCTTCCCTGGCCGAATGCCCCACACACCAACGGTGTTGCGCCCTTGATCGCGCAACTGCTCCTCGTGGAAACGCAGGCTCATCCCTTTCTTGGTAATCAGCACAAGCTCGTTGTTGCCGTTCGTGAGCTCTGCGGCGATCAAGCAATCGCCCTCCTCGATCTGAATCGCGATAATGCCACCTTTGCGCACGTTAGCGTAGTCGGAAAGATTAGATTTTTTGACGATGCCGGAGCGCGTCGCGAAAACGATATGGAGCTTTTCGTCCCATGTTTGATCGACAGCGCTCGCTCCGGTTCCTGATTTTTTCGACTGAACGCGGATCGTCGCCGCGATCTTTTCGTCGGGGCGCAGCTCTAGAATATTTGCAATGGAGCGCCCCTTGGCGGCCCGCCCCATCTCTGGAATTTCATAAACTTTTTCGACGTAGGCGCGTCCGGATTGCGTAAAAAACATCAGGTAATCGTGGGTCGTTGCCGTGAAGAGATGCTCGACGAAATCGCCTTCCTCTTCTTCGGTCGCGCCTTCGCGCGTTGACATGCCGATCACGCCCTTGCCGCCGCGGCGCTGCGCGCGAAATGCGCTTACGGCGGTGCGTTTGATAAAGCTGCCGTGTGTGATGCTGATGATGCAACCTTCGTTGGCAATGAGGTCTTCCATGTTGATCTCGGTCTCGGCGGGCGCAATCTCCGTCAAACGCGGCGATCCATATTTGTCGCGAATGTCGCGAAGTTCCTTTTTGATGATCGTGAAGACTCTTTGCTCTTTTGCCAGAATGTCGCGGAGGTCTTTGATCGACCCGAGTAGCTCCTTGTATTCATTGTCGATCTTTTCGCGCTCAAGACCGGTGAGTTGATAAAGGCGAAGGTCGAGAATCTGATTTGCCTGATGTTCGCTGAATGCGTAGCGGCCATCCAGCAAGCGCGCCGGATTCCGAACAATGATACCGATTTGTTCGATCTGCCGCTTCGTAAATTCAAACGCGAGCAATTTCACCCGCGCTTCGTCGCGGTTGGCCGAGCCGCGAATAATTCGAATGAACTCATCGAGATTGGCAAGCGCAATGAGGTACCCTTCGAGCGTTTCGGCGCGTTCTTCTGCCTTGCGTAATTCAAAACGGGTGCGGCGCAGCGTAACTTCGCGGCGGTGCTCGATGTAGCAGGCGTTTGCTTCCTTGAGCGAAAGAAGCTTCGGCCGGCCGTGATCAATCGCAAGCATTATCACCGCGAAAGAGCTCTCCAGCGCAGTGTGTTTGTACAGATTATTGATAATGACCTTCGGATTGGCGCCGCGCTTGAGTTCGATTACGATGCGCGTGTTTTCATCCGACTGATCGCCGACGTAGCTGACATCGGTAAGAACTTTTTCGTTCACCAACTGTGCGATCCGCTCGACCAGCGTTGCACGGTTCACGCCGTAGGGAATTTCGGTAATAACAATCTGCTCACGTGCGCCTTTGAGTTCTTCGACTCCAGCTTTGCCACGGACCTTAAAGCTGCCGCGCCCGCCGTCGAAATACTGGCGAATGCCGCTCATGCCGCAGATGATGCATCCGGTCGGGAAATCCGGCCCCTTCACGTGTTTCATTAGCTCGTCGAGCGTAATGTCCGGATTGTCGATTTGCGCGCAGATCCCATCGATAACTTCGCTCAGATTGTGCGGCGGAATGTTCGTGGCCATGCCGACCGCGATGCCGGTTCCACCATTGACGAGCAAATTCGGCAAGGCGGATGGGAAAACGGTTGGCTCAGTGCGGGTCTCGTCGTAGTTGGGGACAAAGTCGACCGTGTCCTTTTCCATGTCGGTCATAAGCGCCGCGCCGAGATGTGTCATGCGCGCTTCGGTGTAACGCATCGCGGCCGGCGGATCGCCTTCCACTGAGCCAAAGTTGCCCTGCCCGTCGACAAGCGTTTCGCGCATCGCCCACGGTTGCGCCATATGAACAAGGGTGGGGTAGATCACCGCTTCGCCGTGCGGATGATAATTACCACTGGTATCGCCGCAGATTTTCGCGCACTTGCGATGCTGCCGATTTGGAAACAGCGATAAATCGTGCATCGCATAGAGAATTCTTCTCTGCGATGGTTTCAGTCCGTCACGCGCGTCGGGCAAAGCACGCGAGATAATCACGGACATCGAATAATCGAGGAACGACCTCGATACTTCCTCGGCTACGTTGATAGGCTCTACCTTTTCGTTTTGATTGTACATGATCTAAGTCTGTGCGAGCGCCGCCGAACGTTCCGCCACGAAGCGTTCTTCCCAGGCGCGGGAAATGTCATCAGCCTGACGGACTGTCACAGGAGGACCAATCTGTGTACGGCGTGGCAGAGAAATTCGCAAAAAATCCAACACCGCTCGGATGGTACCCTCGTAATCCTGACAGAGTTTCTCGTATTCGACGCGGAAAGGATCGATGCCGATCTGCTGAAAAAAACACTGCCAAATGCTTTCCTGCCGCTCGCCCTCTTTAAGACATTGTTCGATTAATTCTGCATCGAACTGCGGTTCTCTTTGAATAGTTTTCCCCTTCTGTACTTTCCAAAGGCCAGTCTGAACCGCGCGTGCCTTCGACAATGCTTGCCGGAGTTTGTGGCGCCGGACGACGTGCACAAACTGAAGACGCGGAAAAG
>WNGP01000755.1_pt1 | contig 32653 bp, 20 predicted proteins | sample 5407671 | NCBI WGS metagenome assembly WNGP01 (sample SAMN13153381, study PRJNA577476) | soil metagenome | isolation source: 40 cm soil or saprolite under Garry oak tree replicate 2 | place: USA:California | collected 2016-06-15 | reverse complement strand
AGGCCAGGTACCCATGTGTTACTCACCCGTCCGCCACTTCCTGCCGCTTCCGAAAAAGCGGCAGAACGTTCGACTTGCATGTGTTAGGCACGCCGCCAGCGTTTATCCTGAGCCAGGATCAAACTCGCCATCCATGTGTTGTATCCCCCCACACGACTGCTCGTGTGGATCGTGATGGTTGAGTGCGATCCAGGCCAAGCTAGCATGAGTAGTGCTCATGCACTTGGCTGTTCGCAAATGTTAGCTCCGCCTCCCGAGAGAGGCAGAGTATCATGATTGACAGGAACTGCTGTGTCTCGTATGTACACGATCCTCACAGTTACTGTTCTGCTTTCCACTCTTCAATTGTCAAGGTGCCACCAGAAACAAGTCTTGCTTGCTTCTTATTGCCTTTTAGAGACAGATACAGAACGCCAGGAACCACATTCCTCCGAATCGAGGATTATACAGTCCTGGGTTCGTTGTTTCTAAGGAGAAACCTTTTAGGAGGTTTACTTACTAGAAGCTGCTTACCTGTCGTAATCGGCAACATCGGTATTATGCCATAGTGCCTAGCCCATGTCAAGAGTTTTTGGCGATTTTTTTATAAAACTGGGGAAATCCATTTTTTTACACCCCCTGATACACCTCTGTGCTTGTCTCGAACCACCCCTGCTGCACCGATTATAACACTTTGACAGCAGAAGAGGTGAAACTGCACGTCACCTTGCGGTGTTCTTTTCCGTCTTTGCTTCCTGCCGTGCTAACGAATGCATCATGGCTCGCATGAGTTCGATCTGCGTTGCCTGCTTCACGTCTCCCTTGAGATTCTCGCAAATACTATTGGCCAGAAGGTATTGTTGGGTTCGATCCAGGCGCTCATGAAACTCCCTGAATTGGTTGAAGACACGCCCATAGAGGCAGAAGTTGAGCGCAGCTATAGCTTCCATCACTCCTCCACTCGTCAGACTGATCAGAGCCCCGTTGACAGGCTGGTGCCAGGCCAGCAGAGCGACTGCTGCGAGAAAGAAGATGAGTCCAGTTCCCGCTGCAATGAGTGCCCAGCGAAAGAGTCGCCGTGTGTGTTGCAGGACATTGTTGTAATACATCTCGCTAATTTCTACTTGAGATGCAGCCACTTCTTGGATTTTTGCTGGATCCAGGCCAGCAACCAGCTTCTGGGTATACGTTTGAGGTCCCGCCTGTGGTTCGCTCACCACTTGATCGAGGTTATTGCGCACCTTGAATTGGAGTGAGGATCCTTGCCTCTGCCAGACCGGAGGCGGGAGAGGTGGAGGCGTCGGCATTGGTCGCCAGGAAGTTATTTCGTCCATGGGATACCTCTTATATTGCTGCACGCGATGCTGTTTCTACCGGATAAAACGCGGGTAGCTAGCCTCAGTAACAGAACCAGGACTAGCGTGATGAACACCAATCTTGGCATCCAGTGCATTAGAAATTGGTCACGCGCCACACCTTCCCGCTCTTAACGCCAGTACATTGAGGTAGGCCCTATCTTTCAGCTAGTCAATGTGGCGATATAATCGCCGGGGAGTGAGCAGCCCTGATAGAGCTTCGCCAGCAATTTCTCTTGATCGGCCACGGAAACCTGGCCGCTATGACACGCTAGTGTAAGCGTTCGTGCACCCATTGGCAGGTCCTGGCGAATTGGTTTGGAATGGCCGTTCAAATTAAGTATGCCGATAGGCCATGTTTCACCCGACTGGATGAAATCTCTATCGCTGAAGTAAAAGAATGGTATATGGTACTGCATTGTAGTTTGCACATCAGTAGTAAGTGTCAAGATATGCGAGACAGCCACCTGATACGAATTGTAGGGATCTATGCCGCAGCCTTTGAAGCACCCCGTACCCTCGACCACCCAAATGTGTTTGCCCAACGCTCCGCTGTTCAAGTCAACGTGAAATTGCTGCGCCCAGAATACGAACAAGCCGTAGAGGCTATTCACATACTGACTGGGATAACCATTGTGCCAGCTATCAATCAGGCCCAATGCCTGCGAACGCCACGTCCAGTTGCCTCCCGGGTGTACCTGTGTATTCATAGCGGTTTGCACTTGATCGAGATAAGATACCTGGTTATATAATCCCTGGAAATCAACTCCCCCCACTTGTGGATCAAGCGCGCCCAAAAGCGCTGGTACATTTGGCTGGACAGCATGCACTGCATGCTGGCAAAGATCAAAGTATCGCGCAAAGTCCGCAGGTTGAACATACGTTGTCAGGGCATTTAACTTCATCTCTTCATTGCCACACTGTACCGCATCGGCACCGCCCTGCGCGATATCATCAAGTTGTTGCGTATTAAAAAGCCGTGGACCAGAAGCAGCAGGCTGACAAGTGATGAGCAGTACATGAAAGCCTCGGTTGTGATAATCCTGGATCGTTTGCTGCAGCACATTCCCTCTTAAATTACCCCATCCACACGTTGGATAGCCGAGGCGCACCCAGGAAATGCCCGGGTAAAAGGTTCCGGCATTACCGTTTACACCAAGTATTGATCCAGGATTTAATGTAGGTGATATAGTCGGTGTCGGCGTCCGTAACGCGCGTGTAGGAACTGTAGGGCTTATAGCGGGAGCATCCGTGATTTGAGCGGTGGGTGTTACGGCTGCAGTCGCTGACGTGGAAGCAATATGATATGCGAAAAATGTCACCAGAATACTGCCAACCAGCACGGCAGCAATTATGATAAGGGCTCTACCTTTCAGTTTACCTAGTGATGGCATAGCTTCTCCTCATCGCATACTTACTTAAACTCTGCTTATTTGCCGATACAAAATTCGCTGAAAATTCTTTCCAGCAGATCTTCGCTTGCTGTTTCTCCGGTTACCTCGCCAAGCGCATCATAAGCGGCTCGCAGATCAATCGAGACAAAATCTAGCGGTAATCCCTGTCCAAGCGGGACCAGGGAAGCTCGCAGATGCTCAGCGGCACGTCGTAACGCTTCCTGGTGCCGCGCACTAGTAATCAACGCGCTTTCATTATATAGTGTTCTACCGGCCAGTACCATGTCAGCAATCGTCTCTTCCAACTCAGGCAAGCCTGCGCCTGTAAGTGTGGATGTTGTTACCAGTGGGACAGCAGGCCATATCCTCCGTACTTCATCGACCTCTAACTGCTGCGGACGATCCGATTTATTCACTATCACGATCATTGCTCTGCTGTGAATGGATGAAACCTCGCTACCAGCATAGCCGGGATCTGGCCGGGCACTATGATCGGTATTCTCCTGGGTAGAAGTGCCCCAGACTTCCTTGCCCGCCAGGGATGCTCCTACCATACTTCGTGCGAGAATAGGCCTGTCCGGCCCACCAAAGCCCATTGCCCGCAGTTCTTCCGAGACATGTTGATCCTGTTCAGTCAAGCGCTCCGAGCCATCAAATACGAGCAAGGCAACGTCGGCGCCTTCGGCAGCGGCCCGGCTGCGCTGCACACCGATTTGTTCGATAGGGTCATCGCTTGGTGTTATGCCTGCGGTATCAATCAGGTGAAGCGGGATGCCGTGCAGATTGGCCACCTCTTCCACGGTATCACGCGTTGTGCCGGCAACAGGTGTAACAATAGCACGATCCGTACGTAATAAGGCATTGAGCAGGCTAGATTTACCTACATTCGGCCGGCCGATAATGGCGGTACGTAGTCCTTGCCGGTAGAGTTTACCCTGTTCAGAGCCTGCCAGTAAAGCATCTACTTTTTGTTGCGCTAGGTCAATTAACGGCCGGAGTTCCCCGGGTTGGGGAGTTGGCACATCTTCTTCGGGAAAGTCGATGCTGGCTTCGATACGCGCTATAATGCCTAGCACGGCATGACGAGCATCCTGCACCTGTTCGGAGATACGCCCGCGCAGTTGCTGCATAGCCAGGCGATGCCCAGCTTCGGTCTGCGCGCTGATCAGGTCCATCACCGCTTCGGCCTGTGCCAGGTCCAGTCGCCCATTTAGAAATGCACGTAGCGTGAATTCCCCAGGGTTTGCCATGCGCGCGCCTTGAGCCAGCACCAGGCGCAAAATACGCTGGAGTACAAGCGGCCCTCCATGCCCCTGTATCTCGACAACATCCTCACGGGTATATGTATGCGGAGCACGCATAAATGCCGTCAGTACTTCGTCCAACACCTCGTGAGAATCCGGATCGAGAATATAGCCATGGGTAAGCATATGTGATTGCGGTACACCGGTATTTCCGCTTGACCGTCGCAGGAGTGGTAACACCAGGGAGAATGCCTCAGGTCCACTCACACGTATTATGCCGATACCACTGGAACCTGCTGGTGTGCCGATTGCTGCAATTGTATCATTCCGCATAGCTGGATTATACAGTAGTGGTGAGAGAGTATCAAGGGGTAGAGGGGTGAAAGAGTAGAGAGTGAATATCCAGGGTCTGTGAATGTTCTGGACAAAGCATGAAACTTCCCTGGTTGGAAGCCCCCCGCCCCTTGACACCCGCAAGGGATGTCAAGGGGCGGGGGGCTTTGCTATACTTCCATCACCAGGGGCAGGATCATTGGACGACGATGCGTCTTTTCGTAAAGGAACTCGCTAAGCGTATGCTTGATCTTGTCTTTGACAAATGACCAGTCCGAAGCGTGACCATTTAAACCAATAAATGACTCTAACACGCGCTCACGTGCGCTCTCCAGGAGCTCTTCGGAGTCACGCATGTAGACGAACCCACGCGAGACAAGATCAGGGCCTGCTATGGGATGGCCCGTCTCTTTGTCGACAGTGAGCACCACCATCAGAATGCCGTCCTGTGCCAGCACCTGGCGATCACGCAGCACAATCTGTCCAACGTCACCCACGCCGAGACCATCTACAAAGACGTTGCCAATGGGTGCATGGTCCACGACCTTCATCGATTCCGGTGTGACTTCGACGATATCTCCATCTTCGGCAACAATGATATGATCTTCAGGAATACCAATCGAGTAAGCCAGCTTTGCATGTAGAATGAGTTGGCGGTACTCTCCATGAATGGGCAGGAAGAAATTTGGGCGCAGCAGGTTCAGCATCAACTTCAGCTCTTCCTGGGCGGCATGGCCCGAAACATGCACATTGGCGATAGCCTGGTAGTAGACGTCAGCCCCCTGGCGGAAAAGGTTGTTGATTGTGCGATTGATCATTTTCTCGTTACCTGGAACCGGGGTGGCCGAGAGGATAACCATATCATGCTGCTGTATGCGCACAAGACGATGATCCTGGTTAGCGATACGCGTGAGAGCCGAGGTTGGCTCTCCCTGGCTACCGGTACAGATGATGACCACGCGCTCTGGTGGAAACTTGTTAATATCCTCGGCGCGGATGAGTGTGCCCTTGGGAATGTTCAGGTACCCCAGGTCTATGGCCATCTGCACGTTGTTGACCATGCTGCGTCCAACAAGAGCAACCACGCGCTCATAACGAACGGCGGTATCAACGATTTGCTGCACGCGTGAGAGCAGGGATGCAAAGGTAGCGATGATGACGCGCCCCGGAGCATTGGCGAAAAGCTTGTCGAATGAATCATTGATGACGCGCTCCGACGGCGTGTATCCTGGAGTTTCGACCCGCGTACTATCGCCCATCATGACCAGGACCCCCTGATTGCCGATACGCGCAAGCGTGCCGAAATCGGCGGGACGCCCATCAGTTGGGGTATGATCAAACTTGTAATCGCCAGTATGGACAATGGTACCGATCGGCGTATGGATGGCGAGAGCTACCGCGTCAGGTACGCTGTGATTGACGCGCACAATTTCAACCAGGCACTCACCCAACGCTACCTGGTCACCCGGTGTCACAACGTTGATAACCGTTCTGTCGAGCAGCTTATGTTCTTTGAGTTTAACGCTGATCAAACCCTGGGTCAGACGTGTCGCATAGATGGGAGGGAAATCGAGCATCGGCAAAACATAGGGTAGGCCTCCAATGTGATCCTCATGTCCATGCGAAATGAAGATACCTCGTATGCGCTGCTTTTTATCGTTGAGGTAGCTGGTATCGGGGATAACCAGGTCGACGCCGAACATTTCATCGTCGGGGAACATTAGACCAGAATCAATAATGATGATATCTTCACCATACTCTACGACCATCATGTTCTTTCCGACTTCCCCCAGGCCTCCTAGCGGGATTAGTCGAATATTTTCTGTTGTCAAGTTAAAAGGAACCTCCTCACTACACTTATATATGTAGTGTTGTTGTTTGATATTCTGTTTTGTATCTATCTTCACTTCTGTCTTCGCCTACAGAAGTAAAAGCCTTAGAAATAAATGTATGCTAAAAATAAACTCTATTATTCCATTTAGAAGTGTACCACATGAGCAGGTAAAAGGCAAGCAACATATGATGGCTTTCCAGGGCTTGTCAAAAGTCGCTCTGATTGGCAGCAAGCCCTCCACCCCAGATTAATAGAGAGCGTGTTGCCGGTGTGGCGCGGTGGCGCCACACCGGCAACACGCTCTTGTACTCTTTTTTGGGGTGGGGAGGGGAAGAGGAAAAGACTTTTGAGAAGCTCTGGATGGCTTTCGCCCGCTTCAAGCCAACAATTCCTGTTCGCTCATTGGGCCTAATGTCGTGAGTACCTGCTTCTCACGCATGGGGAAGCGACGTAGGGAGCGTATGACATCCTCTTTTGTGACCTTCTCAATACGCTCCACTTCTTCATCGACGCTTAGCAGCCGCCCCTCGGTTACCCAGTCGGAGGCTAGCGAACGCATGCGGAAGAAGGTTGATTCGCTACTCAAAACAAGACTGCTGATCCATTTATCTTTGGCACGGCGCAATTCGTCTTCATGCACCCCATCCTCCAACAAGCTATCCAGTTCGGCTCGCAGCAGCTTGAGAACGCGGGGAGCCTCTTGCGGCGTTGAGTTTGCCTCCAGGATCATCATACCCGTCCCCTCCATAGCAATGATTCCAGCGCTGGCGGATTCCGCCAGGCCTTTTTGATAGATGTTCCAGTAGAGACGCGAGCCGTCGCTATCGCCTAGAATGCTGCCGCCCAGGCTGGCCGCATAGTAATCGGGGTCCTGCACATCTACGGCCGGCATGGAAATAATCGCACGCGCGGGTTCATACGGTTCGACATTGCGGCCAGCATCCCCGGTGCGCCAGCTGCTGCAATATTTTTCGGCGAGACGGACAATATGCTCCCAATCAAAATTGCCAGCAACGGCCAGGATCAGGTTGTTTGCGGCATAGCGGCGGTTCCAATAGTCGCGCATCTGCTCAATACGCATGTTGCGAATACTATCGCGTGTACCAAGCACATCATGTCCCAGGGGATAAGAACCGAAGTAGTTTTGCATCATGCGCCGGTAGGCCAGGTTATAGGGTTGATCTTCGGAGCGCGCAATTTCGTTGATGATAACTTCTTTCTCCGTCTCGAAATCGCTCTCGGCAAGGCGAGGATACATCATATCGCTGAGCAGTTCGACGGCCCGTTCCACGTACTCACCCAGTACTCGCGCAAAAAAGACGGTAGCCTCCTGCGAGGTAAAGGCGTTGAGTTCCGCGCCAATTTTGTTAAACTCGAGCGTTATATCTTGCCAGTCGAGGGTCTTTGTGCCCTTAAAGGCCATGTGCTCCAGGAAATGGGAGACACCTGCGATACTGGGGTCTGGCTCATCACGCGAACCGGTACGCACGTAGAACGACACGGCAACCGACTCGAAGTCGGGCATAGGCTGAGCAACAACTTGCAGGCCGTTAGGCAAACGATGGGTATGAAATACAGTTCCGTTGACTGTGGATTCTGTCATGGGGGTACTCCTTCAGGGTGTAAAGCATTTGTTTCTTTATTGCATCATAGCCCTAGAAAAAGGACGTTGTCAAATTAAGGGAACAAGCTTTGCCCTAATTTTGCGGATATGTTGCAAATGCTTGTAATGTCCCAAAAATTGCGCCTGCGAAGGTTGAATAGAGCAAACGCCTATGATATTCTAAACAGTGTGATGAGATTAGCACAGAAAATTTTTTGCTTTAAAGCATGGCAACGATAATAAATCCTACGCTTCCTGGCGTAGTCCCGCCAGCCACATGAGGAGAAACTGATCAGATGTCTACCGCTACAAGGGGAGAGCCAGAACCATCTACCATAGATGAAAAATACCCATTACCGTTGCTCAGAAAACTCTTACAAGAGATGATCAGGCAATTTGGAGCCAGTGGCGGCTGCATTGCGCTCTACGATGAGAACACCGGCCAGATGGTCATACGCCTGCATATGCGCTTGCGCAGTGCCGCCCCTGCTCTCGCCAGCGGTAAGCAAGCAGTTGAAGAGACGGCGCCTTTCCGCCAGCGTGTCACCATCGACCTGGCAGATCCGTTCTCTTCAGGCCAGGGGGGAATAAGGCGCATTTCGCAACCATTGGAAGTAGACCCGGTAATCGTGTTAGAAAATAGTGCACTCTTTCCTATCGGCATGGCTTATGCCTTTGGGCAAGACCTGATCGGTTACACGTGGCGTAAAAACGAGCCGATCATCATCCGTCACGATGATTACATTTCGTCTTTCCAACCAGTTGAGCAGGCACCTTTTCCGCCGGATTTTGTCCCTAGCTGGTATCTCAGCGCCCCCATTCAGGTGCCTGAGTTCTCCTATGAGACCCATGAGAGGAAACCACATTCCAATGTGTTTGGCATAGTCGTACTTTACCAGGCAGGGGCGGGGATAGGGTTTCAACAAAGGCAACGCATCGAGGCCATGCAATTTACCGAGCGTATAGCTCTCCATATAGAGAACGACAGGCTGCGACATTTGCACCTGCATACGAGAGACTATATGAAAGGCCTGCAGCAGATCAGTGCTGCGTTCCCCATAGCCGTAAAGCTGTCTAAGCTGGTCGAGGATGTGTACCAGTTTGTTGCCAACGTAGTCGATGTCTCTTCAATGTTGCTTACACTCTATGACCGTGATACCAAGAAGCTCTATGATGTGTTTGCAATCGCAAACGGGAGACGCAATGAGCTGTTGCTCGAACACCCTATAGTAGGGCTGCCTGAAGATCGTCCGGTGTGGTGGCGAGTAACGCAAGAGGAAAAGCGCACGCTGCTGCTTACGCTTGCCAAGCAGGAGCACGGAAATTACGGCAGCTACGAGGAATTGTTGAAAGGCGCCTGGGGCGATCAAAGCAAAGCAGAGACATTCCTGTTACTGCCTATGAAAATGTTTACACGCGTTGTTGGCTCACTCTGCCTCACCAGTTCGCGCCCCGATGCCTACAGTCCCGAAGAGATCCTGGTACTCGAGACGATAGTACAAATTATCACGGTCAGCATTGAGAATGCCAAGCTCTACGATCGTTCGCGCCAGGCTCTGCTCAAGGCCAAGCAGCGCGAGGAATCACTGGCCGCAATGTACAGCGGGCTGCAGGCGATCAGTACAGTGTTAAATGTCGCCGAACTACTGCGTAAATTTGTCGAGACCGTAGCAAACCTGGTACAGGCTCAGATGTGCACCTTTTTCCAACTATGCCCTAAGGAAGAAGAACTGGTGGCACAGGCTATCTACGATGCGACGGGTAAGTGGAAGGATGCACACAGGGGTGAGAATAAAGACAAGCATGACGATCTGATAGAGATGATCCGCCTTCCGTTCAAAGGATCAATCCTGGAACGGCTGGTCGAAGCGGAGACATATTTCTATATAGACGCAAACATGGTCGAGGAACTCGCCCAGTTGAGCGGAGAAGGTGGAGCAATTTTCCTGCGCGAGACACACATTCAAAAAATGCTGATGATTCCAGTACGCTACCAGACGGAGTTGGTTGGTATCCTGGCAATCCATACTCCGCACACGAATCGCACATTTCGTCCCGAAGAGATAGGGGCGCTGCTGGCAATTTCTGGACAGGCCGCCAGCGCTATCCGTAATGCTCAACTCTTTGAAGAGATACAAGAAGCATATGCCGAGTTACAGCGGATGGACAAACTCAAGGATGAGTTTATCGTGACGGCCTCTCACGAGCTGCGTACGCCGCTCAGCGCTATTAGTGGGTACTCGTCGTTGTTAAAGCGACAAAGTGGGCGCATTACCTCGCAACAGATTCTACGCTTTTCCTCAAAAATCAGCAGTGCTGCGCAGCAATTGATCGACCAGATAACTAATATGACCGAGGCGGCGAAAATGGGAGCGGTAGACAAAAAGCTGGAGTTGCAGGTTGGGCCAGTACAGTTACTCGCGGCTGCGGATGTGGCGGCAAGTATGCTGAGCGTCAATAACGAGCAGCAGATCAACCTGCAGATCGCAGAAGATATCTGGGTAAACTGCGATGCGCTCCACCTCCGGCAAGTGATGAGCAACCTGTTGGATAACGCTGCCAAATATTCTCCACCTCACGGCCGCATTATCATTACAGGCAGCGCCACCACACTTTCGCGATTACCGGAGGACCAGGTCGATTACGCGGCGCTGGCGAATGGCGACGATCTCCCGGTAGCCCTGGTACGGGTATGCGATGAAGGTGAAGGCATTGCACCCGAAGATCAAGAGAGAGTATTTGAAAAGTTCGTGCGCGCCTCTCGTTCTTTGACAACCCCGGTACGCGGGTCCGGCCTGGGCCTCTACATTTGTCGCCGCTACATCGAGGCCATGAATGGCAAACTCTGGCTTGAACAGAGCATCCCCGGCGAAGGGTCTGTCTTCAGTTTCTATCTCCCACGCATCGATCCCCCCGTAGAAATGAGCAAGGATGATGAACCAGCCTATAACGACTCGCAAGGTCTTAGTCGTCGACGATGATCCTATCATTCGCGATATGATGGCCGATATCCTGGATTTCGAGGGATATGCTACATGCGTAGCCCGCAACGGTTACGAGGCATTGCAGATGCTGCGCAGCGAAGAAGACTTTCTTGTTTTTCTGGATATTATGATGCCCGGAATGAGCGGCAAAGAAGTCTGCGCTGTACTCCAAAGGGAACCGGAGCTGCGTAAACGCCATGTTATTGTATTGATGTCGGCGTTGGATAACCTGGAGGAGGCCGCATCGCTTAAGGCTGATGCAATCCTCCAAAAGCCGTTTCTGGCAGAAGACCTGGTTACTATACTGGAACCGTATATGCGGTAGGTAGTGGTGCCAAGGGACGGAATCGAACCGACGACACCAGCATTTTCAGTGCTGTGCTCTACCAACTGAGCTACCTTGGCGGGCAATTTCTATGCGCCACACTATAACATTCCCCCTATCATCCGTCAAGACTTTCGTTGTAGCCTTTTTCTCCTCACGAACCTGCAGGCAAAGCGCCGATTATGTGGTTCTGGTGACCTTGAGCTGATTCGATCAGGGGATGTGAGATAAACCAGTTCTGGCTATCGAACGGGGGTTCGCCCGGGGCAGGCTGAACGCGTCTATAGCTCCCATCAGGCAACAATTCACGCGCTTTCGCTGTATCAGCGAGTTCAGGCATCAACAGTCGATCGTGGATAGCCACACGCAATACGGGGTCTTCTATTGGAAAGAGCGCCTCGATGCGACCATCGAGGTTGCGCTGCATCATATCTGCGCTGCCCAGGAGAATCTCTTCATCGCCACCATTTCTAAAGTAGTACACCCGGCTATGCTCAAGAAAACGTCCAACGATACTTCTCACCTGAATCGTCTCACTCAGACTATCGACACCTGGACGCAAGCAACATATGCCCCTTACAATCAGCTCGATGCGCACGCCTGCCTGCGAGGCGCGATAAAGTGCGTCAATAATTTCCGGGTCAACCAGCGCATTCATCTTAAAGATCAGGTGTCCATTGCCATGCTCGCGATGCAGCGCGATTTCTCGCTCAATGCGCTCCAGCATGCCTTGCCGAAGCCCCAAAGGAGCAACCAGCAGTTTGCTATAATTGCTTTGACGTGAAAAGCCTGTCAGTAAGTTAAAAAGCTCTGAAGCGTCCGCTCCGATCTCTGGGCGACAGGTCATCAAACCCAGGTCTTCATAGATACGGGCAGTAGTAGCATTATAATTTCCAGTACCCAGGTGTACGTAGCGCTGCAGTCCATCCGCTTCCTTACGCACCACCAGTGCGATCTTGGCATGCGTCTTCAAATTTACCAAACCCTTCAACTCCACCAGGCCATACACCACGTGCACGCCCGCACGCTCTAATGCCTTTGCCCACTCGATATTATTTTCCTCGTCGAAACGCGCCTTCAGTTCGACCAGCACCGCTACCTGCTTGCCGTTGTCTACCGCCTCTAGCAGGCTATTGACGACCGGCGAGTTTGACCCTACCCGGTACAGCGTCTGCTTAATCGCCAATACCTGCGGATCATGCGCGGCCGCGCGAATAAACTCCACCACCGAGTCAAACGTATCGTAAGGATGATGGATCAATAAATCATGCTGCCGTATAGCGGCAAAAAGATCACTGCCCTTGCGTAGCTCCGGTGGTGTGTGTGGTGTTAACGGTGGATATTTTAAAGCGGGGCGATCGAGGTCGTATAATTCCATAACATCGCCCATACCAAGCGGTCCATCGATAACTGTCAGATCCTCTGAAGTGATCTCCAGGTTGTCGAGCAGCAAGCTGCGAATGCGCGGTGGCATGGAGGGATTGATTGCAAGGTCAACCACCGAACCAAAACGCCGCTCGCGCAAGCCCTGCTCAATGCTTTCTAGCAGATCAGCGGCATCGTCTTCGCGCAGTTCGATATCCGCGTCACGTAGTACGCGAAATGGATAGGACTCCCACACATCAAAGCCCGGGAAAAGCATACTGAGGTGGGCAGCGATGACCTGCTCGATCCATACAAAGCCTACGGCTCCCCGCACGTCCTCCGCAAGCGGCACGCGTACAAAACGGGGCAGAGTAGGAGGAACCTTGACACGCGCAAAGCGCTCACCATAAATGGTATCGGCAATTACAACCGCCAGGTTTAAGCTGCGGTTAGAGATATGTGGAAACCGGTGGCCCTGGTCAACCGCCAGGGGCGTCAAGACCGGAAAAATCTCACGCTCAAAGTAGGAGCGCACCGCAGTGCGCTGCTGCGAATCCAGTTGCTCATAATCAAGAATATAGATATGTTGTTTTGCGAGCAACGGCATAAGCTCATCGCGCCATAACTGGCGCAATTGTTGTACCTGTGGTGCCAGCTCTTGACGCACAGCCCGCAATTGCTGCTCTGCCGTGAGGCCGTCAGGACTGACCGAGGTGACATGAGCCTCAATCTGCTCTTTCAGTCCCGCCAGGCGAATCATGATGAACTCGTCGAGATTCGTGTCGAAGATGGAGAGAAACTTCACGCGCTCCAGCAACGGATTATGGCTATCTTGCGCCTCTTCAAAGACACGCCGGTTGAACTCGATCCAGCTCAATTCGCGATTGATATAAAGATCGGCTCGATTCAGGTTCAAAGAGGTGGCTATAGATGTTGGGTTTTGTTGCATACAATAAATAGTCCGATTTTTTGGCGCAATGAATCAGACGCAGCATGCAAGCACTAATATGTCAGATCCAGGGCCTTTATATACATAACTCTGGTCTCATTTTATCATTACATGAAAAAGCGATGCAAATTGACATGGGGAGCGAAAGGACGGGCTGAGTAGTGTTCCGACGAATCGGATCGCGTTAGTAGCCCAAACGGAGGGTGCCCATAGTTTACCTTGACAGTGGCTAGCGCCCTGGTGTATCATCCTGAAGTGAAGCTTTTTCTATTTCCAGGGGAGCATTATGGGCGGTTGCTGAAATTGGTAGACAGGGCGGACTTAGGATCCGTTGGCGCAAGCCATGAGAGTTCGAGTCTCTCACCGCCCACTACAACAAAAACCAGGCGCATAGTGACTTTTAAGGAGTAGTTTCACAAAGATGCGGGAATGGCTCAGTGGTAGAGCATCTCCTTGCCAAGGAGAAAGTCGCGGGTTCGATCCCCGTCTCCCGCTCCAGGTTTGCTTGAGCATGGACGATCGAAGTGCTTGCCCCTAAGTTCGCGTTTCGGTATAATCAGAGTAGAGCATGTAATTAATGTAGGGGTTGCCTCAATGGTCGCCCTCCTGAAAACAGCGGCCACGATTGCGGTCATCACCAAATGGGCACGCAAGAGGTCGTACGAGATAGATAGATAAATAAATGCGCAGCAAAGACGCACGTGTTGGAGGAAATGTGAAGGTCACGGTTGAAAAGTTGCCAGACAGCGAGGCAGTCGTTGAAGTTGATTTTTCCTGGGATGAAGTGGAAAAAGCTTCAGAGAAGGCATACCGCAAGCTGGTACAAAAAGTTGACGTACAGGGCTTTCGCCGTGGGAAGGCCCCGCGTTCACTATTAGAACGCAGACTCGGCAAAGAGTATATATACCAGGAAGGTCTCGATGACTTGATGACCGAGACCTACCGTAATGCGCTCAAGGAACATGACATCACGCCGCTTGCGCAGCCAGAACTGGATGCGCCAGTTTTTGAAATGGGCCAGCCCTACCACTTCAGCCTCAAGGTTCCTATCCTGACTCCCGTTGAGTTAGGCGATTACCATTCGCTGCACTTTGAGCGTGAAGAAGCCACCGTCACCTCCGAAGAGGTTGAGCAGGAGCTTGAGTCACTGCGCGATCGACAGGCAAAGTGGGAAGTTGTCGAGCGACCGGCCCAGATAGGCGACCGTGTGACGATGGACCTGAAGCTGACTGTGGATGATGAGAGCGTTTCTGACCTCAAAGACAATCCCTTTGAACTGACTACGGAACGATACGGCCTTTTTACAGGTATGGATGAGCATATCGTAGGTATGCAGGCAGGTGAAAGCAAGACATTCACGACCACCATACCCAGTGATTACAGCAACGAGAAACTCGCAGGAAAAGAAGCTCAGTATGCCGTCACTTTGCACAAAATAGAGGTCAAAGAACTGCCCGAACTCGATGACGCACTCGCCATCCAGGTGAGCAACGAGGAGTATCAGACACTGGAAGACTTGCGCAAGGCCATCGGTGATAACCTGCTTGAAAACAAGCAGAGACGTATTCGTGATGAGTTGCGCGAGCAGGTAGTCAATGCAGTTATTGATCAATCACATTTCGCGCTGCATCCTGTACTGATCCAGGAAGAAGCTGAGGACATGTTGCACCAGTTCACACACTTATTGGAAGACCAACACATGTCCCTGGATCAATACCTGCTGCTGCTGAAAAAGTCGCGCGAAGAGTACTTAAAAGAACTCGAACCTGATGCCGAAAAGCGCGTGAAACGTCAACTTGTGCTTGATGAAGTGATAAAGAAGGAAGAGATCAGTGTTGTGCCCGAAGAGGTAGAGGCTCTCTTCCGCGCTTATGCTCAGATGGGCCAGAATCTCCCACGAACAGAAGAGCAGATTCGGGCCCTGGCACGGAGTCTTCTCCGTGAAAAGGCCATCACATACCTGGTGGAACTAGCAGCAGGCCCTGATCCCGCAAGCAGTGAGGAAGAGGCCGGCGTAGCCAATGCCGAAGCAGCCGCTCTCGCTGGCGAAGAGGAGGCCAAGAATACCCAGGAGGAAGAGGAGTCCCAGCACGAGGCGGCGGAAGCAAGAGGTACCCAGGAGGAAGAGGAAGCCCAGCACGAGGCAGCAGAGACCGGAACAACCAGCACAGGTGAAACAAACGTTGATACAGGCATTGAGGTACAATAAATCGTGCCTTAACAGGCTCAGTAACGAGGTCTTTACAGGGAAAGGTGACAGACGTGGCAAATTCGAAAAATATTCGTACTACTTATCGTTGCTCCTTTTGTGGCAAGAGCCAGGACCAGGTACAGCGGTTGATTGCTGGTCCCGGCGGTGTCTACATCTGTGATGAGTGCATTGACCTTTGTCGAGAAATCATCGAAGAGGAGCAAGCGACCATCGCGAAGCCGCGTCTGCAAACAGGTAGAATACCGGCGCCCAAGAAGATCTATGAGCAGCTCAGTCAATACGTGATCGGGCAGGAGCGAGCTAAGAAGACGCTGGCTGTGGCTGTATACAACCACTACAAGCGTATCGGTGTAGGTATGCAGATAGACGATGTAGAACTGGGTAAGAGTAACATCCTCTTGATCGGTCCTACGGGATGCGGTAAAACCTTACTGGCACAGACGCTTGCGAAGATACTGGATGTGCCTTTCTGTATAGCTGATGCGACTGCACTGACAGAGGCAGGCTATGTCGGTGAGGATGTTGAAAACATTCTCCTGCGACTGATTCAGACGGCGGATTTTGATGTTGCACGCGCCGAGCGAGGTATCGTGTACATCGATGAAATCGACAAAATCGCGCGCAAGTCAGATAATCCGTCGATAACACGCGACGTTTCGGGCGAGGGGGTACAGCAGGCCCTGCTCAAGATTATCGAGGGCACCGTCGCCAATGTGCCACCGCAGGGTGGGCGTAAACATCCCCACCAGGACTTCATTCAGATCAACACGGCCAATATCCTGTTCATTTGTGGCGGGGCTTTTGAAGGGCTTGACAAAATCGTCGAGCAACGCCTTGGCAGCAACAAGACAATGGGCTTCAAGTCAAATGCTCCCACAGAGCCTGAAGAGTCGGTCTTAACCAAACTTATTCCCGACGACCTGCTCAAATTTGGCCTGATTCCTGAGTTTGTGGGCCGCTTGCCTGTTGCTGTTTCGTTGGATAGCCTGGATAAAGATGCACTGATCCGCATCTTGACCGAGCCGAAAAACGCCATCGTCAAGCAGTATCAAAAGTTCTTACAGCTTGACCGGGTTGAACTGGTGTTTACCAATGATGCGCTCGACGCCGCAGCGGAGGGTGCGCTGAAACAACGTACAGGAGCACGGGGGCTACGCAGCATCATCGAGGATATACTACTTGATGTGATGTACGAAATCCCCTCGCGTGCTGATGTGAAGAAGGTGGTTATCAACGGGGATGTGATTACGCAGCGGAATAAACCGCTGCTGGTCACGCGCACAGAGCGAAGTACGGTCTATTCTGAAGATGAGTCTGCTTAAAGCAGACTCATCAACTTTTTAAATATTTTTTAGTGGGGCGCGATACTTCTTGTGGTGTATGACGCGCAGCCTGGCCATACAGTTGCGTTTGCATGGATCTCAAGAAGCACCGATTTCAAGACTTATCAGGTCTCTATCAAGGCGGAACACGTGAGCGAACAAGAACGCCAGGAACCAAGTACGGATACCCATGAGATGTATCCTCTCGTGGCGTTAAAAAATATGGTAGTTTTTCCCCGCACGCGCATGACGTTGGCAGTTGCACGCGACAAGTCGATGCGCGCTGTTGAAGAGGCAATGATGCAGCCCGAACACTTGCTTATCGCCGCCTCCCAGCGCAATCCAGAGATTGATGATCCCCAGCCAAAAGATATCTATACCACGGGTACGCTGGTAGAAATCACAACCTTGCATCGACAACAGGACAGGGGCTTTCAGATTCTGCTCAGCGGCCTACGGCGCGTAGAGCTTGAAGAGTACCATGAGCTGGAACCTTTTCTACGAGTAAGTGTGACCACGCCACAAGAAATCCAGGCCAACGGCGCACAGGCTGATGCATTAGTACGCCACGCCACTAACCTGTTTGAGCGCTATGCACAGCTCAACCGCCGCTTTTCGGTCGAAGATATTAACTCGATTGTCGCCATTAAGACCGCTGCACGGCTTTCGGATATGCTTGCAGCTCACCTCGTTACCGATCCTCAACAGCAGCAAGAACTACTGGAAACCATGGACTCACTGGCACGCCTCGAGAAAATCTGTGTGATTATGGGCAACGAAATCGAAATTCTAGAACTGGAATCAACTATTCGCAGCCGCGTACGCTCGCAGGTAGATCGTACACAGAAGGAGTTTTACCTGCGCGAGCAATTGCGCGCAATCCAGGAAGAACTTGGGATGGATGCATCCAACGAGATGAACGAACTGCGTGCCAGGGTAAACGAAAAGTCGATGCCAGCGGATATAGCAGCCAGGGTACGCAAAGAGATCGACCGCCTGGAGCGCACGCCGCCTCAATCAGCCGATATTGCAGTGATACGTTCATATGTAGACTGGATACTGGCCCTACCGTGGTCAGAGCGCAGCGAAGACAGCTTCAGTATTGAACATACGCGCCGGGTGCTGGATGAAGACCACTACGGGCTGGAAGGGATAAAGGAACGTATTATTGAGTTCCTGGCGGTACGCCAGTTGCGCCAGAAACGCGCTTCCCTGGATGGATACACCAGCAGCGAGAGCCAGGGACAGATCCTGTGTTTTATCGGCCCTCCAGGAGTTGGAAAAACATCACTGGGCCGTTCGATAGCTCGCGCTCTCGGCCGCAAATTTGCGCGCATCTCACTGGGCGGGGTACATGACGAAGCCGAAATTCGTGGACATCGCCGCACCTACGTGGGCGCTCTCCCAGGACGCATCATTCAAGGTATGAAGACCGTGGGAGTGCGCAATCCAGTCTTCCTACTCGACGAGATCGATAAGCTTTCAGCGGAGTACCGGGGAGACCCAGCGTCGGCACTCCTGGAAGTGCTTGATCCTGAAGTGAACAACGCTTTCACTGATCACTACCTGGAGGTGCCATACGATCTCTCAGAGGTATTTTTTATCTGCACCGGAAATGTGAAATACCAGATCCCGCATGCATTAGCTGATCGTATGGATATTATCGATCTTCCAGGCTACATGCTCGAGGAGAAAGTACATATCGGTTTGCGCCATCTCTTGCCCAAAGTAATGGAAGAACACGGTATAGCTCCCGAACAGTTCAAGATTCCCCAGTCGGTAATGCAACAAATCGTTACAGGCTATACGCGCGAGGCTGGCGTGCGTAACCTCGATCGCCAACTGGCAACCATTTGTCGTAGAGCCGCACGTCGCATCATCGAGAAGCCAGATGTACACCTGCGGCTTACAAGTCATAGCCTGGAGCAGTATCTTGGAACGCCTCGTTATACTGAAAGTCCGATAGTTCACAAAACGCAGGTTGGTGTTGCAATGGGCCTGGCTGTGACCGAGATGGGGGGGATTCTGTTGCCCGTGGAAGTGGCCACAATGGCAGGCAAAGGGGAATTACTCATCACAGGCCAGTTAGGAGATGTGATGCGCGAGTCGGCTTATGCAGCGCTCTCCTATATCCGCTCACGGGCCGAAGAATTGAAGATTGACCCTAATTTCCAGGACACAACTGACTTGCACATCCATATGCCTGAGAATGCCCTTCCCAAGGATGGCCCATCCGCGGGCATCACAATTGCCACGGCCCTGATATCAGCTCTAACCGGGCGTCCCATACGCGCAGGCCTGGCTATGACGGGCGAAATAACGCTGCGCGGGCGCGTGCTGGGTATCGGTGGCCTGAAAGAAAAGGTACTGGCGGCGCATCACGCGCATATCTATCACCTGATCATCCCACTGGAGAACAAGAAGGACCTGGCTGACATCCCACCCAAAATCCGCCAGAGCGTCAAATTTACCATTGCAGATTCTATGGATAAAGTAATCGAGGCTGCACTGCTGGACGATGGGGAGAACTGGGAGCAGGATAAACAGGACTCTCCGCAGATACTGCCCTTACACTTAGATGAGCGAGGATCAGCCGTGCGCGCAAACAAAGTGCGCCATCCTGTTGCCCCCGATGATCAAGAGCACGAAGGTGAAGAAAACGAACAAGAGCACTCCACACTAATTATTCCCCCGGGAGATCGCCTGGCTGGTGATACTTATCCACATGTGTAGCGGTTGATCTCGACCAAAGGCTCCACCATTATTTACTTACGCGCTCTGCGCCCGCAACTCTTGCAGCATTGCCAGGCGTTCCCGCGCGATAGTCCCGCCAGGATTCGCCTTGGCAAGATTCTTGTAGACACGGCTGGCCTGCTCGTACTCACCTACTGATTGGTAGGTCTGACCAAGCATATCATAGGCTTCGAAGTTGTCGCGATCAATTGCAATCAACTGCTGCAATGAGGCAACAGATTCTTTGACCTGGTTTGTCTCAAAGTAGTAGCGAGCAATTATCGATTGGTACTGCGTTGCCTCTTCCGTGCGACCAATTTGCCAGCAATAGCTCACTACTTCACGCAAGAGATCCATATCATTGGGTTTAAGCTCAGCGGCACGGCGCAGATTCATGAACGCATCCGCGGGGTTATCCATCTCGGCATAGATATTGCCAATGCGCCGCAACGTCTCCCCGGCCTCTTCGAGTTGGTTGCGCCTCAGGAAGATTTCTGCAGACAAACGCAGTTCAGCAATACCTTCCTCCAGAAATCCTCGCTTCACGTAGATATCACCTAACTCTGCATGGGCGCGCAGGTCCTGTGGCGCAAGGCGCACCATCTCTTTCAGGACACTCAAAGCACTATCTACCTGGTGCCTATCACGGTAGAAATGTACAAGGTCGGCATACTCCTGTAAGGCACTATCGATATCGCCCTGGCGCGCCGATATCCCTGCCAGAGCCGAAGAAACCTCGTCCTTTTGCGGCGTACTCTGCTTCACCTGGCGTAAGATCGCCTGCATCTGTTCCTGTTTACCAACACGCCCGTAGGCCCTCGCCAGCAGCAGCGAAATTTCGACTTCCGGTGCCTGGTGCTCTTCACCTTCTTCACGGGGGCGGGCAGCCCAAACAGCAGGATCGATAGCGCTTTTTGAGCCACCGCGTGCGCTTTGCAGTGCCTGGTCTAATTGCTGAATTGCTGCTTCGGGCTTGCCCTGGGCTAACAAGCAATGCGCAGAACTGACACGCGCCATCACTTCATAAGAACTGTCCCGCATGGCGAGCTGGTAGGCATCAAGGGCCTGGTCAAAGTTGCCAGATTGCTGGTGCATCTGGCCAATCGCGAAGCGCACATCGGCATTATTTGGATAGGTTTCCGCCGCCTGGACATACTCGCGCACGACCGTTTCATAATTCTTCTGTCCTTCGCCTCGCAATTGCCAACGAATACGAGTCAATACTTCCAGCGTTGTGGGACGAGCGGTGCCTACTCCCGTAATCATCGCAATATGCCAGCGCACGAGCGCAGCGACATTGCGTGGGTCAATCTGCAGCACCCGTTGATACTCTGCCACTGCCTGCTGGGAACGTCCCAATTTCTGTAAAGCCAGGGCATAGTTCAAACGTGTCGTCACACTCGTCGGGCTTTCCTGTAGTGCTTGCTCAAGCTCTGTCAGCGCGCGGTCCATGTAGCCCAGGCGCAGGTACGACTCTGCCGCCATGCTCCGTTCGCGCAGCAAATCTTCTTTGTTACCTTGGGCAGCAAGCAGGTTAATCAAGCGCACGCGATAGGTCAGGTTGTTAGGTTCCAATTGCAGGATACGGCGGTACGTTGCAATGGCGTCATCTATGCGACCATTGACCATATAGGTATCGATCAAGATGGCATATTTCGTGATAGCCTGGTCGATTTTACCCTGGCGAATGTAAATCTCACATAAAACCTGGTGAATATCGAGGTACTGCGGAGCCAGGTCGATGACACGCAGGCATTCCTCAGTAGCAGGAGTCAGAAGACTATGATCGATATAGCGCTGTATATCTTGCATGGACTGTATGACCTGCAAGCGTATGTTTTCCGGAAGACTGGCGGTACTGGCCAGTACGGACTCGCCGACCTGCTTTAATATGCTCTCCTTGCCCGTAATTCCAGCTATCTGACTCAACAAATCTTCAGCATTAACGGTAGATTCCTTCGCAGGTGAAGCCTGTAATGGCCGGCCTGCCTGGTCTACAGCACGCATACCCCGAGGTGGCGTAGTCGTCACCAGCGGCTCGGCTGGTGTTGGAGATTGCCCTATTGGAGCAGCAGGTGGTTCTACTGGCGCAACCGGTTGCTGCTCCGGTGGCGAGACCTGCGTGGTACTGGCGGGTTTCTCATCATCCGTTAGCCAGGATGTTGACGTTGTCTGCTTGGGTACAACTGGTTGCTCAACCGTAGGCAGGCTGGACACCGGCGTTTGCGCGGGTGGCGGCGCTGGCGCAGGCTGAGCAGAAGCTGACGCGGCCTGCTTATTGGCACTCTGTGCCTTATCTGCTTCATTCAGAATACCTGTCAACCAATCCGGTAGATCTCCGAGAGAAACGGACGCTGTTGACGGTACTGGCGGTTGCGCTTGCCTGGGAGGCGCTCCAGGCGCTGGAGAGCCATTCATATTTTTTATTGCTGCTTTGTCACCTGGCATATTTGGCGCTACGGGGGCCTGCTGCATCATCGTGGGCTGCTCAGGTGCCAGAGCACGAGTCGAATTCCCCTGCTGCGGCGGAACTGGAGCGGGTGGCGGAGTGGAAACGGGCCGGGGAGGCACCGGCGTATGCTGCGCCTGTTGGAGCATGAACTCAACCTGGGCGACTTTATCGTTCCACCCTCTACTGCGCAAGAAGCCTAGCAGAGCATTATAGACTGTCAGGGCCTGCTCCTGTTCACCCATCAGGCGATGCGCTTCAGCCGCTTCCTGGCAGAGCTGCACCAGTTGATCGGATTCCTCGACGGTCAGTGCATCAAGATTCACACGATCAACGGCCTCATCGAAATGCATGGTGGCAGTCCGCAGGTCGCCCTTGGCGCGATAGCACTGTCCTAGCGCGTAGTAGCATGAAAGCGCATAGTCGGGATCGTTCAGCAAGGTTTGGAACTGGCGAATCGCCTCATCCCAGCGCCTCTGCTCTTGATAAAGCCAACCTAAAAAATAGCGTGCATCGGGTCGATCAAAACCACTTTCAAGAATCTGCTCACAGAGGTCGATAGCATCGCTAAAACGACCCTGGGTTTGAAAGGTTTGTGCTTGCCTCAACACGCCCGTGACCTGGCTAGCTGTTATTCGTGCACGAGGGGCTGATCCCATCCCTCCACCGGTCATGCCTGTCCCAGCAAAAGCCGATCCAGGATTTCCCGCCCCACTAAAATTGCCCATATTTCCCATGATGCCAGTTTTACCTCCGCTTGTGTTGCTTAAAGAAACCTTGTCATCCGCAGCATTCCCTGCGCCAGCTAACGGTCCGGAAGGCAGACCACCTGTTGTTGTACCTGCCGTCATACCCGTTGGCGGTGTATATGCAGCACCCGCTGCCTGAGCGAGGGGCCCTGAAGATGGTCCTTGTCCTCTCAACTGTGAGAGCAAGTGTTGAGCCTGTGCATTGGAGGCATCGACGCGCAGTACCTCTTTGCACTGCGCTGACGCTGCCACACTATCATTGCGTAGCAGGTATCCCTGGGCTGCCGCCAGGCGCTCCTGAACCATCAACGCAATATCTTTTTTCCCCTGATAGTAAACTGCAAGACGCTCATGTGGCTCAGGATCCACAGGAGACAACTGAACGGCCTTTTGCCATGCAGCTTCTGCGCGCGCCCCCTGACCAGCTTGTGCATATAATTCCGCCAGGTGCATATGGGCTCTGTACGCATCGTCCCGGCGGTTCAAGGTGACATATAACTCGGCTGTTTTACTTAAGGCAATCACGTTGCCAGAATCACGCTCGAGTATATATTCATACTCAACCAGCGCCTGCTTCCACTGCTTCGTCTGCATGTAGCAAAAACCTAGCCCACCACGTGCAGCCGCATCATCTGGGAACTCTGTTAATGCTCGTTGGTACTCCTTTGCCGCCTCTGTCCACTGGCTATTCCAGCGGTAGCGGTCGGCTGCATTCATTGCAGCACTGAAAACTTGTCTGTTCCCAGGCATGAAAGGTTCTCTTCCTAAGTATAGAACAGCATTGAGATTTTGCCGGTAACACCTTTAACAGTGCACTCTAGTTAAAACTAGGTTACTACATATTTGGAATTCTTGAGACATCAGCCTGCCATTTTGGTACTAAAGTACCTTCTGAAATCTATCCTCTATAGTTGATATACTGTAATGCCACCGGATAATCCTTTTGTTTGAGCAGCGCGATCACCGACTGCAATTCATCGCGGCTCTTCGCCACCACGCGAATAGCATCGCCCTGGATTTGAGGTCGCACCTTGGGATAAGCCTATCGGATATGCTTACTGATCTCCTTTGCCAGATCCTGCGCAAGGCCTTGCTGCAACTGAATGACCTGGCGAACTCTGCCGCCTGCAGCATTCTCCTCCTTGCCCGGCTTAAAGATCTTTAACGACAGACCGCGACGTATCGCCTTGGTTTCCAGGATATCGCGCACACTTTTGAGCGTCAGCTCGCTATCGGTGACGATCGTAATATTGTCCTTGTTATGAACTATCTCGGTTTTTGTGTCCTTCAAGTCATAGCGGGTCGAAACCTCCCGCCGTGTCTGGTCGATAGCATTGACGAGTTCTTGCTCGTCAAACTGTGATACTATATCAAATGAACAGTCGCCTGCCATGAAAATCCTCTCTTTTTGGTGTAGCTGGTATCGAATGGCTAGTAGTGGGGAATCTTCTTCCCCACACTCTACAGAGATGAAAAATGTACTACACTGACACAGAAGGCATTGTAGCTCATTTCGATTTTATTTGCCACTCGCACCCCCCAAGTTGGTAGAGATCAATTTGATGTTGAGATCCACGAGGGCAGAACGTCTTTTTAAAGAGTAAAGCAACTATTCAGCAGGGGGTTCCAAGGGGCCTTGCAGGCCCCTTGGCGGGGTGCGGGGTGCCCCCGCCTTTCTCCCTCACCCCGCCGCCGGAGGCGGCGCAAGAGAAAGGAGACCTGAATAGTTACAGAGTAAAGCAGAAATACGGAGGTGAACTGGACGATGGATACGATCACAAACTCTGTCGAGACGCTGTATGCCCTGTATCACAAAGACATCGTGCGTTTCTTTGCCGAACATCTTGCTGATCGAGAAACTTCCTGGGATCTCTGCCATGAAGTGTTTTTGCGTCTCCTGCTGACTCTCGCGTCAGGCGCACAACTCAAACACCCACAGCGATGGTTAATGCGCGTTGCCAAGAACCTCTTGATCGACACTTACCGTCATCAACGAGCTGCATCAACGGTGATCCCTCTCTCTCATTTACAGGAGCAGGCGATGCTCACCGTTGATGCCACGACCTTCTGGACGCTGCTCGAACAAACCGATGTGCTTCAACTCATCGTGGAGACCTTCCACGCCTTGCCAGAAAAATACCAGCGTCTGCTCTTCTGGCGCGAAATCGAGGGGTTGTCCCTCCAGGAGATCGCTTTGCGCACCGGAACAACGGAACCCGTGCTCTCAACTGAGCTATGGCGAGCGCGCAAGCTTCTCCAAAGGGAGTACCAGCGGCGGCGTTTCAAGGACCTTCTTCCCCCCGATGAAGAGATTTTTGAGCATCTCGATGCCCTGATCCCGTTCAATGTGGCAGCCTCTCCAGAGGACCATTTACAACACATTGAGATGCATGAGAGGGACTATTTTGAGCAGATCGCACCCACCTGGGATGCCTATGTCGCGAGTGCCTACGAGGTCGAGCTCCAAGAACGGCTCACCAGGCTCCTTCCCTGGCACCAGGGCATGACGGTGCTCGACGCGGGAACAGGCACAGGATACCTTGCAGGCATGATGGCTCCGCTGGTGGGGAACGTGACCGGCGTGGATTGTGCTCCTGCTATGCTCACATATGCCGGGGAGAAGATGGCTCAAGCCGGGTACCGGCACGTCTCCTTCCGCGAGGGAATGGCCGAACATCTCCCGCTCGCGACGAGTTCCGTTGATGTCGCGATGTGTCATATGCTGCTGCATCACGTGGTGAGTCCTCGAACCGTCTTAAGCGAACTGCGCCGCGTAGTGCGTCCTGGCGGCTATGTGGTCATCATTGATGCGCATACACACAAGTATCTTTGGACCCCTGAAGCCTTTGGTGACCTGCACTATGGAACCGATCTCAAGAAACTGCAGAAGCACTTGTCAGCTTTCCAGATGAAAACGCTGCAGGTAGAAGATGCGGGGATCTCCCACTCAGGAAGCTTTGTTGGCAAAGAGGCGGCCTTTCCGAATTTCCTCCTTCTTGCGCAGGTGAATGAGAGAGGCGGAACCTCCAGGACAAGCGAACGACGGGGATACTGGAAGGATGCATGACGTGGAACACAAGAGCACACCTGGTCCTTCTGAGCAGGATTCACACCGACTCCGCCGGGTGTTAACGCTGCGTGAAGCGGTCGCACTCGGCGTCGGCGGGACGATTGGCGGCGGCATCTTCGTTCTGGTTGGTGCAGCGGCGGGACGGGCAGGGCCGGGAGCACTCCTGGCCTTTGTGCTGGCCTTTGGCGCGTCCTTGCTGATCGCACTGCCCTATGCTGAACTCGCCTGCCGCTATCCCCTGGCTGGTGGTGGATACGCTTTCGCACGGGCACTGCTTGGTCCACATTGGGGGTTCCTGATGGGCTGGGGGTACTGGGGAGCATACCTCTTCATAAGTGGATATGTGACCCTTGGTTTTGGGGGATATCTCCACGCATTGACAGGCTTGCCCCCTATCCCTGGAGCGCTCGCTCTGATCGGGATCAGCACCGTGATCAATCTCTTCGGCGTCCGGCTCTCCGGCCTGGTGCAGAGCCTGGTGATCGGAATAGCAATGGCTGCGCTGCTTGGCTTCGGTTTGTTAGGTTTGCCGCATGTTCGCGTTGTACAGCTCGCACCATTTCTGCCCTATGGTGTAGGCGGCGTTGCCGCGGCGGCGCTGCTGGCTTTCCTGGCCTTCGGCGGCTTCGACATGGTTGCAGCAGCGGGAGAGGAGATCGCCTCTCCTGAGCGCAACCTGCCCAAGGCGATCCTGCTTACACTGTTCATAGTCCTGGGTCTCTACCTGTTGGTGACCTTTGTGGCTCTTGGGGTACTGCCCTGGAGTGAACTGGGAGCGTCACCCGCTCCCCTGGCTGCGGCGGCAACACAGTTTCTCGGCTCCACCGGCCGGCAACTCACGGCAGCAGCAGCGATTCTGACGACAGCAGCCACGGCCAACGCGGTGCTCGTCGTCACATCACGCATTGCCTTTGCGATGGCACGCGATGGACTGCTCCCCGGTTTGGTCGCCCGGGTACACCCCACGACGGGCGTGCCCTGGGGAGCAGTGGTGCTCAGTGGGATCTTGCTGGCCCTTGTCGCCCTCACCGGCTCGGTGGTGTTGGCAGCAGCCGTGGGTGGTTTCTTGTACGTGCTGCACTTCCTGTTCCCGCTGGTAGCACTTGTGGTACTCCGCCGTCGAGGTGGGCCATCACCGGCGTTTCGCACCCCAGCCCCGTGGGTTGTGCTCCCGCTCGCGTTTGGAGGATGCCTGGTATTGCTTGTGACCAGTGGATGGACGGGAGTATCGGGTGGTCTCGGGTGGCTCTTCGTTGGGCTGCTCACCTATGGAGTGGTACGCCTCTACCGCAGAGTATGGCAACGCAGTCCACAGGAAAGGAGTTGAGTTGCCTCATGGACTGCTATCAACTCTATCATACCGGCAGCTATCTCCGTTGTGATATGATGAATACGAGTACCGCAACTTGGAGAAGCAGTTTACATGTCCGCAACTATTTATGATAGCAAACCACTCGTTGCACAGATGACTGCTGAACTGCAAAGCGAGGCCGCGCAGTTTCGCAAGCACCGTCATCGCCCGGCGCGCCTGGCACAAATTGTGGTGGGGCACGATGCAGCGGCCGAGGTCTACAGTAGACAACTGGTGCGTGCATGCCGTACCATTGGTTTGGGCTGCGTAACGCTGGCATATCCTTTCGAAACAGAAGAGGAAGAGCTACGCGCCGAGGTTAGCGCGCTCAGCGACGACGCCAACACCGATGGTGTCGTGCTCCTCTTACCACTGCCCTCACACATCCGGCAGCAGGTAGTAACCGAGGTTTTGCATCCCGAGAAGGACGTTGATGGACTTGGACCGCGCAACGCTGGCAATTTGCTGCTGGGTTTCCCTAGCTTCATTCCCTCCACCGCCGATGTGATCCTCACAGTCTTACAAGATGCAGGTATTCCAATCGCAGGTCGCAACGCCGTGGTTGTGGGACGCAGTAACATTGGAGGCAAGCCAACAGCTCTTGTTTTAATACGTAAAGATGCGACAGTTACGATCTGTCACTCCTATACCCAGGACCTTGCGAGCATTACCAGGAGCGCAGATATTCTCGTTGTGAGTATCGGGCGACCAGCCAGTATTACCGCCGATATGGTGAAGCCTGGCGCGGTCGTGATTGATGCCGGTATTAATCCTATCGACGGAAAAGTGGTTGGAGACATCGATTTCGAGAATGTAAAAGAGGTTGCCTCGTTTCTTACGCCGGTCCCGGGGGGTCTGGGTCCCCCGACCCGTTTAATGCTGATTCGCCATACCTTGATTGGACCGCAATAGGGTCGAATAAATGGACGCTTGTTTGGATCGACACATCCAAAGTGTAATAAAGAGAAATAAGCATGCTAGATATTTGGAGATTAGTGATACCTGCCGTAAATAGACTGCCGGGTAACGATATCACCGCTGGTACGTACCACAATGCCCTCTTTATCGAGGGTGCGCCGTAATTCTTGCAGGCTGGCACCGCTACTGACTGCAATAACACAGGGAGCGAGCCTGCGCAAGCCAAAAGTTTTCAATTTAGGGGAAGAGAAGATTTCATTCGCAAGGGTCTCGCTCGGCACCTCCAGCAAGAGTACCTGTGAAATGTTCACTTCCTTATACAATCTTGTCCAATCGCGCAAGGTATATACTACATTTTGCGGCAATTCTTTCTGGCTGCGCTGCTCAAGGATTTGCACAATTTGTTCTATGTTCTTGCCAGCCTCTAAGCCATGTAACAGTGAATTGCGTGTCAGCGTCAGGCGGCTGACAACGCCTACCTGGTTAATCTGCGCGAAGGATAACAAGCTATATAAGGTGGGCAGATCAGGCTGCAACAGCAGCAGTTCAAAATTTGGCTGCACGATCAAGGTGCGGCTGCCTGAAGGTGTGTCAACAGTATGCGAGGGTTCTGCTTCGGTTGCCAGGACAGCAACTGCCAGGTCGGTCAGCATGAAAGCAGCCGGGTTGATAGGCCTGTCCTTCTGCGACAGATCGGCCTGTTGATACCCCAGCGCCACAATCCCCAACTCGCGCAGGGTGGATGAGAGCATCCCGATAATAATCTCCCCATCACATTTGTACCAGTTTGCAAGCATCGTCCTGGCGTTGCGCAACCCCGGCAAACCCATATCAGCCTGCCTTGGACGTAATATATATGGGTCCTGCGCCTTCATCGTGTGCAACAAGGAATCTACCGTGTACCAGCGGCCTGGAGTACACTTACTTAATTGCGTAAGCACAGCTTTGCGCCCCGCCAGGATATCCAGGTAATAGCTAGTACTTCCGTCGAAATTAACTCCTGCTACATCAGCCCACCGGTGATTCTTGAGCCAGTCCTCGAGCAGATCGTGGGTCTGGTCAACCGCATCCATTTGTGACCACTGCTCAAGTAGTGGTCCCTGTTCATAGCGCGGTTTGATACCATCTGCTGACCGCTCGGAGAGCCTCACGAGCCCTAGCTTCTGCGCTATAACAAATAGCATATCGATAGTTAAATCTTCATTGTAATAAACCTGGATGCGCGGCTTTCCTTGCAGCATTGGTAGAAGCTTGCCGGCAATACGCTTAGGCACTTTACCTGCCTGTGTCGGCTCAATGTTTTGCTGGAACATCGTTCCGAGGATGATTGCCAGGTCATATAGCATAAGTGTGTCACCCTGGACTATTGATTGTGGAGGTGAATCGAGAGTTACCAGGCCAACTGGCTTTTCCTCTTGCAGAGCCTCGGGCTGAGCAACAGCTTTTTTCAGATTTTTGAGCAATTCACGCGGTACAAATAGTTTCCGTTCTGGGCCTGCGAATGTATCAAAGGCGATGCCATAACGTTCAAGTGTATGAATAGCGCTGGACAGCGTAGGATTGTCAAAGCCTGTATACTCACGTGCTGCCCCCATGGTGACCACTCCCCCTTGATCGCACAGCCACTTGCAGAGCTTGCGTGTACTGGCGTCGAAGTGCTCCCAGGCATAGAGAGGCACTTCTGGCTGTACCAGTTGTCCGGTTAAGCGCATACTAGGAAGAGTGCGCGAATAGAAATCATTCAACATGAAACCATAAAGGCGACCAGTCTCGTAAAGCCTGTCCATATTGAGCAGAGACAGGATTTTCTCGAGTTTCATCTCTGAGCGGTCATATTGAGGTGTGTAGATCTCACGACCAATGATGAGCAAGGAATCGAGTAGCTCCCTGGGGATAAAGAACCTCGAAGCTATTTCACTCGGCGGTTTCTTTTGCTTCGAGGAGGATGAACTCGTCACTGCCCGGCTCGTTTTTATCGCAACCTTCTCTGCCAGCAGCAGCAGGTGTTGCTTGAGGGTAACCAGCGCCTTCTCGAAGTCGGCCTCCGGCAAGCGTGTTATTGTGCGGAGTACTTCGTATAAGGTCCCGGTGGAAGCCGAAAAATTAAGCAAGTTATGCAAAACTTTGCGTTCATCTACTGTGAGTTGTTCCCAGGCAAAACGAGCAGCAACGAGATCTTGCATAGACTGCACGAGTTGTCCATTATTTTGTCGCCATCCCCCATCAGGTCTATCGCCAATCCCCCACCACTGCGCAAGTTGTCCAAGCTGTTCTTCGCTATATTCTCCCAGCACCTGCCGCAATGTTTTCATACTATCCGTACACACTTTCTCCGGGCGATTCGTGTGGAGTTACCTACACTTCCGGCTGATACGCTTCGAGGAAGCGGATGACCTCTCGCGTCAACTGGCTGGGGGTTGAGGCTCCTGCGGTGACTGCGACCCGCTTTTTCCCTTGCAGCCATTCTGTGTTCAGTTGAGATAGGTCCTCCACGCGTACCGCAGGCACGCCTGCCAGTTCTTCCGATACCTGTACGAGGCGATTCGTGTTATTGCTGCGTGGATCTCCAACGACTACTGTCAGATCTGCTCCTTTAGCCTGCGCTACTACCGCTTCCTGGCGACTCTGCGTCGCGGCGCAGATGTCGATGTGTACCTCTGCGTGGGGATACTTTGCTTTAATATACTCGATGACACGCCGCGTATCCCACTGTGAGAGCGTAGTCTGGGTCGAGATGGCCAACTTTTGTTCCTGCTCCCCTGTCAACCTCAGCGCATCGACATCGGCTTCATGCTCTACCAGGCTGATATGGCCTGGAACCTCACCGAGCACGCCTTCGGGTTCGGGGTGCCCTTTCTTGCCAATATAGAGGATATAGTAACCCGTCGCCACTAAATCTCGCACGAGGTCATGCGTGACGGCTACATCGGGGCAGGTGGCATCTATACAATTCAAGCCGCGTTCCCGCGCCCCGCGTTTTACAAGAGGAGAAACGCCATGGGCGGTGAAAATGACCGTCCCCTCGGTGACTTGCTCCAGGATACTTGCTCGATCCGGGCCATCAAGTGTGATTACTCCCAGGCTGCTGAGTTCTTCAATCGCGTGGCGATTATGAACGATCTGTCCAATAATATAGATAGGGCGTGGATGTGTAGGATCTTTTGCTACCTGACGAACTACCTGCAGGGCATCAACTACGCCATAACAATAGCCACGAGGAGATATTTTAATGACTTCCATTTATTCCTCATTATTAGACCATACATGAGTATTACTTTATACTCTATTGTATCATTGTCCTAAGAAATTTGCATCTGACTCCTGTACAAAATATGCCGGAGATCATCGGGGGTATAGAGGCAGACGGCGGGTAATAAACCGGCCAGTTCCTCAATCGAGGGGGACTCAGCGAGGTCAAAGATGAACAGCGGTGAGCGCCGGCCAGCACAGCCTTGCGCTATAGATGAAGCCGTAATCAGTGGAGCCCTTTGTGAAGATGCAGAGGAAGCAGGCAGATTCATGAATAACTGCACCTGCGGTAATATAGTCGATAAATGGCTCTGTGTTTCTTCCTGGTAGATGCGTTTCATACCTGCCTGTTGCAACAGCAATTTGTAGGGCTGGCGTCGCTCCTCTGGTCCGATCAAGAGCGCCGAGCGACCATGCAGGCCTCCAAGGCAGGCATCCGCGATTGACACGACCTCTGGTACAAAGCGCTGCATCAATTGTTCTCTTTTCTCTACTGCTGTGCTATTTTGTTTCATGGCATTATAGAATACTATAGCAAATTTCATTCGTTAGAAGGCATCGGGTAATTACCCTATTTTTTGTCAGGGCAGCGCTGACCAGCAAGATGGAGACTTCTTACGCCACCTGTGCAGCAAGCCAAGCTCACTTTTCTCCGGCGAATAATTGCTCTGGTAAGGTTTCAGGCTCACCCAAATCCTCGAAATTGCGTGTGTACAAGCGGGCATAAAGTCCATTGAGTTCAAGTAATTCTTGATGCGTCCCGCGTTCTACAATCCGCCCGTCATTCAGCACCAGGATCAGGTCAGCTTGCTCGACCGTCGTCAACCGGTGGGCTACCACGATAGTTGTGCGTGCCTGCATTAAGCGATTCAACGCCTCCTGGACCAGGGCTTCAGATTCGTTGTCCAGCGATGCCGTCGCTTCATCTAATAGCAGAATACGAGGATTGTGCAGCAGGGCACGCGCAATGGCAATACGCTGGCGCTGGCCCGCCGAAAGTTTGACGCCGCGCTCACCAACGAGCGAATTGATTCCTTCTGGTAGTTGCTCAATGAAGGAGAGCGCATTGGCTGCTTCTGCTGCCGCGCGCACTTCCTCACCGGTCGCATCCAGCCTCCCATAGCGAATATTTTCCGCAATCGAATCGCCGAAGAGCGTGGGCTCTTGAGGAACGATAGCAACCTGTGCACGTAACGACTGCGTCTTAACAGTGCGAATATCGATGCCATCAATGC
>WNGP01002224.1_pt1 | contig 32699 bp, 30 predicted proteins | sample 5407671 | NCBI WGS metagenome assembly WNGP01 (sample SAMN13153381, study PRJNA577476) | soil metagenome | isolation source: 40 cm soil or saprolite under Garry oak tree replicate 2 | place: USA:California | collected 2016-06-15 | reverse complement strand
CGCTTCGGATCCCACACGTTATCGGTGATCTCGCGAAAAACGCGCTCGCCGATCATCATTCGCGCACAACACGGTTTGTAGTGATCGAGCCGAACGAATCCAGGGTAGCCGTATTTTGCGTCGAGGTCGGGCCAGTCGCGCGGCAGGATGTGCGTGTGGATGTCGATCTTCACTCGCGAAATTGTAGGGCGTTTCTGTGAAACGCCAATCAAATGGCGTCGGAGACAGACGGCCTACAGCGATTTCATCGGCTGCGGCTTTTCCACCTTTTTGCCGCATTTCTTGCATGTCCGGCGCGCATCATCGTTCCAGAAATCGAGCATTGCCTTACTGAAATGCTCGACGATATCCGCGCAGTCGAAGTGGATGTCTTCCACCAATGCTCCGCAGTTTTCGCAATAAAAAATGACGTCCTCTTTCTCTCCGGGCGGGCGGCGCCGCTCGACCACGACTCCGATCGTGTCGGGCGGGCGCTGCGGAGAATGCGGCACATTTGGCGGAATGAAGAACGTCTCTCCCTCGCGCACGATGTGATCAACAATGCGATCCCCCTCGCGGATGCGCACTTTGATGTCGCCCTTGAGTTGGTAGAAATACTCTTCCGAATCGACCAGATGAAAGTCATTCCGCGCGTTGGGACCCTTAATGACCATCACGAAAAAATCGCGTCCGTCATAAAGATAACGGTTGCTAACTGGTGGCTTGAACTTTTCTCGGTTCTCTTCGATCCAATTTTTTAGATTAATTGGTGCTTGAACAATAGTCATAACCCTGAGCCTCACGCGGCTCCTGAGTTAAATGGAATGCTGTTTTATGTTTATGTATTGCACTCAAGGATCGACAACGGGTTATACATTGGCTACTCTACCAATTTAAGAAAGCGTTTGAAACAGCATTGGCCGATCTCTCCTTCGCGACATAGTATCGCGGTCCGTGGACGCTCATCTATCACGAGGTGTATCTCGAACAAGCAGACACCCCCGGGGTGGGGGCGCCATCTAAAAAGCGGTGACGGCCGACGGCTTTTACGGATGCAACTCACACATTACTTCACGAATCGCCCGGTTCGTTCTAGGACGCGAGCTGGAGCTTCAACCGCGTGAGCGAAGCTTTTACGCGGTTTGGGAGTTGAACACACGAATAACCTAACCAATACTATCCGCCGCTCCATGAAAACTGGTCCAGTGTTTCAAATCGTAGGCGCCGCTGTCGCCGTGCTCGTTTTTTGCAGTTGCGAAGAAATTCCCCCTTATGGAACCGGACCTTGGCCGCATGCGGCTCCAGCAGGTTGGTGGAACGACGAGGGCGCATCCGGCTCTCCAAAGATCGTCGTCAATGTCGGCGAACAGAAAGCGTACTTTTACAAAGGCAAACGTTTGGTCGGCGAATCGACCGTGTCCACAGGCAAGCCTGGATTCTCCACTCCGCCCGGTCATTATACCGTTCTCTCAAAAGACGTAGACCACGTCTCGACGGTATTTGGTGATTACGTCGACGATTACGGGAATGTGGTACGATCCAACATCGATGCGCGGAAGGATTCCCGGCCGCCAGGCACACATTTTGATGGCGCCCGAATGCCATACGCTATGTTTTTCCGCAGCGGCTACGCGATGCACCAAGGGTACGTTCCGCCATTTGCCGCGTCGCACGGTTGCATTCGTTTGCCTAGGGGAATGGCAAGACCGTTTTTCGAAAACGCCTCAGTAGGCACACCGGTGACCGTCAAAGAATAGATAATTGCATAAGTTGTAGCCGGCATCGGTGATGCCGGACACCTAAAGGCAGGCTGGGCCAGCAGATCGCCGATCCCGGCTAAAGCTCTAAGAATTTGTGCTAAAGTACGGCTGCGATATGAAGCGAAGCATCATCGATGACAAGTCCAGCGACGCAGTGCAATTGAGCGCCGAAGAACTGCAACGTTACTCGCGGCATCTTATCATGCCGGAAGTTACGCTTGATGGACAGCGACGATTAAAAGCTGCGCGCGTGTTGTGCATCGGCGCAGGCGGACTTGGGTCCCCTGCTGCTCTTTATCTTGCCGCAGCCGGCGTGGGCGCAATTGGAATTGTCGATTTTGACGATGTCGATCTCTCGAATCTGCAACGGCAAATTCTTCACGGAACAAAGGACATCGGCCGCAGCAAACTGGAATCAGCCCGGGATCGCTTGCACGATATCAATCCGGAAATTGAAATCGAATTACACAACTGCCGTTTCTCCAGCGAGAACGCAGCCGGACTCATCTCAGGCTGCGACGTGGTCGTCGATGGTTCGGATAATTTTCCGACCCGCTATTTATCCAACGATGTCTGTGTTTTTGAACGCAAACCGAATGTGTACGGCTCAGTATTCCGGTTTGAGGGGCAGACTACGGTGTTCGCGCCTCATCTAGGCGGACCTTGCTATCGTTGTCTTTTTCCGGAGCCGCCGCCGCCAGATTCAGTTCCGAGCTGCGCGCAGGCGGGCGTGCTCGGTGTTTTGCCAGGAATCATTGGCATGCTACAGGCGATCGAAACAATCAAACTCATTGTCGGCATTGGTGAACCTCTCGTTCGTCGGCTGCTTTACTTCGATGCGCTCAGCGTAAGATTTCGGGAGCTCAATCTCCGGCGCGATCCTCAATGCCCCGTTTGTGGTGAGAATCCAACAATTTTCGCACCGATTGACTACGACCAATTTTGCGGAGCGCGCGCCGATCAAGCAGTGCCCACGATTTCCGTCCACGACGTAAAGCACAAGATGGACGCCCGCGAAGCATTCCAGTTAATCGATGTGCGGGAAACATTCGAATACGAGATCGCGCGGATAGATGGCGCGAAGTTGATTCCGCTTGGAGAAATTGCCGATCGGGCGGACGAGTTGCCGCGTGAGCAGCTGATCGTTGTGCATTGCCATAGTGGCCAGCGCAGCGCGCAGGCAGTGCGACTGTTACGCCAGCGCGGCTTTGCCAACGTTTACAATCTCGAGGGCGGAATCGATGCGTGGTCGGACCAGATCGATTCTAGCGTGCCGAAATATTGACCATTATTTGACGACGGCGGCTAGTTCTTTAGCGCTCGGCACATCATCCCATTGCCGCAATAATTCGCCATCCTGGCCGAAAACGAATACGTGAAAAGGGGTCGCACCGGGTTCTGCGCCAAGCTGCGCCGCTATCATCCCACCAAAATCGGCGACAACGTAAATGTCCTGCCGGGCCGGATGCGCGATTTTCATTGCGTCGTATCGCGTCTGCAGCCGCTTCGCCTCCTCATCGACCCGATGTCGCACGAGAGTCATTGCGATCGCGCGCCCCAACCGCGTGTATCGTTTTCTGAGATTGAGCACAGTGATCATCCGATAATTCGCGTTGCCCAGACAATAATCAGGCACATGGTCGCCGACCGCGCGCGCCCGCGTCAAATCTTCCCTTGTAGTCAGGACCAATACGATGACGTGCCCATCGGCAGTCGAAAGCGCGCGGCCATCAACATCGGAAAAATTGACTGCGTAGCGTTGACCGTTAGAAAGCGTCCCGTACAACAGCGCCGCGAGACCAAAGGATAACACCGCTGTAGGCAAAAAAATTTGAAGTGCGCGCAGGCTCACAACTGAGCAAATTGGCGACGATGTCGCGCGCCGACAAGTCTTGGCTCTATTGGTTGTCGATTTTTTTGGCCTTCTGCTTCGTCGGGTGCGATCGCTTGCTTCCGTCGCGCTACAATCAACTCGTTCAGGATGCCGATAACAAAGCAACGCAAGGCGACTTTGGGCGGGCAATCAACCTGTACGAGGCCGCGCTCGATGACAGCCCTCGTTGCGCCGAGGTTCACTATAAGCTGGCACTGCTCTACGACGACAAACTGAATGACCCGGTGAGCGCGCTTCATCATTTCAGGCGGTACCTCGCGCTCAGCCCAAACGGTCCTCATGCAAACGATGCCAAGAATTCTATCCGGCGGGATGAGCTTGCCGCGCTTACGAGTTTGTCCGGCGATTCGATCGTCACTCGAGCCGAAGCGGCCCGATTGCGCAACGAAAACCTCAATTTGCATAGACAACTTGAGGCACGCGCTGGAACATCGCAAAGCATCCCCGGCAAACTGCAGACGGGGAACGCTGCTACAACAAAGAGCACTCCCAAGAAATCAGGTGAGCGAACCTATACCGTCCGCGAGGGCGACACCCTCGCCTCGATCTCGCGCAAATTCTACAAATCGCCAAACCGTTGGCACCAAATTCTCGAAGCCAACAAACAAAGCATCCAAAACCCGAAGAAGCTCACGGTCGGGCAAACCCTCGTCATCCCCTAGGAATTGCGTCAACGTTGTAGCCAGGATCGGTGATCCCGGCCGAATAACCCGAGCGACCGGCATCAGCGATGCCGGCTACAGCTTCACGCTGTCATTCCGAGCAACTGGCGTTGCCACGGAACCAACAGGGATGTCGCGCGACTTGAGTCCGTGGCGATGGCCAGGAGGGCACTGCGCGGCGCAACAAAGGCCGGCTCTAGGTCGAGTTCCCTGGCTGCCCGATCACGCCGATGCCGCAATTCTTCCGCTCGACGAATTGTGTCCGGACTTGGTCGCTGCCCGAAGCGGCGACGCAAAACGGGCCATTCCGACTCAGGCAACTCTAGTGCGCTTTGCGCAGCTTCTTGAAATGCCCGCCGCCGGCGTGCGGAAAAATGTCTGTAGTCAGGTATTTCTCCCTCGGCGAAATTTATGGCCGCATCCAGGAGTTCGCGGTTTTGCAAAATATGAAAGGGCGGGCGGTCTACCGCTTCCGCTTCTTTCTCTCGCCATTGCCAAAGCGCGCGCAACACTGCAGCCGGGCGGCCTCGAAGGTGTGCAGAACCGCGGATGCGCCAAAGTTCATCTTCATCGCGAATCCTATCCACCGCTGCCTGCTCGATGGCGCGCTGACATGATTGCCGTAACCAATCAATCCGGCCGCGCTCCCGCAGTTGGGTTTCGAGACGGTCCGCCAGAGGCAATAGATAGTGCACGTCGTTGATCGCATACGCCAGCATCTTTCCAGGAAGTGGGCGCCGTCCCCAATTTTCCTTTTGAGAATGTTTGCCAAGTTCCACGCCGAAGTAACGCTTTATCAAAGCGGCGAGACCAAACTCGCGGAGCCCAAGGAGGCGCGCGGCAATGGCCGTGTCGAAAATCCGGCACGCGGTGAAGTTCAAACCGCGGCGGAGCAATCGCAGATCGTAATCCGCGCCGTGCAACACGATTTCCTTTTGCTCCAGCGCAGCCGTTAACGGTGCAAGATCGATCCGCTGCGCGCCCGGAGGGCAGCCGGTTCGCGGGTCCGGCGACAGTGGCTAATGGATCGACAATGAAGTCGCGTCGCTCTAAACCGCGATCATCGGTCCCCGCTACACCCGGTAAACTGATTTGCAGCAAGCAAAGCTTTTCCCGGTAAGAATGAAGACTGTCAGCTTCGGTATCGATTGCGACGCGATCGACTGGATCTATTTTCGCGAGCAACTCGGCCAGCCCGGTGTCGGTCGCGATGAGACGCGATTGTAATGACGAATGAGAAATGACGAAGTCCGAAGTATTGCGGGCAGCCTCAAAGCCCTGTTTCGTCATTCGATCAGTCGATCTTCCTTCGTCATTGGTCATTCCTGTTGCGTCATTTCTCCAGCAATCATCTCAACCCGCTGAGCAACAACTCGGCATTGGTCTTCGTGGCGTGCAGATTGTCGATCAGCTTTTCCATCGCTTCGAGAGGAGGCAGCGCCGCCATTATCTTGCGCAACTCCTGCACGCGCTCCCATTCATCGGGATGATAGAGTAAATCCTCACGTCGCGTAGCGGAGAGCAGCGGATGAATCGCCGGATAAAGCCGTTTCTCTTGCAGTGCGCGATCAAGATGCAACTCCATGTTGCCCGTGCCTTTGAATTCTTCAAAGATGAGTTCGTCCATGCGGCTGCCGGTTTCGGTCAAAGCGGTCGCGAGCACAGTCAGGCTGCCTCCTTCTTCGACGTTCCGGGCGGAGCCGAAAAATTTCTTTGGCTTAATGAGCGCCTTCGCCTCGACACCGCCTGACATGATGCGGCCCTTGCCGGGTTGGAGGTTGTTATAGCCGCGCGAAAGCCGGGTGAGGCTATCGAGCAAAAGCACGACGTCCTGTTTCAGTTCCACCAGCCGTTTGGCGCGTTCCAGCACTATCTCGGCCACTTGGACATGGCGTTGCACGCTCTCGTCGAAGTTCGAATGGTAAATCTGGCAATCGCCGGACCCGCCTCCAGCGGGCAGCCCCTTCGAGCGTTCGAGTGCAGCAGGAGGAGTGATTCCGGTGGGAGGCGCTGGGCGATCCAGCCAGTTCGAAGAAGTGGCTGCCCTCCGGGCGCTCAGCGGATTGATTTCGCGCTCCAAGTCGGTCACTTCCTCAGGCCGCTCATCCACTAACAACAAAATCAGCACGATGTCTGGATGATTTACTCGAATGGCCTTTGCGATTTCCTTGAGCAGAATTGTCTTGCCAACTCTCGGCGGGGCAACGATGAGCCCGCGCTGGCCGCGGCCCAGCGGCGCCAGTAAATCAACCGCTCGCGCGCTGATGGATTGCGTTTTGGGATTTTCCAGCATGATCCGGCCCTGGGGAAACTGCGGCGTAAGCTGATCAAAATCGATGGGTGCCTGCCATTGCTCAGCCGGTTGGCTCTCCACGGTTGTCACGCACTCCAAGGTAAGAAATTTCTCGCGCTGAGCCGGCAGTCGCAACGTTCCAGCAAGCTTTTGGCCGGGCCGCAACCCGTATTGCTCGATCAGCGCCCGCGGGACGCATACATCCTCAGGGACGGGGAGGAAATTCAGATTCGGCCAGCGAAGCATGGCAAAAGAATCGCTGACCTGATCCAGAAAACCTTCCGCAGTAACGGTAGCGCCAGCGGTTAAGGCGGCCCGGATCAGATCGAGAATGTGCTGATGCCGCGAGCGCGCTGGGTGCAAATACAAACTCAGATCGCGCGCTAGGGCTTTCAGCTTTTTGTCCGAAAGTTCCTGCAGCTCGTTAAGATCAAGCGAGCGCGCTGTAACTGTAGTGGCAGCTGTCCCAGCCGCAGTTTGAAAATCCGCAGGCGACCCGTCTTCGGTCGCCGCGGCGACCTCCTGCGTGGCGGGCAAGCCCGCCTCTACAGTGTCCGCTCCCGATGAAGCTGAGACTTCTACCTTTTCGTCCATGATTGCTGCTGCCACAGCGCTATCAGAAAGCGCGCCTGCACGGCAAGGGTCGCGGGATCGCCATTATTCCAGACCACGTGGTCTGCGCGTCTGATTTTTTCGTCCAAAGGCATTTGTGCGTTGATCATTTGTTCGGCTGCGGCGCGTTCAAGCGATGCGCGCTCCATCAGCCAGTGTAACTGGGTTCGCGAAAAACAAGCCACCACCACCACCCGATCACACAAGGCTTCAGCACGAGTTTCATAAAGAAGTGGAATATCAGCGAAGAAAAAATCGGAAGAGTTGCGATGCTTTTCCGCTTCGGCGCTCCATTGGCGACGAATCCGCGGATGGAGAATCTGTTCGAGCGCACGTTTCTTTGTCGCGCTGCCAAATACTATGGCCCGAAGTTTCTCTCGATTCAAGTGCCCATCGCCTGTGAAAACCTCCGCGCCAAATTCGGCGCGAATTTCATTTTTAACTTCCGGGTCAAGGTCCGCGAGCTGATGCGCGGCTTGATCGGCATCAAAGAATCTGGCGCTGGGAATAATGGCGCGCAGCGATTGGCAAAAGCTGGTCTTACCCGTGGAAATTCCGCCAGTGATCCCAATCGCAGGCATAACCCGAAAACCTCACCGCGGTGTGATGCCTTCGGCGAGATCAACATGGAAGGTCTGTTTCATTTTCGTTGTGCCGAAGGTCAATTCCGCGGTGTAATCTCCGGACGGGAGAAGCCGCTTTGGGTCGTCGCCGCCGTACTCGGCAATCACATCCTTGGTCGGCCGCAGGTCCCAATTCAATCGAGTAAAACCCGGCGTGCCAGGCGCTTTGAGATTTGCGACTGGCTGTCCGGTTGGTTTTGTCACGGCGATCTTAATTTCGTCGCCGGTAAACTCTTTCACCCACGCAGTGAACAACGCGCCCTCTGGCGGGTTTTGCCCTCGGTAAACTCCTTTGCCGTTTGCGTCCACAAAACCCGGTTTAAGATAAGCGCCGGTCACGGAACGCACGCTAAACAATTGAGCTGGCTTGGACGCAATCTCCGGTGTGAATTCCCGAAACGGGACCGTGTCGTCAAGAATGGCGATGCTGCGACCATGTGTTGCGATCACAAGGTCTGATGTGCGCGGATGAATCTGAATGTCATCCGCGCGGACCGAAGGAACATCGCCGATGCGCACCCAATGCGCGCCTTGATCGAACGACGTGAACACTCCGAAGTGCGTACCCGCATAAAGCAATTTCGGATTCACCGGATCCTCGCGGACAACTTCGACAGGATTGCCTTGCGGAAGATCGCCCGTGACCGATTGCCATGTTTTGCCCAGATCAGCCGTGCGTAAAATCATGGGGCGATCATCACCCGAGCGATACGCATTGGTCGCAACGTACGCCACATTCGGATCGATATTAGACGGCTCGATACGCACGATCCATTGACCGCGCGCCGCCTCCGGCAAATTAGGCGTCAATTCCATCCACTTGCCGCCCTCGTTCTCCGTGACCCAGAGCCGCCCATCGTCCGTCCCTGCCCACAAAAGACCGGCGCGCTTCGGCGACTCGGCCAGCGAAAATACCACCCCGTAATTTTCCGCGCCGCTTCCAGTGGCGTTTGTTTTAGTCGGATCGTTGTACGTAAGGTCAGGACTGATCACAGAATACTTTTCCATCCGGTCGGTGAGTTTGAAGACACAGTTGCCGCCCAAATAAATCACGCCCGGTTTATGTCGGCTCATGATCATCGGTGAATTCCAATGGAAGCGATAGCGCGGCTGACCTTCGGCTGGTTCGGGACGCAAACGGCGTATCTCGCCATTTCGCAAATTGATCCGATGGACTTCGCCCTGCTGACTTTCCGCATAAAACGTGTCGCGATCGGTCGGATCGAACAGGACATAAAAGCCGTCGCCACCGGCAAGCGCAGTCCAATCGCAATTGCGAATGTCTTCCTTACTCGGAACGCCGCTTGGTCCGACCCAGTTTTCGTTGTCCTGCAGGCCGCCAGCAATTCGGAAATACGGTCGCGTCTCATCGAGCGAGATCCGATAATATTCTCCCGAAGGAATCTTGTTCAGATGATCCCAGTCCTTGCCGCCGGCAAAACTTTGGTACACACCGCCATCCGTCCCGAGCAGCAAACGCTGGCAAACTGGCGGTTTCGGCGGCTTGTTTTTGTCTTCCGGTTTAGGCGGCTTCGGCGGCGGCACCGTGCCGGGCTGAATCGCGAGCGCGTGGCAATCTGGATGAACTTTCTCGCTTAGATCTTCGCGAAAATTTTTGCCGCCATCGTCAGACACCAGCAGGGCGAAGCCGAGAAGATAAACGCGCTGGTCGTTTGCCGGGTCGATGCGAATCTGGCTGAAATAAAATGGGCGCGGATTCATGGCGCTCATGCGCGTCCATTTTTCGCCTCCGTCACCAGACCGAAACACGCCGCCCGTTTTAGTGCGCAGATCGTCCAGCTTACCAAATCCTCCTTCGTAACTTTGCACGATCGCCATGACCACCTTCGGGTTACTCGCGCTGATGGCGAGGCCAATCCGCCCGGTTTGACCCGGCAAACCGCCGCCAAGCTTCTTCCAAGTCGCGCCGGCATTCGTGCTTCTAAAAATTCCGCCAACGTCTTCGCCGCCGGTCACGCTCGGACCGGACGCGAAACTCCACGGCGTCCGCTGTCGCGCATAAAGTGCGGCGTAAACGATTTCCGGATTCGTTGGGTCGATCATCACATCGCCACAGCCGGTGCGCGCGTCGTGCGGAGCAGCCGCTTTCAAAATTAGTTTCCATGTTTTGCCCGCATCGGTTGTCTTGCACAACCCGCGTTCGCCGCCGTCCGCCCACAAATTGCCCATTGCCGCCACGTAAGCGACCTCCGGCTTTTTTGGATCGATAACAATACGCGCGATGGCGCGACTGTTTTTCAGCCCGACGTTCTGCCACTTCTCCCCGCCATCGGTCGATCGATAAACACCGTCCCCCCAATCAGACGAATTACGATCGTTGGCTTCTCCCGTTCCTACCCAAATGACATCAGAATCAGAAGGCGCAACGGCAACCGCGCCGATGGACAGCATCGGTTGCTTGTCAAAAATTGGCTCGAACACCACGCCGTTGTCGTTCGTTTTGAAAACGCCGCCGTGCCCGAGTCCGACGTAAAAAACAAAGGGATTATGCGGATCAATCGCAATGTCCGAGACGCGGCCGCCCATTACCGCCGGTCCAATCGAGCGCGCTTTCAGATTCTTGAAAAGCACATCGGTAAGTTGTGCCGGAGTTGGCGAAGAAGCCGGGGCTGGGGAAGGCGACGAAACTTCTTGTGCCGGCAAAATTGAAACCGTACAAATCGAAACAACGAACGCGGAGAAGATTGAGAATCGAGCAGTCATAAGTCGCAGACTTTAGCGAAGACGGGGCATCTTTGCGATGTTGGAAATGCGGGTATCATGCAGAGACTTATGACTCAGCAGATTTTGGAAGGAAAGATCGGTGTCGTTTTCGGCGTGGCGAACAAGCGCAGCATCGCTTGGGCGATCGCAAAAGCGTGGGCCGCCGCGGGCGCACGCTTGATTTTCAATTATCAAGGCGAACGGCTAAAGGAAAATGTCGAGGAACTGATCGGCGAATTTGGAGAGAAAACGCCCTTGTTTCCTTGCGATGTTTCCAGCGATGATGAAATCAGAGCATTCTTCGAAAACGCGCGGCGGGAGACCGATCGCATCGACTTGATGCTTCACTCGCTTGCGTTCGCGCCGCGAGAGGCATTGGAAGGCGATTTTATCAGCACAACGCGCGAAGCGTTCCGCGCCGCCCACGATATCAGCGCTTACTCGCTGGTTGCGCTCGCGCGCGAAGCGGCTCCGATGATGACAAACGGCGGTAGCATTCTGGCGATGACTTATTACGGATCGGAAAAAGTCGTGCCGCACTACAATGTGATGGGCGTGGCGAAGGCGAGTCTCGAAGCGAGCGTGCGTTATCTCGCCTACGACCTCGGGCCGAAAAAAATCCGGGTGAACTGCATTTCCGCTGGACCCGTCCAGACGCTCGCCGCGCGTGGCATCAGCGGCTTTACGTCCATGCTCAAACATTATCAGGAACGAGCGCCCTTAAAACGCAGTTGCGATCCGGCCGAGCTTGGCGCCACTGGAGTTTTTCTTGCGAGCGACGGCGCGGCAGCAATCACCGGCCAGGTCATCTACGTCGATGGCGGCTATCAAATAATGGGAATGTGATTAGCTCTTGCTCTCACTCGTGCTCGTAATCGTAATCGAATGAAAATCCAGCAAGTACGAGCACGCTCACGAGCACGAGCACGAGCATGAGCGCGAGGTTAGGCGAACAATTGCGCAAGTTGTTAGGCGATGCCGCAGTTGCCGACGACGCAGCCACGCTCGCTGCCCACAGCGGCGATAAATGGTTCGCGGCGCACGACCCCGAAGTTGTCGTCTTTGCAAGATTCACAAGTGACGTAAGCAAGCTGCTCCAGTTCGCGTCGCAAGAAAAGATTCCAGTGACCGCGCGCGGTGGCGGCTTTGGTTATGTCGGCGGGTGCGTCCCGGCGTGCGGCGGAATTGCCTTGTCGCTAGTGCGGATGAATCGGATCAAGGAAATCAGCTTTACGGATGCGATTGCGATCGTTGAGCCGGGCGTGTTCACAGCTGACCTGAAAGCGGCGGTGCGCGAGCAAAAATTATTTTATCCGCCCGACCCGGCGAGCATGAAAGATTGCACGATCGGCGGGAACGTCGCAACGAACGCGGGCGGCCCGCGCTGTTTGAAATACGGTGTGACGCGCAATTACGTGATTGGCCTCGAAGTGGTGCTAGCCAATGGTAAAACGGTGCAGACCGGCGGGCGTGTGCACAAGAACAAAACCGGGTTCGATTTGATCGGCCTCTTTGTCGGCTCGGAGGGACTGCTTGGCGTGGTCACGGAAATCACGCTGCGTTTGCTCCCGCTTCCTCCGGCACGCGCCACTTTGTCTGCGGCTTTTGCCACTGCCGCGCAAGCTGCGGAAGCAGTCCAAGCAATTTTTGCCGCGGGATTTTTGCCTGCGTCATTGGAGCTCGCCGACCATTTCACTCTGGAGGCCGCGCGGCGCGATCTCGGCAAAATGATTGTCCCGCCGGGCAACGCTCATCTGCTGGTCGATCTTGATGGACAAGAGGAAAGCGTTCGCAGCGAAGCAGCGGCCATGTGCGCATTGCTTGAAAAAAGAAATGCAAATGCCCTTGAGATGGCGACCGGTGAGGCCGATTGCGAGAAACTCTGGGCGTTGCGGCGCCAGTTCAGTAATTCACTGCGCGCAACCGGCCTGACCAAGCTAAACCAGGACGTGGTCGTGCCGCGCAGTCGCCTCGTCGATCTAATGCAATTCGCGGAAGCACTCCAGGCGAAGCATGGATTTCCGATCGCTTGCTTCGGCCACGCCGGCGACGGCAATATCCACGTCAACATCATGGCAGACCGTTACAATCGAGATGCCGCCGTGCGGAAAAAGGTGGAGCATGCGTTGGATGATCTTTTCGCGTGGGTGCTGGCGTGGGGCGGCGTCATAACGGGCGAACACGGAATTGGCTTGGCGAAAAAACGCTGGTGGCCGGATGCGACAAGTGAGGTTGGACGCGAACTTCACCGTCAGCTCAAACAAGCTCTCGATCCGCAAGGAATTTTGAATCCAGGGAAATTCGTTGACTAAAGCGAATCTGCACTGAGGTTCGGTGTACTTTTTAATGGCGCATTTGAATTTCGCCGTGAGCGTCGCGCATCAGCGCCTCGTGAACGAACCAGTTAAAGAGGCATCCTGCCTTTTCATTCGCGCCGCGATGATACGACATGAAACCGGGAAAATTTACTCACACGATAGCGGTCGTCTTGTCGTCCATTTCATCTCTGTTTGCATCCATGGGTCTCGCAAAGTCGGAACCCGTCAAGGTGAAGTTCAGCAAGAAATCGGAGCGATCATCTGACGATCGCTTTGCCGATCTTACCTCACTCGCGCTCAAACCAGGTCAACTGGCGGGAAAATCGCCCGAGCTGGGACAGCGTTTCCCGTGGAAAAGGGACATCGTAACGACTGTCTTTTGGATCGGCGAGAAACCGGCTGAGAATAATCCGGTGCCCAATCGGGTAAGCTCTTGGGACAAAGAGTGGACGAAAAATTATGGCGGGATCGACGATCCTGTTCCGGCTCATCGAAGCAATTACACTCCAGTAAAATTCACGCCGCGACTAAATCCATTTTATTGCGCGCTTCCCTATAATGATAAAGCGAAAGAGGGCCATCGGCCCGAAGCGCCGCAGGTTGTTCCATGGTTTAATGAGGCATATCAGGGGCCGGCTGTGTCGACTTGCAAAGGTCGCTGGGTCGCCATCCGCAAGGGAAATCGAGTGGCCTACGCGCAATGGGAAGACGCTGGGCCTTTTCGCACCGATCACTGGCAATATGTGTTTGGCAACGAACGCCCCAAACCGAATCTCAACAAAGGCGCAGGCCTCGATGTGTCGCCTGCGGTACGCGAATATCTTGGGTTGAACACCACGGATGTGACTGATTGGAAGTTCGTAGAATTTAGCGAAGTGCCACGCGGCCCATGGTCAACACTCGGAGAAAACAATACTTTCGTTATCAATGATCGAAAAAAAGGCGCGGCCTTGGTCGAAAAGCTGGGTGTGATCGCGCGCTAAGCGCGCGGTCTGGAAGCGCTGTAGTCGGAATCGGTGATCCCGGCCGCCTGGGTAGCGCATGCGTCTCGCGTGCCTGGTGAGCGCCTCTCGCGATCGCGAACTTTTGGTAATGTCTGGGGACGCCCTGTCGGAATCACGGTCGCCAAAGATGGCAGCCTGCTTTTCAGCGAAGATGGCAATGGCACCATCTGGCAGGTGAGCTACGGCAGATGATCTGGCTCGGCAACTCGGCACTTTCTGTTCCAGTTCACGAGGTTGCGAGAAGCTGTCAGCTTCCCCTACAGTTGCGGCGTGTTTGAGCTTCTCGCGCAAGATCGCCAATCAAAAGCGCGCTCTGGTCGGCTGACGACTGCGCACGGCGTGATCGATACGCCAGCGTTTATGCCAGTGGGAACACAAGGCACCGTGAAAGCGGTGATGCCGCGCGAACTGCGCGAGCTCCGTGCGCAAATCGTTCTTGCAAATACTTATCATCTCTTGGTGCGACCCGGCATCGATGTGATCAAGCACTTCGGCGGATTGCACACGTTTATGAATTGGCAGGGACCGATTCTGACTGATAGCGGCGGTTATCAGATTTTTTCCCTGGCGAAATTGCGCAAGATCACGGAGGAGGGCGTGGAGTTTCAAAATCACGTTGATGGAGCACGGGCTTTTATTTCGCCAGCGATTGCGATGGAAATTCAGGCCGTGCTCGGCACCGACATCGCCATGGTACTCGATGAATGCGCGCCGTATCCCTGCGATTACGATTACGCGGCGCAAAGCGCGGAAATGACGATGCGCTGGGCCAAACTGTGCAAAGAAGTGACATCAGCTTCCAGCCGATTTCTTGCGCAAGATCATCGGCAAGATGCCGATGCCACATCGCCTCAGCAGCTCTTTGGCATCGTCCAGGGCGCGACGTTTGATGACCTGCGCCGCGAAAGCGCGCAGGCGATTGTCAATCTTAACTTCGATGGATACGCCATCGGTGGAGTGAGCGTAGGCGAGCCGGAGGAAGAGATGATGCGCGCTGTGGAAACAACCGAGCCATTTTTACCCAAAGACAGACCGCGATACGCCATGGGACTCGGTACACCGCCACAACTGCTCGAAATGATCGCGCGAGGGATGGACATGTTCGATTGCGTGTTGCCCACGCGCCTCGCACGTAACGGAACCGCGTTCACCGCCACAGGCACGATCAATCTTAAGAATGCCCGGTTCGCGCTGGACAAGTGCCCCATCGAAGAAAATTGTGCTTGTCCTACATGTCAGGAATTCACGCGGGGCTATGTCCGTCACCTCGTCAAAGCGGAAGAAATTCTTGGTCTGCGCCTGATCACGCTGCACAACCTGCATTTCTATCTCGAATTAATGAGGCAAGCGCGGGAACAAATTCAACGCGGCACATTCGACGAATTTCGAGAGCACTTCGTCTCAAATTACGAGACGCGCGATGCAGATCTTGCCACATCTGTGCGGGAAGCTGTCAGCTTCCCGAGCAAAAAAACGGGACGCTAACAGCGTCCCTTACAACAATTCTAAATTGCAGCCAGAGCTTTCGCGTTTACCGTGCGCTCTCTGGTTATGCTCCACATGGTTTTGGCTCAGGCGCAAAGCCCAGGTCCCAGCGTCCCGGGCGGCGGCATCGGGTTCTTTGTGCCGTTCATTTTCATTTTCGTCATCATGTATTTTGTGATGATCCGGCCGCAGAAAAAACGGCAGGAGCAACAAAAAAAATTGATCGCCAGTTTAAAGACCGGCGATCGAGTGGTGACCAACGCCGGCATTCACGGGCTCATTTCAAACGTAAAAGACACCACAGTGATCGTTAAAGTGGCCGATAATGTTAAGATCGAGATGGAAAAATCGGCAATTACGAATGTGCTGAAACCGGCGCAAAGCTAAAATGGCATTTACATATTGAGACGGTGAACCAATGACCCAATCGACAATCGACAATCGACAATCGACAATTCGATGACTCCTGCTCTTACATTTTTTATCGGGCTCGTCATGCTCGTGTTGTTCGGATGGTACTTCGCCACCGATCAGGGTCCGCGGAAACGCCTGCTCGCCGCCATCTTGGTGGTGCTGCTCGTCACGTTTAGCATCGTTGCCATCTGGCCGCCGAAGGAAAAGATTACACTCGGCCTCGATATCAAAGGCGGCACGTCCTTTCTCATTCGGCTCGTGCCCGGCGAAAAGCCGCTGAGTAAGGCCATGCTCGACCAGGCAGTCGAAGTGATTCGGAAGCGCGTCGATTATTTCGGAACTGGCGAACCGATTATCAGTCCGGTGGGAAGCGATCGTATCCTGGTGCAAATTCCCGGGCTTGATACGGCGAAGATCCAGGAAGCGCGCGATCAACTTTCCCGCGTAGCGAAACTCGAATTCCGTATGGTTTACCCGGACAACGGCCAGCGGTTGAAAGCCATCGACGAAGGAAAAGAAGTCATTCCGCCGGATTATCGCATCGAAGTTTACAAGCATCCGCCGGAGGCAAATGAAAAACCGGTTGAAGAACGGTTGCTCGTTAAAAAGAAAGCCGACTTGGGCGGCAATCATGTGACGCAAGCCGCGGCCGGGTACGGCAACGAAGGCTGGGAAGTAACGCTGAAGTTTGATAGCGAGGGAGCGAAAAAATTTGGTGAGATCACAGAAGCAAACGTCGGTCATCGGTTCGCGATTGTTCTCGATGGCGTGATTCAATCCGCGCCTGTGATTCGGACGGCAATTTACGGCGGTAACGCGGTCATCAGCGGCGGACACATGGACGAGCGAGAGGCGCGCGCTTTGGCCAGCGTGCTCGAGAACCCGTTGCAAACGCCGGTGAGCATCGAGGAAGAACGAAGCGTCTCGCCCACACTGGGCATGGATTCGATTCGCGTCAGCGTGGTCGCGGGCTTGATCGGTCTCGCGTTGACGCTGATTTGCGTTGCCATCTACTACAAGTTCGCGGGTTTGGTCGTGAATCTCGCGCTCATCGTCAATCTTATCCTGTTACTCGGCGCGCTCACCATGTTCCACTTTGTGCTGACACTGCCCGGTGTCGCGGGCATCATCTTGACCATCGGCATGGCTGTGGATGCAAGCGTGCTGATCTACGAACGGCTCCGCGAAGAAATGGCAGCCGGAAAATCGCTCAAGGCCGCGATGCCTGCCGCCTACAATAAAGCCTTCAGCTCGATCTTCGATGCCAACGTGACCACGCTCATCACGGCAGTCATTCTGTTCTTGAATGCACGTGGACCGGTGAAGGGCTTTGCGATCACGCTGACGCTCGGTATTCTGGCATCGCTGTTCACCGCGCTGATCGTTGGCCGGAACGTGCTTGGCTGGTTCGTCGATACCGGGCGGATCAAGCGCATCTCGATGCTGCACTTAATCTCGTCCCAGCACATTAATTTCCTCGGCAAAGGGTTCCTCGCCTGTATGTGCTCGGTCGCCCTTATCCTCGCGGGCGCGACCGCGTTTTACGTCCGCGGTGAACGAAATTTCGGCGTCGATTTCCGCGGCGGTGACCTCGTGCGAATGAGCGCGCCGAATAAGATCGACATCGGCCAGGTCCGGCATGCCTTGAGCGCGATTGGTTTTGCCGATGCGTCCATTCAGGAATCGCAACAGGGCGGCAAGAGCTACATCACCGTGCGCACCCCGATCAACACCAGCGAGAAGGTTGAAAAGCAAATCATGCAATCCATGCCCAGCGCCGGGCTCACAGTGGAAGGCTCTGAGCGCGTGGGCGCTCTCGTGGGCGGCGAACTGGCCAGAAGCTCGCTGATTGCGCTGGGGCTTGGGATTCTTGGCATTCTAATCTATGTCACGTTTCGCTTTGAGCTTTCCTTCGCAGTGGGCGCGACAGTCGCGCTGCTGCACGACGTGCTGATTACAATCGGCATGTTCGCCCTGCTTGGCCGGGAGTTGAGTCTCTCCATTGTGGGCGCGGTGCTCACCATCGCCGGCTACTCGATCTATGACACCATTGTCGTTTACGACCGGATTCGGGAAGGCTTGGCCAGCGGCCGCAAAGGCTCGATCGAGCAGATCATGAACGACAGCATCAATCAAACATTGAGCCGGACGCTTTTGACCAGCGGTTGCACTTTGATTCCGATCTGTTGTTTGTTTTTCTTCGGCGGGGCGGTGCTCCGGGATTTTGCTCTGGCCATCATCATTGGCGTCGTGGTGGGCACCTACTCCTCGATCTTTATCGCTTCACCGATTGTGCTGTGGTGGACCCGGGCACGGGGCCGCAGCACCGTCGCGCTGCGGCGCGAAGTGACTGAAAAAGCCACTACCACAGCGAGCCCGCTCGCCCGGCGATAGACGTTTCACCCCTGGATTTGACGACGAAGCTGCGCCCGCGTAGGCTCCGGCTCGCCGGGTAAGACGCCTATTTTAAACCCAGGAGTGATTATCAATGACAGAAGTGATCGTTCGCAAAGGTGAACCGGTGGATCGCGCGCTGAAGCGGCTCAAAAGTAAGCTCGACGCCGAGGGCATTCTCGAGGAGGTCCGCCGTTTGCGCGCGTTCGAGACGCCTTCGCAAAAGCACCGGCGCAAAGCCAGAGCTAACGCAAAGCGCGGTCGCATCAAATTCCGCTTCAGTCCATAGGTCTGCGCGTTGAATTCCCGGCGAAAAAGCGCCGGATCGTTTCTACCAATCCATCGATATCGTGCCGGCGCGCTTCGATATCGATCTTCAAGCCCTGGTCCCGAGCGGTCTTTGACGTGATCGGACCGATGCTTGCGACCTGCATCCCTTTCGGCCACGGCAGCCCAAGCGCGAGAAAATTTTCGACCGTCGAGGAACTGGTAAACGTGATAAGATCAGCGCCCTCCTTTGCCAGCTGGTTGCGGGCGCCAGTGGTGTCGCGTGTTTCCGGCACAGTGCGATAAGCGAACGCTTCGTCCACAATCGCGCCTGCGGCCGAGAGTTCTCTGGGAAGCACGTCGCGCGCCTTTTCAGCGCGCACGAGGAGAATCCGCACATTTTCGATGCTGCCCTGTTTTCGAAATTCTTTCGCCACCGCTTCCGCGATGAATTCATCCGGCTGAAGATCGACATGAAAATGGAAATCCTTGACTCGCTGCGCTGTGGCTGGGCCGATAGCTGCAATGCGCGCGCAGCCGAGCTCGCGCGCGTCGTCGTATAACTTGAAGAAAATCTCAAAGAACGCTTCGACGCCGTTTGCGCTGGTGAAAACGATCCAGTCGTAGATGTGCGCGTCCTGCACGAGTTCTGCGAACTCGCGTAGATCGGTTGGCGGTTCGATCCGGATCGTCGGCAACTCGATCACCTGCGCACCGAGCGCGCGCAGCTTGTTACTTAACGCGCTGGCTTGTTTCCTCGTTCGCGTAACGACAATGCGTTTGCCCGAGAGCGGGCGCTTTTCATACCAGTTCAAGCTCTCACGCAAAGCCACAACGTCCCCGAACACGGCCACCGCTGGCGCTTCAAAACCGCTAGCAACGGCGCGCTGAGCAATGTCCTCAAGCGTTCCGGTCAGCGTTTCCTGCCTTCCAGTCGTCGCCCATCGAACAAGTGCCGCCGGCAAATCTGCGCGCACGCCTAGCTTCAGCATTTCGCGAGTGATCGATCCAAGGCGCTCCACGCCCATCAACATCACTTGCGTCCCGCCGAGCTTTGCCAGCGCGGCGTAGTCAATAGCGCTTTCCTCTTTTGCCGGATCTTCGTGGCCGGTAAAAAATGTGACATGGGAATTTTCCGCGCGATGCGTTACTGGAATCCCCGCATAGGCTGGCCCGGCGATTGCCGAAGTAATTCCAGGCACAACTTCAAATTCAATTCCGGCATCAACGATCGCTTGCGCTTCTTCGGCGCCCCGACCAAACAGAAACGGGTCGCCGCCTTTTAATCGAACGACTTCTTTCCCCTCGCGAGCTTTGCCTACCAGTAGCGCGTTAATCTCTGCCTGCCCCAAGGACTGTTTGCCCGGCTCTTTGCCCGCATAAATAATTTCCGTGTCAGCCCGCGCCCAGCCGAGCATCTCAGGATTTGCCAGATGATCGTAAACGATGACATCTGCTGCTTCGATGCACTCCTTCGCGCGCAATGTTGCCAGGCCAAGATCACCCGGTCCCGCGCCGACGAGATAAACCTTTCCTTTCTCGTCTTTGCTCCTGCTCTTACTCTTGCTCTCCATTGATCCGCCTCAATAATTCTGCAGCCAGAAGTTCGCCATCTTCGAATGCGCCTTCAACCTCACCTTCACGTGGCGCTGTCGATCCGTGTTCAAAAACTTGTGCGCACAATTTCATTTTCCCGTTGTCAATCTTTGCGAGCACCCCTACCGGCGAATTGCAATCGCCTTGCAACAAACGCAGAAATTCGCGCTCCGCGCGCAAACAAAGCAAGGCCTCGCGATCATTCACGAGATCGACAATCGTTCGTGCTCGTTCATCATCTGCCCGGATTTGCATCGCGATGATCCCCTGCCCGCCCGCGGGCAAAAAGATTTCGCTCGGAAGAATCTCAAGAAAGAATTGCCGGCCTTCAAAATTGATTTCGTTGTGCGTTGGTGATAGACGAAGCCGCTCAAGCCCTGCGCGTGCCAGCACGATCGCGTCCCAATTATTCTCCGCGAGTTTGCGGAGCCGCGTCGGAACGTTGCCGCGAAGATCAACAAGTCTGAGGTCAGGGCGCTTCCAAGAAAGTTGATGTTTTCTTCGCACACTCCCGGTGGCGACTGTTGCGCCTTTTGGAAGCGGAGTTAAACGACCCGGCTGTTTCGAAATCAGAACATCATTAATCCATGCCCGCGAAAGGACCGCGGCGATTTCTGCCTCGGGGTCGGTTTCGCTCGGCAAATCTTTGGCGCTATGCACCGCAACATCGACGTCGCCGGCGCGCAGCGCGCGTTCGATCTCTGCCGTGAACAACCCTTTTCGTCCGGCGCGAGGATTAAGCACCTTCGCTGTGTCGCCTTTCGTGACGATAACCTCAGTCTCGATCTTTACTTCCGGTCGCGCCGTTCGAATTGCTTTCTCAACTAAACGGGCTTGCGCACGCGCAAGCTCGCTGCCGCGTGTACCCAGGATGATTTGCACGCGTTCCATAATCTAGCTGTAGAGGCGGCTGTCCTCAGTCGCAAGCAGCGCGATATGCGTGTGAGGACACGCGCCGCTACAGCTCCGAAGTGCGCAGCGGAGCTTCGCCGACCGACGGATGCTCAGAAGTTTTCGAAGCTCGATGCAATCCGCGTGAAATTGAATCGACAAAATCCGCTACGTGCTCGGCGATGATCGTTTCCGCAGCGGCGATTTGCTGGCGGCGCAGCGCGAGGGATTGCTCCGCGACCGATTGCAGTGAATCGATGTCGTAAAGGTAAACGCCGTCCAACTCGTTTACCTCGGGATCGACATCGCGCGGCACAGCGATGTCGATAATGAAAAGCGGGCGATCGATGCGATCGCGCAACATCGGCTCCAGATTCGCCAGCGTGAGCAACGGCGTTTCCGAAGACGTCGATGTAATCAGGATGTCTATCTCGCGGCATTGCTCCGGCCATTCTTCGAAAGGAATCGCGCGTCCGCCGACGAGTTGCGCCAGGTCGTGAGCGCGGTCACTTGAGCGATTGCTCACTCTGAGATCGCTTGCCCCGCGAGAAACCAGCGCCCGCGCGGTGCGCTCGCTCGTTTCGCCTGCTCCCAATACAAGAACTTTGCAATTGCTGAGCTGACCGAAAATTCTGTGGGCAAGATCAACCGCGACCGAGCCAACCGACACTGAGCCGCGCGTAATTTCCGTGTGTGTGCGGACCTGCTTTGCAACGCGAAACGCGCGCTGGAACAAGCGGTGCAGATAAGGCCCCGCTGCTCCGGAAGCACGCGCCCTCTCGTACGCCTTTTTGGTCTGCCCGAGAATTTCAGTCTCGCCCACCACCATCGAGTCCAGTCCGGAAGCAACCCGAAAGAGATGCTGGACGCACTTCCCGCCTTCGTACCGATAAAAAGGCGGCGCTTCACTATGCGGGCGATCTGTAATCGCTGAGACACTTCCGGCCTCATGCATCAAACAACGCGCAATTTCATCCGTTGAAACACGTCTCGCGGATGCGCCATAGACTTCCACCCGATTACACGTCCTAAGCAACAACGCTTCGGCGCACCCCGCGCTGCGCAAAATACAGTCGGGCTCAGTATGACCAGCAAAACGCTCCCGCGTTTCCACGTTGGCCGTGTGATGACTTAATCCGACACAGAAAAGATTCATGGCAGGGAGGGCATCTGCGCGGTAAACGTGATTCCCCAGAGAAGTGTCAATGCAGCGCTAAAGCCAACAATGCACAAAGCGGCCACGCGTTTCGGTGCGAGCCGCCGAAGATGCTGGCCTTGCAAAATCGCCGCATAAAGCAACCAGACCGCAATCGCAGCTACGACCTGCAAGCGCGGTAACGGATGCCCGGTAAAAAAACCGCTCACGATCCCCAGCGTATAAAGCACAAACCCCCACCACAGCAGACGCGTGATCGCCGCGAAGAGATCGGTAAGCGGCGGCAGATGATAGAAAATAGAGTGCAGTTGATGCGTCTTGAGCTGGCGCTCCTGCACCAGATACATCACGCCGGCGATGCAAGCGAGCGCGAACGCTCCATAGGCCACCAGCGAAATCGATGCATGAAATTCTAGCCACGGATTTGCCGGCAACTTTACTGGGTGACGAATGTCAATCGGCGCAATCAACGCAAAGACTTGCAGCACGACCACCAGCGGCGCAGTGAATGCGCCCATGAGCGAGAGCCGGTAGCCTGGGCCGACCAGCATGTAAATCGCCGCTACCGACCAGGCGAGAAAGATAAAAACCTCGAATAAGTTCGTGATCGGGCAGCGCCCAAGCGCATGACCGCGCATCGACAAGAACGCCGTTTGAAAAATGAATCCCAGGCCGACCGCAAAAAAATTGAATCGCACCGGCCGAAACACTCCGGCACGCAACTCAACAACCGTGTGCACGACTGCCGCGAGAAAACAGATCGTTGATATGATGAGAAGGGCTCGATCCACTAAAGGACTAGACTTTACATTGTCTCGAGTAGCTCGTAAAACTGGTTCCGCTCCCGCGCATCAAAGCGAGGAATTTATGCGCAGCTATGTGTTTGGAATAGCAATCAAATCGGCCCTTTTGTCCTGTGGATTTGTCCACTGTTGCGCAGCTGGGGATGCAACGTTCTCAAATGACGGTGAGCGAATCTTCGCTATTTGCGACGACGACAATGCGGCCATTTGCGAGTTAAACCTGATGAATTACACGTTTCGAAAGAATTCATTTCCACAATTGCCGGATCAAACTTGGCTACGAGGAATCGCCCAGACCCGGCGGATAAGGCAATCCTTTGCGTCACAAATGAGACGCTATGGTCGTTCGATCCGGATTCGAAAGAACTGACGAAAATCCGGGACGCGCCCGAGGGAACGAAATTCTCGAATATTGCCTACGATCCCAACAGTCACGCTAACTTTATCACCGGGGGCACCGACAACCCCTCGAGACAGCTAACACAAGCCCAGCGGAGATCGGAGTCGTCGATATCGCGGTGACGAGAGACACAATTTATCTTCACCTGTATCGCATGGGTGGTTCAGGCGACGGTTGGCTGGCGCAATTGCCACGGCATCCGGCCAAAAGGGACAAGGGCGGCGAATTAGATGTCCTCTATTTACCGAAAGACCGATTGCCGTTGTACAAAGACACCCTGCAAGGCCTCAAGATTCTTCGCACAAATTCTCATGGCTCCGATCTGTGCGTCTCCCCTGATGAATCGCAGGTATATTACTTTGAGCATGGCAAACACTGGCTGATCAAAAAGAACAAATGGAAGGAGCTCCACATTCGCGAAGAACAAGGAGTGTAGCCGCCTTCACTGCGCAAAGCGGGCGTGCTGATGTATTGGCAAGGCGCGGGTCAAACGTCTGACAGAGCCGCGATACACCGGCCACGTTTGACGTTTTGAGGTTAACCGGTAGCATTCGCGCCGATGGCTTCCGAAGTAGTTGACAAATTGCGAGCGGGTGTCCGCGACGTTCCCGATTTTCCGAAAAAGGGAATCGTCTTCAAAGACATCACGCCGATCCTGAGTGATCCGGTCCTGTTTCGTGCATCGATTGATCTGTTTCTTGAACGCTGCCACGGGAAAAAGATCGACAAAATCGTCGGGATCGATGCGCGCGGGTTTCTGTTTGGATCGACCGTCGCATACGAACTCGGGGTCGGTTTCGTCCCGATCCGGAAACGCGGCAAACTGCCTTACAAGACCGAGGTTGCGAAGTATTCGCTCGAGTACGGCGAAGCGGAAATGGAGATGCACATCGACGCCATGATGGCGGGTGAGCAAATCGTCTTGGTGGATGACTTGCTCGCTACCGGCGGAACTTCCGCTGCGGCCGCCGCGCTCATCCGCAAAGTTGGCGGACACCTTCTTGAAGCGCAGTTTTTAATCGAACTCCAGTTTCTCAACGGTCGCAGGCAACTGGAACCGACGCCGGTGGTTTCGTTCTTGAAATACTAATATTGCGGACAACAAGAGCGCTCGAAAATATTTCAACAGATTTTCAAGATGACACTTGACGCGATGCCGGAGTGCACCGAAAAAACCGCGATGGGTTTGGAGGATCAGCAAAGACCGGCAAAGTCGCTACGTATTCTGCTAGTGGAAGATCACGGCGATACGCTGCACGCTTTGGCCCGTCTTCTCACTCATTTCGGGCATGAGATTTCCGTGGCCGATGGTGCACAAAACGCACGGAAAATTATGGAGTCAAAAGAGTTCGATGTTGTCCTGAGCGACATCGGGCTCCCAGACGGGAGTGGCTACGACCTAATTTCCGAAGCAAAACGCAAACAGCCGATCAAAGCCGTGGCTCTCACCGGCTTCGGAACAGACGAGGACATCCGCCGCGGCAAAGAAGCCGGATTCGATTTTCACCTGGTCAAGCCGGTCGATTTCCACGAGCTGCGCACTGTTTTGGGTCAGATCGCCGCCTAACAGCAGCCCGCGATTTACGCGAATGAACGCGAATATGGAGAAGAAAGGATCTTCTCGCGTCAATCTGCGTAATTCCCGAGCCTAAAAATTCGGACTGCGCCGGAATCAGATCCACCAGAGAGTCAAGCCGGCGTTGACGAGCTCAATTGAATCAATATAGTGTGTCAATTGAACAGCGCGAAAAACCTATGAAAACTGCAACGCTCGAAAGGAAAACGCCGAGTCCAAAAGCGCTGCATCCCACCGAACTCATTCGGAAAGTTCAAAAGGGACTCTCTTTTTCCGAGCTGGAGACTTTGCAGAGTCAAATCGATCTGCCTCTCGATCAACTCGCGGGAAAACTTTCCATTTCAAGATCGACATTGCAGCGCCGAAAAGGCGCCGGCCGATTGTCTCCCGACGAGTCAGACAAGGTGATTCGCTTTTCGCGATTACTCATGCAAGCGACAAAACTTTTCGGCGGCGTCGAAAAGGCGCGAGCCTGGCTGAAACATCCACAGTACGGCCTCGGCGGCGTCGTTCCGCTCGATTATGCCACTACCGAGACCGGCGCCCGCGAGGTTGAGAACCTTCTCGGGCGCATTGAGTACAGCGTTTATTCCTGATGCCGTCTGCCTGGCGAATTGTTCGCGCGGCACGGGTCAGGAGCGCATTTACCGGCGATGGAGGACGGTTTTACGGCGGTCGATGGAACTCACGCGGGACGGCGATCGTTTATGCGAGCGAACATGAATCTCTTGCAGCGCTGGAACTATTCGTCCACGTCCAGCCGCTATCTCCCACCGAGCGATATTTCTCGTTTCGACTCGAATTGGAAGATAAACTGACCGAGTACCTTCCAGTCAAAGATCTGCCGCCGGGTTGGAATGTGGAACCGCCAACAATTGAGACGATGCAAATTGGCGATGAGTGGATCCTCAGCGGACGCTCTCTCGCACTGGCAGTGCCCAGTGTGCTAAGCACGAGCGAGATGAATTTTCTCTTAAATCCAAACCATCTTGGTTTCAAAAAGATTAAAATCAGCCGCCCAGTAGAATATCGCTTCGATCCGCGGCTGCTGGGCCGCTGACTCGGCCAGAGATCAGAAGTCAGAGATCAGGTCCACAATCCGAATTTGAAATCTGACCTCCGATATCTGATATCTGACCTCTGAAAAGAGTCCCCGTAGTTCAACGGATAGAACGGAGGTTTCTTAAGGGCAAAACGGCATTTTTGCTGGAATTCGCTGATGTCATCAGCAGTGAGCAAATGACTGCCTTCAAACGTCTTGAATAATTGTTACGATCATCCCAGGTAATCAGGAATCCGCCGATTTTTACTTGCCCGGGTGACACAACGGGTGACACAAAAATCAGCGCCGTTTTCGCTAACACTGACAGTGCACGCGATCGACCTTGCAAAACAATTTGCGGCTTAAGTTCGGTGACGTGATTGCTACGGCGTCGCGTCGAATTATTTGTCAGCCGCTTCTGGCGCGGGTGAGGCGGCGAGTTTCTGAAAGCGCGGATCATTCCGCAGCGGATCGAACATCGGATCGAGCCGGAGCAGCGCAGGAGTGAGCGGTAGTACGTTTCCATATAGTGGGCCCGCGTACGGTATCGAGAGTAGTTTCTGTAAAGCGGCGATAGCGCGGTCGGGCTCTCCCGCCTGCGCCGCCACCCGCGCGAGAATCTCGATCGGAATGGGACCCGTCAAGGCGTCCTTCTCGATCGGATTCGCGGCCATCGCCTGCTCCGACAGAGCCAACGCGGCGGCTTTGTCACCGAGACCCATATTGGTCAGCGCGAGATCGTCAATCAGCTGAGAATTTTCCGGCTGTTCTTTGAGAAAAGACTCCAGTTCGCTGCGCGCTTGTCGCCAACTCTCCTGGGCGGCGGCGTGGTCGCCCGCGACTTCTTGCGCCCAGCCTAACCAAAAGCGCAGTTCGCCATTGAGGTAACCCAACGCTGGATCAGGCTTGGTCAGTATTTCCTTTAGCCGAGGGATGATTTGCGCAGGGCGGCGTTCCAAGATCGCTTGGTAAACTTGTGTTTCCAAGGCCTGGGAGTCGTCGGCGTTCGGATGCAGCGGCGCGAGTAGCGCAGCAGCCCGCGGCAGGTCGCCCTCGGCTTGTGCAATAGCCGCCTTTAGCGCGAGGGTATCGACGTCGTCCGGTGTGATATTAAGAACCTGATCAAGCTTTCGCAGCGCTTCCGGAAAACGACGAAGGGTGATATACGAAACCGCGTGCTGGCTCAGCAGGGTAACGTTGCGCGGGTCGAGCCGCTCAGCTTCGTTGAAGTAGGACTCGCTCCGCTCCCACTGGCCTCGCCTCCGTGTGACATAGGCCAGCGACTCAGGAATCTGGCTGCTATTCGGCAGGAACTGACGTGCTTGCTCAAAGTAATGCACCGCGGTGTCGTAATCCTTTAGACAGGCGTAGTGGTAAAAGCCCTTGGCATGTAGCGCCTCGCCGAGATTGGGCTGAAGACTGAGGGCGGTTTCGGCTGCCTGCTGCGCCTCCTCACGGAGGGCAACTGTTGGTTGAAGAGTCAGTGTAATGTAGCCATTCGAGTCCACGTATGATAGCAGCGCCCAACTAAGCGCGAACTTCGGGTCCAACCGCACCGCTTCTCTGAGATATTTCTGCGCGGCAAGGTCGTTGGCGGGGGTGCTTCCCGTTTTTAGGTTATAAGCCAGGCCACGCAGGTAGGCATCGTAAGCCTCAGGATTGTCAGTCGGTTTGGCGGCGATGACTTGCTCTTCCCGACCGCTAAGGTGCGCTCGCAACTGATCGGCAATGGCTTTGGCCACCTCACTCTCCACTGAAAAAATGTCGGTCAGTTTGCGATCAAAGGTGTCGGCCCAAAGATGGGAATCATTGGCTGCTTTGATCAGTTGTACGTTCACGCGCACGGCGTCGCCGCTCTTTTGCACCCTTCCTTCCAGGATGTGGGCGACGCCAAGTTGTCTGGCGATCTCAGGCAGGTTTTCAGGCGCGCTTTTGTAATGCTGCGTCGATATCCGCGAGATCACTTTTAGATCCGCGATTTTGGATAAGCGCGTCAGGATTTCATCCTGGATGCCATCGGCGAAGTAGGCGTTGTCAGGGTCGCGGCTTCGGTTTTCAAACGGTAGCACCGCGATGCTCTTCTCGGGAACTGCAGCAGCAGCCGCAGCGACGCGCGCCGCCTTCAGTTTTTCCGGCACTGCCGGGTTCCCAAGCTCCGCAGTGTACAGATTCACCACGGAGACGTGAACGCCATGCTTGACTTCACACTCGCCAAGTTCATGGAGGTGCGGCTGCCAGTGAGGGTATTGCTCAAGATCTTCAGTGACGTGCTTCGAGAGCAAAATGTGTCCGGCATCGCCGCAGTCCATGACCCGCTGTGCGATGTTGATGCCGGCGCCAGCCACGTTCGCTTTTCCGGTTGCGTCGATGACCCCACTCACGGGTCCACTGTGTACGCCCATTCGCAGCTGAAGTTCCGGATGCTTCTTGAGCGCGCGGCTAATTTCCAACGCGCATTCAACCGGCGCTTCTGGGCTATGATAAAAAACCAGCGTGATGCCGTCGCCTGTCGGGATTTTGATCAAGCGCCCCGCCGTTTCCGCGGCTTGGAATTCATCCGTACCTCGGACAATCTCGTTTAAGCGCTCGACTACCGCTCGTTGCTGATGGATCGGCAGCTTCGAGTAACCGACAATGTCTGTGAACAACACATGCGCGATCTCGAGCTGAATTTCCTTTTTAATCTCGGCGGCCATATGGATTTACATGGAAATGCCCGTCGCAAGGATACTCTCAAGTAACCTGCCAATAGTCGAGCGCGAAGGTCGCCTTCAAGAAATCGCTGCGTACCGCAAGCTATCTTGCCCATCTCCATTCAATCCGTTTATTATTTCCAGATCATCGTCCCCGTAGTTCAACGGATAGAACAAGGGTTTCCTAAACCTTAAATGTGGGTTCGATTCCCGCCGGGGATAGTTTGTGTGACGTAGTGCGCGTGAGAGTCTTTCTGAGAATTGCGTTCCCTCGCTTCGATTGATTCGCTCACTCCCGTTCGCTCACCCTCCGGGCCGACGTCTATGTTGCTCGCTTCCCAGCGGCTCCATTCCCACCGGGGATGGATTGCGCCACGCCGCGCCATTCAGCGCAGCAGCGCAATAAGCCGGCTGCGGCTGTTAACTTCGAGTTTGCGGAAGATCGCGTGGAGGTGCTTTTTCACCATCGGCAAACTCAAGCGGGCGTCATCAGCGATCTCCTGGTTACTCCGCCCTTCACAGACAAGCCGCGCAACTTCCTGTTCGCGCCGTGTGAGTCGGGCGAGGTGCGGCAAACGGACGCTTGCTTGCCCGGTATGCACAGCAGCGGAAGAGCGCAAATCCTCGCACTCGATGAGGAAATGCGGCCGCGCCACGCCGACCGAACTCAGCTGTTTCAGATGGAGTGTCGCTCGCAAATGCGGCGATCGTGGATGACGGACGCGTTCTTCTTTGAAGCCTATTTGCGGCGCAACGGGGCGCTGCGCGTCCGCCCATTGTTGTTTGAGCAGACGGCATCGATTCAAAATCTCGGACGGAATCGGTGAGGTCGCTTTCGTCCGTTTTGCTTCTTCGGGTCCTTTTTCCCACACTGCGCAGAAGTCGCGCGCGGCCCGGTTTTGATAAATCGGTTTTAGGTTCCACCGCAATAGGATCGTCGGCAATGGCAGGCGGCTCAGGAATTCTTCAAGGTCCATCCGCAATGAGTGTTCGCGCTCAAGGGACCTGAGCCGGCAAAGGGCGGTAAGAAAGTGTGGGTAAAGATGCTGGAGCAACTTCATCTCCGCCGGTGACAGATCGCCCTGCGTCGCCGTGCGCATGATTGCAATCACACAAATGAGTCTCTGATCTTTCCAAAAAAGGAGGCAGACGCCGTGCGCGCAAGTTTGAGGCGCCATGTAACGGCGATAGAAAGCCGACTTGATCATGCTGCTTCGATTTGAAAAGAGGTCGCTAATTCGCACAAACCGCTGACGCGGTTGCGCAGCGATATAACTCTTGAGCGGCCCGACGTTCATGGCCGCGTGCAGGCAGAGCAAAGGCTTTTCTAGTGCCGGGTCGATTACCGACTCGCGCTCCGTGCCACCCTTGGAGATTCGCTTCATCCGCGGCTCGTCCTTGCGCAATCGCCGTTCTTTTGCGCCAGCTTAAGCTGCGCTCATTCCGCCACGTTCGATAATCAGGCGATTAAAAAGGCAACCTAAGTTACCTGGCGATCCTCCAGTATTGCGCGAGCTTACGTCTATGCAAACGAAACTACCGTTAAATGCGACAATCCAACATCCGGACTTGGCAGAAGCGTTGCGCGGAGAAAGCGGCACATTCTTTTGCCAGCAAGGTGGCCAAGGCTACATTGTAACGGCAGCGGAAGGCTTCTCCATTAAATCGTTGCGACCAGTTGGTCGCAAGATCGTGGAAGCCAATGTGCTTCTGCAGACCACTCCGGAACCCTGGGCGATCACTAAGATCTCCGAGGATGTCCTTGAGTTTGGCGTTATGCCACAACCCTCTCGCCAACAGCGAGCCGCCTAAAGGCTGAACTAAAGGTTGAATGAGCGCCCCGCGTGTTTAGTACACGCGGGGCGACTTGCGTACAGCACAATGTCAAACAGGTGCGGGGGCCCGGCCGACTGTGCAAATGTCCATGTTGTTTACAGCGAGGTCATCGTCGTCCGCGCTCGGCAGACGACGATGTTCGATCTCAGCGATGACTCAGTCTTCAGTAATACGACCGAATAGGCCGTGCTCCTCGTCGGCAATTCCCGCAGTGAAATAAACTGCGGTCGACGTCCCGAACGGAAGCGGGAGAAGATCCCACAAGCCATCTATCTGGAGTGGCGTCGCATCGGCTTTACTTATTGTTTCAATGAAAGCGCCGGTTGTCGGAACGTAATTGTTGATCGTCCCGTCGCCAAAGTTTCCGACCCAAAGCTTGCCCTCCACCAACGCGAGTCCCCACGGCGCGTTGAGATTGCCGTTTGAAATCAACCGCTTGACGAAATTGCCGCTGGTATCGAAGACATTGACAAAACCATTGCCCGGCCCGGCCACATCATCCTCGCCCTTCGCATCCTGCAACGCGTAGGTAACGTAAATCCGGCTCTGGCCACTGACACTGATATTGCGAATGCCAAATGGCGCGTAACCGGCCGGCAGGTTCGGGTCGATGAAACCGTTTGGATTGACCTGTTGAAAATTTTCATTGTACGTCTCGACGCGAGCAGTATGGAAATTTGTCACGTAAAGGAAGTTGTGGCCATTGGCGACGCCCAACGTTGCGCCCTTATAAATGGCGCGTTTGCTTCCCAGGTTTGTCCCGTTATCGACTGCGATGGCGATGGCATGCGCTCGATCGGCTGGATTGAGCGCCGAATTCCAGCCCGAGATGGAACCATCTTCACTGACGAAGATGAATCGAGCGGGTGCCGAAATTCCATTCAGCGTAACCTTGAAAAACGAGGTGCTGTTGAAGACCTGGCCAGTGGGATTCCCTCCGTCCTTATTCCTCGCACTCGTCGGAATGGTCACGACCAACGGACCCCCGGCGGGTGTGCCATCCGCCGGATTGTAGAGGGTTGAAACTCCGGTGCCGTTGTCACTGACCCAGATCGGGCCAGTTGCCGACGGAACCGCCATACCCCATGGATTAACCAGGTTCGGATCGACATGCGCGGCGAGCCCGGGAATGTCGGATTGGAGATTCGTCGAGCTGTAACTGTCGGCGCGACTAAATGCCGCGGACAAAGCCAGCGTTGTTAGGACAAGTAGAGTTGCTTTTATTGACGTGTGAATTGTTTTCATGTTTTGTTTTCTTCCTCCTTTGTATTTTATGCCCTAGAATCGCAGGGGGCCGGGGCGCCTGCCGCACGAGAAAAGTAACACCGTTGTTACTTTTGCGGACGACGTCGGATCCTCAGAGCGAAACGAGAGTTCGCGCTGGCCATCCGAAGAGCACGCATCCTGCCGGCGTTTTGCTAAGCTTTACGCTAAAAGATCACGCCGAAAATGCCATGGCTCTCATCGACAATGCCGGCTGTGAAATAGAGTCCGCCATCGACTAGCAACAAGCCCCACAAGCCCTCGAATTGAAGGGGAATCCCGAAAACGTCTCTCGGTGGCCCAAGAAAACTGCCGTTCGTCGGATTATAGACGTTGATGCGGCCATCGCCGAAATTGCCAACCCAGAGCGCGGAATTCACAATTTCAAGTCCCCACGGTGCATTGAGCGCTCCTTGTGAGACTAGGCGGCGAAGTAGCTGCCCGTGGGTGTTGAAGACGTCGATGAACCCAAATCCTGGCCCAGCAACATCATCTTCCTTGTCGGCATCTTGCTTCGCGTAGGTAACAACGAGGTTGCCATTAAAGTTACGAATATTGAATGGCGCGTAGCCTGCAGGGAGATTCGGGTCGGCAAACGGGAATCCGGCTTGGAGAACAAAATTTCCGTTATAGGTCTCCACGTGACCGGAGTGGAAATTCGTCACGTAGAGAAAGTTTTGGCTATTGGCTACACCGATTGTGACGCCTTTGTAAATCGCGCCAGAGGCACCCCTATCCACTGCCTTAAACGCATGCGTGCCATTGAGATTAGGATTCCAGCCAGAAATCATTCCATCTTCGCTGACGAAGATAAATTTTGCGGGAAGCGAGCTCGTGCCGTTACTCACCTTGAACGAAGAAGTGTCATTCCGGACGATACCGGTCGGATTAGCGCCCTCGGTGTTGGTCGCACTACGTGGAATCGTGATAACGAGTCTATTCGAGAAACTTGGGGCGGGCGTGCCATTTTGAAAATATTCGGTGGCAGTTCCAGTGCCGTTGTTGGCGACGAAT
>WNGP01001314.1_pt1 | contig 32707 bp, 33 predicted proteins | sample 5407671 | NCBI WGS metagenome assembly WNGP01 (sample SAMN13153381, study PRJNA577476) | soil metagenome | isolation source: 40 cm soil or saprolite under Garry oak tree replicate 2 | place: USA:California | collected 2016-06-15 | reverse complement strand
TCGAGCGTCTTCGGTTCTGAATCGGCGAGCCCGTAGCGGAGGATGATCACGTGGCGCTCGCGCTCGGACAGCGCCGCCAGCGCCTGTGCAAGCGCCTCGCTGCGAAGCGAGTCCTCGACCGTCTCCTCGGGCAGCGGGTCGTCGTTGGCGACGAAGTCGCCGAAGACGGCGTCCTCCTGCTCGCCGACCGGCTGGTCGAGGCTGGTCGAGGCGCGAGCGGCCGCCTTCACCTCGTGCGCCTGGGCGACCGGCAGGTTGGCCTCCTCGGCGATCTCTTCGAGGGTCGGCTCCCGGCCGAGCTGCGTCCAGAGCGTCCGCTCGGCGCGATTCAGCTTCTGCATCCGCTCGACGATGTGCACGGGCATCCGGATCGTCCGCGCCTTGTCGGCCAGCGCACGGGCGACGGCCTGCCGGATCCACCAGGTCGCGTAGGTCGAGAACTTGTAGCCGCGGCGCCAGTCGAACTTCTCGACCGCGCGGATCAGCCCGAGGGTGCCTTCCTGGATCAGGTCGAGGAACGGAAGCCCCTGGTTGCGGTAGTTCTTCGCGATCGAGACGACGAGGCGCAGGTTCGACTGGATCATCGTCTGCTTCGCGTCCATGTCGCCGCGCTCGATGCGCTTGGCGAGCTCGACCTCCTGCGCGGCGTTCAGCAGCGGATGGCGTCCAGCCTCGCGCAAGAAGAGCTGCAGCGCGTCGGTCGTCGTCTCCTGCGCGACGGCCGGCGGCGGAGGCGGTGGCGGGGGCGCTGCCTCTTTCGTCTCGTCGATCACCTCGATCCCGCGCTGGTCGAGCTCGCGGTAGACCGCATCGGTCTCGAGCAGTCCGAGCTCGTGCGGCTCGAGAACCTCCGCGAGCTCCGCATGCTGAACCGAACCGGATTGCTCAGCAGCCTCGAGCAACTGCTGAAACTCCTGGTTTGCCCAGAGCGAGTCCAGCTCGACTGTCGTCATACCCGACCCTCGATGGTTCCACGAGAAGCGGTTGTCCAAACCAAAAGCCGGCGCACGGTAATCGGTGTTATGTCAAGTCGGAATCTGGACATTCCACACAGGCCTCCCCTGGGCTAGACGAGAAAGTAAAGGGTGCAGGCGAGGCCTGCAGCCAGACAGTAAGCAGCGAAGGGTGTCAACCTATTCGTTTCGAAGAAGCGCATCAAGAAGCGGACGGATAAATATGCGGTGACGGCGGCGCAGAGTGCGCCCACCAGTGCGGGCCCGCGCACTCCGTTTCCTTGCGAACCGAAGAGCTCCGGGAGCTTGAGAGCGGCGGCGGCGCCGATGATCGGGGTTGCGAGCAGAAAGGCGTATCGGGCCGCATCCTCGTTGGAGAGCCCGACGAGGAGGCCTGCGCCCATCGTCACCCCCGAGCGCGAAATGCCGGGCACGAGCGCCGCGGCCTGGATCGTCCCCACCCCGCCCGCGTCGCGCCAGCTGATGCGCCTGGCGATCCGGTCGTCCGGGTCGCCTTCCTCGGCCTGAGGAGCGCGCCGGCGAAGCGCCTCGGCCGCGAACAGGAGCAGGCCGTTGATCATCAGGAAGAAAGCAGCCGACTGCGCCGAGGCGAAGACCGATCGCAGCTTGTGCTCGAGCAGCAGCCCCAGGAGCCCGGCCGGGATGGTGCCGACGACGAGCAGCCAGCCGAGCTTGGCATCGGTGTCGTCCGGGGCGATCTCTCGGTCGCGAAGGCTCCGCCCCAGGCCGCGCAAGATCCGAAGCCAGTCGCGCCAGAAGAATCCGAGCAGGACGAGCGCCGTCGCCAGGTGCGTCGCGACGAGGAAGGTGATGAAGTAGGAGTCGTTCTGGTGGATGTTCCAGCCGAGCAGCTGCGGCAGGATGACGCTGTGGCCGAGGCTCGAGATCGGGAACAGCTCGCTGAAGCCCTGGAGCAAGCCGAGTACGATCGCCTGCCAGTAGGAGATCGGCAACGGTCAGCGCTACTAGGCGGCGGCGCTTCGGGGTCGCGGGCCCGCGGAACGGAACCAGGCAAACACGAGGCACGCCAGCCCGAGCAGGAACGAGGCGATTCCGTGCTTGACGTGGTGGTGGTTCGACCCCGCTTCGTGGCCCGGAAGCCACGAAGGCAACGACTTGGCCGGCTCCGCCCAGTAGACGACCGCGAGCGCGATCAGCGCGAGGCCGACGACGACGGCGAGCCAGACAAGAAGACGGCCACGCTCCACGACCGCGCAGCTTACGGACTCTGTCCGGCGGTCGCAGAGACATCTGAATGCAATGCGGCCCGGCTGAGGCATCGCTTGCGATGCCGACTTGGAGGTCGTGGCGGCTTTGCCGCCGCGACCGTTTCGACCCGGCACCGCAGCGCCGCCGCCGGTCCAATACGAAACGGCGACCCTAGGGTCGCCGTTTCGTTCGCCGAGTCGATTTCGCTTTCGTCCACCGGCTCCGCTGACCTTCGGCTTCCGCCTACTGCCTTCGCTTCCGGCTTCGACCTACTTGCGCTCCGTGCTCGGCGCAAACGGGAATCTAGGAGAGGTCAGGTCCTTCCGCAAGAGGTCCGAAAGACGAAAAGGGCGCAATTTGCAGAAATTCAATTTTCCACATTTCCACAGCACACCTTGCAGCTTGTGGAAATCGCTCCCCGCGTCCCGAACCCGCCTATCAAGAATGCACGATCGAAGCGACTGATCGAGCCCGGAACTTGTCTAGAGTCTCGCATATGCCGCACATGCCTCGCCCCCCTTCCGTCGACCACGGCGTGATCTCCCTCCTCTGGGCGATCGGCCTCGGTGCCTACATCTATTACGGCTCGCTGGCGGTCGGCGTCTCGGGCGGGACCGCGTTCATCTTCGCGGCCCTCGGCGCGTTCGCGATCTTCGTCTTCGTCCGCGTCTTCGGCGAGCAAACGCCGCCAAGACGCTACGCAGCTAGGCGCAGATCGCAACCGCGGACAAATCAGGATTAGCGGCCGCGCGAGTGAATCGCGCGACCTCTCACGCGGCATCGCAAGCGACGCCGCGGCAGGATTAGCGGCCGCGCGAGTGAATCGCGCGACCTCTCACGCGGCATCGCAAGTAACGCCGCGGCGGGATTACCAGAGACTAGGCCGCTACGCGGCGAGAACCCATGCGGTGATCGCCCGCCAGGGCGATCAGCAAGAGGCGCGTCAGGTCAGGGCCGATCAGCCGATGGAGGCGATCCGTGGCCGGCAGATGCTCCTCGTCGTCGAGTGCCGAACAGTGGGCAATCAGGAGTCCCGGGCCTCGGGAGACGACGCGGTGATGAGCTGCGGCGCTCATGCCACGAATATCGCCCGCACACGGCCGCGCCTTCATCCCTAACCGGAGTGAACCGCCTGGTTACTCGGGTGGCGGTGCGTCAGCAGGCGGCGCCTCCCGTGTGGGCGCTGGGGCTGTCCTCTCCGCAACCGCTGGTCCGGGAGGAGCTTCGTCGGGCCGGCGTTGGACGATCGGCCCGGTGGTGTCGAACGTGTACCCGAAGACGAGGCCCAAGCCGAATACGAGCACACCGACGTAGTCCTTGAAGTCCCTGACGAATCCATCGATGCCGATGTCGTTCGACCAATTGCGAATGTGATTACGGCCGAGGCCGTGGTGGGGCTGGTGGAAGACCACGATCCAGAGGACGACGATCGCCACCGGAATGAACGCCCAGAGGAAGACGCTGATCGAGATCCGTGGCCACCCCCACTTTGTCCAGCCGCCGAGCAGCTGCGACAGCGCCATCACCAGGCCGGCGGCGGCAATCACTCCATTGGCCGCCCAGTAGTCGCCGTTCGAGCTCTGGCCGATCTGCGTGGCGAGCCAGATCAGGAATCCCGCGATCGCCGAGGCGATCAGCGTGACGGTTGCACGGGTCAGTCCGTACATCGAGGCACCACCTCCGCGGAGGCGGTTACCCGGTACCGACCGAAACTATTCGAGCATTAGGCGCCGGGCGTCGAACTGGGCCGAATAGAGCTCTGCAGCGAACTCCTCGGCGGCGTGAGCCGCATCCGTCGCGAAGACGTGCTCGACGACGCCGATCTCCGCGTCGTTGTGGAACGGCAAGTCGACGTGCGCCTCCGAGACGAGGTTGATCGACATCCGGCTACAGACAGGGCAGCGTACGGCGAGCCCGACCGCCCCGCCCTGCCCCGAGGGCGCGAGCAGGAAGAACGAGGACGGAAACACCGGCCGGGGTTGGTTCTCCGGGTAGCAGAAGAAGCTCCAGGGCCACTCCCCCGCTCGGATTCTCGTCGCAGCCAGGTCGGCGAGCTCCGCCTCGAGCTCCTCCAGGCGGGCGGTCATCAGGTTCAGAAACGAGTCGCCCGTCCCGAGCCCGAGCGGCGCCCAGTCGAGCTCCGCGTGGGTAACGAGTCCCGGATGCTCCTCCCCACACCCGCACTCGAAGTCGACCCGGAAGACCGCGGGATGCGCGGCACCAGGCAGGCGCTCCAGCCGGCGGAAGCGCGACAGGGCAACCCGGGTGTCGCCGTGCTCGGGACACGCGAACGTGTACCGGGTCGTCAGGCGGTCGTAGATCACTCCTTTGTAATCGGCCGGCCGGACGGGCCTTGTGAGTCTTAATACGTGATCAGCGAGTGAAAGTCGTATTTTTGCAGGCGTTCTCGCCCGTCGAGAAACGTCAGCTCGATGATGAACGCCACCCCGACGACCTCGGCGCCGAGGCTCTCCACGAGGCCTGCGATCGCCTCGACGGTGCCTCCGGTCGCGAGCACGTCGTCGTGGATCAGGACGCGGTCGCCCGACCGGATCGTCTCCGGGTGCAGCTCGAGCGTGTTCTCGCCGTACTCGAGCGCGTAGGTCGCGCCGATCGTCTCGGGCGGGAGCTTGCCGGGGCGTCGCGCCGGAACGAAGCCGCACCCGAGCTCCCGCGCGATCGCCGCGCCGAGGATGAAGCCGCGGGCCTCCGCGCCGAGGACGACGTCCGGTCGCCGCTCCTTCCCCCACTCCGCCAGCGCGTGGATGGTCTGGTCGAGTGCCTCGGGGTCGCGGAGTAGCGGCGTGATGTCGCGGAAGACGATGCCCTGCTCCGGCCAGTCCGGGACATCGCGTACCCGTTCCCTGAGGTCGATCGCCATCAGCGGTCCGCGAGCTGCTTCAGGTCACGCCAGAAAAGGAGTTGAGAGAGCTCCTGGGCGAGCTCGGCGAGGCTCTGGAGCTCGTCCAGCCCGGCCTGACGGCGGTCGGGGTTCCGCGAGCGAAGCGCAGGCGAGACGATCTGCTCCAGCAGCCCCGCTTCACGATCGGCGGCGGTCCGAAACGTCCGCAGGTGGCGCGCCGAAATGCCGTACCGCGCGAGCTTCGCGCACGTCGTCGCAACGTCGACGTCGCCCTCGCCGTAGAGCTTGGTGCCGTTGTCGTTCCTGGGCGCCAGGAGACCGAACTCCTCGAGCTCGCGGGCCAGCGAGGCCGTGATCCCGGCACGCTCGCACAGTTCCCCGATGTCGAGCTCGTCCTCGGCCGCGGACAGCCCGCTTCGTCGTCGCTTGGTGCCCTTCGCCACTCCCGGCGAGGACAGCTCCTCACGGATCACACGCAGCGGGAGAAACTCGTCGCGCTGGAGGCGCAGGATCGTCTCGAGCCGCTCGACGTCCTCCTCGCTGAAGAGCCGGTAGCCACCCTGAGTCCGTCGCGGCGCGAGCAGGCCCTGATCCTCCAGATAGCGGATCTTCGAGATCGAGATCTCGGGAAACTCCTCCTGGAGACGGCGCGTGACAGTGCCGATCGTCAGCAGGCGCTGGTCCGCCGACATTTTGGCGGGCGTGCTCATTTGCTGATGAAGCTCAGTCGGTATTTGCCGATCTGCACTTCGTCGCCGCTCTCGAGCCGGGTGGCCGCATCGATCCGCCGCCGGTTGACAAAGGTGCCGTTGAGGCTGCCGAGATCCTCGATCCGAAGCTCCCCGCCCGACTGCAAGACAACCGCATGCTTGCGCGAGACGGTGACGTCGTCGAGGAAGATGTCGTTGTCGGGAGACCGGCCGATCGTCGTTCGGTCACCTTGTGGGATGAAATGCTCGCCGGCTCGTCCGCCGCCTGAGCGGACGACGAGCGCCGGGCCTTCGGCAGCGATGTCATCGAGCGGACCCTCCTCGTCGGTGATCTCCTCAGGCGTGTAGGTCTGCGTCGTCTCGGCGCCGCCCTCGTCCTTGACGAGCAGCGCTCCGCACTTCGAGCAGTAGTTCGCGGACTCCGGGTTCTGGAAGCCGCACTCCGGGCAGTAGACGAAGCTCAAGAATCACCTTGGTCCGGCGGGGTCGCCTTTCCGGCCAGGATCGCCGTCAGCGACTCGACGTCGACGCTGTCGAGGACGCTCTGGCCACCCGTCTTCTGCAGCCGCGCGACGAGCTCGGCGCGCAGGATGTCGATCTTGCCGTGCAGGATCCGGCGCTGGTAGGAGATCTCCCGCTCCTGCTCCTTGAGCTGGTCGATCTCCTTCTTGAGGTCGTCGTCGGATAGCGATCCGAGATCAGGTAGAGGTTCCAAAAAGACGCCTTTCGGTCGAGGTGGACGGATCAACGAAGTAAACCAACAGGCCGACGAAGGGTCAACCTGAACTTGAGGTTATCGGTAAACCGCACTGACGGTTCCCGACGACAGCCGACCAAGAGCCTGGTTTAGCGGCCGCCCGAGTGAATCGGGCGACCTCTTCGGCGGCATCGCGAGCGACGCCTTTCGGGGTTGGGGTTGGGTTGCGATTTAGGTTGTCGCCCGCTCCGTCTGCATGATCTCCTCAACCATGGTGTGCAACTCGGCCTCGAGGGCCTCCGAGTCCTCCTTGGTGTTCCCCTCGGCGTAGATGTGCACGAACGGTTCGTCGGGATCGGGCAGAACCTGGGCCCAGCCGCGTTTCTCGAAGACCTTGATCCCGTCGGTCAGATCGAGCTTCCGGTCGCGCAACCGCTCACTGAGGACGCGCATCACGAGCCCCTTCATCGCCCACGGGCACGGCAGCTGGCGGTGGACGAGCGTCGAGACCGGCAGCTCGCCGACGAGCTCCGAGAGCGGCCGGCTCGTCGGGGCGAGCAGCTCCAGCAGCTTGCACAGGCTCGCGACGGCGTCGTAGGCGGGCAGGAACTCCGGAAAGACGTAGCCGCCGCCGAGCGCGCCGGCGAAGACGACGCCGTCCTGGGCGGCGAACTGGGTCAGCTCGGCGACACTCGCCGGGGTTCGGACGATCTCGAGCCCGGTTCCTTTCGCCATTTTGTCGACCTCGCTCGTGACAGTGACCGGGAAGGCGAGCTTGCCGCGCCGGCCGTTGGAGCCGAGCAGCCGGACCAGGAGCAGCAGCGTCTGCTCGACGGGGATCTCCCGGCCTCGCTCGTCGATCAGGAAGAGCCGCTCGGCGGCCCGGTCGAAGACGGCGCCGAGATCCGCACCGACCGCGGGAACGAGCCGCTTCGCCTGACCGATGGATTCCCTCAACGTCGACGAGCCGGCGGCGGCAGAGTCGGCAACAAAGGCGTGCGCGGCGATCGCCTCGGTACCGAGGGGTCCGAGCACGAGCGGCAGCACGTAGGAGGCGGCCGAGTAACCGTAGTCGACGACGATCCGGAAACCGCGCTCCCGAATCGCGGTACGGTCGAGCGTGGCCAGCAGGTCCTGCGCGTATGTCTCGCGCACGCGGGCCGGATAGCTGACGCTGCCGACGGCATTGTGGGCAGCGCGCCGAAACTCGAGGCGCGTGAAATCCTTCTCGATCTCTTTCTGCATCGACGAGGTCAGCTGGATGCCCGGATACTCGAAGAAGCTGATCTCGACGACCTCCGGATCCGTGTAGCTGATCCCGACGTGGAAGCCCGCGTCGAAGCTCTCCGTCTTCAGCAGGTGCCGGTTGACGGCGGCGGGCAGCACGCGCAGGTCGGCGACGTCGACGCCGGTCGAGTTGAGCCCGGCAATCATCGCCCGCTTGATCATCCGGCACCCGGGGGGTGCGTCGCGGCTGCAGACGACCCGGTCGCCGCGCTTCAGCGCGGTTCCCAGCGCAGCGGCGAGGCGAACCGCAACCTCGGGCGTGATGTCGACGTTGATCAGTCCGGAGACGCCCTCGCGGGTCCACAGGCGCGAGGCCGCGCGCGACTCGAAGATCAGGCTCTCCGTCACCTCGGAGCCGGTTTCGACGTGCTTGTACGGGTAGATCCGGACACCCGGATGGACGATGCTCTGGGCGCCCAGGGCCACTTCGTCGCCGATCGCGGCCCCCTCCTTGACGAGGACGTGCGTTCCGATGTCGCAGCTCCGGCCGATGATCGCGCCCTCGACCACCGCGCTGCGGCCGATGTAGGTCGAGGAGTCGATCACGCTCCGGCTCGTCCGCGCCTGCTCGCGGAGCGTCACGCTCGCGCCGAGGACCGAGTATGCCGCCACGGTCGCGCCGGGAGCGATCCGCGCGTAGTTGCCGACGAACGCGGGCGCCTCGATCTGCTCCAGGTCGTCGAGCTCGACCCCCTCCCCCAGCCAGACGTTCCCGCGCAGGCGGATGCCCGGGACGTTCAGGCTCACCGCCTCGTCGAGGGCGTCGAAGTTCGCCTGACGGAACTGGTCGAGGTTGCCGATGTCCTGCCAGTACTCGTCGAAGACGTAGCCGTAGAGCGGACGGCCCATCTCGAGCAGCAGAGGGAAGAGCTCCTTCGAGAAGTCGTAGGGCCGGTCGGTGGGCACGTGGCGCAACACCTCCGGCTCGAGCACGTAGATGCCGGTGTTGATCGTGTCGGAGAAGACCTGGCCCCAGGACGGCTTCTCCAGGAAGCGCTCGATCCGGCCCTCGTCGTCGGTGACGACGATCCCGAACTCGAGCGGGTTCTCGACCGACTTGAGCCCGATCGTGACCGCGGCTTCCTTCTCGCGGTGGAAGTCGACGATCTTCTGCAGGTTCACATCCGTGAGCGCATCGCCGGAGATGACGACGAAGGTGTCGTCGAGCTTCCCGCTCGCCAGCCGGACGGAGCCGGCGGTGCCGAGCGGCGACTCCTCGACGGAGTACTCGATGTTGACGCCGAGCGACTCCCCGTCGCCGAAGTAGCTGCGGATCGCCTGCGGCAGGAAGGCGACCGTGACGATCACGTCCTCCATTCCGTGGCCGCGCAGAAGCTCGACGATGTGCTCCATGCAGGGCTTGCCGACGACCGGAACCATCGGCTTCGGCTGGTTCGACGTCAGTGGGCGAAGGCGCGTGCCCTCGCCGCCGGCCATGACGACCGCTTTCACGCTTCCACGACCTCTCGCTTTGCCTTCGCAAGGTAGCCGACGAGGGAGAGCGCGGCCAGCGCGAAGCCGGCCCAGAAGAGCCAGCGCGGCCAGTCGGTTCCCTGGCTCGTGACCATGATGAACGCTAGCGAGGCGTAGAGCAGCCAGGTCGCCGCCTTGCCGGCAAAGTTGACCGCAAGCTCGTACCCCCGTCCCACGACCAGCTTGTACCCGGCGATCAGCGCCAAATCACGCGCGGGGATCGCGAGCGCCACCCAGGGAAGGCGGCCCGCGTGCCAGAGCAAGATGACGGCGGCGTCGATCATCAGGCGGTCGGCGAGCGGATCGGCGATCTTGCCGAACTCGGACTCGACGTGCCAGCGGCGCGCGAGCCACCCGTCGATCTGGTCGGTGACGCCGGCGACGCCGAAGACGATCGCGGCAGGCCAGCTGTGGCCGCCGTCGGAGACGAGGACCAACACGACGAAGATCGGGATCAGGATCAGGCGGCCGATCGTGAGGAGGTTCGGAATCGCTGCCAGCGGGGCTGGCACAGCGCGAGCGGCCATGGTGAAAGGATACGGAGGTGGCCGAGCGGCTCACGCTCCCGGGGTTCGTGAACGCCCATAGCCACGGGTTCCAACGGGCCTTGCGCGGCAGGACCGAGGGCGGCGATTTCTGGGCCTGGCGCGAGTCCATGTTGGACGTGGCTGGGGGTCTGACCCCGGGCCAGGTCCGCGAGGACTACGTCGACGTCTATCGCGAGCAGCTCGGCGCCGGCTACACGGCGGTCGGGGAATTCCACTACCTCGGGCTCGACGAGGGTTTTGCTGCGTTCGAGGCAGCCGAGGAAGCCGGCATCGGTTTTGTCCTGCTCTACGCCGCGTACGGGCGCGGGGGGATCGAGCGCTTCCGGCAGACGAGTGTGGCCGAGTACTTGATGCAGCTCGAATCGCTGCGCGAACGCGGGGTTCGCGTCGGGGTCGCCCCCCACTCCGTTCGGGCATGTCCGCCGTCCTGGCTCGAGGAGCTGGCCAATTACGCCGTGCGGGAGGGTCTACCGCTGCACGTGCACGCCGACGAGCAGCCGCGCGAGATTGACGAGTGCCTGGCTGAAGAGGGCCTGCGGCCGATCGAGCTGCTGGCCGACTGTGGCTGCCTCGGGCCCCGAACGACCATCGTGCACGCCACTCACGCGGACGCTCACGAGCTGGATCTGATCGCCGATGCCGGCGCGCGAGTCTGCCTCTGCCCGACGACCGAGGCCAACCTCGGCGACGGCTTCGCGCCGGTGGAGCAGCTGTGCGAGCGCGGGATCGGGATCTGCATCGGCTCCGACTCGAACGTCCGCATCGACCCGCTCGAGGAACTGCGCGAGTTGGAGGGCATCGCGCGGCGCCGCACCGGCCGCCGCAACATCGTCTCGCCGGACTCGCTGCTCAGCTTCGGCGCCGACGAGGGCGCTGCAGCGCTCGGGCTGGAATCGTGGAGTGAGATCGCGATCGACCTCGAGCATCCATCGCTGCGCGGTATCCCGGAGCAAGACGTGTTCGCGGCCCTCGTCTCAGGCTGCTCTGCCGAAGTCCTTGCGCCGGCCGTTGCTTGAGCGCAAAACCGCCCGACTCCTCGTCCCGTAGGAAGGACTGTTCGTACCTCAACAAAGGAGGAGAATGGCCCGCGTAATTCCGATGGCGATCGCGGCAGCGGTCGCGACACTCGTCCTCGCAGGCAGCGCTCTCAGCCACTCGAATGCCACACCGACGCTGGTGGGCACCGTCGGCCAAGGCGGCTACCACATCACCCTCACGAAGAGCGGCACCGCAGTGAAGACGCTCAAGCGCGGGACCTACAAGTTCGTGATCCGCGACAAGTCGTCGATCCATGCGTTCTCGCTCGACGGCCCCAACGGCTTCGCGCACGACTTCACCAAGATCCCTTTCGTCGGCACGAAGACGGCGACGATCAAGCTAAAGGCCGGAAAGTACAAGTACTACTGCCCGAACCACGAATCGTTCATGTTCGGTCGCTTCAGGGTCACGTAAAGAAAACACGATCACGCCGTCGGGCGAGAGGCGGATCGGGGAGCCTCTCGCCCGACGCCCCAACTCCACTTGCGCGCCCACATGGCGCAGCCTGCAGCGGCGTCGCTCGCGATGCCGCCTAAGAGGCCGCCCGATTCACTCGGGCGACCGCTAACCCCCGGTCGCGATACCATCAACGGTCGACGGGGCGTGGCGCAGCCTGCAGCGGCGTCGCTCGCGATGCCGCCTAAGAGGCCGCCCGATTCACTCGGGCGGCCGCTAACCCCCGGTCGCGATACCATCAACGGTCGACGGGGCGTGGCGCAGCCTGGTTAGCGCGCTTGTCTGGGGGACAAGAGGTCCCCGGTTCAAATCCGGGCGCCCCGACTGCCTGAGAAGTGTGGGCTGACCTTGATTCTGTCTTGTGACCCTGCCAACAATGAGTGTAAAGCCGGGGCGACGGCAGCCTCTCCCCAACGCCGAGGGCGCCATGCGGCAGACGCTCACGCCCGGCCCCGGCTTCAACAAATAATCGTGAACGCTGAGTTCGGCCGCGCCCCCCCGTAGGTCTGGACGACCCGAACGTTTGGGTGGTTGGCGCACCGGGCGCGACCGCGTAGAGTCGCGACGCGACCTCGTCGCCCAGCCCGAAGCGTGGAGCGCCCGCGGTTCACACACACGAGTTACCCACAGTTTCCACAGCGAGTGGGGAGTGATTTCTGGACCCAGAACAACAGCCTGAAGGCGCGCCCGCCCGTGGGTCCGAGCTTCCGGGCGAGTTTGTCTCTGAGGACCTGCGCGCCGACTGCGCCCGCTTCCTCGAGGAGCTACGAGCGCAGATCGAGGGGCGCGCCGACGTGCCGCCGGGGAGTACGGGGTGGGTGCCCGGCCCGTCGAGTGACCCCAGACCGAGACGCCGGAACCAATAGCATCGTCCCTAACGTCTATGTATCGTCTCCCGCGGTAGGCGAGGACATTCAGGGCCCTGCGGCGTATGGAGCCGGAGCACCTCCTGCCTCTCCCCGGAGGGGCGCTCCTTCTAAGCCGCAGCGGAACGGGCGCCACGCTCCGGCTCCACCTACGCCCACTTTTACTTTGAACGCACCGCTGCTCCGAGTTATCCTCGTGTTGGGAGCCGAGCGGAGAGTGAATGGGGAGAGGGCTCGCCTGTGGTCGCTCGGCTCTCTTGAAAAAGTGCGCCCTGGAACTACTTCCGCAGGCGCTTGTACAGCCGGTCGATCAAATCCGGCATCGCCTCGAGGCGCTCGGTGATCACGCGTAGGCGGTACTCACGGAAGTGCTCGGGCTCGACGCCGAGCGCCTTCGCCAGAGTTCGCATCACGTCGTCGGAGGGCACCGGCCGGTTGCCGTGGACGAGATGATTGAGATAGCCGGCGGAAAGCTTCGTCTTGTCGGCGAGCGCCCGGTACGTCACGCCGGTCTCGTCCATCAGCTTCTCGACCGTCGGGCCGAATGGCTCATCGCTGAACCTGCGCTTTCGGCGAGCCACTAGAACGCCTCCCCAAGAGATGCGATCGCCACCCGGCGCTCCTCGCCCGTCGCCCGATCGCGTACGTCCACGGCACCGTCCTCGACCGTCTTCCTGCCGACCGTGATTCTCGTCGGCAGACCGATCAGGTCGGCGTCGGCGAACTTCTCGCCCGCGCGCGCGTCGCGGTCGTCCAGGAGGACGCTGAGGCCCGCGGCGTCGAGAACTGTCGCCGCCTCGTGGGCCTGCTCTTCGACGCCTGGGAGCGCGACCACGTGCACATCGTACGGTGCCACAGATCGGGGCCACACGATTCCCTGCTCGTCGTGACTCTGCTCGACGATCGTCGCGAGCACGCGCCCAGGGCCGATCCCGTAGCTCCCCATGACCAGGGGCTTCTCGGTCCCGTCCTCGTCGAGGAAGGACGCCTCGAGTGGGATCGTGTACTTCGTCTCGAGCTTGAAGATGTGACCGACCTCGATCGCCGTCTGGAAGCGGAGTCGTCCGCCGCAGACGGGGCAGGTGTCGTCCTCCTTCGAGGCGCGGAGGTCGGCGAAGCGGGGCTGATAGTCGCGGCCGGCCTCGACGCCGCGGAGGTGGACGCCCGTCCGGTTCGCGCCCGCGACGTACTGGCCCACGCCGAGCGTCTCGTCGGCGACCACCTCGCCGTCGAAGCCGATCGGCCCGATCGAGCCAGGGTCGGAGCCGAACGCCTGGCGAATCTCCTCCTCGGTCGCGGGCCGAAAGTCCGACCCGAGCGCCGACAGCATCTTCATGTCGTCGAGTCGGTCGTCGCCGCGGATCAGCGCGAGCACGAGCGTCCCGTCAGCCTTCACGACCGGCATCGCCTTCGAGGTCGCCGCTCGGTCGACCGATAGGAGCGCCGCGAGCGCCTCGATCGTCGTCGTCCCGGGGGTCTCGACCTCCTCGGGCCGGTCGAGCCGCTCAGGGAAGTCCGGCGGCCGCGGCATTGTCCGCGCGACCTCGATGTCCGCCGCGAAGTCGCCGTTCTCGCAGGTGACGAGCGTGTTCTCGCCCGAGCCGGACGGCGCCAGGAAGTCCCTCGAGCCGCTGCCGCCCATGATCCCGGACTCGGCCGCCACCTCGTAGACCTCGATCCCGCAGCGCTCGAAGATCTTCCAGTACGCCTCGCCGTGCTTGCGGAAGCTCTCGTCGAGACCGGCCCCGTCCCGGTCGAACGAGTACGAATCCTTCATGATGAACTCGCGGACGCGGATGAGGCCGCTGCGGGGACGCGGCTCGTCGCGATCCTTGGTCTGGAAGTGGTACCAGGACTGCGGCAGCTCCTTGTAGCTCTGGATCTCGCGCGCGTGGAACGCGAACGTCTCCTCGTGCGTCAACGGCAGGACGTAGTGGCGCCCGGCGCGGTCGTCGAGCTTGAAGAGCTCCGTGATCGCATACCGCCCGGTCGCCTCCCAGAGCTCCGCCGGGGTGAGCACCGGCGCGAGCCACTCCTGCGCGCCGATCGCGTCCATCTCCTCGCGGATGATGTGCTCGATCTTGCGGTGGACGCGCCAGCCGAGCGGCGTGAACGACCAGAGCCCCGCGGCGATCTGTCGGATGAACCCGGCACGCACGAGCAGCTTGTGGCTGACTGCCTCGGCCTCGGCCGGCGCGTCGCGCAGGGTCGGCAGGAAGAGCTGTGAAGCGAGGGCGATCACCGTTGTCGAGCCAGGCTACTCGATCGGGATCAGGGAAGCCTCTGCCATGGCCAACGCGGCGGGTTTGGCCATTTTCAGGCGCTTCGGCCGGTGCATGCCGTCCGCGATCCACTCGTCGATCGCGTGAAAGAGCTCATCGACGAGGATGTCCGACGAGACCTTCTTCAGGACGCGGCCGTGGGCGTAGACGAAGCCGACGTCGCGGCCGCCGGCGATGCCGAAGTCCGCGTCGCCCGCCTCCCCCGGTCCGTTGACGGCGCAGCCGAGCACCGCGACCTCGAAGTGCTGCGGGTAGGCGTGCAGGCGCTCCTCGACCTTCTCGGCGAGGTTCTGGACGCCAACGTTGTCGCGCCCGCAGCTCGGGCAGGCGATCATGATTGGCCCCCGCTCGCGCAGGCCCAGCGCCTTCAGGATCTCGAAGGCGGTCTTGACCTCCTCGACCGGGTCGGCGGTCAGCGAGACCCGCACCGTGTCGCCGATACCGTCCACCAGCAGCGCGCCCATGCCGACGGCGCTCTTGACCGACCCGGAGAACGGCGTTCCGGCCTCGGTGACACCTAGGTGGAGCGGATACGGAACCTTCGAGGCGAGCAGCCGGTACGCGCGGATCATCGTCGGCACGTGGCTCGACTTGACCGAGATCTTGAAGTCGTAGTAGTCGAGGCTCTCGAGCAGGCGAACCTCCTCGAGCGCCGCCTCGACGAGCGCCTCGGCCTGGTCGCTCTGCGCAAGGTCCGAGAGGTGCTTTGGAAGTGAGCCGGAGTTGGCACCGATGCGCATCGGCATGCCGGCGGCCTTCGCCGCGCGGACGACCTCCGCCACCTTGTCCGGCCCGCCGATGTTGCCGGGGTTGATCCGGACGGCGGCGACGCCGGCCTCGATCGCGCGGAGGGCCAGGCTCGCGTTGAAGTGGATGTCCGCGATTACCGGAATCGGCGAAAGGCGCACGAGCTTGGGCAGAGCGTCGGCGTCCTCTGTCTTCGGCACGGCGACGCGCACGATCTCGCAGCCGGCCGAGGCGAGCGCGGCGATCTGGGCGGTGGTCGCCTCGACATCGTGTGTCTTCGTCAGCGTCATCGACTGGACGACAACCGGCGCGCCACCGCCGATTTGAACGCCGCCTACATTGATGGAGCGTTCGCTGGCCACGACGCGAGTCTAACCCCCGCCAATACGCCCGACGTCGTTCGAAAGGCCGACGAAGAACAACAGCAGCACCAGCGCGATTCCGACGGCCGAGACCCGCTCGTAGACGGCGCGGCCGACCGAACGGCCGCGAATTCCCTCGATCAGGGAGAACGCGATGTGGCCCCCGTCGAGCGGGAGCAGCGGCAGCAGGTTGAGCAACGCGAGCGAGAGGCTGATCAGCGCCAGGATCTCCAGATAGTCGCGGTAGTCCGTCTTCACCGCCTGGCTGGAGACGTCGACGATGCCGACGGGAGACGAGACCTGTTTGCGTCCCGGGCCCTCGACGATCGAGACCAATGACGTGGCGATGCCTTTGCTCACGTCCCAGGTGTCTCTGGCCGCGAACCCGACCGCGGTGGCAGGGTCGTACCGCTTGTAGACGACCCCGGCCGGCTGGAAGCCGTAGATGTAGTAGCCGTTCTGCTTGATCGTCTTCTCCGGAGGTAGCTCGATGTACCTCCCCGGCGGCCGGCGCACCGAGACGATCACAGGCTTCCCCTTGGTCGCTCTGATTGCCTTCGAGACCTGCTTGAAGGTTTTCGTCGGCTGCAGGTTCACAGCCACGATCTCGTCCCCCGGGCGCAGGCCGGCCTGCGCCGCCGGTGAGTTCGGCGAGACCTTCTCGACACGGCGAGACGCGCCGTCAGGGATCCCCAGCATGTAGACGACCGCCAGCACGACAATCGCGAAGAGGATGTTCGTCAGCGGGCCCGCCGCGATCACGAGGACGCGCTTCCAGGTTGGCTGCCGCCAGTACGCCTCGGGGCCGAGGGCGTCGGCGAGCTCCTCGCGGCCGCGGCGAGCCGCTCGCGCCGGCACTGGAGGCAGCTGCGCTCGCGCCAGCTCCTCGTCGAGGCTTGCAAGGGCGGTGCGGGCCTCGGCGAAGTCCCCCTCAGAGACCAGGCGCTTCAGCCGTTCGACCGGCCCGACGAGCGACGGGTCGTGGAGCAGCGCGGGCCCGAAACTCGTGTCCAGGTCGGACGGCGCCGGCCTATGCATGCCGGGGATCTTGACGTAGCCCCCGAGCGGGATCGCGCCGATTCCGTACTCGATTCCCTTCCGCGTGGTCTTGAGGATCGCCGGCGGAAAGCCCACGTAGAAGCGTCTCGGCTTCATGCCCACCGCGCGCGCGCTGAAAAAGTGGCCGGCCTCGTGAATCAGCACGAGGAAGGCGAGCCCGGCGATCGCGATCAGGATGCTCACGCCCAGGCCTCGCTTGCGAGGCCGTCCAAGAGGTCGGCCGATTCACTCGGCCGACCGCTAATCCCGGTCCGTAGGGCGTCGCGAGTCGAGGTGGAGCGAGCCGTCATGCCGTCGCAGCAGTCCTCTCGGCCAGTCGACGCGCCTCGGCGTTAGCCTCGACGAGTTCGTCCAGATTGCGGGCGGGGGCACCTTCTACCGAAGCCAGCGTCTCCTCGACCGTCTCCGCGATGCCGAGGAACGGGAGCCGTCCTTCGAGGAACGCGGCTACCGCGACCTCGTTCGCGGCGTTGAACGCACAGGGATACGTACCGCCCTGCTCACCGGCGCGGCGGGCCAGCGCCAGCAGCGGAAACGTCTCCAGGTCGGGGGCCGCGAACTCGAGCGTCAGGCCGGACGCGAGATCGAGCGGCGGCACCGGCGTCGCCGCGCGGTCGGGATACGTCAGCGCGAAGGAGATCGGCACGCGCATGTCGGGGTAGCCGAAGTGCGCAAGCGCGGCGCCGTCGCGGAAGCGCACGAGTGCGTGAACGGTGGAGGTCGGGTGGATCACGACCTCGATTTGCTCGTAGTCGAGGCCGAAGAGGAAGTGCGCCTCGATCAGCTCGAGACCTTTGTTGGCGAGCGTTGCCGAGTCGACCGTGATCTTCGGGCCCATGTTCCAGGTCGGGTGCGCGAGCGCCTCCGCCGGCGTCACGTCGCCGAGCTCTTCGCGGCTCCGTCCACGGAACGGGCCGCCTGAGGCGGTCAGCACCAGCGAACGCACGGTCTCGGGCGCCCGGCCCTCGAGGCACTGCTGCGCGGCCGAGTGCTCGCTGTCGACCGGCAGCAACCGCCCTCCCCCACGTCGCCAAGCGCTCGTCGCCAGCTCGCCGGCGGCCACGAGGCTCTCCTTGTTCGCCAGCGCCAGATCGACACCCCGCTCGAGCGACCAGAGCGTCGCCGGTAGGCCAGCGAAGCCGACAACGGCGTTGAGGACGACGTCGGGCTGGGCGCGCTCGAGCAGCTCGGTCAGGTCGCCGCCGACTTGAGTCAACGGCGCGAGTCCATCGATCGGCTGCGAGCCGGAGGCGGCGGCGGCCAGTTCGAGCTCCGGGTGCGCAGCGATGATTTCCAGCGCCTGTCGCCCGATCGACCCGGTGGCCCCGAGGAGGGCGATTCGCTTCATTGCATCAGAGTGTACGAGTCCGAGGTGGCGTCGGTTCGCCTGGGAGAACCTCCCGATCGCTACGCGTTAGTTTCTCCCCTGGTCCGCTGCGCGGACAGGCCGCTTCGCGGCCGGATTCAGGCCCAGCCAAAGGCGCGAACGAGGTAGTACGAGGCAACCGACGCGAACAGCAACGCGTCGATCCGGTCGAGCATCCCGCCGTGGCCGCCGAGCAGGCGGCCCGAGTCCTTGACGTTCATGTCGCGCTTCAGCGCGGACTCGAACAGATCGCCCAGCGGGGCCGAAATCGCGATCACGACGCCCAGCGCGAGGGATTCCCCGATCGTCAGGAAGTGCTGGTGGTAGAGCGCGAAGAACGGAACCAGAATCGCCACGATCGTCCCTGCGAGCAGGCCCTCCCACGTCTTGCCCGGTGAGAGGACCGGGGCCATCTTGTGCCGGCCGATCAGCAGGCCGACGAAATAGGCGAACGCGTCCGCCGCGAAGACGGTCAGCAGCACTGTGAAGACGGCCAGGCGCCCATGCTCGGGGATCGAACGCAGGAGCAACGCGTGCCCGAGCCCGAGGCCGATCCAGGCGACGCCGAAGACCGTGATCGCGATCGCCACCGCCAGCGACTGCCGGGTATCGGAAATGCCTTTGAGGACGAACGCCACCGCGATCGTGCTCAGGAAGCCGGCCGTCATCCACGGAATCCCGCCGAGCTGGGCGCCGAGCAGAGCGAGCACCGTGCCGGCGTAGCCCGCCAGCACGAGCGGTCGCAGCGGCCGTGCGATCCGATAGAGCTCGTGGAGCGCGATCAGCGCCGCCACGAGTGCGAGCACCCAGAGCCACCAGCCGCCGAGATAGACCAGCCCGAACACCGCCGGCAGGAGCACGGCGCCGACGACGATCCGCGACCAAAAGGAGCTCAACTAGTGCGCCTTCCAGTAATGCCGCCGAGTTTCTGGGTCGCGAGCACCAAGCCAGAGGCCGCACTCGCTCGCGGCCAAGGCTGGCAGCCTTGGCAAGAGCGAGAGTGGACTCTGGCGCCGCGTGATCGCGGGCCAGAAGCCGGCATGTATTGCTGGATGGGGCACTACTTCGGCACCAGCTTCACGATCTCGTCGAGGATCTCACTTGCGATTCGCTCCTTCGGCGCCTTCCGGATTCGCCGCTCCCCCGCCGCCGAGACGAGCACAACCTCGTTCTCCGGGGCGTCGAAACCGATGTCTTCTCTTGAGACGTCGTTGAAGACGATCAGGTCGGACCGCTTCGCTTCCAGCTTTTCGCGCGCGCGGGCAAGCCCCGTCTCGCCGTGGTCGGCGGCAAAGCCGATCAGCACCTGCCCGTTGCGGCGCCGCGCGCCGAGCTGCGCAAGGACGTCGCCTGTCGGCTCGAGCGTCACCGTCCACGGCTGCTCGTTCTTCGGCCGCTTGCCGGAGCTCTGCTCTGCGGGCCGGTAGTCGGCGACCGCGGCGGCCATCAGGACGACGTCGGCGTCCGAACGCGCGAGCACCTCACGCTCGAGCTCCGCGGCCGTCGGCGCCGGCACCAGCTCGACCTTGCCCGGGGGCGGCACCGAGAGATTCGCCGCGACCAGCGTCACCTCCGCGCCGCGCAGCCTCGCCTCCTCCGCGAGCGCGACTCCCATCCAGCCCGAGGAGCGGTTGCCGAGGAAGCGCACGGCGTCGAGCGGCTCTCGCGTGCCGCCGGCGCTGACGAGCACCCGCTTGCCCTCGAGCTGGTGACGGCGTTCGAGCACGGCCTCGACGCGGGCGAAGATCTCCTCGGGCTCGCTCATCCGCCCCACGCCCCACTCGCCTTCGGCCAGCTCGCCCTCGTCAGGTCCGACGAGCACGACTCCGCGCTCGCGCAGCCTGGCGACGTTCTCGCGGGTGGCCGCGTGAGCCCACATGCGCGGATTCATCGCCGGAGCCGCGAGCACAGGCCCTTCGAACGCGAGCGCGGTCTGGGTGAGCACGTTGTCGGCGAGCCCGTGCGCCAGCTTCGCGAGCGTGTTCGCCGAGAGCGGCGCGATCACGAGCAGGTCGGCCTGGACGAGGTGCGGGTACAGCTCGCGCGGCGCCTCACGACTGGCGAGTGCCTCGAAGGTCTTCGCGGCGACGAATGTCTCCGCCTCGTCGGTGAGGATCGGCGTCACCTCGTGCCCGGCCTTGACGAGCAGGCGTGCCAGTTCCGCCGCCTTGTAGGCCGCGATTCCGCCCGTCACGCCAAGGAGAACGCGGGCCATAGGAACATTCTGCCGCTTGGCGCAAGCCAAGCCGAGGCGGTGCCGACGTTCGGTCCGTAGCGGCAAGTAACAGTCTGTTCCTAGGAAAGACACGGCCCGCACAGCCGACTGTTACTAGGGCTCGAACCAGCGCTGGCACGTCGTGCGCCGAGGCGCGCGTGGCTGCGGCTCTCGCCGGCGCTACTTCTTGTACGCGTACTTGATCTTGCCCTCCGAGACCTCTTCGAGCGCCATCGTCAGGTAGTTCTTCGAGCGCGACTCGATGAGCGGGGGCAGGAACTGGTCGAACGTGCCTTCGCCGAGCTGGTGGTGGTAGTTGTTGATCTGCCGGGCCCGCTTCGCCGCCACGATCACGAGGGCGTAGCGCGAGTCCACGTTGTCCAGCAGTTCGTCGATGCGGGGATGGATCATGGTTCGGAGATGGTACCTGCAGCCAGCGGCACCGCTTGCGGTGCCGCTCTAGAGGCCGTGCGGGCTTTGCCGGTGCGGCCATATAAACCGCAGTGTTGGGCGGGACGATCGTCTTGATCTTCAGGCGCGCGAGGCGGCAATTTCTCTTCGGACGATGCCCTCGAGCTCGTCGATCGCACGCTCCAACTGGTCGTTGACGACCGTGTAGGCGAACTCGCCGGCCAGCTTGCTCTGCTCGAGCGCCTGCGCAAGCCGCTCCTCGATCTCGCCCTCGCTTTCGGTCCCGCGCGCGCGAAGACGCCGCTCGAGCTCCTCGCGGTTCGGGGCCGTGATGAAGATCGTGATGCTGCCGGGGATCCGGTCGCGTACGGCCAGGGCGCCGCCGGTCTCGAGCTCCAACAGGACCGGCCGCCCCTTGCCCGTGATCCGCTCGATCTCCGACCAGAGCGTCCCCGCCCGCTTGTGCTCGCCCCAGGGCCATTCGACCCACTCCAGGAACTCGTCCGCTGCGAGCCGGCGGTCGAATTCCTCCCTGTCGATGAAGTAGTACTCGCGGCCGTTCTCCTCCCCCGGCCGGCGCGCACGTGTTGTCGCGGACACCGCCAGCTCCAGCTCCGGGACACGCTCGAGCAGCATCCGCGCAAGGGTGCTCTTCCCCTCGCCGGAGGTCCCGGTGATGACGAAGACGGGCGGGCGCTTACCTGTTGAAGAGCCCGATGAGCTCGGCGCGCTGGCGCTCAGACAGCCCTCCAACGGTCTTCGACTGGCTGATCCGGCACTGATTCAGGAACCGGGCGGCCTTGACGCGGCCGAACTTGGGCACGGCCATCAGGATGTCGAAGACCTTGGCCGTGGAGACGTAGTCCGGCGGATTCCCCAAGACATCGTCGATGTTGGCGGCGCCAGTTTTGAGGTCCTTCTTCAGCTGCGCCCGGCGGACGCGTATGTCGTTCGCCCGCTTGAGCGCTTCCATGCGCTGATCCAGCGAGCGGAGGGGTGCCTGGGCCTGAGTCTTGAGCGCTGGCACGAACGCCGCATACTAACAAGTGGGGCGAGGCCGTCAACCAGGAAGAAAGGTCTCGATTTGCAGGGTGTTTACTGGACAGACATCGCTGCGGAGCGCCCAGCAGTCTTGGAAATCGCGGCCGGTTCGGCGTGCGCGAGGCCGATTGCGTTGTCGATCTCGCCAACGCCGAGGTTCGCAATTTCGCTTGCAAGCTCGGCTCTGATCCGCGCCGGCGCGCCCGGGTCGGCGAACAGGATCGTGCCGAGCGCCACAGACGCGGCCCCGGCCGCGACGAGCTCGAGCGCGTCGCGTCCCGAGGTGATACCGCCCATCCCGACGATCGGGAGGCCCGTCGCCTCGTAGCACGCATAGACGGCTGCCAGCGCGATCGGCTTGAGCGCCGCCCCAGAGAGGCCGCCCGCGCCGCGGGAGAGGCGGGGCTTCAGGGTCTGCTCGTCGAGAGCGAGGCCGAGGATCGTGTTGACGAGCGAGAGCCCGTCCGTGCCCGCCTTCTGGGCGGCACGGGCGACCTCGGCGATGTCCGCCGTGGCCGGTGAGAGCTTGGTGTAGAGCGGTTTCCGGGTCGCCGCCCGCGACGCGGCGACGATCTCCCCCACGCTCGCCGGGACATCGTCGACGTTCGGGCAGGAGACGTTGAGCTCGATCGCTTCGACCTCGGGCCGGTCGTCGAGGCGATCGCAGAGGTCTGCGTACTCGGCGACCGCGAAGCCGCCCACCGAGACCCAGATCGGCACTTCGAGTTCTCCCAGCCGTGGCAGCGTGTGCGCGAGAAAGCGGTCAATCCCAGGATTCGCCAGCCCAATCGAGTTGAGCATTCCGTGCTCGACCTCGGCGATCCGGGGCGGCGCATTCCCCTCGCGTGGCAGCGGCGTCACGCTTTTCGTGACGAACGCATCCAAGGAGCGCGCCACCGCCGGCGCCGTCAGCGCGTCGAGGCAGCCCGAGGCGTTCAGAATCTTCATGCGGCCACCGCTTCCGCCGCGAGCACGGGCCCCTCGACGCAGAGCCGCTTGATCTCTCCGTCAATCTGGACGGCGCAGCCATAGCAGGCGCCGTGGCCGCAGGCCATCGGCGCCTCCCAGGCGAGCTGGGCAGCCGGTTCCAGCTTCGCGACGGCCGCGAGCATCGGCTCCGGGCCGCAGGCGAACACGTCGTGGCCGGGCGAGAGCGCCTCGGTGACGAAGGTCGGCTCGACCACGACTTCCGCGTTCGGAACGAGCTGCGCCGCCTCGGCGTGCCAGTCACTGCGGAAGCCGAGGATCGCGGGCGGGTGGCCGAGCGCGTCGGAGAGGTTTGGGAGCGGCGCGACACCGATACCGCCGCCGACGAGCAGCGGCCGCTCGACGTCGAGGCGGTAGCCGTTGCCGAGCGGGCCGAGAATTGCAAGCCGATCGCCGGGCTGCAACGCGCAGAGCGCCCGCGTGCCCGGGCCGATCGGATCGATCAGGAAGGCGAGCTCGCCCGGCGGCGTGAGACAGAGGCTCATCGGCCGAGGCAGCGGCCGTCCCGGCGCCTCGAGCATGAAGAACTGGCCCGGGATTCCCGGCTCGAGGCCGCCGCGGGCGACCCGCAGCAGCGTGTAAGGCCCGATCTGCTCGGCGCCGGTGACCCTAGCTCGCGCGCGCTGCACTGATTCGCTCCTGGAGGGAGACCGAGATCTCCGGTTGGGCGTGGGCGATCGCCTCGACCGCGGCGGCGGCGCCGGAGATCGTCGTGATGCAAGGAACCCGGGCGACTAGCGCGGCCTCGCGGATCAGATAGCCGTCCGTCCGAGCGCCAGAGCCCTGCGGCGTGTTGACCACAAGGTCGCAGCGGCCACGGCGAACGAGGTCGACCACCGTCGGCCCGTCTCCGGGCTCCGTCACCTTGCGGACGTACTCGACCGCGAGGCCGGCGGCGGCGAGCACGTGCGCGGTTCCCGCGGTCGCGACGAGGTCGAAGCCGAGCCCGACGAGCGCCTGGGCGACCGGAACGATCGCCTCCTTGTGCGTGTCGCAGACGGAGATGAAGGCCGTCCCTCCCACCGGCAGGGTGCGGCCGGCGGCGCGCTCCGCCTTTGCGAACGCGGTCGGGAAGTCGGCCGCGGTCGCCATCACCTCCCCCGTCGCCCTCATCTCAGGCCCCAGCACCGGGTCGGCGCCCGGGAAACGCGCGAAGGGAAGCACAGCGGCTTTGACGCTGACCTGTGTCGGCGTCGGGTCGGCCGGAAGATCGAGCTCGCCGAGATCCGCACCCGCGGCGAGCTGGCAGGCCGAGGCAACGAGATTGATCCCGCTCGCCTTGCTCGCGAAGGGAACCGTCCGCGAGGCGCGCGGGTTGACCTCGAGCACGTATAGCTCGCCGTCTGCGATCGCGAGCTGGACGTTCAGGAGGCCGACGACGCCGAGCGCCGCGCCGAGCTCCCGGACGACCTCTTCCACGTAGGTCCGCTCGAGCGGGTTCAGCGCCGGCGCGGGCAGCACGCAGGCGGAGTCGCCGGAGTGGACGCCCGCCTCCTCGACGTGCTGCATGACAGCTGCGACGTACGTGTCCTCGCCGTCGCAGAGCGCGTCGACGTCGAGCTCGAGCGCCTGCTCGAGGAACCTGTCGAGCAGGATGCGTCCCTGCGTGCCCGCCATGGCCGCGCGAACCTCCTCGGGTCCGTAACAGACGCGCATCGCACGTCCGCCCAGCACGTAGGAGGGCCGAACGAGCACCGGGTAGCCGATCCGCTCTGCCGCCGCGACCGCTTCGTCCGGCTCGGTCGCGGTGCTCCAGTCCGGGCAGCGGATCTGAAGCTCGTCCAGTAGTGCGCCGAAGCGCTCGCGGTCCTCGGCGAGGTCGATCGCCTCCGGCGAGGTGCCGAGGACGCGATGGCCGGCGGCCTCGAGCGCCCGCGCGAGCTTCAGCGGGGTCTGCCCGCCGAACTGCGTGACGATCCCGGCCGGCCGCTCCCGGTCACAGATCGCCAACACCTCCTCGATGCACAGCGGCTCGAAGTAGAGCCGGTTAGAAGTGTCGTAGTCGGTCGAGACGGTTTCCGGGTTGCAATTCACCATCACGGCCTCGTAGCCCAGCTCGCGGAACGTCTTCGCCGCGTGGACGCAGCAGTAGTCGAACTCGATTCCCTGGCCGATCCGGTTCGGGCCGGAGCCGAGGATGACGACCGAGCGGCCTGGCACAGGCGGTGCCTCGTCGGCCTCGCCCCAGGTCGAGTAGAGGTAGTTCGAGCCCGCCTCGACCTCGCCGGCGCAGGAGTCGACGCGGCGAAAGGCCGGCTTGACGCCCCAGGAACGGCGCTTGGCTCTCGCCTGTTCCTCAGTCGTTCCGCACCGGGCGGCGATGTCGGCGTCCGAGAGCCCGAGCCGCTTCAGGCGGAGCCAGTCGTCTGCGACGAGGTCGTCGAGCGAGTGCACGCGCGCGAGGGCCGAGACCACGCTCTCCAGCTCCCGCCGGAACCAGGGATGGACGCCCGACGGGACTGTGTCGAGCGCCTCCCAGGGCGTGACCGCGCCGCCGTCGAGCTCCCGTGAGCGGATCGCCTTGAGGAATGCCTCCGTGAAGGTGCGGCCGATTCCCATCGCCTCGCCAACCGACTTCATCTGCGTACCGAGCTCGGTCTCGGCGCCCGGGAACTTCTCGAACGCGAAGCGCGGCGCCTTGACGACAACGTAGTCGAGCGTCGGCTCGAAGCTCGCGGGCGTCGTGCCGGTCAGGTCGTTCGGGATCTCGTCGAGCGTGTAGCCGACCGCCAGCTTGGCGGCGACCTTGGCGATCGGGTAGCCCGTCGCCTTCGAGGCGAGCGCCGACGAGCGCGAGACGCGCGGGTTCATCTCGATCACTCGTAGCTCTCCGCTCTCGCGATGGCGGGCGAACTGGATGTTCGAGCCGCCGCACTCGACGCCGACGGCGCGGATCACGTCCGCGGCGGCGTCCCGCAGCTCCTGGTACGCCTCGTCGGAGAGCGTCATCTGCGGCGCGACCGTGACCGAATCGCCCGTGTGAACGCCCATCGGGTCGAGGTTCTCGATCGAGCAGACGATGACGACGTTGTCGCGGCGGTCGCGGATCACCTCGAGCTCGAACTCGTCCCAGCCCAGCAGAGACTCCTCGACCAACACCTGCCGCACCGGACTCTCGGCGAGGGCCCGCTCGAGGAGTCCTTCGAGCTCGGACCAGGACCTTGCGGTGCCGCCGCCGTGGCCGCCGAGGGTGAAGGCCGGCCTCAGGATTACGGGGAAGCTCAAGTCGATCGGTAGGTCGGCGGGATCGGTGACGATCGTCGACTCCGGCACTTTCAGCCCGGCGAGCCGGACGGTCTCGCGGAAGAGCTCGCGGTCCTCGGCGCGGCGGATCACGTCGGGCCCGGCGCCGATCAGCTCGATATCGAGCGCCTCGAGAACCCCTGCGGCAACGAGCTCCAGCGCGAGGTTCAGCGCGGTCTGACCGCCGAGCGTCGGCAGCAGCGCATCGGGGCGCTCACGGCCGAGCACATCGGCGACGCCGTGCAGGTCGAGCGGCTCCAGGTAGGTGCGGTCGGCGAAGCCGGGGTCGGTCATGATCGTCGCCGGGTTCGAGTTGACGACGATCGTGCGGAAGCCGTCCTCGCGCAACACCTTCAGCGCCTGCGACCCTGCATAGTCGAACTCGCAAGCCTGGCCGATCACGATCGGGCCTGAGCCGATCAGGCAGATCGAACGGAGGTCACGCCGCCTTGGCATACGCCACCCCTCCGACCCATTCCTCCAACAACGGCCAGGCATCGTGGGGGCCGGGCCCGGCCTCGGGGTGGAACTGCACCGACCGGGCGCGTAGCCACGGGAAGTCGAGGCCCTCGACGGTGCCGTCGTAGAGCGAGACGTGCGTGACCTCTTTGGCCGCGCTTGCCTTGACGGCGAAGCCGTGGTTCTGGCTGGTCACGAGCACTCGGTCGGAGCGCTTGTCGAGCACGGGATGGTTGGCGCCCCGATGCCCGAACGGGAGCTTGTAGGTCTCGTGGCCGGTCGCGAGCGCGAGCAGCTGGTGGCCGAGGCAGATGCCGAGCATCGGCACACGGCCGAGCAGAGCCCGGATGGTCTCGACCTCGTCGTGGAGCGGCTCCGGGTCGCCCGGCCCGTTCGAGAGCAGGATCCCGTCGAAGGTGTGCAGCTCTCGCAAGGTTGCCGCATGCGGGAACACGGTCACGGCCGCGCCGGCCGCCGCCAGCCGCTGCAGGATCGAGCGCTTGCAGCCGTAGTCGACAACCGCGATTCGGGCCCCGCCCGAATCGCTAGCGACGTAGGGCGCATCGGTCGAGACTTCAGCCACAAGCGGGCGCCCCGCCATCGGCGGCTGCTCGGCGACAACCCGCAGCGCCTCCTCGACCGACGCGTCGCCTGCCACGGCGATAGCGCGCATCGCACCTCGATCCCGCAGGTGCAGGGTCAACGTCCGGGTGTCCACCCCTGAGAGGCCGACGAGCCCGTGCTCCACGAGCCAGTCCGTCCAGGCCGGCCCGCGCGCCTCGCGCATGACAACCGCGCGCGCGTGGGGCGCCGCCGACTCAGAGCGCGCCTGCTCGACGCCGTAGTTTCCGACCATCGGCGCGGTGAAGGTGACGATCTGCTCGGCGAAGCTCGGGTCGGTGACGATCTCCTGGTAGCCGGTCATCGCGGTCGTGAACACCGCCTCGCCGAAGGCGAAGCCCTCCGCGCCGACCGATTCGCCGGCAAAGACGGTGCCGTCCTCGAGCGCCAGAAAGCCCTTCAACGCTTCACCTCCTGCTTTGAGAGCCACTCGCCGTGCTCGAGGTAATGGCGCGCACGAGCGGCGTTGAGCCGGGCGAATTCGAGGTCGGGCTGCTTCTCCGACCAGGCGAGCGAGGCCGCCACTGCCTCGCGCAGACGCTCCTCGGGAACCGGCTCGAAGTAGTCGGTCCACACCGGGATCCGCTCCTGCGCTATGCCCGCGTCGATCACGAACCAGTGGTCGAGCTCGTCGGGCGCCTCCCGCGCACCGTCATCGTCGACCTCGAGGTTAAGGTTGAAGTCGGGCGGCTGCTGGCCTCGCACGTAGGCGGCCAACTCGAGCCTCCGCCCGGGCCGTTCCAGCGCCGCGATCCGCTCGATCGCGCGGCGGCGCGGCTCGCCCTGGAGTGGAGCATCGACGACGACCACGAGGTCGAGGTCGCTCTCGCCGGGCCGGTAGCCGCCGACCAGTCCGGAGCCGAGCACGAACGAATCGAGCACCCCTACCTCCTCGTCGATCGCGGCAACGACATCGGCGCGGTAGGCCTCGGCGGCGGCGTCCAGGTATGTCGGAGCCACGGCGATCACCCCTCGAACGCGACCCTCCCGGCCGCGATCGTCAGCCGCACCTTGCCCTTGACGGTCTGGCCGAGCAGCCACGAGTTCGCCGAGCGCGAACGGAAGTCGCTCTCGGAGACGCGCCTGCTCGCCTTCAGGTCGAGCAGGACGAGGTTCGCGGGCGCGCCGACGGCGATCCGCGGCGCATCCAGGCCGTACGCGCGCGCCGGCCCCGTGGACATCCGCTCGAGCAGCGTCTCGAGCTTCAGCAGCCCGGGCTCGACGAGATGCGTGTAGAGCGCGGAGAAGGCGGTCTCGAGCCCGGTGACGCCGAAGGGCGCTGCCTCGAACGGCACCTCTTTCTCGTGACGTGCGTGCGGGGCGTGATCGGTCGCAACGACGCCGATCGTGCCGTCGCGGAGGCCGGCGATCAGCGCCTGCCGGTCCTCCTCGGCTCTCAGCGGCGGGTTCATCTTCACGTTCGGGTCGAGCGAGCGAACCGCCTCGTCGGTCAGGCAGAGGTGGTGCGGCGTCACCTCCCCCGTGGCGGCGACGCCGGCAACCTGGGCGCGCGAAAGCGCTTCCACCGACTCGCGCGCCGACAGGTGCAGGAGATGCAGCGGCTGTCGCTCGTAGGCGGCAAGCGCCAGGTCGCGCTCGACCATCAGGCTCTCGGCCACGGAGGGATAGCCCTCGAAGCCGAGCTCGGCGGAGACGGCGCCCTCGTGCATCTGACCGCCCTTCGACAGCGTCGGCTCCTCGCAGTGCAGCGCCAGCCGTCTGCCGGTGACGGCGCCGTACTGGAGCGCGCGCCGCATCAGGCCCGGCGCGACCACCGGCTGCCCGTCGTCGGTGAAAGCCGCAGCGCCTGCGGAGGCAAGCTCGGCCATCTCGGTCAGCTCCGCCCCGCCCTGGTTTCTCGTGATCGCTGCGAGAAAGCCGACCGGCACGTCCGCCTCTGCCTGGGCCGTCTCGGCGAGCGAGCCGAGCACGGCCGCCGAGTCGACGACCGGCTCCGTATTCGGCATCGCCAGGATCGCGCAGTAACCGCCGGCTGCTGCGGCGGCGGTGCCGGAAGCAATCGTCTCCTCGTCCTCGCGGCCAGGCGTGCGCAGGTGGACGTGCGGATCGACGAACGCGGGCGCGAGCACGAGGCCTTGCCCGTCCACGACGCGGTGCGCGTTCGTCTCGAGGTTCGTCCCCAACTGGGCGATCGTGCCGCCGTCGACGCGGACGTCCAGCACCGCGTCCACGCCCGCGGCCGTGTCGAGCACGTGCGCACCGCGGATGACGAGATCGTCGCGGCCCTGCTTGCCGAACAGCATCACGCAGCTCCGATCTCGTGCAGGGCCGCGGCCTGGACGCCCGCGGGCCCATGCGTGAGCAGGTCGTAGAGAACCGCCATCCGAACGACGAGCCCCGAGCGAACCTGCTGCTCGATCAGCGCGTCCGCGGCGTCGGCGACGACCGGGTCGATCTCGACCCCGCGGTTCATCGGCCCCGGATGCATCACCTTCTGGCCGGGCCGGAGCCTTTCGGGCGTCACCCCCCAACGCGCCGTGTACTCGCGCAGCGAGGGCACGAAGTTGGCGCCCTCGGCCATCCGTTCCCGCTGCATCCGCAGGACGTAGACGACATCGGCGGCCTTGATCGCGTCGATCTCGTAAGAAACCTCGCAGCCCATCGCCTCGATCCCGCGCGGGATCAGCGGCGGCGGCCCGACCAGCGTCACGCGCGCGCCCATCAGCGCGAGCGCCTGGATGTTCGAGCGCGCGACGCGCGAGTGCAGAACATCGCCCACGATCGCGACGTGCAGGCCCTCGATCCGCCCGAGCTCTTCAGAGATCGTGTAGAGGTCGAGCAGCGCCTGGGTCGGGTGCTGGTGCTTCCCGTCGCCGGCGTTGACGATGTGCGCGTTGGTGTAGCGGGCGACCAGCTGCGGGGCGCCGATCTGCGGGTGGCGGATGACGATCACATCCGGGTCGTAAGCCCCGAGCGTCAGTGCCGTGTCCTTCAGGGACTCCCCTTTGTCGACCGAAGAGCCGGCTGACTTGATCGACATCGTGTCGGCCGAGAGCCGCTTCGCGGCCAGCTCGAAGCTCGACGAGGTACGGGTCGAAGACTCGTAGAAGAGGTTGACGACCGTCTTGCCGCGCAGGGTTGGCAGCTTCTTCAGCTCCCGCTCGAGCGATCGCTCGAAGTTGCGCGCGGTGCCGAGCAAGCGCTCGACGTCATCGCGCCCGAGGTCGCCGATCGAGATCAGGTGCCGGCGCGGCGGCTCCTTTGGCGGAAGCAGGTCCTCCCGCATGACGCGGATTTCAGCCACCTACGGCTCCTTTCTTGACGTGACGCTCTTGAGCACGACGCGATCCACCTCGTCGATCTCGACGAGCTGAACGTGGATGCGCTCGTCGCGGTGGGTCGGAAAGTTCTTGCCGACGTAGTCGGGGCGGATCGGCAGCTCGCGGTGTCCGCGGTCGGCGAGCACTGCGAGCTGGACGCGCGCGGGGCGGCCGTAGTCGAACAGCGCCTCGACCGCAGCGCGAATCGTGCGGCCCGTGTAGAGGACGTCGTCGACGAGCACGCAGGTCATCCCGTCGAGCGCGAAGTCGAGCTTGGAGTCGCGGACGAGCGGCTGCGGGTGCTGAGGCGCCTCGCCGCCGCGCACATGCACGTCGTCGCGATAGAAGGTGATGTCGAGCTGACCGAGCACGACCTCGCGGCCCGTGAAGTCGGCGATCCTGCGTCGCAAGCGCTGGGCCAGCGGGACGCCGCGCGTATGGATGCCGACGAGCGCGACCTTGTCGAGCTCGGGGTTCCCCTCGATGATCTCGTGCGCGATCCGGGAGAGCGTCCGCTCGACGGCCTCTTGATCGAGGAGAACCGTCTCGCGCACAGTGTCGGCCACGCTCACGCGCAGGGACGAGCTCGAAAGAGGGCAGGCAGCGTCATTCGCACTCCTTTTCGGCCTCACTGGACCGGGTTAAAGGGGTTCGTGGTCGGGCGGGACCCTAGCGTTTCCTGCGGACGACATCCGTGTCGAAGTCGCTGTCGCCCTTGGAGCCGGCTTAGGACGGTCGCGGACGGCACGCGTCCGGGATCGTCGACTCACTATCCTGCCGCCGGTGGAACAGCAGGCCCTCGAGCGCTTCGCCCATCTGGCTGTGGACTTCAGCGCGAACGTCCAACCGGGGCAGATCGTCACGATCGAGGCGGAGACCGGCATGGAGCCGATCGTCCGCGCGGTTGCGGAGCGCGCCTACGAACGAGGCGCCCGCTTCGTCGACCCGACGTACTTCGACCCGTACGTCAAGAGGTCACGGCTTCAGCATGCCCCCGACGACTCGCTCGAGTTCGTGCCCGAGTGGTACGGGAATCGGATGCTTCAGCTCGGGGACGTCCGCGCCGCGCGGATCGTCTTCGTCCCGCGGGTCTCGCCGGGGATCCTGAACGGCGTCGATCCGAAGCGCGCCGGCCGCGACCAGCTTCCCGACATCCGGGAGCGCCTCGAGATCATCAACAAGCGGCTCGTGAACTGGACGATCATGCCGTTCCCGACCCAGCCTTGGGCCGAGCTCGTCTATCCCGACCTCGACGGCGAGGCGGCCCTCGCCCGGCTGACCCAAGAGCTGAGCCACGTCTGCCGGCTCGACGAGGACGATCCGGTCGCGGCCTGGCGAGAACGCAAGGAGACTCTCCATTCGGTGGCGGCCCGGTTGACCGAACACCACTTCGATGCGATCCGCCTCGAGGGACCCGGGACCGACCTCACGGTCGGCCTCCTGCCCACCTCGCTCTGGGAAGGCGGCTCGGCGACGACGGTCGACGGCATCGAGCACATGCCGAACGTGCCGACCGAGGAGGTTTATACGACGCCCGACCCGACCCGCGCCGACGGGGTCGTGCGGGCGACGAAGCCGCTCGACGTCGCCGGCACGATCGTCAGGGGCCTCGAGGTGCGCTTCGATGGCGGCCACGCGATCGACATCCAGGCCGACAGCGGCGCTGAGGTGCTACGCGAGCGCGCCGGCTACGACGCGGACGCCTCGCGGCTCGGCGAGCTTGCCCTCGTCGACCGCGAAGGCAGGATCGGGACGCTCGGCACGACCTTCTACAACACCCTGCTCGACGAGAATGCCGCGAGCCACATCGCGCTCGGGAACGCCTACGAGCTCACCGTCGGCGCCGAGGACGTGCCGAAGATCAACAAGAGCGCAATCCACGTCGACTTCATGATCGGCGGCGACGACGTGCAGGTGACGGGTTTGACCGCCGACGGCAGCGAGGTGCCCGTGCTCCGCGGCGGCACCTGGCAAATCTAGAGGGACTGTCCCCGCCGGGGACTGTCCCTGAAGCGGTTGGGACTCGAGGCGCCGCTTTGATGTCGGCCACTGCGGGGACAGTCCCTTAGAGCAACCGCCGGCGCTGAACCCAAGCTGATCCAGCGGGACAGTCCCTACACGTCTGTGATCGCGCCCCGGATGGTCGGCAAATCTAGAGGGACTGTCCCCGCCGGGGACTGTCCCTGAAGCGGTTGGGACTCAAGCGCCGCTTCGATGTCGGCCGCTGCCGGGACAGTCCCTTAGACCAACCGCCGGCGCTGAACCCAAGCTGATCCAGCGGAACAGTCCCTACACCTCTGTGATCGCGCCCCGGATGGCGCCTTCGTGCTCCTGCAGGTCGCTGTCAGACATGCCGTGCTCGCTTCTCGCGTGCTCCGCCGCCTGGGCCATCACTTCTTCTTCGGTCTCCCCGTTGAACTGCGCCTGGCAGTCGAAGCCAACGTCCCCACAATTGAGCTGCTTCGCCATCGTCGCCTCCTCGGTCGGGTTCCGCGACTCTAACGCTCCGCAA
>WNGP01000412.1_pt1 | contig 32735 bp, 27 predicted proteins | sample 5407671 | NCBI WGS metagenome assembly WNGP01 (sample SAMN13153381, study PRJNA577476) | soil metagenome | isolation source: 40 cm soil or saprolite under Garry oak tree replicate 2 | place: USA:California | collected 2016-06-15 | reverse complement strand
AGGCGACTTCACGAACGACTTCATACTGCTTGCTGTGAATCGTGGATTCGTCAAGACCTTGGACCTCACGTAGCGGCAAAGCGATGTTGTAGCCCACCGTCTGACCCAGCAGCAGCGCGTTGCCCTGAAACACGACCGCCCAGTGCCGCTGAAGTCTTGCCATGCCCACGGCATCGAGTGTGGCTAGATCGACGAGGAGCGAACCCTCCGATTCGTGGTCTGCGAGGAGAACACGTCCTCGGTCGGGCTGATCGAGTCCGATAATATGCCGCAACAACGTCGTCTTGCCGCTTCCTGATCCTCCTACAATGGCGATCATCTCACCGCGATGTACTTCCAAGTTGATTCCGTCGAGCACGTGATGGCTGCCAAATGATTTGTAAAGATTCTCGATGCGGATTTCGACTGAAGGTGACAGCGTAACTCCTCGATTCTGTGCCTGCGGTGAAAGTTGTTCGCTCATTTCGGTCTTAGGGAGCTGGGATGGATCGCTAAATCGTCTGACATCGACCTTCTAACTCGCTCGCCAATTCTGAGATTCTGTCGCTAAGCTGCTTGGTCTTGGATTCTAAAGACTCGATTTCAGCAATCAGCATGATAAAAAGCGGTGTCATTACAACGATCGATCACCCCGGAATATACGCTCTTTTTGCCAAAAGGACACCTCATGCGGGAATTGCCGCACCGCTCCTGGCGAGTCTCCCATCATTCGTGCGGGCAGGCTGCAGGTGCAAACGGCGGAGAAGCTGAGCGTTGGCAGCCACAATGATCGTGGACAAGCTCATGGCAATCGCACCAGCGCTCATCGGTAAATCAATGCCCCAGCGGATCAGTATTCCAGCGGCTACTGGAATTGCGACCAGGTTATACGCAGTTGCCCAAAAGAGATTTTGGATCATCTTTCTATAGGTAGCGCGAGAGAGTTCGATGGCCCCGACAACGTCGCGAGGGTCGCTACGCACAAGCACGATTCCGGCAGACTCAACCGCTACGTCTGTTCCCGCACCTATTGCGATTCCTACATCTGCGGTCGCCAACGCCGGTGCGTCGTTCACACCGTCGCCAACCATTGCGACCTTCTTGCCGTTAGCCTGAAAGCGCTTCACGGCTGCTGCCTTTTCAGAGGGAAGAACCTCGGCTGCGACTTCATCGATACCGATACGCCGGGCGACCGAATCGGCAACCGAATTCGAATCTCCGGTGATCATCGCCACCTGGATACCAAGGCGGTGAAGTTCGGTGACCGCTTCACTTGATTCAGGCCGGATCTCGTCTTCAACGGCAAAAGCTCCCAGTAGTTGGCCTTGAGCGACGACATAGAGAACCGTCTTCCCGTCAGATGTCCATTTGGCTGTCAGTTCACCAACTTCCGGCGGCACCGTCACCTTGGCCTCGGTCAACAGCCGCGGTCCGCCGATTTCGACACTCTTGCCTTCCACGACTGCCTTCGCTCCTCGGCCTGGCAATGCCTCGAAATTTGTGGCTGAAAGCTGGACTGCGCTCCGCCGCTTGGCTTCGGTGACGATTGCTCTGGCGAGTGGGTGTTCCGAGTTCGATTCGACAGCGGCAGCACGCGCAATCAAATCGTCTTCGGTAGTTCCAGTTGTGGCCGCGACGCTCGACACGATAGGAGAACCGCGTGTCAGTGTTCCGGTCTTATCGAAAATGACCATATCCAAATTGCGAGCACGTTCAAGTGCGAGCCTGTCCTTAACCAGGAGGCCGTTTTGGGCACCTAGTGACGTCGAAATCGCAATTACCAGAGGGATCGCCAGTCCAAGGGCATGCGGGCACGCAATGATGAGGACCGTTGCCGTCCTAATCAGGGCGCGCTCTTTGTCCCCTGACAACCACCAATAGGCGAAAGTAATCCCGCCAGACACGACCGCCACGTAAAACAGCATCGCTGCTGCACGGTCGGCAAGAGCTTGCGTGCGAGAGCCGGAAGCCTGCGCAGTGGCAACGAGCCTCATGATTCCGGAGAGAGCGGTCTCGTCGCCGATTGCCGTAATGCGCACGCGAAGGCTTCCGCCACTGGCAACTGTTCCCGCAATAACTCTGGCACCTGCTCCCTTCGGTACTGTTTTGGACTCGCCGGTGATCATGGACTCGTCAACATCGGCAGCGCCCTCAACGACAGTGCCATCTGCCGGAACACGAGCTCCGGGTCGGACAAGAACGATGTCGCCAACTCGCAACTCAGAGAGTGGAACAGATTGAATGGCTTCGTCTTTTACCCGCTCAGCAGTGTCCGGGAGCAGGGCGGCGAGTGCATTGAGTGCGCCGCGGGCCTGGGAAATGGCCCGCATTTCCAGCCAGTGCCCGAGGACCATGATCGTAATCAGTGACGCGAGTTCCCACCAAACGTCAATCTCGAAGAGGCCGAATGTCGCAGCGAGCGAAGTTCCAAAAGCGACTACGATCGCCAGGCTGATGAGCGTCATCATGCCCGGCTTATGATCGGCAAGTTCGCTCCATGCCCCGCGGATAAAGACTAGGCCTCCATAAACGAAGACGACTGTTCCGAAGAGGGCGGGGATGAACTTCGAGCCGGGGAAGGAACGCGCTGTATAACCAAGCCAGTGTTGAACGTCAGTCGACCACAATACGACGGGAATTGTGAGGGCGAGGCTCAACCAAAACTTGTCGCGAAACATTGCAACGGAGTGCCCGGCGTGACGGTCGTGGCTCCCGTGGACGTCTGACATCTTGTGCCCGGCGTGTGGGTCGGACGCCTGTACGTGATCTTTGTGTACCATGTGAGAGCGGATCCGCGTGGCACCAGAATCCGAATACTTATGTCGGTCGAATTGCAACTTTCCGATTTCGAGTATGAGTGACCATAACGGTTTCCACGGTGCAGGAGAGCCATCGTTAGAATAGTCGATTATGCGTAGGGCATGGCAGGATTTGATTGTGATTGCTCAGAGCCGGAAAGCACCCGGTGAATCTGACGTTCACAACATGCCGGCAACCGGTCTGCACGTAAGAACTCACAAAAAAACGGTTGCAATGCTATCTCTGGAATAAGGAGTCTGTATGGATCGAAGGGACTTTCTAGCCGCTACCAGCGCCGTAGCTTTTCGAGTGGGCGGTCGCGCACTTTTTCCCAGCCTTGCCGTGGCGGCTGAGTCTGGCGCGAAAGCAGACTTCACACTCCGGATTGCTCCCGTTTCGGTGGAGCTGGCTCCCGGCAAAGTCGCGAAAACCATCGGCTATAACGGCACGGTTCCTGGTCCGACCCTGCGGATGCAAGAGGGGATCTCAACCACGATCGACGTGTTCAATGACACAGATAGCGACGAGCTTGTGCACTGGCACGGTCTGATGGTACCCGCCGAAGTCGATGGGGCCGCCGAGGAAGGGACACCGCCGGTACCAGCTCACGGCCAGCGCCGTTACACATTTGTTCCTAAGCCGGCCGGTACAAGGTGGTACCACACTCATAATATCGCCGGTTCAGACCTGACAAGGGGAATGTACAGCGGGCAATTCGGTTTTCTTTATGTAGAGCCGAAAAGTGAACGCGGAAGCTACGACCACGAAATTTTCCTGGCCATTCATCAATGGGAGCCGTCAACAGCAGTGCCCATGGGACCGCCCAATAACGGGCTTGAAATCACTTATCAGTACGCCACCTTCAATGGAAGAATGCTGCGTCACGGTGATCCCGTCCGCGTGCGCACTGGAGAACAAGTGCTCTTTCGTTTGCTCAACGCCAGCGCGACAGATGATCTTCGGATTGCCCTGCCGGGACACCAATTTCAGGTTGCGGCGCTCGACGGCAATCCAGTCCTCACGCCGCGTTCGGTAAACGTCCTGCGGATTGGAGTTGCAGAGCGCATCGATGCAATCGTGGAGATGAAGCAGCCAGGTACATGGATTTTAGGATCCACTTCGGAGACCGACCGACAAAAGGGCATGGGCATCGTGATTGAATATGCGGGCCAAAAAGGAGTGCCGCAGTGGATTGCGCCTGGACCGGATTCTTGGGACTACGGAGCATTCGGCAAGACTCAAATCCCGATCGAGCCTGATGGAAGATTTGAGCTAATCTTTCGCAAAATACCCGGGGAGCGCGTGCGCTTTAATCGCTGGACCATTAACGGGAAGTCATTCCCCGACACTGATCCTCTCATTGTCCAGCAGGGAAAACGCTATCGTATGATTTTTCGCAACGAAAGCGGGGACACACATCCATTGCATCTCCACCGCCACAGCTTTGAAATCACAAACTTTGCCGGGAAACTCACCGGAGGCGTCCGGAAGGACGTGGTTTTGGTCAATGGCTTCAGCACAGCGGAAGTTGATTTCGTGGCCGATAATCCAGGATTAACCCTGTTTCACTGTCATGCTCAACTTCACATGGACTTCGGCTTCATGAACTTGATTAAGTACGGGTAGGAAAAGCTTTGCGTAAGACTGACCTGCATCCGGCCCCACAGTGCCCTGCTAGAGTCCGACGCGGACCAAGATGGCGTTGTGATCAGAGAACGGGGCCGGCACAACACTAGTTTCAAACACTTGCAGTTCGTTCAAAAAAATCCAGTCCAAATGACGGCGAAACGGCGGAAAAGTGTTCAGACCGTCCGGCAACGGGCTCTCGAAACCATGCAGTTTCATGGCGCTACGAATCGCAAAGCTATGCGTTCGACCGCAAGGAAACGGGATCACTTTTCCAAGCCAATACATGCCATTGGTATTGAAATCACCGCCGATCAATCGCGGCCCGGTGTGGCTTGCAGCATCATCGATAACCGGTTGCAGTTGCTCGACGCGTTCTTGCGGGTTGATGCGGGTGTCGAGATGCACGTTCCATGCGTACAAGTCACCCCTGGGAGATTGCACGGTCGCGGCCATCGCAATGCGGTTGCGGCAATGGAAACGAAGATCGTATGCCTTGAGTCGCGTGATTTGGACGTTGGTGATCGGATGCCGGCTGACCATGGCCAGTCCCTGGTCATACACCCCTGGAGCGGAGGCCGCAAATGCGATTGAGTGTCCTAACTTGCGCGCCGCTTCTTCGGCCACACTCGGTCTCCCCTCTTCATTCCTGACTTCCTGGAACAGATAGAGATCTGCATCACGCAAGCGCGGCGTCACTCGAATCGCATTTACAACCTCATTGGGATCGGTCGTTTTCGCAATATTGAGCGACACGGTTGAAAATGTTCGGTCGGGCGTGAGGTGAGCAGAATTGGCGAGAGGATGATTAGAAGCGGCGATGAATTCGACTGTTGGCAGCATGGCCTCCCGGGATCAAAGCTCAACGCATCGTAAGTCTGTTTATTTGATGTTCCTGCATCACGCAACGTTGTATCTGAGCAGCGGCCTGCCGCTGTAAGTTCCCCCACTGAAGCAACGACACGCGCTTCCGTCCGAACCAGAGGCCTTAAGGCCTCTCGGTTTTAAGCAGCCGTATCTCGCTTGCGCTTGCGATGCAATCGATAGGCTCTGTATAGAAGCGCGATGCCCACCCAAGTAAGCACCACAACAACTGTGTTAGCCAGGACTCGCGGGTGAAACAGGAAAAGAGCCGCCAATCCAAGTAGCAATAAGCCAACCGCTATCATGATGCGAGCTTCGACAGGTTCGAGCAGCCTACGGTTGCTGACCGCAGCCCCAACGGTATTCCCGATGCGAATCGCTCCAGCGCCTACACGTCCCGCGCTTCCGCCACCACTGGTGAAGACGTGTCCATGGTGAGGTGGCTCACCTGGTGCACGCACCCGACGCTTCTTGTCCAGGACAATCTCTGTCGCCTTGGTCAGGTCGTCTAAGTACATGTCTTCCATCTGGTGGGCGAAGGACTCATCTTCGATCACTGCGTCCAACTCGCAGTTTCCAAACCAACTTGCGATGTTCAGGTTCGTCGATCCAACCCGCGCCCACTTGCCGTCCGCGACCGCCGTCTTGGCGTGCAGCATTGTGCCGTTCCATTCAAATACGCGCACACCCGCTTCCAGAAGGGGGCGATAACCAGCTCTTGAAAAGATCTTCACCATAGGAACGTCCGTTGCGTTTGGAACAAGCAGCCGGACGTCAACCCCGTCTTTCGCCGCTGCTTTCAGTGCTTGCACGAAAGAAGTTGTCCCGGCGTAGTACGCGTCGGTCAACCACAATCTCTTTCGCGCAAGCGCAGCGATGAGTTCGTCCGAACGAATCATCCCCGCCGTAGCGGGAATGCTTGCCACCACGCGCATGCTCATCCCACCCACCGTGCTACCCGCGTTTGTACTGATCAATTCACCCTCAGGAACAGGTTCGCCGAGCATTGCCCAAACTTCCGCGAATGCCCTCTCGATCTCAGCGACCGCATTTCCCTGAACCTCCACGCCGGTGTCTCGCCAAGGCTCCAACTTCTTGACAGCATCGCCGACCCACGCAATTCCGACGCACAAACCGGAGATGAACCCAACCTTTCCGTCTACCCCGATCATTTTGCGATGGTCGCGTGACACCCACCCAAATGGACTATCGAGACGAGGTGGACTGTAGCAACGCACCTCGACACCTCCCTCGCGTAAGCGGTTCCAAAAGCGCCGCGACGCTTTGCCGAATCCGCCCAACCAGTCATAGATCAGCCGCACCCGAACGCCTGTTCCAGCTTTCGCAAGCAATGCATCGGCGAACTCGCGTCCTGCATCGTCTTCATGAATGATGTAGCTCTCAAAGTAGATGTGATGTTTCGCATCGCGAATTGCGCCGAGCCATGCCGGATAATTTTCGCGGGCGTCTTTGAGTAATCGAACGTGATTGCCGCTAATCAGCTGGGCGCCGGCAGCGCGAGAGAATGCTTGGTTGGCCAGCTCCCGCACGGCCTGCTGACTGTCTTGCTCTTTGCTTTCCCCTGTTCTATTTTCGTTCATTGTGCTGTTCGATCGCGATCACCTGAGATTCCTTCATCACATCGAATCAGCCGTGACGGAACATGGATTGGCGCGTTGCGTTTTGGGGCACCCTGGCGATGGCCGCGACCGCAGGCATCGGAGCACTATTCGGAACCATAGTGTCGTGAATCGCGTTCGCCTGTCGCCAACGCGACAGATTGCTGAGATATAATCACCGGGTGATTTTTCCACAATTCGCTCGGCTTACAGATGTCGCGCTACTCCTCTTGCGCATCATGGTCGGAATCGTGTTCATGACCAGTGGATGGAAACATCTCAAAGACCCCGAGGGACGGAGCATGGACATTGGGATGAGCAAGGGCTTCACGATTTTTCTGGGAGCTGCTGAGTTCGCAGGAAGTTTTGGAGTTATCTTTGGCGTCCTCGCGCAACCCGCCGCCATCGGTTTGATTTTAATCATGCTCGGCGCGATTCAGAAGAAGATTTTCGTTTGGCGAACTGGCTTTTGGGGAAAATCAGGCACGAATGGCTGGAGCTACGAAGTCATGCTCGTCGTCATGAATCTCGTTATCGTCACCACCGGCGGCGGGAACCTTTCTCTGATGAAGCGGTTCACGTAGTTCATCGCTGCACAGAGCGCAGCGCCACCCGCTGCTTTCCTCCTCCTTCTTACTTCCTTTCTTCTTTGGCGTCGGTCTCGGCCGTGACCATGGTCCGATATTCGCCGTATATCTGTTGACGGAAACAATGATGTACAGTCGCAGAGCGATGTCGCTAACCGATCAATCCTATCCTCCTTCTTTGCCCAGCCCATGGCGCCCCCTTGGCAACAGAAATTTTCGCAATCTACTCATTGCCGACTTGGTCTCCGACATCGGAGCTTTCATGCAGAGCGTAGGTGCGGCGTGGTTGATGACGTCGCTCACCGACAGTCCGCTGTATATCGCGTTGATTCAGACCGCCGCGGCCCTGCCGTTTTTCTTGCTCGCTCTTCCTGCTGGAACAATCGGAGACATCGTGGACCGGCGCAAGCTGATCCTCGTGACGGAAGTGTGGATGTGCGTAATTGCGGCAGTGCTGGCGATCGCGACACTCGCAGGTGTAATGACACCCTGGCTTCTGCTCCTGCTTACGTTCGCTCTCTCGGCGGGAGATGCCGTGGAAGCTCCGGCGTGGCGCGCTACCTTTCCCGACCTCGTCGACAAGCAAGAGCTGCCTGCGGCTCTTGTGCTGAACGGAGTTGAGTTCAACCTGGCGCGAGCCGTGGGCCCCGGTCTCGCCGGCTTGATCGTGTCCGTCCTAGGAGTTGGCGTCACGTTCGCCCTGAATACGTTCTCTTTTTTGGGGGTGATTCTTGTCGTTGCTAAATGGAAACGCCCCAAGCTAAAGAGTGAGGTGCCGGTCGAGAACTTCCTCGGAGGTATTGCCGCAGCTGTCCGCTATGTTCGGTACTCTCCGGGAATTCGCACCCTCTTGATGCGGTCGGCAATTTTGATTTTCTTTACCAGTTCTTTCTGGGCTCTCTTGCCGACGGCAGCTAAGAAGTTAAGCGACAGCCCTGCTGTCTACGGCCTCCTGCTGGGGTGCTTCGGAGCAGGAGCTGTGCTGGGGGCCGCTCTGCTTCCTCGGGCCCGGGCAAGGTTCTCCGTCGAGGCCATCCTTGGCATCGCAACCGCGGTCTTTTCCGCCGTTCTGCTGAGTATGGCGTTTCTGCGAGGGTCGGTGCTTCTTTGCGCCCTCATGCTGTTCGGGGGAACGGCATGGACGATATTCATGTCGGTATTCAATGTCGTCGTACAAAAACTTGCTCCCGACTGGGTGCGCTCGCGAGTTCTGGCTTTCTATCTTTTCGTCTTTCAAGGGAGCGTCGCGGCGGGCAGCACGCTCTGGGGAATTGTAGCCGAGCACACGAGCGTTCATCGAACGCTCGTGATTGCGGGAATAGGCACCGCGGCGTGCCTGCTGCTCCAGCCCGTGCTGCGTCTTCCGAGCACTTCCGTCGACCTGAGCGCGTGGAACCATTGGCTGCGGCCGGCCATGTTTCAAGAACCGGATCCTGATGACGGGCCAGTGTTGGTCACAGTCAAGTACGTCATCGACCCCGCCAAGACGCACGACTTTTTGCATCACATCTACAGGTACGAGCGCATTCGCCGCCGGGACGGTGCGACGGAATGGGGAGTGTTCGCCGACACGCAAACCCCCGATGCTTATCTGGAGGCCTTTGTCGTGGAGTCTTGGGCGGAGCACGAACGCCAGCATGACCGTTTCACGAGGGCTGACCATGAGGCTGAACGGCGAGTGCAGAGTTTTGCGGTAAAACCAATCGAGGTAAAGCACTATGTGCACGCTCCGAGGAGCCGGCGCTCGTGATGTTTTTCCGCCAGACTCTGGCGAAATCTTGAAAGGTCCGAAGGAGGTCCACCATGCCCGAGATTGAGCGATATCAGAATCTTGTGTTGGGAAGCGGCGAAGCAGGAAAATACATAGCCTGGACGATGGCCAAGGAAGGTCAACACACGGCCGTCGTAGAACGCAAGCTGATCGGCGGCTCCTGTCCCAACATCGCTTGCCTGCCAAGCAAGAATGTCATTCATAGCGCCGAAGTGGCCGCTTTATTCCGTCGGGGGCCCGAGTTCGGCATTAAGTCGGGCGCTTTTTCCATTGATATGAACGGCGTTCGGGATCGAAAGCGAAAGATGGTGAAAGACCTCCAAGCAATACACATTCACAATTACCAGGCCAGTGGCGCTGAGTTGATCATGGGCGAAGGGCGATTCGTCGGGTCGAAGACGATCCATGTGCAACTGAACGAAGGGGGAAGCCGGCTGCTGGCTGGCGAACGGATTTTTCTTAACGTAGGAACTCACGCTGCTGTTCCCGATGCGCCTGGCCTGGCAGGGGCCAAGGCGCTTACCCATGTCGAAGCGCTCGAACTCGACCGGATTCCCGAACATCTCATCGTGCTGGGCGGTGGTTATAGCGGCCTCGAGTTTGCGCAGGCTATGCGAAGACTGGGTGCCCGCGTCACGATCGTGGAACAACAATCTCAGCTGGCGCCTCGCGAGGACAGCGATGTAGGCGAAGCACTGGGACAGCTCTTCCGGGATGAAAACATAGAAGTTGCGACTGGGGCGGTGGCGCTCGGCGTGGAAGGGCAATCCGGAAGCACAGTTCGTTTGCGGATCGCGACCGCGGGGGGAACGCGAGTCATTGAAGGCAGCGACATTTTGGTCACGGCCGGGCGGGTGCCCAATACGCAGGGGATCGGGCTAGAGGACGCTGGAATCAAGCTGGATGAGCGTGCATATATAAAGGTCAACGAGCGATTGGAGACGACTGCTCCTGATGTATGGGCAATGGGCGAGTGCACCGGGAGCCCGCAATTCACGCACGTCTCGTTTGACGACTTCCGAATAGTGAGGGACAACTTGAACGGCGGTCAACGCACAACCCGAGGCCGGCTGGTACCGTACTGCATGTTCCTCGACCCAGAACTCGGACGCGTGGGAATGAACGAGACGGAAGCCGAGCATGCGGGTATTTCCTTCGTATCTCCAAAATCCCCGCAGCTGCGGTTCTGCGAACGCGGACGCTGTCGGAGACGCGGGGATTTCTAAAAGCCCTGATCGATGTAGCGAGCGACCGAATCCTCGGTTTCACAGCCTTCTGCGTTGGCGCCGGAGAACTGATTGCAGTAGTGCAAACTGCGATGCTCGCAGGAATGCCATATACGTTTCTGCGTGATGCAATCCTAACGCACCCCACCATGGCGGAAGGACTTACGGTCTTATTCGCGAACGCACCGGTCGCCAGGGAAAGCAAGAAACAACATTCGGCTGCCTAGAGAATGGCAGGATACTCATCCGGCTAGACGAGCCTGTCGTAGGTGAACTGTGAAAAACGATTTGGACACCAATCATCCTGCCAAGCTCAAAGTGTTTGGAACCGCGAGAGGCGCGGGCATACGCCATTCGTGACTTCCTCACGCGTGGCGATGTGCCATTCGAATGGGTGGAGGTGACAGATGACGAGCAGGCGCGCGGCATCGGTCTTGATAATATGGCGGACCCGCGTTTACCCGTTTGCGTGTTCGCCGATGGCTCACGAGTTGCGCACCAAGCATCCGATCCATGAAGTCGCTCGAGCCAGGCGAGGATTGCGGCTGGTGCTATATTGACCAGATCGAGCTCAATTTGACCTGAGCTTAAGACGCACGATCAGAAGCATCCCAGAAGTAGAGTCTTGCTTCTTGACTGCGACGGTGGTGGGAGTAATCCCCACCGCACGCTTCCGAATCTGCTGTGCGCCCAACTGAAATCTAGTGCGTACCTGCCGGACGATCCTTTGTGCCTAGCTTAAGTTGAGTCTCCCTTAAGTCAAGCTCATGTTCCAGTCCGCGCCACACTTCGTCGCTAATGCGCCCCTCATCGCGTAGTCGGATGGCAGTCTGCCGCTCGGTCTCGAGAAGTTCACGAGAAAGATCGAGGTAACCACCGTGAAGCTCCGGACTATTCTTATTGGGTTCGTCGCGTCGCTTGCTGATGCTAGCCAAACGATCCGCGTAATGCCTCGCTATATCATCGTATATACCAGCAGAATCCGGTAAATCGTTGGTGCGAACACGATTTCGCAATTGAGCTATGGCAGCCTCAAGCATTAGTCGGCGTCCTTCTTGCTCTTCACAATTAAATCCCGATGTGGTCGCGAGACCAAGCGCGCGAATGAGGGGCGCGAGCGTAAGCCCCTGTACTACAAGCGTCACGAGAATGACACTGAAAGTTAGAAACACGATTAGATTCCGATGAGGAAATGAGGTGCCATCTGCGAGGGTCTGCGGCAGTGAAATCGCAGCCGCAAGCGCAATCACGCCGCGCATCCCGGTCCAACCGATCACAAACACTTGACGAGTGCCGAGCCGCGCATCGTTTTGATTGAGAAGAAGCCTTCGGAAGAGATAGGCAACGTGCGCGCTGGGAAAACTCCACAACAGCCGGAGGAGAATTAAGAATGCGCTGAAGAGAACGCCGTAGAGAAGGAGCTTGCTCAAGGCCAACTCCTTGATTCCTGCTAGTACATAAGGAAGCTGCAGTCCGATTAGGACAAATACCAGTCCATTCAATATGAAGGTGAGAGAATTCCAGACGGCGCCTGCCTGGAGCCGCACACTCGGAGAAAAGAACCGCGAACTTCTTCGACTCAGATATAGTCCGACAGCAACGACGGCGAGGACCCCTGAACCATGAACGGCCTCACCCGCGAGGTAGGCCGCGTATGGCACGAAAAGACTAAGGGCGATCTCGATCGGACCATCGTCGATTCGATGTTCAAACCACTCCACGATGCGTCCGAGAATCAGACCAACAGCAATCCCGGCGGCAATGAGATACGCCAGCCTCACGATGGCGAATGAAATCGTCGGAGTCTGGCCGTAGACGACCATTGCTGTAGCAAATTCAAGAGCGAGCAAGCCGGTTGCGTCATTCACCAGGCTCTCGCCTTCGAGAACATCAACAATACGTTTCGGCAGCCTGATGCGCTTTGCGATCGAGGTCGCGGCAATGGAGTCGGTAGTCGCAACCACAGCGCCAAGAACGAAGCCGACGCGCCAGTCGAAGCCGACAATGAGCCAGGAGGCGGCTGCAGCGACACCGAATACAGTGAAGGCAACCAAACCTATCGCCAGCGAGGCTATGCTTACCAAGTTGTGGCGGAAATCCCGCCAGGATGTAAGCCAAGCCGCAGAGTAAAGTAGTGGTGGAAGCACAACGAAGAAAATCAGGTCCGGATCGAGCGTGACCTTTGGGATGCCCGGTACAAATCCCAGCAGCAGCCCGGCAACTACCAAAACGATCGGATATGGCGTCTTCAGCCTGCGCGCCACTGTTGAGAAAACCACCACGAATAGCAGCAGAAGCAGCAAGATCAGTTGTACAGAGTGAATACCTGAACCGAGCATGGGCACCTTTAGCGCAGCGAGCCGAAATACTCATGCGAACTTCAACTCGACCTCAGCAACAATTGCAGCAACTACGTCCGTGAGTCAGCATCGTCGCGCCCCTTGTGAGACTCGATTTCTCAAGATGTTTCCGAAGCGGAGTTCAGCCACTTCTCCATTTGCTGATGGTCCACGAGTCCCGCTTCCTGCTTTACTGTTTGGCCGCGATAAAAAACGACAAAGTTTGGAATGCCGCGCACATTGAAGCGAGAGGCCAATTCAGGATAACGCTCCGTGTCCACCTTCAGGACGATCGCCCGTCCGCTCATGTCCGCCGCTGTCCGCGCCACTTCTGGGGCTGCCACCCGGCACGGGCCGCACCAAGCTGCCCAGAAATCCGCCAAAACGGGGACGCGAGCCTTTTGAATGACCTCGTAGAACAGATCAGGATCTGCTTCCAGCGGCTCGGCAGCGGGACTCAATGGTGCTTTGCAACCTCCACAACGTCCGGTGTCGGCAAGATGCTCGGCGGGGATGCGGTTGTTGCGTCCACACACCCGGCACTGTCGAACAATGGGCATCAGCACCTCCGTCGTGAAATGTAATGATTCATTCTCCCTGAAAAAAACTTCTTATTCATCGCACGAATTCCAATCAAAGTACGAATGACAGACCGCGTAGGAGACCTTGATGAGACCTAGTGTCCTTTCCTTTCCTTTCCTTTCCCGGCTCAACCCTGCGACTGGTCCGCCAGTCGCTAGCTTGGGTTAACCCTTTCCGACGCCAGTCTCCAACACGCTCGGGCAATTGCCCAATCTTCCTGGGCCCGCACGATCAATACCCGAACGGTTGAATCGGTCAGGGAAATGTCTTGGTCTGAAAGTGACTGCACATTCTTTGAGGAATCAAGTTTCACGCCGAGAAATCCGAAGGGTGCGCAGCCGGCCGCCCGAACCTCAGGCGAGTTCTCGCCGATTCCGCCAGTGAACACAATGGCATCGATTCCACCTAAAATTGCCACCATGGATCCTATCGAGGACCTTAAGCGGTGCACAAAGATCTCAAAGGCGAGCGTCGCTCGCTGATTTCCTGCATTCATGGCTGACACAATTTGTCGCATATCTCCCGAAATTCCTGAAATGCCGAGAAGGCCTGACTTCGTATTCAGCAATTCGTCGAGCTGTTCTCCGGTGAAGGCGCCTTGCCGCATCAAGTAAGTCAAGATCCCCGGATCCACCGAGCCCGACCTCGTTCCCATCATCAGGCCTTCTAGCGGGGTGAATCCCATCGTGGTATCTACGCTGATCCCACCGCGAATGGCGGCCAGCGAACAGCCGTTTCCCAGATGGCACGTCACGAGTTTCAGTGATTGCAAATCCTTGCCAAGCAGTTGCGCAGCGCGCTCGGCACAATATTGATGGTTGATTCCGTGAAATCCATATCGACGGATCCCTTGGGCAAGCCAGTCGTAGGGCCCCGGGTAGACGAAGGCGGCTTCCGGCAGATGGCTGTGAAAGCCGGTGTCAAACACGGCCACTTGCGGCACGGATCCAAGTTTGCGCGAGATGATTTCAATGCCTTCTAACTCCGCTCGGTTATGGATCGGCGCAAACGCTGCCATGCGCTCGATTGCAGTCTTCAGCTCCGTCGTGATGAAGGTTGGCTCCCTGTATTCGCTCCCGCCGTTTACAATGCGGTGGCCCACGATGTCGATTTCCGAAACATCACCAAGGACACGCGCCTGACCGCTGCACAAGGAGTTCAACAAGTGATCCGTCGCCAGACGACGCGACCCTACCGCGAGTGCGTCCTTCACCGTTTTGCCTTGTGCCGTCACGACCTGCAATTCCGCCTGGTCGCCGTCCCACTCGATCTTTCCCGCCCAATCAGGCTTCGGGGGAATTTCGGGCACGCGATCACGGATTTCGTAGAGACTGCTCTTCTGGCTGCTGGACCCCGAGTTAAGAACCAGGATTTTCACAGTCTAATACGGCCATTTCCAATCGCGGATTTCGGGTAAGTCATCGCCGTGTTCGTAAATGTACTGCTTGTGTTGAAAGAGCCTTACCCGTAGGTTGTGCTGAAAATGCGCGCTGACCTGTTGCAGGCGCGGCACCCGATCCACAGCATCTCCGGCAAGATGAAAGCGGTCGAGCTCGTTCAGCACGGTCATATCGAACGGCGTGGTGATCGTTCCCTCTTCCTTGTAGCCATGAACGTGAAAATTTCCGTGGTTTTTTCGGCGATAGGTAAGCCTATGAATCAGCGTTGGATACCCGTGGTAGGCAAAAATTACTGGCCTGTCGGTTGTGAACATGGAATCGAAATCGCGATCGGAAATCCCGTGCGGATGCTCGCCCGGCGTTTGCAACGTCATCAGGTCGACCACGTTGACGACGCGGATCTTAATGTCAGCAAAATGCTGCCGTAGCAAGTCGACAGCCGCCAGCGTCTCGAGGGTAGGGACATCTCCCGCGCAGGCCATCACTACATCCGGCTCACTGCCTTTGTCCGTGCACGCCCAATCCCATATCCCAATTCCCGCGGTGCAATGTTCGATCGCGGCGTTCATGGTGAGATATTGCAGCGCTGGCTGCTTGCCAGCAACGATCACGTTGACGTAGTGCCGACTGCGTAAGCAATGATTTGCGACCGACAACAGGGTATTCGCGTCCGGGGGAAGATACACGCGAACCACATCCGCTTTCTTATTCACGACCACATCGATGAAACCCGGATCTTGGTGCGTAAATCCGTTATGGTCTTGGCGCCAGACATGGGACGTCAGCAAGTAGTTCAATGAGGCGATGGGCCGGCGCCAGCCAATGTCGCGGGTTACTTTCAGCCACTTCGCATGTTGATTGAACATCGAATCCACTATATGGACGAAGGCTTCGTAGCAGGAGAAGAATCCGTGCCGGCCCGTCAGTAGATAGCCCTCGAGCCATCCTTGGCATATGTGTTCGCTTAGGACTTCCATCACTCGCCCTTCCGGCGAAAGATTCTCGTCCGTAGCGAGGAGCTTCTCCATGAACACTTTCGGTGTGGCTTCGTAGATTGCGTCAAGCCGATTCGACGCGGTCTCGTCTGGCCCGAACACGCGAAAGGTACTTGTGTTTTCGTTTGCTTTTATCACGTCGCGAAGAAATTTTCCCAGTTCACGCGTGGCTTCCGCGTCGGCGGTTCCCGGCTTTGGCACATCCACGGCATAGCCACGAAAATCCGGCATCACCAGATCCCGCAACAAAAGGCCGCCGTTTGCGTGCGGATTCGCTCCCATGCGCCGGTTGCCCTTAGGAGCAAGGTCTTTCAAGTCCTGAATGAGAGTCCCTTCCTGATCGAAAAGCTCCTCGGGTTTGTAGCTGCGAAGCCAGTCTTCCAGTATTTTCAAATGCTCGGGATGGCCGACAAAATCGGCGACGGGCACCTGATGTGCGCGCCACGTTCCTTCAACGGGCTTGCCGTCCACAACCTTGGGCCCCGTCCAACCCTTCGGGGTGCGCAGGATGATCATCGGCCACGCCGGCATCCCCGTCGTTTTTCTTTCCCGCGCGCTCTTTTGAATCGCCTGAATTTCGTCCACAACCGCGTCGAGGGTGCGGGCCATCTGCTGATGGACTTTTGCGGGCTCATTCCCTTCAACGAAAAAGGGCTTGTACCCATACCCGGTGTAAAGCTTGACCAGATCATCGTCGGTCATGCGGCCGGGTACAGTGGGGTTGGCGATTTTGTAGCCGTTCAGATGAAGGATCGGCAACACCGCGCCATCACGCGCAGGATTCAGGAACTTGTTCGAATGCCAGCTTCCTGCCAGGGGTCCCGTCTCCGATTCACCGTCGCCGACTATGCAACAGACAAGCAACTCGGGGTTGTCGAAGGCCGCGCCATAGGCATGCGCAATCGAATAGCCTAGTTCCCCTCCCTCGTGGATGGACCCAGGCGTTTCCGGCGCGACGTGGCTCGGAATTCCGCCCGGAAACGAAAACTGCTTGAACAGTTTCCGCATGCCTGCTTCGGTTTGCGGGATGTTGGGATAAAATTCGCTGTAGCTGCCCTCCAGATAGGTATTCGCGACGAGAGCTGGCCCCCCATGGCCGGGCCCTGTAATGTAGATGACGTTCAGATCGCGCATCTTGATTAGACGATTTAGATGGACGTAGATGAAATTCAACCCGGGCGTCGTGCCCCAATGGCCGAGCAATCGTTGCTTGATATGTTCAAGCGTGAGCGGCTCGCGCAGCAGTGGATTGGCGCACAAATAAATCTGCCCCGCTGATACGTAGTTCCCCGCACGCCAGTACGCGTGCATTTTGCTCAGCTCTTCGGAGGATAGAGGTTGACTGGACGGATCCAGGCTTGCTGAACTGGGCGAAGCTGCAGAAGCTGTCATGATGTCCTCGTTTGTGACGGGCGACTCGCTTGGCTTGCAAGGTGCATTTACGCTGAACCTTGCGAACCGCCGGTGTTGTTGACCTAAGACTTTAATCCAATAAAACGCTCTCGATCCACCCGCTCACAACAGCGTGCACGCTTCGGTGAATTCCAGGCGTGGATTCCGAGGAGAGAGTTTTGGACGATCATCGTAACCGATGTTGCATAAGAAATTCGATTTCACGTGACCCTCGGGGAAGAACTCCTGCTCACACGCTTCGCACTTTCCCGCCGCAAAAAATTCCTCATCAACCTTCGCGTTGTCGAATCCTGACATTGGTCCGCAATCGAGTCCCAGCGCACGCGCTGCAAGTATCAGGTATGCGCCCTGAAGCGACGAGTTACGCTTGGCTGTCGCTTCAATGAGTTGGGGATTGTTTGCGAAACGTCGCGCATGGCCGGATTGTTTGGGAAGAGCTTTGGAAGCATGTCATAGAACTTCAGATCGTAGGCAATGATGACGGTAACAGGAGCGCTCATTGTTTTCACTACATTGCCTGGAGACAGTGTTGGCCGGAGTCTCTCCTTAGCTTTCTCCGAACGAATAAAGACGAAACGAGCGGGTCCTGTATTCGCGCTCGTTGGACCCCACTTCGTCAGGTCATACAGCTGGCGGAGAGTATCGTCGCTAATCGTTCGATTGAGCCACGCATTGTGGGTGCGGGCCTCCCGAAACAGAAGATCCAGCGCTTCGTTGCTCAGCTTTTCCATGTATTCACCTCTGCGTGAATAGCTTAAGACGTCGTTTTGCTGCTCGTAGACCTCAGAGGTACCATTTGCAACTCGTCCCAGTGCTCAACAATCCTGCCCCGTTCGTCGACGCGGAAGATTTCGATTCCAGCCAAGTCACGATCGCCGGGCCAATGCTGAAAGCAGTGAAGCACTACAAGATCGCCATCCGCGATGACGCGTTTGAATTGCGCACATTTCCCCGGATATTGGGCAGCCATTCTCGTGAATTGCTCGATGAAGGCTTGCTTGCCATCGGCCGCGCCAGGATTGTGCTGAACATACACGTCACCGACATACTTCTCTGCGGCTTCGGCAGGTTTGCCCTGATTGAACATCAAGTCGTAGAAGGCTACGACATTCCGTTTGTTCTCTTCTAGCTGGTCGGCCATTGCTGCTGCCCACTTGGGCGCTAGTACCCAACCGTAAAGCGCCGCCGACTATGTTTGGGATGCTCGACCTCATCCACCATGGCGATGGCGAAATCCTCCATGGAAATCCAGCTCTTGCCGTTTGAATCGACGAGGAGCTGGTCTCCACCGATGCGGAACTTTCCAGTGCGCTCGCCGGGCGAAAGCTCCGCAGAGGGTGAGAGATATGTCCAATCAAGTTCCTTCTCATTGCGTAGCGTATCCAGAAACTTAACACCCGCGCGAGCTTCCACCTTGTAGGCCTCGGGGAAGTCTGGCGTGTCGACAAGCGCCTTTCCAGGCGCGACTTCTAGGCTTCCAGCTCCGCCGACGATCAGAAGTCGCTTGACGCCGGCTTTCTTTACAGCAGTGATCAACCCGTTTGCGTCCGATGTCTGGAATCGCGAGGCGCTCAGGACAGCGTCATGGCCCGCGAGTAGAGGCGCGAGCGTCAAGGATTGTGTGGCGTCTCCCTGCTTCAGCGTAACGCCCGGACGAGGATCGATCTTTACCGGGCTACGGCCGATCCCTGTCACGCTATGGCCTCGTAATAGCAGTTCCGTCGCCAATCTCGATCCCACTCGCCCACGGATGCCGATGACGGCCACTTTCATAGCAGCCTTTCACTACCGCTTCTCACGAAGGCGATATTCGCATTCGTCGCCGGACCACTGGCAGTGATCGGACGGTTTAGAGAGTGACTGCCGCTTAAGTACCGCTCGCCGGCCGCTTCCTGGTTATTTCTTTCTCTTGACCTTAAATTCCACCTCACCAACGAGCCCCTATCCGACCTGCGCGCTCAGCATCGATATCGATCCTCCATCGACTCCTTCTATGGGAAATGTGATGAGTTCTCCCTGTTGCCTAGTGGCGATCACGTATAGGAGTGGCAGATAGTGATCCGGCGTCGGGATGGATAGCATTGCCTCCGGCCCAAGCTTCTCGTATTGGATGAGCGGTTTGTACTCACCCGCAACCATCATTTGCTTCGCTTCTGATTCGAAACGAATAGCCCAATCATACGGGTCTGGCATATGGCGTCCCCATGAGTACGCATGAAGGTTGTGGACTAGGTTTCCGCTGCCCACGATCAAGATGCCTTCGTCGCGCAATGGTGCTAGCTTTCTGCCAACCTCAAAATGAAAGGATGGTGGCTGCGCTTCGTCGATGCTCAGTTGCACGACGGGGATGTCCGCATTGGGATACACATGTCGCAATACGGACCACGTCCCATGATCGAGTCCCCACGAGTTGTCGAGATCCACCGTAAGGGGTGCGAGCATCTTTTGGACCCGGCGGGCCAAGTCGGGGGCACCGGGCGCGGGGTATTGCACACGGTACAGGTCTGGCGGAAAACCTCCGAAATCGTGAATGGTCCTTGGTGCTGTGCTAATGGTGACGCCAGTTCCTGGCACGAACCAGTGAGCGGAGATCGACAGGATGGCCTTTGGCTTTGATATCTGTTTCCCGATGAGCCGCCATGCTTCGGTGTAACGGTTGTTCAGCACGGCATTCATCGGATTGCCGTGCCCAAAAAAGATTGCAGGCAGTATTTCAGGCATGCGGTGACACCTCTCTGGTGCTACGAGAAGCCCGATAATCGTTGCAAGCCCTGAACAGCAGCTGTTTTGTGTTGGACATCCATTTTCCCTCCGTTGAGCTGGGACTTCAATACACAACCCGCTATTGGCAACTGCTGTTGCTGGCATTGGATATCGTCAGGAATGTAATGCTCGCGGGCGCAAAGCTCACGCGGCCCGCGCGCGTTGGTTCACCCGAGACCTGCGGCAAGTCGCCGTCACTGTTTAGTTGGAGCGTGCTTCCATTGAGTTGTACCGATGTGTCCTGAAGCTGCTTGGCCGTCAGCGTGTAGCGGTCTGCGGCAGCCGGTAATGTGATTTCCTGGACTTTCTGTCGGTCGGCATTGATGACTAGGAGCGCTACGCCGCCGGGATGGTTCTGTAGGCAGTGCGCATAAACATAAACATTCGGGGCTGGTGCGGTGCGTGGATCGAGCACTGTCGCACCCATCAGTCGTCGCCATAGCAGCGCCGCCCAGTAGTTCGGTCGTGGGGCGAATGTGTTTTCATCCAACATGCCGTAGTCGCTCGACGCCAGCGTGTTGTGCATAATCACTTTTACGCCATGCTGGGCGAGGCTTGCATGTTGAATAAGGTATCGGAACGTGTCGAGAAAAGTGGAGGCCCAGGGGTTTCCTCCACAGGCTGCATCGGCGGTTTCCGTAATCCAAAGTGATTTGCCGGGCTCGAACCTGTCTCGAAGGTCCGCGTAGAATGCGCCAATCTTTTCCGGTCGCGAGAGCCAGTCTTGTGAAAGCGCTGCTGCCGCTGTTGTTTGCGATGATGCACCCATGCTTGCGCACCGCTTCGAAGCAGCTGCATAGAGATGGTAGGAAAAAACGTCGAATACGGGACCGGCTGCGGGGAGCAGGTCTTCGGATTTCAGCACTCCGCTGCCCATAGGCATCGCGAACGGTCCCTCGCCAACTGAACCTGGACCGAGAAATATTGTATCCGGCGCAGTTTTCCGAAGGAACGGACGGAAAACCGCAATGTCGCGGCCATAGCTTGCGGCATCGTATCCTTTCGGTGCGCCGCCCATCGCTGCATATGTCGGCTCATTCATGAATTCGCTTGCAGCGATTCGCCCTCCAGCGGACTTGGTGTAGTCGAACAATTGCCGCACCTGGTCCGAAGCCCATACGCCTTGAGCATCGCGCGGTCCTGGCCCCGTGGCCACGGATGTGACAATCTCGGCGTTCACTGCATGAGAGAAATCAATGACACCTTTCCATTCCTCTCGCGTTAGGACCCCGCTGAACCCTGATGGCGCATTGGCTGGAGCGCCATTTTCCGAGTCCTGGAAGTACACAGAATTTGCCCACGTACCGCTAACGCGCACATATGCGGGGCCCAGCGCCGCCGCCAGTTTCCGCAGTCGAGGGTTGGAAAGGTCGATGGGTTTTCGGTATTGATAGAGGTTCGGGTCAATACCGGCCGGAGTGGAGCCCTCCTGGGTGGCAGGCTCCTGCGCTTTGCTTTTGTTCGTGGTGCTCCCGTATGGTTTCCAAAATCTTCCGCCGATCACTTCCACCATTTCAATGTTGTAGGACTGGAAGCGTTCATCGACCGTGCCAATGCGAGGCATAATCGCAGGGGTGACAGCAGATGGAGATTCGCCATAGGGAGCCGTGGAATAGGCTGCAACTCCTAGCATGGCGAAGGCTAGTCCAGTAACGATGAATCTGCCTCTTCTCATGATGGGCCTCCTACGAGTGTCGCAAATAACATGCTGCTTCTACAGCCACGCCGCCCCTACAACCGACGAGGAACCAGAACACCAAGGGAGAACGATTCTCCTGCATGGAACGAACCGAGGTCCTAGCTCGGAATTTGCCACCTTCAGGGCAACCCCAGAATCACGATGGCATTGTCGCCTTTTACCTTGTAGGTCGGGTTGTTGTCGCCCGCTCCGACGGCGATGAACTGCCTGCCGCTCACTTCGTATGTGATCAGGCCCCCATCCATTGCGCCAGCACCGACCTGTCGTCGCAGCAGCAACGCGCCTGTCTTCGCATCCAGTGCAAAGAGATCGCCCTGCGTGTCGGCCGTCAGCAGGAGCCCCCCGGCGGTTACGACAAGGCCCGCGACCGGCGGTGACGGAACTCGATAACGCCACAGCAAACGGCCATTTGTTGGATCGATGGCATTGACCAGTCCAAAGGCTCGCTCAATGGGATCACGGTTGGCATACCCGCTCGGCGTCGCCCAGCCCAGATATGGTTCGCCTTTGACGTATACGGGCGGGGGGCCCTTGATCGCCCTAGCGCACCAATCGATGCCGTTCATATAGAGCAGATTGGTATCTGGACTGTAGGCCGGACCGTTCCATTGCGTTGCTGCAACCGGGCAGAAGCTCACATTCGCGTCCGTGGTAATCGGCGTTCCGCGATTGGTGTACTGTGAGACGATCGATGTAGTGAAGAGGAGCTTGCCGCTTGCCCGCTCCACTACGTGCAAAACACCGTCTTTTCCAGCTCCCGCCGCCAGATGACTGCCATCGGCCGTGTCGAATGCCGCGACGATCGTGGTATCCAGATCGCGGTCATCGGGCCCGAGCAGCTGGTGCCACCATTTCAGGTGTCCCGTCATAGCATCGAGCGCCACGATGGAGTTGGTGAAGAGATTGGTGCCGGGCCGCGCTTCGTTGTCAAAATCGGGGCCCGCATTTCCGACGGGTAACAGGAGCAAGCCGCTTACCGGGTCAAGACTATAGCTGGTCCACGTTGCGCCGCCGCCATGCGCGACGCTAGCGGGGTTCTTCCATGTTTCTGATCCCGTCTCCCCGCTGCCAGGAATGGTGTGAAAGCCCCATATCTTGGTGCCGTCTGCGGCACGGAAGGCCATCATTTCGCCGCGGATTCCCAAGTCTCCGCCAGCTTTACCGATGAAGATCATGTCTTTCCACACCAGCGGCACGGCAGTCGCGTATTCGCCGCCGCTCGCGTCCATGATAGTTCGGTCCCAGAGCAGCGTGCCGGTCGCCGCGTCCAGCGCGATCAGATGACCGTCCGGAGTGCCGCGAATGACGCGGCCGTTCGAGATTGCCGCGCCCTTGTTGTTCCGTTGGCCCATGTGCGCTCCGGGCGTGTGCTGGTAGCTCCAGCGCTTCTTGCAACTCGCCGCATCAATGGCGAACGTACCAAAAACGGAGGTCATGTATAGAACGCCGTTGTAAACGAGTGGAGCACTCTGGAACGATCCCTGTTCGCCCAGCTTGAACGAGCATACCGTCTTCAGTGTGCTGACGTTTTGAATATTGATCTCGGCGAGCTTCGAGAAACGATAACCCAAGTAGCCCTTGTTGGATGTGAGCCACTGATTGGGATCTGTGTCCGCGTTGTCCATTTCAGATTGCGTGGGTGTCCGGGTGGACGGCTGAGCGACAGCAACCCCGGAAGGGGGCGCTATTGCGGACGGGTGCTGAGTCTGAGCATGTGCAGCGGTACAAAGGGCCGCGCATACAAAGGCGGTCATCATGAGCCTTCGGAATCGACTCAGAGTGCTTGACATCTTGGCCCTAAATAGTCGCCGCACGCCAAGCGAGAACCACTGCATTTTGTTGTCGTGATGGTTCATCATTGCTCTACCTCCAAATTGAGAAGTTCTGATCAAAACGTCACCTGCGTATACAGGCCGATGACGAAGGCGTTGGGAATTTTGCCCGTGCCTCCGGGATTGACCACGTATTGTAGGTTGGGGCGAATCTTGAGCCACCGCGTAAGTTGCAGGCCATAGTCGATTTCGGCGATGCTTTCGTAGGTCTGGATTCCGACGGAGCCAGGTGTCACGGTGTCGAGATCCCGCTGATATAGAGTCAACCTAGAGTTGGTGCGCGCATAGGCGACCATGAAAGAGACAACATCGTTGTCGCGACCGCGAAGGGTACCCTGGTAGTGGCCGCCCGCCACCCAGAAATACGAGTACTTGGCCGTGTCCGGATCGCCGATGGTGACCATGGCGCCTAGCGTCAGTCCGCGATTGGATCCGGATTTTTCGCGAAAAACCATCTGATCGGCGATGATGTAGCCACCCCAGCGACCGTTGTGCTGCAGGAACGGTTCGCCGGTTAGCCCGGCGGGCTGTCCATTGATATCCTTGAACAGGTCCGGTGTTTCCGATGAATTGTAGTAGCTGCCGATTTTGTAAACGCCGGGCAATCTACCGCTGCCTTGGCCGGGCAACCAACCAAGTTCGACGGGGACAAATGCACCGGTGGTGCGAAAGCTCAAATCGAAACCTTTGTCGGAATCGCCTGCGTTGGGATTCACTTGATAGATGCCGGTCGCTACGTAGAAATTCGGCCTCAGGTTCACGTTGATACGTGCGCCCCATTGAGCCGTGGGAAAGTTGTGCGCACCACTATTGGTCGTCATGGGATTCGCATGACCGCATATCACGCCGTTCTGAAAATTGCAGAAATATGGAAGTCCCGCAAAGTTATCTCCTAGCGGGGACCAGCCCAAGTGGATGGTCACTTTGTGTTTGAGGAAGTTCTGCTGGTAATTCAGTTCCGCAAGTCGGAAATTCTGGCCCGCACCGTAAAGTTCCTGTACGGCAAACTGGTTTCCGAGTGCATCAGCCGATAGACTGTTTCCGACACGATCCGTTAGGGTGACCTGGATCTTTGCATCGTGAATGCTCATCAATCGATCGAGGTCGAAATCGGCGCCGAAGTCAATTTGCTGCGTATAACGCACCGCCTGAAAGTTGCCGCCGGAAGGGTTCCCCGCACTTTCGGTGGTGAAGTGCGCGCGCAGGTCGATGCCCGCATCGTGCAGCGAGGATCGCGCGCCGCCCCAGTTACCCGTCATTGTGTCTTGGTCAAACCACCGCTGGCCGCCAGTTGTCTGCTGGGCCATTGCGGGACACGCGAAGAACGCGACAGCGGCGAACAAGACTACTTTGAAGAGATTTAAGGGACCCAGGAATCTCTGAATGCTGAAACGGTACGGGCCAGACAGAAAATTAAGAACCGAGTTTAGTGGCGATCCGGCTTGTTGTAAGAGATGCGCCATATAGTTCCGCTGCCATCATCCGTGACGAACAACGACCCGTCCCTAGCCACCGTGACGCCGACTGGCCTGCCCCAGACCTGTTTGTCGGAAAGCACGAAGCCTGTCATGAAATCTTCGTATTCGCCGGTTGGCTTGCCATTGTTGTCAAAGACGAGCCGCACGACCTTGTAGCCCGTTCTTCGCGAACGATCCCAGGAGCCATGCAACGTCACAAACGAGCTGTGTTTGTATTCGACGGGGAAATTGTCGCCCTCGTAGAAAACGATTTGCAGCGGCGCGGAATGTGTCTGCATAAAAACGTCCGGAACTGTAATTTTGCCTTTCAGGTCCGTGTGCTCGCCTTTATGGCGAGGATCCTCGTGATCGCCGAGGAAATACCATGGCCACCCATAAAAAGCTCCGTACTGCACGTGCGTCGCATACTCAAACGGTGTATCGTCTCCGAGACCATCCCGTTCGTTAACTACCGCCCACAACTCGCCAGTCGCCGGCTGGATGGTTATGCCAGAAGAGTTTCTCAAACCTGTCGCAACAATCTGCTGGTCGCCGCCATCAGGATTGAAAGAGAGAATATCGGCTCGTCCTTCTTCGGTGTCCCAACTGGATCCGAGCGAATGAGTTCTGTTCCATCCCTCGATGCCGCCGGGAACTCGCGGCACAGGAAACATATCCAGGGCGGCGTTGGAGCCCGAACCTACCGCCAGTAGCAGTCGCTTCCCGTCTGGCGTAAACAAGATGTCCCGAATCCAATGATGGGTCGGAGGAATGCAGTCGACGACGCGTTCCGGTTTGGCAGTAGCCTTGGTGTCTCCATTTCTGTATGGAAACCGAACCACACCGTTACTGTTCGCGATGTAAATCCATTTCGGATTTGGTCCGATGGGATAGAAGGCGATGCCATAGGGTTGATGCAATCCCTGGGAATAAACTTCGCTGACCGTTGGAGTAGCCGATCCGGAAGGCACGCGGTATACACGCACTTCATCCGCCGAACTGTTTGCTACAAACAAATCGCCGTTTGGCGCCGGGCGTATCACGCGAGGCTGAGCTAAGTGCGAGGCGACGACCTCGACTTTAAAGCCCTCTGGCACCCGTGGGAGTGTACCCTCGGGCCTGGGGGCCAGTTCGACCAGGTTTTGCACCTCAGCGGCAATCTCTGGTAAGTCCGCAAGAGTAATTAAGCGGCGAATGCCAGGCGCGTCTTCCTTCCAGTCTCCGAATGCTGCTTTGCCCCGCAGAACCTTGGCAGTATCTGAGCTGGACTGTGCGAGAGCAATGTCACCTCTCATCATCGCGAACGCCGCCACGGCTAAGGCCACCCTCGACCAGACTCGCAGTCGATCCGCGTTCCCCCTCATTGGGGAGGCGGCGTCGATCTGCCACCCATGTCGGGACCGTTTCCCGTTCATGAAGGATGTCCATGACTGATTCAGAGAGCGAACGAGCCGAGAGTACCACACAAGAAATGGTTGTTTCATCGCTTCTCCTTGCGAAATCCGATGGAAGGCTATGGTCGTGTTTGAGCTGAAACCCCGGCCTGCTCCTTATCGCTTCCGTGTTTTCTTTGCAACTTCGTCGATGACCGCGAGGGCCACCGCCGGTTCTTGGAGTATTGACCCTTGTCTCCTGCGTGAATCTGATAGGCTTCGGTTAGGAAGTCTGTTCAAGGTTGAACACTTGGGTCGGGTTTCATGGCGGCTGGTGCTGGCAAACACTACTCTGTGTGGCTCTGACTTTGAATTCAGTCCCGAAGAATAACATTGAGAAGCGAACTATGGACTCGCAATGAGCCCTTGTAATCGTTCTCGTAGTCGATGAAACCCCGTTTCCTGAACTTGTTCATGAAAAAACTGATCCTTCCGCGGGTGGTTCCAACCATCTCTGCTAACGTCTCCTGATCGATTTTCGGAATGATTTCCTCCGTCTTGCGATCCTTTCCGTAATGCGCTTGCGACAGAAGAAGCCGGGCCAAACGCTTTTCGCTGTGATTGAAGAAGTGGTCCACCAACTCGTCAAGAAGGTGCAGGTTCTGCGACAACAAACAGGAAATGAAGGTCATTGACCACTCCGAATTCTCGCGGAGGCTGCGTAGCATTTCCACTCGTTCGATCCTCGCAAGCGAACAGTCCTCAACCGCCGTAACCGTCATCTCACGAAACATTTGGCCCGCCAGGCATTGTTCGCCGACGAATTCGTTGGCTCCTAAAACGCCGACGATTGCTTCCCTTCCTCGTGTCGATACGACTGTCAGCTTGACCTTGCCTTTCTGGATAAAGAAGATGCGATCACTAGGGTCACCTTGCGAGAAGACTGTATCTTTTGCTTTATATTGCAGAATAGTTATTCCTTCAATAAATCGGTCGAGCAAATCACTGCCCTTGATCGGAATCTTCTCGCGCTGACTTCCTGAGCTGGAGCCGGTCATTTCTCGCCTACTTTTCTCGTTGGCAGGCCGTAAACGTTTGGACAGGCGCTGGGATCGGGAGAAGAGATGCGTCGTTTCTTCTTCAGGCGTGGGGGACATGGGGGACACCTTTCAAATAGAATGCCTCGCGGAGTTACTGCTCTGATAGCACAGGATCCAGCTACAACCACCCAGATCAGAAATCGAGAATCGCAGCGCAATCCTACGATTTCACGGGCTATGGGAGACGACCTGAGGCTCTAAAAGACTCTCGATCCTCAACGCGACAATTCGAGATACAGCAAGTTCCTCGGGAAATTCAGATGAGGCCCGATTGCCGCATACTACAGCCCACTCAGCGTGTTGACATGCCGAAGCAAGAGTCGCTGGCATTGTCTCCGCGAGGAAGGATGATTCTCCAATCACAACAGGGACTTCCGGGCGCAAGGACAGACAAACAAGATTCTTCCGGAGCTTCGTTTGTTGGTTGGAACCGAATCTTCCTAGGGTAAGCTCAGGGGACATTGTCGCTCTCCCCCCGTCATACACCACAGTGCCCTACAGCGTAGAAGTTAAGCGTGAATATCCCACAATTACACTCTGGAAGTAAAGCACGACGATTGGAACAAAAGGGCTTAGCGATCGGATTCTCGCAGCTACGAAGATGCCGAGTCTTGCCAAGACTCGAGTATTGCTTCGACGTAGGTTTCTCTCTTGCGGTCGAGCAAATGGAATGCTGTCCAAACGATCTAGCATCAATGCTAAGACGCTCGACCCGAGGCTATCAAAGTGAATGCCCTGTTCTGTCGACCCGTTACATCGAATTGACCTGCACGCGCACACAATTCCCAAGTTCGAATCACACGATGTTCTCGTTTCTGCATCGGAGATGTTTCTACGGGTTTCAGATCAGTTGGCAATCAGGGGCACTGAAAAACCAAGTGGCATTGGCTAGGTGTAGCTACCGTTTCTTCTGTAAGAATTCCTTAACTGCCTGACGCACGGGACACTCTGGCGAGCTTGCGCGCCTGCTTGGTGGCCAGGACGACACTTCCTCGCATGAACCGCAGGGCGCCGCACAGCGCATTCGAAGCCGATAGTACGAATACACGGGCGTCGTCCTGGAGGCCACTAGGGATGCCGCCCCCGGAACGAGGTCCAGTCCTTCCAACGCCCTTCGTACGCCGCGGTGGTCGCCAGAAGAATTTTCCACTCGTGTTCAACCTTGAGCAGACTTCTCAACCCGAGCCTGCCAAAAAACACATTGCAGGAACATCCCAGAGGCCCGCATGAGCATGACAGGAAACATTCACCTACTTCCCCCACCGTGGGACTTGAAGCGCCCGCGTCAACGAGACGGCAACCAAACCAGGAAGAGTTTCGTCCAGGACGTTGCAAAAACCACCGGTCGCACGGCGGAAGCAAACCGAGTGTGCGGAGGTGAAGAGTGGGAAGCAGCGCAGCGCGCGCAGGAGCGAGACCCCGAAGTGCTGGCGACAGCGTTTACACAGTACGTCGCGCAGAGAACGCTCGCATTGCCGGAGCCGTCGCGACTTCCCGGGCTACGAGGCGAGAGGAAAGGATAGGCTATGCAAACCGCAGTCGTGATGAAACCCGTTTCGCAATTTGCAGAACCAACGTTTGTACAGACAACCGAGACTCTGGATCGAATGGCCGCGTTCACGGAGTTAATTGCCAGCCGAGCTTATGACATTTTCGAGAATCGCGGGCGGAAGCACGGCAACGACCTCGAGGACTGGCGCCACGCGGAAGAGGAGTTGTTCCACACCGCACACGTTCATCTCGATGAGTCGAACGATGCATTGTCCCTCAACGCCGAAGTCGCAGGGTTCAGTTGCGATGATCTGGAGGTGAGCGTCGAACCCCGTCGCGTGACCATCACTGGAAGGCGCGCGAGCAACGGCATTACAACCCGCAAGGTAATTTATTGCGATGCGTGCGCCGATCGAATCTTCCGAGCTCTACCCCTTCCGGTTGAGATCGATCCAAAGAAGGCGACCGCCGCCCTCAAGGACGGAATCCTTCAGGTGGCACTGCCCAAGGCAAGCCCAACACTTACCGTCGAAATAAGAACGTTTTCGATTGTTCGGGCCGAGGACGCGCGGCTCTGGACTGAATCACTGGCAAAGTTATTTACACGCAGCGAGTGAGCGGCACTGCCTCAGAGGTACAAACATCTTGGATGCAAGGGGCCTGGAAACCATATTCAACGCTTCGCATGGATGGAGATTCCTGCTGTACAGGTCGAGGGGGCGTGGTTGTCCGGCGTGATCAGAAATCAAGACCTATAAAGGATGCGTAGCAGCGGACAAAACACCTCACATAACCCCAATCTGTTTTAGCAATCCGACCAAGTCATAAAAGAGTTTTTCTTCGACGATCTCGCCATTCTTCCAGTGTGCGACGGTGCAGAACTCGATATGAAACTTCTTGTTGGTCGGGGCGATCAGCTTGCCGTCGGAACCCTTCATCGGTCCGCGCATCGTACCTGTAAAATCCGCAACGGTGCACGTCCATTCGCCCTGAGCAATCTCCACTTTGTAGGGATGATTGATCAGATGATTGTCGGGGAACGTCTTGAAAAATTCGATGGACTCCGCCTTGTGATTCTCGCGCCCTCTTGTCGGCTCGGCCTGACCCGGCCAAAATACAGCGGTGTCCCTGGAATGCCGCTTTTCAAACGTCTCCCAGTCCTGTGCGTTCCACGAATCGTCGAGTGTCCGCATGAGCTCAAGATTGTTCTGTGCCATGTGATCCTCCACAAATACGCGGCAGCACAGGTTCGCCTAATCCGCGTGGAGCGTCTGTCCAAGGTTGAACATCTCGGAACCTCCCCGAGCAGGCCTCGTGAACGACGACCGAATGCAAATACGGTCAGACATAAACTGCGCAAGGAATCTCAAGCTCCGTAGACGAGGATCCATCAATCCGGCTGTCGCGCGACGGGAAGCTTCCAGCCGCGCCGGATGGCCATGATCCGCAAACCGAAGCAAAGAATCATTCCAGCCGATCCCGCGGCAGGGCCTGGCACGTGAATCGCGTTGCCAGTAACCACTACTGCCGCCCCCGCCAGGGCAGCGACTGCATAAAGCTCTGCTGTGAAAACGACGGGAATTTCCGATAGCAGTACATCCCGCACCACTCCACCGCCCACCGCGGTGAGCATGCCAAGCAACACTGCCGCGAACGGCTCAAGGTGAAAAGCGAGCGCCTTTCCCGCGCCGACGACCGCGAACAACGCCAGCCCAGCACCGTCGAATATCTGTACCGGACTCCGCAGCCGGTCCGTGAGTGGGAACCAATAAAAAGTAACTAGGCCAGCTAGCATTGACACAGTGATATAACGCCAATCGCGAATTGAGGCTGGTGGGACCGCTCCAATGAGCAAATCACGCAGGATTCCACCGGCGGTGGCAGCGGCAAAAGACAGGACGAGAACCCCAAATAGGTCGAGTTTGTGCTTGACCCCGGCCGTTGCTCCGCTGACGGCGAAGACAAACGTGCCTACAAGATCAAGAGCCGCAAGGAAGTTAGACACCAAAATGTGCTCATTTGGCAGCATGGATGTACCGATGACTGCTTGGCTGTCGCAAAGTTTACCTCGCTCGCCGCAGTGTCTGGAGACACTGCCGACTGCAATGTTTACCTACTTCATTCAGTTTGCCTCAAAGCCATAAAATCGCTCCTCAAAATAACGCGGTTTCGATTGAGGCGCCAGCCTTAGTGCATCTGATTGCCATCTCTCCTGTCAGTTTCCTCCGCTCGGCACAAAGAGTCTCCGCCGAACAAACTGGTCACGAAGGAGAGATGCACTCCTCAGTGGTGCGGAAGTGTGAATAACGCGTCCAAGTTGGCGTTCACCTGCAGGCCTATTACGAAACTATTTGGAATATCGGTGGCGTGCGTTGGGGTGTAGCGCGGGTCCGGATAGACGAGGTATTGAAGATTCGGTCGCAACACGACACCCGGGGCCAATTCATATCCGTAATTCAACTCCAAGATCACCTCGTGCGCCGGCACTTGACCTTTGCCGCCGCTCTTGGCTCTCAGCCCGCTAAGAAGGCCTGCCTCCTTGGCAGTGAAGGCTACCGGTGATATTCCGAAACCCACCGTGTCGCGTGAGCGCGTCGCAAACGTGCCCGTCTTCACCACTCCTGCCTTGACTGCATATTGGATGGCCTCTGAGTCGGAAAAATTGTAATAGATGCTTCCAAACACCGCGACGTTTCGCCGCGAACTCTTGTCAGGACGCCAGATTAGCTGGCCGCCGGTGGCGTACACTGCCGTTTCTCCCGTGTGCGTCAGCTTGGTCCCGCCGTACTTATAAAAGGGCAGCCCATCGGTGTTGAGAAGCGCGTCACTTCTCGGCGCGTCCTCATAGGACACACCAATCCGATAGTAGTGGGGAACCTGCTCGTTGGAGAAGTGTGCCTCATGCCCGATTTCTACAAGATAGTTGGTCCCTGTGACTCCGCCCGTGCCCCAGTTGAAGATATTTGTACTGGCGAGAACAGTTTTGTTGTCAACCGCGTAGCCACCGAACTCGACGTACGCCTGCTGCGTGAAATTGAACCTAGCACGCCCTCCCCAGGAAGGAGCCGGCGACACGGAGGAAAGGGTGCTTTGATAAAAGGCATACATCGGACCACAAAAAGCGTGGTTCATGAATAGGCAACTCAGGTCCGACCTCATGAAATAGGGCGTCGCTCCGACACGGCCGGCGATCAGATTCAGGTCATTCGTATGCCAAAGGGAGAAATTCTGCTCGAGAGTAAAATTCAAGGCGCGCACCAGATTTATTGGCGTAGCGTTTTCCTGCGCATCGATACCTCCGCCGATGTAGTGTTCGCTGAGCCCGTCGCTACTCACAGCGATAACGATTGCGTGAAGCGCACCGCCTGACCAGCCATGCAGACGCTGCAAATCGATTCCTATGCCAAACGTAAGATATTGCGAGGCAGTGATACCTTGCCTGATTCCCCCGTAAGGATTGGCAGCAAGCTCTTCATTCAGAAACGTGTGGAAGTAGATTCCTCTATTAGCCGCTTTGTTGAAGAAGTTGGGAAGTCTGATGATCCCCTTACCCGGCTGAGGCTCCGAGTGGATAAGCTGCGGTGTTTCAGGCGCAGGAGGTGTTTGTGAAGAAGGGTTGGATGATACCTGAGGGTCAGCTAGGGCGAAACCCATGGCAACCGTCTCGAGCAGTACTAGCGAGGTCAACTGCAATATCGACCGACGCCGAAGACATGCCATGGGAAATCTCCCGCGTCCACTCCCAAAATCACGCTGTTGCTAGATCTTTCTGCGGAATCAAGTTCGCTCGTCACGAAGAGGATGCCGTGCCCGGACCACA
>WNGP01000431.1_pt1 | contig 32767 bp, 38 predicted proteins | sample 5407671 | NCBI WGS metagenome assembly WNGP01 (sample SAMN13153381, study PRJNA577476) | soil metagenome | isolation source: 40 cm soil or saprolite under Garry oak tree replicate 2 | place: USA:California | collected 2016-06-15 | reverse complement strand
CCGGGGCTTTCGTCTTTTCTGGGAGCGGCGGGGGAGAACGGCGTGCTCGTGTGCAAGCCCGGCAGGATCGACGGACCGTGATCCGGGCAGCCGGGACTTGCGCAACTGGTCAATCGAAACCGCGGGCCCGCGGCGGAATGAATCCGCCGCGGCGGCCTTTCCGACCCTTCTCACGCGCGCACGACGAGGCCGGACTCGTAGGCAGCACACGCCCGGAGCCAGTCTGACCTCCAGTGGCCCTGTGCGTCCGACAGGATGTCTTCGAGGACGGCTGCCCGATCCGTCGGAGTGACGGGCGCGACAGCCGCGAGCTGCTGGAGCCGAAAAGGAAGCGGAAGGTCCGTCCGAACGAGCGGCAGCGCGAGGACGGCATCCGCCGGCGTAAGCGTCACGTCGAGCGTCTCTGCCGCCAGGCTGCGGCGGTCGTCCGTGTCGCAATCGAGCCTGTTGGCGACCGCGCCGATCTCCTCCGCCCCGTACCGCACCGCGAGGAGTGCGAGGGCGCGCCGGCGCAGGAGCTCGAGCTCGTCGCCGAGCGCCTGCGCGAGCTCCGAGCCGGCACCCACCACCTGCCTGACCGCCGCGCAGCGGGTGAAATGCTCGGCGTCGGCCCGAAGCGTCCGATCAAGCGCCGCGGCGATCGGCGCGGGGTCGGCGCCCGCCGCAGCGAGCGCCGTGAGCACCGCGAGCCCGAGCTCCCGGTCGCGATGCTCGATGTACGGGAAGAGGCACATCGCCGCCTGGTCGGGCGACGCAGCCCTTGTTGCCCGCACCAGGCGCACGGTCGCGGGCGTGGGCTGCTCCGACGTCTCCGCCAGCACGGCCGCGATCCGGGGCAGCGCCGCGTCGCCGAGGCGTCCGAGAGCCGCGGCCGCCGCGCTCATCGTGGCCGGGACCTCTAGCGCCGTCACCACCTCGTCGACGAGGTCGACGTCGGCAGGCCCAATCGCCGCCAGCGCCTCGGCCCGGATGCTCGAGTCGGGGTCGCAAAGCAGCGTTCGCACCGTCTTGCGAAGGCGGGCTTGGGCCTCACCGTCACCTGTCTCCGCGAGCCGCACGAGAGCCGGCAGGTACACGTCGGGTCGAGGGTCATCCGCGAGCAGGGCCAGCTCGCCGTGCTCCCCTGAGGCCTCGGAGGCGCTCGGAAGGAGGTCGAGCGCCAGCCTCACAGCTCGCCCGTCGTCGCTTCCGAGCATCTCGTGCAGGAACGCGGCAGTCTCGGCGTGCTCAACATCCACAGGAGCGTCACGCAGCAGCCGGTGCTTCAGCGCAAGGACGAGCGCGCGCGCGTAGTCGCGATAGAGCAGGACCGCGGCGGCAGTCCACGCGACGCAGACGACGACGGTCACCGCGATGATCACGGCGACAGAGGCTCCGGCTGTGCGCAACGCGAAGAGCACGACGCCCGTCAGGCCGATTGCGATCGGCAGGCCTGCGCCCTCGACCACCGATTGCACGGCAAGCCTGTCCTCGAGCGGGAGCACCTGGAAGGACGTGTTGAGCGACGCCCTGGTGACGCCGTCGGTCAACGCGACGTCGGCGATCCGGGCGGAGGCCACGAGCGCGAACAGGGCGAGCGACTCCGGGCCCGCGCTTGTCGCCGAGACGAGCATCGCCACCGCGAACACCAGCACCACCGCCGGATTCGCGACGATCCCGATCCGAAGCCCGAAACGTCGTAGCAGCGGCGCGGCGAGGAGCGCGAGAAACGCAAGGCTCACGGCGTTGAGAGCGATCGTGAACCGCGACAGGAACTGCGCGAGGCTATCAGCGCTGGCGAATCGGGCCGCGGCGCGGTCGAACAGGATGTACTCGGCCATGTACGTGCCCGCGGCGGACAGGACCTGGTAGGCCATCAGGAGCAGCACGAAGCGGCTGGAGAGAAGCCGGTGGAGTGGGGGTCGCGGTAACCCATGCGGTGCGCGCTCCACCTGGCCCAGCCGTTCGGCGAACCGGCCGGCCGTCACTGTGAGCAGCATGACGAACGCAACCTGGGCGATCGCGGCGATGAGAAACAGGCCGTTCGTCCCGCCGGGAAGGCGCAGCAGAGGCGTGGCCACGAGGCCGCCGGCAAGGAAGCCGACCGCGAAGCCGGAGACGATGCGTGGGAAGTGAATCCGGATCTGCTGAACGTCGAGCAGCCGTCCGGCCTGCCCACCGATGAAAACGAAGCCGACCTGGAGCAGGATCGGGAAGAGCACGAGCAGCGGCGCGGAGACCCAAACACCCGACCACAGCGTGAGCACCGCCCACGCCCCGAAGAAGAAAAGCCCAACGACGGACTCGACGAGAATGGCAACGTGTGGGAGCGGCCGGTGCCGGACAACCCGCGCGATCCACGCGGCGATGAGCGTTCCGAAGAGCGCGATCGCGACGAAAGTGAGCGGAAGCCATTTCGACCCGTAGGCGGCGAGGAAGATCGCACTCGACGCGATCACGAGGAGCGACCCGCTCAGACCGAACACGAACGCCTGTGCCGCCAGCAGCCTGACCACACGACCCGCCTGGTTCACTCGAGCACGGCGGAGTCGTCGGCGCCGGCATCGGCACGCTCCCGCAGGCGCAGGACGAGCGCCCTGATTACCTCGGTGGCGAGCTCGGGCCGGTCGGCAAGCAATTCGTCCAGGACGGCCTTGCGCAACCTCAGGAGCAGCGTCGAGTCGACTGCCGTGACCGACGCCGACCGCGGGCCGGGCACCAGCACCGCGAGCTCTCCAACTGACGAGCCGGCGCCGAGCTCAGCGAAAACCTGACCGCCATGATGCACACGGACGCGGCCGCTGACGACGACGTAAAGGCAATCCTCGACCGCGCCGTGCTCGATGAACGTCGAGCCCGGCTCGACCGTCACCTCCTCCGCGGTCGCGGCGACCGAGGCGAGCATACGCCCCGGCACCGCGGAGAACAGATCGACCTCGTGAAGGGCCGCCACGCGCTCGACCAGCATCATGGCCCATGCAGACGCTCGAGCATCGAGACGAGCTCGGCGGCAGCGTACGGCCGGAACCAGGTCCGCACGTAACGGTCGCCGGGGATCACCAGGAGTTCGAGCTCCAGCTCGGCCGTCACGTCGCCGTTTCGCTCCGCCCGCCGGATCACTCCCGTCGTGCCGACCGGCACCCATGGACTCAACGCGGCCGAGGGGTATCCGCCGGTCGGCTGCACGCGCAGCCCGGGTGCGGTCGGAATGTAGACGAAGCCTGAGGGAGAGCCGGCCGTCATGACGATCTCGCCCGCCGCCACGCGTACGCGTTTGAGATCGGCGAAGGCTTCGTCAAGCTCGAGCCCGTCGACCTTCGCCCCGCTCTGCGCGAGCTGCTTGAGGAAGTCGCGAGCCTCCTTTGAACGTGGATCGACGGCGGCGCCGCGGTGGAAGCGCCGCCACTCCTGCTGGGTGGCGCCCTCGGGGCTTGCAAGCTCGGACTCGACGGCGCTGATGCGGCCGGCCGACTCGGGATGCACCGCCGCGACGAGCCGCGCGACAAGGTTCGCGAAGTCTGGGTTGTCTCGCGGACGCTCCACTTGAACATGGGGTTCGTCGGTAATCACGGGGGCAGGAAGGTCGAGCGCTGGAGTCCCGGCCGTGAGCATTGGCAGGACGTCCGCGAGGATCTCGCCGATTACCAGCGAAGCGCTCCCGGCGGCCGCGATCGCTGCTTCGGGCTCGAGGTAGGCGCCGCGGTGGAAGGCGATCCGCACCTGGCCTTCGGCCGTCACCGTCACCGCCCGCAGGTTTGCCTCGCCGGCGCTTCTCGCGTTGTGGCCGCGAAGCAGGTACAGCTTGGCATCGTCCGCCGTCCGCAGCGAGAAAACGACTTCTCCCGTGGCCGCGTCGATCAGGATCTCGTACCCACCGGTCGTCCGCAGTGAGGTCCCTCGCTGCCGCAGCGCGTCCGCAACCCGAAGCAATCGGAGTGCGTCGAGCACGTCATCGGCCAGACTGAGGTGCGCGACGTCCTGCGACGTGAGCCAAGCGAAGGAGTCCTCGAGCGGGCTCTCGTACCAATCTGCGTTCGCCGAGGCGACGAACGGGTCCGCACCACGAGCGGAAAGCTCCTCGTCCGCGACCCGGTGCGTCTCGAGGTCGGTTAGGACGGCGCGCTGGATCAGATTCCGCAACGCATCCCTGTCGTCGAGCAGCGACGCGGGGACGAGCGACTTGCTGTGAACGAGAGTCAGGCTGAGCAGCTCGCGGAGGACGACGTGGGACGGGACGCGAAGCGGCGCCGCTTCCTGGACCGCCTGCAGCCGCTGCGCGAGCGGTCCGTCGAAGCCGAGGAGGGGGTCGATCAGGTCCTCAAACTCGGCTGCGAACACCGCGTGCGCGGCGTAGATCGGGTGGAGCCGCCGTCCGGCCGTTGTGAGGTCGACCATGCCGATGTCGTGGAGATATGTCGCGAGCAGACCGTAGGCGACCAGGAACGCGAACCGCTCCGGCGGGCGCGGTGAAATCAGCAGGCCGTTCGCCGTTTCGGCGAGATCGTGGTAGCAGGCAGCGACATCGCGTACGTGGATCGGGCCGTGATCCGAGAAGAGCGCGGGATGATTGATCGGGTCGGCGAGGAACAGCGGATCTGCGAGAAGTCCCTCGAGCTTCGCGGCCTGCTCGATCGGGCGCAGGTACCGCTCCTCCAGCTTGTCGAGCACCGCGGCCGGAACCGGCGCGTCCCCCCGCACCTCGTCCAACACCATGGCGACGAGCCTAACCGTTCGGCGCGGCGACTTCCGCCGCGGCGGCGAAGGCGCCGTCAGGCGGAGGAGAGCGCGTAGTCGGCGGCCTGCTTGCGGCCGCCGAGTGAGAGCGGCACATCGTCCGCCGTACATCTAGCGGCCCGAGGACGCGGTAGTCCACAGCTACCTCCTCCGCGCTCGCACCTCGCAAGCGTCCTTGTAACGAACGAGGCGAGCCGAGGTCAAGAGCCTAACAACGCCTTGGGGCCAAGAAGGCCGGCGCCGAACGCGCAAGGCCTTCGGCAAGCCGTTGCACAACCGGCTCCCTGCGGCGCAGCGGATGTGCTCCCGTCACGAAGACCCACGCCGGGAACGGGCCTTTGCCGGCCGGCCGCGTGACCGTGACCGGGACGCCGTCGATCTCCTGCTGCTCGATTCTCGGATCAGCCGTCAAGGCGCGCGCGGCGCCGGCGAGGCCGGGCAGATCCATGACGATCGGAATCAGTGCGGCCGCGCGAGCGCGGGCGCCGAGGCGTGCCTGGAGGTTCGGGCCGGTCTCACCAGGTGCCGCGATGCTCGCCTGCACACGCCGAAAGTACTACCGCGTCAGCCCCGCGACTAGTGGTGGTTTTGGCACGTAACGCTTGGGTACCGCGAATACGAACTGCAAACGATGCGAGGAGGACAGGGATGAGACTCAATTCGCTTCAGGACGTGCTGGTCGAGGAGATCGGCGATCTTCGCAGCGCAGAGGAGCAGCTGATCCAGGCGCTGCCGAAGATGGCTCGAGCCGCCCACTCGGATGAGCTTCGCGCTGCGTTCGAGAATCACCTCGAGGAGACGCGTGGGCATCTGCAGCGGCTCCAGGATCTGACTCCGACGCTTGGCACCCCGGTGCCAATGGAGACCTGCGAAGGCATGAAGGGCCTGCTCGAGGAGGGCGAGCAGATCATCACTGCTGAGGGCGATCCTGTGGCAAAGGACGCAGCCCTGATCGCGGCGGCCCAGCGGGTCGAGCACTACGAGATCGCTGCCTACGGAACGGCGAGGACACTTGCTGACGACTTGGGCATCGACGATGCGAAGGAGCTGCTCGACCAGACGCTGGACGAGGAAGCGAACGCGGACAAGCTGCTGACGAAGCTCGCGACCGGTGGCATGTTCCGCAGTGGAATCAACCAGGAGGCGGCGAGCCGCAACTGAGGTCCTCAATTTGATCGCGTTGGTGGCTCAGCTGGCCGGTCGGCCGTGAGCCGGGTATGCCGGAGGAAAGCGGTATTGCGCCGCCGAACCCCTCGGCGTGGCTGAGCCGCCCGACGCGATCGATCTTGGGCGAGACCGGGATCTGCGTGGCCGCCGCACGGATGTCTGGGTCCGCCGGACTCTCCTGGCGCTCGTCACCCTGGTGCCGGTCCTTGCCCTCTTCAATCTCTTTGGCCAGCGCCCGACCACGTCGAAGGCGGCCGTCCCGGCGGCGACGCTGAGCGTCTACGCGCCCACGAAGCTGCGTGGCGGCCTGCTCTGGGAGGGGCGCATCCACATCACGGCCCACCGGGAGCTCAAGAACGCGATTCTCCTGCTCAGCACCGGCTGGGCGGAGGGCATGTCGATGAACACGATCGAGCCGAGCCCGACGGGCGAGGCGAGCGACAACGGCAGCCTCGAGTTCACGCTCGGCCACATCCCGGCAAACAAGTCGTTCATCCTCTACATGCAGTTCCAGGTCAACCCGACGAACATCGGTCACCGCTCGCGCTCGACGACGCTCTACGACGGGAGCACGAAGCTGGCGGCCGTCCACCAGAAGGTGACGATCTTTCCATAGTGCCCCATCCAGCAATACATCGGCATCACTGGAAGGGGCACTAATGGACCTCGCGATCCGGGCAATCGTCCTCTACGCGTTCGTCTTTTTCCTGACGCGCGTGGTCGGGCGGCGCGAGCTCTCCTCGCTGCAGCCGTTCGATCTGATTCTGCTGATCGTGCTCGGCGACTCGATCCAGCAGGGGCTGACGCAGGACGACTACTCGGTCACCGGCGCGATCATCGTCGTCGGGACGATCGCCGCCCTCCAGGTTGCGACGTCGTACGTGAGCTTCCGTATTCCGCGCCTGCGGCCCGCGCTGGACGGCCTGCCGATCGTCGTCGTCGAAGACGGCAAACCGATCCAGAAGAACCTGCACCGGGAGCGGATCACCGTGAATGAGCTGGCCCAGGAGATGCGGCAGCAGCAGATCGCCTCGCTCGACGAGGTTCAGTGGGCCGTGCTCGAGACGAGCGGCGCGATCAGCTTCATCAAGAAGCCCTCCTAAACTTCCGGCTTGCCTCTGTATCTGACGGAAGCGAACGTCGGCTCGCTGCTGACGCCTGCCGACGCGCTGGAGGCAGTAGAGGGCTGCTTTCGGCGGCTGGCGGCGGGTGAGGTCGAGAACCGGCCCCGTGAGCGGCTGCGGCTCGAGGACGGCGCCTTCGCGGTGATGGCGGCGGTCGACCGCGAGCTTCGACTGGCCGGCGTCAAGACCTACGCGTGGCTTCCCGGCGGGACGCCGTTCGTCGTCGTCCTCTTCGATACCGAGCGGGCTGAGCTCGCCGGCGTGATCGAGGCGGACAAAATGGGCCAGCTCCGCACCGGCGCCGCCAGCGGTGTCGCGGCGAAGTACCTCGCCCGCGAAGGCGCTGCCAGCCTCGGCGTGCTCGGCTGCGGCTGGCAGGCTCGCAGCCAGGTCGCCAGCATTCGCGAGGCGCTGCCTGGAATCGAGCGCGTCGTCGCCTACTGCCGGACGCCCGAGAGCCTGGCCGAGTTCTGCAAGGAGTCGGGCGCCGAGCCCGGTGAGTCGCACCGCGACCCGGCCAGGTGCGACGTGGTCGTCACGGTCACGACCTCGAGAGATCCGGTGCTCAGGGGCGAATGGCTGCAGCCCGGCGCCCTCGTCTGCGCGGTCGGCGCCAACGACCCGAGGGCGCGGGAGCTCGACAACGTCGTCCTCGAGCGAGCGGCGTTCGTCTGCTGCGACTCGCGCGAGCAGGCGCGAATCGAGTCGGGCGATCTGATCGAGCCGGTCGCGGCCGGCGTCCTCGACTGGCTCGAGGTGCACGAGCTGCAGGAAGTGGTCGCAGGCGAGCTCGAGGGCCGTCAGGCCGCCGACGACATCGTCGTCTTCAAGTCGAACGGGCTCGCCGCCTGGGACGTCGCCATCGGCGCGGTCGCTCTCGAGAAGGCTCGGAAGAAGAAGGTTGGGAAGCGGCTCTAGCCGAGCTCGTTCTCTGCTTCGGTCACGGTCGCCCGGCCGAGTGCCTCGATCACCTCTGGCCGCTCGAGCATCCGGGCGATCTCCCTCTCGGTAGCTCGGTTGCGGATGTACGGGTCTTCGAGGATCTCGGTGAGGCGCCGCCCGCGGTCGTGCTCGCGGATCATGTACGCCGTGATCCGATCCTCCTTCGACGAGCCGGCGAAGAGGAACGAGAACGGATTCCGGACGAAGCTGCGGAGCTTGGCCACGGTTCGATTCTATGGGCACCCAAGGCGTCGCTTGCGATGCCGCTTGGAGGCCGGGGCGGCTTTGCCGCCGCGGTCGTTCTAATTCGGTTTCGCGGAAAGTGCTCGGTTGAGCCCTGAAACCGCATCGTGTGGCGCGCTAGGGTCCCGGGCGTGAAGCGGACGGAATCGAGCGCGGTCTTCGCAGAGCGCGTGCTCGAAGGGGTCGATGACGCCGGCATCGAGGAGCGCGTGGTGATCTGGATCGAGCGCAAGCCGGGCGCGATCTGGGCAGTCGGCCGCGCCATCAATCCGCAGCACCGGCGCAGCGAGCAGGCGCACCCCGACGACTACGTCTTCGAGGGCTACGAGCTCGAGGACGCCCTCGAATGCGCGAACGCCGCGCTCGAGGACGACGCGCGGGTCTCGGCACAGGACGGCCGTGTTGCGGCCGTCGAGAGGTTTGCGCGAGAGGAGCTCCTCAAGCCCCTCGAGCGCTGGTTCTTCGGCCGCTAGTACTAACCGGTCCGCGACTTCGGCCACTCGAGCGCCGCATTCGGTATCGGGTCCCCGTGCGGATCGTGCGTCGGGAAACCGAGCGCGCGGTCGATTCTCGCCTCCAGCTCTTCCGAGAGAACGTGCTCGAGCCGGTCGGCCTCGTCGTGGACATCGTCGACGTGAAGACCGAGGGTCTCGGCGAGGTAGAGCTCGAGCAGCCGATGGTGGCGGATCACCTCGACCGCGACGCGCTCGCCTGCCGGCGTGAGGCGGACGCCCTTGTAGGGCGCGTGGTCGACGAGCTCGAGCGCCGCCAGCTTCTTGACCATCTCGCTCGCCGAGCCAGCCGCGACCCCCTGCTCACGAGCGAGCGCCGTGACCGAGACGCGCGCTTCGCCCTCCTGGAGCTTGTAGATCGCCTTCAGGTAGTCCTGGATCGAGTCGGTGAGCGCTGGACCTGCCACCGCCACTCAGTGTAGGGCGTCGCTTGCGCTGCCCGTCTAGAGGCCGTGCCGACCTGCGCGGCGCGGCCGCTCGACCCGGTTCAGGCAGAGCGCGCGAGACCGAGGTGTCTCGTCGTCTGGGTCGAGACTGTTAGCCTCGCCGACGTGCTGATCCGGCTCGGACATAGCCCTGATCCAGACGACGCGTTCATGTTCTGGGCGCTCGCCGCGAACCAGATCGACACGCGCGGGTTCGAGTTCGAGCACGTGCTGCGCGACATCCAGACGCTGAACGAGTGGGCGCTCGACGGCAAGCTCGAGACCACGGCGATCTCGCTGCATACGTACCCGTACGTCCAGGATCGCTACGCGGTGCTGCCGCACGGAGCGAGCATGGGATCGGGCTACGGCCCTGTCGTCGTCGCTCGGGAAGAGCTCAAGCGCGGGCAGCTGCAATCGCTCGAGATCGCTGTTCCCGGGCGGATGACGACTGCGTTCCTCGTCCTCAGGCTCTACCTCGGCGACTTCCGCTTCCGCGAGGTGCCGTTCGACCAGATTCTCGATGAGGTCAAGTCGGGCCGCGCGGATGCCGGGCTCCTGATCCACGAGGGTCAGCTCACCTACGAGACGGAGGGCCTGCAGAAGGCCGTCGACCTCGGCGAGTGGTGGCTGCTGGAGACCGGTCTGCCGTTGCCGCTCGGGATCAACGTCGCCAGGCGCGATCTTGGTCCCGACGTCCTGCACGAGCTCTCCGAAGTGCTGCACGAGTCGATCCAGGCGGGCCTCGACCACCGGGCGGAGGCGATGGAGTACGCGCTCGGGTTCGGGCGTGGCCTCGACACCGAGCTCGCCGATCGCTTCGTCGGCATGTACGTGAACGAGTACACGTGCGACTACGGCGAGGAGGGCCGGCAGGCTGTCACGGAGCTGCTGAGGCGTGGCGAGGAGCTCGGTGCCTTTCCCGGGCGCGTTGAGCTCGACTTTGTGAGCTAGCCTCGGGCTCGTGAGCAAAGCGGTGATTCTGAGCGGCGTCCGCACGCCGGTCGGGCGCTACGGCGGCGTCCTCTCGGGCGAGCGGCCGGACGATTTGGCGGCGCTCGTGATCCGCGAGGCCGTCGAGCGGGCCGGCGTCGACGGCGCCGAGATCGAAGACGTCTACTTCGGCTGCGCGAACCAGGCCGGCGAGGACAATCGGAACGTCGCCCGCATGGCCCTGCTGCTGGCGGGGCTGCCGGATTCGGTTCCGGGAGTGACCGTCAACAGGCTCTGCGCCTCGGGCCTCTCCGCGATCGTCTCGGCGTGTCATGCCGTCGCCGCCGGTGAAGGCGACCTCTACGTTGCTGGCGGAGTCGAGTCGATGAGCCGCGCGCCCTTCGTCTTCGGCAAGCCGGAGCACGGGTTTCCCCGCGGCGACCGAACGGTCTATGACACGACGCTCGGGTGGCGTTTCCCGAACCCGCGCCTGGAGGAGCTGTTCCCGCTCGAGTCGATGGGCGAGACCGGTGAGAACGTGGCAGAGCGCTACGGGGTCTCGCGCGAGGAGCAGGATGCTTTCGGCTTGCAGTCGCAGCAGCGCTGGGCCGCGGCGCACGAGGCGGGGCGTTTCGCGGACGAGCTCGCCCCGGTCGGCGAGGCCGAGCGCGACGAGCATCCGCGGCCGGACACGACCGAGTCGAAGCTGGCCGCGCTGAAGCCCGCCTTTCGCAAGGACGGCACGGTTACGGCCGGCAACGCGGCCGGGATCAACGACGGCGCCGCGGCGGTCGTGATCGCCTCGGAGGAGAAAGCGAAGGCGCTCGGCGCGCAGCCGCTCGGGTCGTTCTTGAGCGCTGGGGTTGCCGGTGTCGACCCGCGCGTGATGGGGATCGGGCCGATCCCGGCGGTGCGCAAGGCGCTAGCGCGCGGCGGCGTGGAGATCTCGGAGCTCGACCTCGTCGAGCTGAACGAGGCCTTCGCCTCGCAGAGTCTCGTGGTGATCCGCGAGCTGGGCCTGGATCCCGAAAAGGTGAACGTCAACGGTGGCGCAATCGCGCTCGGTCACCCGCTCGGGATGACGGGCGCACGTCTCGTCGTGACGTTGCTGCACGAGCTGCGCCGCCGTGGCGGGCGCTACGGGCTGGCGACGATGTGTGTTGGCGTCGGCCAGGGGCAGGCGGCGCTCTTCGAACGTCCGGCGCCGTGACGAAATCGGCGCAAGCCCGGCACAGACACGCGCGGTTTGCCTCGCTAGCGTTTCGGTAGGGGTGCTCGCGCACCCCCAGTGGGGCGCGCGCGTGAACATTTAAGGAGAGACGGGCGCGCGAACTTGGGCTGCGACCGCAAACCGGCGGCTACGAGAGTGGCGGCCGGATGTAGATCACGCCCTCGTGCTTGATCGGCACGAACGGGGCGCCGATGCTCATGATCGCGTCTTCGGCGAGCGCGAGCAGCTTGTCCGCCGCCTGCTCGGCGTCACCGCAGGGAACCTCGATCGACACCTCGTCGACCGGGCGCGCGTCGAGCCCGGCGTCGCGTAGCTCCTGCAGGAGCCGGTCGCGGTCGGGAATTCGTGCGGCTTCGACCTGGACGTTCTCGGCCATGATGCTTGCCTTCCCGCTGCTGGGCCCGGAAAAACCCAGTCGCCGGCCCGCCCGTCCCCTCTGGAGTGCCAGCCGATATCGTCCGCGCCGATGGCTGTCGCGACCGAGCGCGAGTACGGGCTCTTCATCAACGGAGAGAGCACCGAGCCGGCATCGGGCGAGATCCGCGAGCTGAGCGAGCCTGCGACCGGCGAGCCGCTCGCCCGTGTCGCCTCGGCCGGCGAGGAGGACGTCGACCGCGCCGTCGCAGCCGCGCAGGCCGCCCTCGCCGGAGACTGGGGGAAGACGCCGCCGACCGAGCGCTCCCGCCTGCTGCACGCGCTCGCGGACGCGATCCAGGCGAACCGCAAGGAGCTCGCCGAGCTCGAGGCCCGCAACGTCGGCAAGGCGATCTCCTCGGTCAAGGCCGAGCTCGCACAGGGCGTCGAGAACTTCCGCTTCTACGCCTCGGCGATCGCGTCGATCGCAGGCCGCTCGAACCCGATCGGCGGCTCGCTGCTCTTCTATTCGCTGAAGGAGCCGGTCGGCGTCGCGGGCCAGATCGTCCCCTGGAACTACCCGCTGATGATGACGACCTGGAAGCTGGCGCCGGCGCTGGCGGCCGGGTGCACGATCGTGCTCAAACCCGACTCGGCGACGCCGCTGACGGCGCTGCGCATGGCCGAGCTCGCCGCCGAGGTCGGTTTCCCGCCCGGAACCCTCAACGTCGTGCCGGGACCGGGAACGACAGTTGGCGCCCACCTCGTTCGTCACCCGGGCGTCGACAAGATCGCGTTCACCGGGTCGACGGCGACGGGCTCGGAGATCATGCGCCTCGGGGCGGACACGATCAAGCGGCTGACGCTCGAGCTAGGCGGCAAGAGCCCCAACATCGTCTTCGCGGACGCGAACCTCGAGGACGCGATCCCGAGCTCGGTCTGGTCGATCTACTACTCGGCCGGCCAGAGTTGCGAGGCGCGCTCCCGCATGCTCGTCGAGGCGTCGCTCTACGACGAGTTCGTCAGCAGCTTCAGCGAGGCCGCCAAGCGGTTGAAGGTCGGCGACCCGCTCGAGGCTGAGACACAGGTCGGGTCGCTGATCTCCCCCGAGCACCGCGACAAGGTGCACGGCTTCGTCGAGCAGGGCCGCGAGGAGGGCGCCGAGGTCGTCGCCGGCGGCGAGCCGCTCGAGGGCAAGGGCGCCTTCTACCCGCCGACCGTCCTCGCGAACGTCGACAACCGCATGACGGTCGCCCAGGAGGAGATCTTCGGGCCGGTCGTCACGATCACGCCGTTCGAGGACGAGAAGGAAGCGGCGCGGCTCGCCAACGACGTCAAGTACGGACTGATGGCCACGGTCTGGACTGGGGATCCCGCGCGCGGACATCGCCTCGCCCGCCGGATCAAGGCCGGCACTGTCGGTATCAACATGCCCTACACCGCTTTCCCCGGAATTCCGTTCGGCGGCTACAAGCAATCGGGCTTCGGCCGCGAGCTCGGCCTCGACACACTCGAGCTCTACCTGGAGACGAAGAGCGTCCTCGTTTCGACGAGCCCGAAGCCGTTCAACCCGTTCGGGCTGTAGCCACGCGCGTCCAGCAACGGCTCGACGAGCTGTACGCGATCGGCGGCGGCACGCGCGCCGGGTATTCGCCGGAGGAGGACGCTTCGCACGAACTCGCCGCTGGCTGGATGCAGGAAGCGGGTCTCGAGGTCAGCCGCGACGAGGCCGGCAACCTGTTCGGGCGACGCGGCGCCGCCTGCGTCTGGAGTGGCTCGCATCTCGACACAGTGCCGAACGGTGGGCGCTTCGACGGCGCACTCGGTGTTGTCGTGGCGATCGAGGCCGCCGGCCGACTTCGCGACACCGAGCTTGGCGTGGTCGCCTTCCGGGCCGAAGAGACGGGGCCGATGGGCAGCCGTCGACTCGCGGAGCTTCCCGACGCCTTCGTCGAAGTCCATATCGAGCAAGGGCCGGTGCTGGAGCGTCTCGGCGAGCCGCTCGGGATCGTCACCGGTATCGCCGGCCAGGTGCGAGGCACGGTTACCTTCGAGGGGCGCGCCGCGCACGCCGGGACGACCCCGATCGATGAGCGCGCGGACGCGCTCATCGAGGCTGCGAAATTCGTTCTCCACGTGCGCGAGTCCGCACGCGACGGTGGGCTCGCGACGGTCGGCGCGCTCGAGGTCGTGCCGGGGGCGACGAACGTCGTTCCGGAGCGGGTGACGGTCTCAGTCGATGTGCGCGCTCCGACCGCTGATGGCCTCGAGAAGCTGATCGAGGCGATCGGCTTCGAGCCGACTTGGCGCCAGGACCCGATCGGCATGAGCGGTCCGCCTCTCGAGGCTCTCCGAGCCGTGCTTCCCGGCGCGCCGGAGCTCGTCTCCGGCGCAGGCCACGATGCGATGGTGCTCGCCGCCGCCGGCGTGCCTACGGCGATGCTGTTCGTCCGTTCGCTAAATGGCGGCGCCAGCCATTCCCCCGACGAGCTGTCGAGCGCAGAAGACATCGCGCTCGCAGTCGACGTGCTGACCGAAGCGCTAGCGCTCGTCGAAGCGAATCGACTGAGCGCCCTGCCAGAGCACGAGCGGCCCTAGCTCACGCAGCTGCTCGGCGCCCTTGCCGATCGTCGCGAAGTGGTTTCCCGCCAGTACCCCGGCCTTGCTCGCGAACTGCGTCGGCCCGTAGGGGAAGAGGATCTCCGTCTCGCTGATGCCGCCCGGGTAGAGGAGCAGCTCACCAGGCCCCGGGTAGGCGGTTGCGTTCTCAGGCCCGATCCCGACGTCGAGCTCTCCGAACGGGATCCAGCAGGCCTCGCCGCTCCAGCGGGCATGGATCAGCTTGCTCTCGAGCGGCAGGAGGCGACGGAAGGCCGCGACGGTTTGCGGCGCTGCCCCCTCCTCGAACCGCGCCTCGAAGCGCGCGCCTCCGACCTCGATCTCGAGCATCCGCGGAACCTACCGCGTTTTCGCGCCCTGTCGGATCCAGGCGCCGAGGGTGTCCCGCTCGGCTTGCGTCATCCCGGTCTCGTTCCCGAGCGGCATCACCTTCGTCGTCACCGCGACCTGCTCGATCAGGCTCGCCTGCGCGTGGATTTGCTTCGGCGTGTCGAAGACGAGCCCCATCGGCGCGACGTCCACCTTCGTCGGGTGGGCCGAATGGCAGGGGACGCACCGGGCCTGGACGATCGCCTGCGCCCGCGTGAACGGGACCGCCGTCCCACCCGAGGAGCCGTGCGGCCTGATCGCGACCGCGACGGCCGCGATCGCCAACGCCGCCGTGACCGGGATCCACCACGCGGTCCGGCCGGTGTGGCGGAGGTTGAAGAAGTGCCGCACCCAGGCGCCGATCACCAGCAGCGCGACGAGGATCAGCCACGAGTACGAGTGCCCGTAGGTAATCGGGAAGTGGTTGCTGATCATCGTGAACACGACCGGCAGCGTCAGGTAGTTGTTGTGCACCGAGCGCTGCTTGGCCCGGAGGCCGGCCGCGGCGCTTGGTTCGCGGCCCGCTTGCTTGGCGCGGATCAGCTCCCAGTGGGCCGGGATGATCACGAAGAAGACGTTGCCGGCCATCATCGTCCCGAGCATCGCCCCGATCTGGATGTACTCGGCGCGGCCTGAGAACAGGTGGCTGACGCCCCAGGCCGCGAGCGTCACCAGCACGAGCAGCACGGCGGCGAGCGCGACGTCGTTCGGGATCACCCGGCAGAGGCCGTCGTAGACGAGCCAGGCTGCGACGAGCAGGGCGACGCTGATCGCGATCGCCTGCCACGGGCGCAGGTCGGCGACCGACTTGTCGATCAGGTACGTGTTGGCCTTGAAGTAGTAGAGGACGATCAGCAGCGCGAAGCCGGAGAGCCACGTCGTGTAGGCCTCCCACTTGAACCAGTAGAGCGGCTCGGGCAGCGTCTTCGGCGCGACCCGGTACTTCTGCACCTGGTAGAAGCCGCCGCCGTGGATCTCCCAGGCCTCGCCGCCGACTCCCCGCTCGGTGTCGGCTTCGTCCTTGGGCGGGCGGAGGTGGTTGTCGAGCGCGATGAAATAGAACGAGGAGCCGATCCAGGCGATCGCAGCGACCACGTGGAGCCAGCGAACGAGCAGGTCGAGCCACTCATTCGCGTAAGGATCCATCAGCCCTTCAGCCAGCGGTCGCGGGCGATCGCGACCAGCTCGCGCAGGCCTGTCTGGAGCTCCTCCTCGCGCGTCCGATCGAGGCGCTGCTGCAGGATCTCCAGGATCTCGGACTTCGGGCGGCCGTCGACGAAGACGACGAAGCGGAAGCCGAACTTCTCCTCGTAGACCTGGTTCAGGTAAGCGAGCTCGGTCAGGACGGCCGGGTGGCCGCCGCCGCCCTGCTCGGTCGCCGAGCGCTTGGACAGGGTGCGAGCGCCAATTGCGGGATGCGCGTTCAGGGCCTGGCGCTGCTCCTGCTCGGTCAGCTCCCCGAGCACTTTCTCGGCGGAGCCGAGCGGATCCTCTCGCTCGGCGAGCAGCTCGACCAGCCTCGTGCGGCCCTCGAAGAGCTCAGCGAGCTCGTCGGCCGTCAGCTGCCGCGGTAGATCACGCACGAGTAGGGGGAGAGCAGCAGCGGCACGTGGAAGTGCTCGTCGGGGTCGGCGATCGCAATGCTGACCTCGATCTTCTCGAAGAAGCCGCTGTCGGCGTGGAAGACGATGCGGTAGACGCCCGGCCCGAGCGCGGGCGGCGATAGCTCGGCGATGCGCCCGTCTTCATCCGTCTCCTGCTCGGAGAGCAGCTCGTCGCCGCGGTAGAGACCGACCCTGAGGCCGGCCCCCGGCGTTCCCTGCTTCGTGTCGAGGACGTGTGTCGAGATCACGGGTTGAACTTCTCCGCCTGGCGGCGGTGCTCCTGCGCAATCTCCTGCTCGGACGCGCGCACGAGCTCGCCGTCGCGGACGACGTCCTCGCCGCCGACGAGCAGCCGGTCGACCCGGTGCGGGGCCGAGAGGACGAGCCCCGCGACCGGGTCCCGGGCCCCGGCCAGCTCGAGCACGTCCCTTCGCCAGACGGCGAGGTCGGCGCAGCGGCCGGGCTCGATCGCGCCGAGATCGCCGCGGCCGAGCAGCTCGGCGCCGCCGCGCGTGGCGAGTCGCAGCGCCTCACGGGCCGTCAGGGCGGTAGGGCCGTCGCGGCCGCGCGCCACGAGCAGCGCCTGCTTGACCTCGAACAGCAGGTCGCCGCGCTCGTTCGAGGCCGAGCCGTCGACGCCAAGGCCGACGCGCCCGCCTGCGTCGAGCAGCGACCGCACCGGCGCGACGCCGGCGCCCAGGCGCAGATTCGAGGTCGGACAATGCGCGACGCCGGTCCCGGTCGCGGCCAGCTTGCCGATGTCGCCGCCCTCCAGGTGGACACAGTGCGCACACCAGACGTCGCCGGCGAGCCAGCCGAGCTGCTCGAGGTACTCGACCGGGCGGCAGCCGTAGAGCTCCAGGCAGTAGGCCTCCTCCTCGGCCGTCTCGGCCAGATGCGTGTGGAGAGGGAGCTCGAGGCTCCGCGCCAGCTCCGCCGATTCCGTCATCAGCCGGCCGGTGACCGAGAACGGCGAGCACGGCGCGACCGCGAGCTGGACGCGGGCTCCGGGGCCTTGCTCGTGCAGCCCGGCCAGCCGTTCGGTGTCCACGAGCACGGCGTCGAGCTCCTCGACAAGGCTGTCGGGCGGCAGGCCGCCGTCCGACTCGCCGAGATCCATCGAGCCTCGCGAGGCGACGATTCTGACGCCGAGCTCACGAGCTGCCTGGAGCTCGGCCTCGATCAGGCCCTCTTCGCCGTGCGGGAAGACGTAGTGGTGGTCGAAGACGGTGCCGCAGCCAGAGAGTGCGAGCTCGGCGAGCCCTGTGCGGGCGGCGGTGTACTCGGCCTCGGCGTCGAGCCGTGCCCACAGCGGATAAAGCTCCTTCAGCCAGGTGAAGAGGTCGGCCTCCTGGGCTCGTGCCCGAGTCAGCGTCTGGAACAGGTGGTGGTGCGTGTTGATCAGCGCGGGCGTGACGACGGCGCCCGCCAGGTCGTCCCCGGGCTCGGGCGGCTCCCCGGAGCCGACCTCCGCGACGAACCCGTCCTCGATCCGGATCCAGCCACTGTCGAGCTCCGTCCCAGCGTCGTCCATCGTGACGACGTGGGCGTTGCCGAGGACGGTCATCCCGCCTTGTGATCTAGATCATTTGCTTCGAGCGGCACGAGCTCGAAGCGGTCGACGTCGACCAGGCCCTGATCGGTGATCTTGAGGCTCGGTATCACGGAGAGTGCGAGGAACGACATCGTCAGGAACGGCGTCGCGCCCCGGCAGCCGAGCCGCTCCGCCGCCTCCGTGCAGGCGCGGCTGCGCTCGACGACCTCGGCCAGCGGAAGGTCGGCGAGCAGTCCGCCGACCGGCAGCGGCAGCTCGGCGAGCACTTCGCCGTCGTCGACCGCGACGATCCCCCCACCGAGCTCGCCCAGCTGCTCGACGACCCGGGCCATGTCCGCGTCGTTCGTTCCGACGACGACCAGGTTGTGGGCGTCGTGGGCGACCGTTGAGCCCAGTGCGCCGCGCTCGAGGCCGAAGCCGCGCACGAAACCGAGGCCGACTCGCCCCGTGCCGAGGTGACGCTCGATGACTGCGATCTTGGCCAGGTCGCGAGGGGGGTCGGCGACCGCCTCGCCGTCGCGAAGGGTCGGCTCCTCGACGAGCGACTCGGTGACGACCTGATCGGGGACGAGCCCGATCACGCGCGCCTTCGCCTCATTGGGCCACACGATCCGGAAGCGCTCGGCCGCGACCGGCCCGATCCGGACCGTGTGCTTGACCCACTCCGGTACCTCGGAGCGCGCGATCTCCTCGACCGGACGGCCGCGCTTCAGGACCACTTCAGGCCGGAAGGTCTCGAGGTCCGGCAGGAGCAGCACGTCGGCCTGGTAGCCGGGCGCGAGCGCCCCCAGGTGATCGAGCCCGTGCCAGAGCGCGGGGTTCAGCGATCCGAGCACGAGTGCGTCTTCCGGGGCGATCCCGGTAGCGACGGCGTCCCGGACCATGCCGTTGATGTGGCCGTTCTCGGCGATGTCGTCGGGGTCCTTGTCGTCCGTGCAGAAGGCGATCCGCGAGGTTCCGTACTCCTCGACCAGAGGCAGGAGCGCCTGCAGGTTCCGGGCCATCGAGGCCTCGCGGATCAGCACCCACATGCCCGCGCGGAGGCGCTCCCGGCCTTCTTCGACCGTCAGCGCCTCGTGGTCGGAGCGGATCCCGGCGGCGGCGTAGGCGTTCAGCTGCTTGCCGACGACGCCGGGTGCGTGGCCGTCGACGTGGGTCGCGCCGGTGAGACCGAGCTTCGTCAGCTCGTCCTCGTCACCCGCGATCACGCCTGGGAAATTCATCATCTCGGCCAGCCCGAGGACGCGGCGGCGCCGGAGTAGCCCCTGGAGGTCGCCTTCGTTCAGCGCACGCCGGGGTGACTCGAAGCGCGAGGCGGGGACGGACGAGGACGCCATGAAATAGACGTCGAGCGGCAGCTCGGCGCAGAAGTCGAGCAGCCAGTGGACGCCGTCGGTGCCGAGCACGTTCGCGAGCTCGTGCGGGTCGGCGACGACGGCGGTCGTCCCGAGTGGCAGCACGAGCCGCGCAAACTCGTCCGGCAACAGCTTCGGCGACTCGAGATGCATGTGCGCGTCGACGAAACCGGGCACGACGTAGCGGCCGGTCGCGTCGACCTCCTCGGTTCCCTCGTAGTCGCCGAGCCCGGCGACGTACCCCTCGGCGATCGCGATGTCGGTCTCGAGCCATTCGCGCGTGAAGACCGAGAGCACGCGGCCGCCACGGACGACGAGGTCCGCGGGCTCGTCGCCGCGTGCGACCGCCAGCCGTCGCACCAGGTCCGCCATTCAAGGCGACGATACCCGCCCGGCTACGGGGCGAATACCCTTCGCCGAAGTGCAGGTGCTGACCCCTCGCTCGCTCGCCGAGGCGCTGCGGCTCAAGGCCGAGCACCCCGGCTCGGTCCCTATTCAGGGCGGCACGGACGTGATGGTCGAGCTCAACTTCGACCGGGCGAGGCCCGAGACGCTGCTCAACTTGAACGAGGTCCGGGAGCTACGCGGCTGGTCGCGGGACAACGGGTCGATCCGGCTCGGAGCGGGGCTCACGTACACCGAGGGGATGGAGGCGCCGCTCGCGGAGGCCCTGCCGGCGCTGGCCGAGGCCTCGCGCACTGTCGGCGGTCCGCAGATTCGCAATCGCGGCACCGTCGGCGGCAACCTGGGCACTGCTTCCCCAGCGGGAGACGCGCTGCCACCGCTGCTGATCGGTGACGCGGTCGTCGAGCTCGCGAGCGTCCGCGGCGAGCGTAGCGTCCCGCTGCCGGAGTTCCTGATCGGGCCGAAGCGGAACGCGCTTGCTGCCGACGAGCTGATCGTCGCCATCCTCGTCCGACCCGCGGCCGGGCCACAGACGTTCATGAAGGTGGGCCCGCGCAACGCGATGGTGATCTCGGTCGTCTCGCTGGCGCTGACCGTCGATCGCGATCATGACGAGGTTCGCGCCGCGTTCGGGTCCGCAGGGCCGGTGGCCGGGCTCGTGCAGGCGCCGCTGGCCGAGCTCAACGGCTTCCCGGAGCGCGTCGCAGCCGCGGCGAGCCCGATCGACGACGTTCGCGGCAGCGCCGTCTATCGCCGCAAGTCGCTGCGGGTCCTCACCGTCCGGGCCGTCGAGCGTTGCCTGCAATGAGAATCGAGCTGACGGTCAACGGCGAGCGCCTCGAGGCCGACGTCTGGGCCGGGGAAAGCCTGCTCTACGTCCTCCGCGAGCGGCTCGGCCTCCCCGGCTCGAAGAACGCGTGCGAGCAGGGCGAGTGCGGCTCCTGCTCCGTGCTCCTCGACGGCAGGCTTGTCTGCGCCTGCCTTGTCCTCGCGGCCCAGGCGGACGGCCACGAGCTCGTGACGGTCGAGGGGCTGGCCGAGGACGGCGAGCTGCATCCGGTTCAGGCGGCCTTCGCCGAGACGGGCGCGGTTCAGTGCGGCTTCTGCACGCCCGGCTTCGTCGTCGCGACCGCCGACCTGCTGGCGCGCAGCCCGAACCCGAGCGAGGACGAGATCCGCGAGGCCCTGTCGGGCAACCTTTGCCGCTGCACGGGGTACGCGAAGATCTTCGACGCGGTCAGACTGGCGGCCGGCTCGTGAGCGCGACCGCCCGCACGCTCGAGCTCGGCCGTGTAGGCGAAAGCGTCAAGCGCATCGACGCGATCCCGAAGGTGACCGGCGAGTTCGCCTACTCGAGCGACCTCTTCGCAGCCGGGATGCTCTGGGGCCACACACTGCGCAGCTCGCACGCGCACGCCCTGGTCTCCGAGGTCGACATCTCGGAGGCCGTCGGCATGCCCGGGGTCCATGCGGTGCTGACCCACTCCGACGTCCCGGGCGCAAAGACCTACGGGCTCGAGTTCCCCGACCAGCCGGTGCTCGCGATCGACCGCGTCCGCTACTTCGGCGAGCCGGTCGCGATCGTTGCGGCCGAGCACCCGGAGCAGGCGCGGCGCGCCGCAGAGCGGATCCGCGTCGCTTATGAGCCGCTCGAGCCAGTCGTCGATCCCGAACAGGCGACCGAGCGCGAGCCGATCCACGAGGGCCGGCCGACGGCCGGCCACGGCTTCCGCGACGACGAGCGCCCGAACGTCGTTCGCACGATCGTGATCCGCCACGGCGATCCGGACGCGGAGGCCGATGTGACCGTCTCCGGCGTCTACGAGCTCGGCATCCAGGATCAGGCCTTCCTCGGCCCGGAGTCGGGCCTCGCGATCCCCGACGCGGAAGGCGGCGTCGACGTCTACGTCGCGACGCAGTGGCTGCATATCGACCGCGACCAGGTGGCCCCGTGCCTCGGCCTCGAGCCCAAGCAGGTCCGGATCCACCTCGCGGGCGTGGGCGGCGCCTTCGGCGGCCGCGAAGACCTCTCGATGCAGATCCATGCCGCGATGCTCGCGCTGCACACGGACCGCCCGGTGAAGATGGTCTACAACCGCGAGGAGTCGTTCGTCGGCCACATCCATCGCCACCCCGCGAAGATCTGGATGGAGCACCGGGCGAACCGCGACGGCAAGCTCGTCAACGTCCGCGCGAGGATCCTGCTCGACGGCGGCGCCTATGCCTCGAGCTCCGCAGCCGTGACCGCGAACGCGTCGGCCTTTGCCTGCGGCCCGTATGCGGTCGAGAACGCGCTCGTCGAGTGCACCTGCGTCTACACGAACAATCCGCCTTGCGGCGCAATGCGCGGTTTCGGCGCCGTGCAGAGCTGCTTCGCGCACGAGGCGCAGATGGACAAGCTGGCCGCCGAGCTCGGCATCGACCCCGTCGAGCTCCGTCTCCGGAACGCGCTCGCACCCGGCGACACGCTCCCGACCGGCCAGCGGATCACCGGCTCGTTCCCGGCCGCGGAGGTGATCCGCCGCGCCGCTGCCCTGCCAGTACCCGAGCCGGAGGAGCTGCCGCGCGACGCCCTGCGCCTTCCGGGCGGCTCGGGCAACACGACGCGCGGCGAGGGCGTCAGGCGCGGGGTGGGCTTCGCCGTCGGTTTCAAGAACGTCTGCTACTCCGAGGGGTTCGATGACTCGACCGCGGCCCGCGTGCGACTGACCGCAAGCGACGAGGGGCTCGCCGCGGAGGTCCACTGCGCCGCCGCGGAAGTCGGTCAGGGCGTCGTCAACGTGATCCTGCAGACCGCTCGTACCGAGCTCGACCTCGACGATGTCGTGCTCGGCGCGGCGACGACCAGCTCGGTCGGCTCCGCCGGCTCGGCGTCAGCCTCGCGGATGACCTGGATGGCCGCAGGCGCAGTGCAGCTCGCGGCGCGAGCCGCCAACGAGGAGCTCGCGCGCCGCGGCGGCAATCTCGCGCCGGGCGAGACGATCGACGTCGAGCGCATCTACCACCACCGCCCGACGACGCCGCTTGATCCCGAGACCGGCCAGGTCACCGGCGACGGCGCTCATGTCGCCTACATCTGCGCCGCGATGCGCGTCGTCGCCGAGGTCGACGTGGAGCTCGGCCTCACCCGCGTCGTCTGGATCGGGACGGCGCAAGACGTCGGCAAGGCAGTCAACCCGCAGGCCGTCTACGGCCAGATCGAGGGCGGAATCGCTCAGGGGCTCGGGCTCGCGCTGATGGAGGAGATCCAGACCCGGGACGGCCTGATCACGAACGCGAGCTTCACGGACTACCTCGTGCCGACGACCCTGGACATGCCGCCAGTGGACGCGGAGCTCGTCGAGGAGCCCGAGCCGGACGCGCCCTACGGGGTCAAGGGCGTCGGCGAGCCGCCGACGGTCGTCTCGACCGCGGCCGTCGTCTCAGCGCTTCGCGACGCGACCGGCCGCGAGCTCACCCGTGTGCCCGTCAGTCCTGACGAGATCGTCGGGCTCTGAGCCGGCCGCACCGCCGAACGAGGCGCCCTCGGCTGCGACATCCTGCCTGGACTCCCTGCGGACGACGATCGCGACCGCAGCGAGGACGAGCAGCGCGCCGCCGACGATCCGCCAGGTGATCGACTCGCCGAGCACGATCGCTCCGAGTGCGATCGCGATCACCGGGTTGACGTAGGCGTACGTCGAGACCTGGCCGATCGGCGCGTTCGCGAGCAGCCAGGCGTACGCGCTGTAGCCGATCAGCGAGCCGAAGACGATCAGGTACGCGAGCCCGAAGAGCGAGCGCGCCGAGTAGTGAGCCGGGTTGAGCTGGTTCGGGCTGTAGGCGATCAGCGCCGCGGTCATCAGCACGACGCCGCCGGTGAGCATCTCGTATGCGGTCGCCGCGAACGCGTCCCGCGGGACGGGCAACCGCGGCGAGAGGAAGGAGCCGAACGCCCACGTGAACGAGCCGAGCACGGTCAGCAGCAGGTAGAAGAGCGATCCCGAGTCGCCGCCGGGACGGACGAGCAGAGCGATCCCCGCGAAGCCGACGACGAGGCCGGTGACCGAGACGAGATCCGGTCGCTCTCGCGCGGCGAAGCGAAGCAGGACGACCCAGAGCGGGATCGCCGCGATGATCAGGGAGGCCAGGCCGATCGGCACCTGGCGCTCGGTGAGGAAGAGCAGCGCGTTCGAGCCCGGGAGCAGCACTCCGACAACCGCCGCCGATGCGGCTTCCGCCTTCGTCAGACGGAGCACCGCGGTTCCGCGCCGCCAGGCGACGATCCCCAGCATCAGCGTTCCCGCGATCAGAAACCTCGTGCCCGCGGCGTAGAAGGGCGGGATCGTCTCGCCGGCCAGCTCGATTCCGAGGTAGGTCGAGCCCCAGACGATGTAGACCACCCAAAGCGCGATCCAGATTCTTGACTTGCGACTCACTCTCGTCACAACGTGCGCGCCTTCGCCATTCGTCCCATTAGGCTCCAACCGTGATCCGCGTCTTCGTCCTCTACCCCGATGCGCCGGACCCGGACCGGTACGAGCAGCATGTCGAGCTCAACCGGCGCGAGGTTCCTACCGCGACGATCCGCCACGGCCGCATCCTCGGGACGCCGCAGGGCGAGTCCGACATCGCCCACTACTTCGAATACGAGTTCCCGGATCGCGAGACCTGGAAGGCCGCGCAGGACGGGCTCGTGAGGGCGGCCGAGGACGCGCGAGGGCTTGGCGTGCCCTTCCGTGTCTACTTCGCGGAAATCGAGTAGCTCACTTCTTCAGCGTCAGCGCGGCGCCGACCGCGAGGAGGGTGAGCCCGAGCACTCGCGGCCAGCCCACCGGGATGCGGTCGAGGCCGAAGAGGCCGTAGCGGTCGACGACTGCCGCGGCTGCGAACTGGCCGACGAGAAAGACCGCAACGGTGGCGGTTGTGCCAAGCCGCGGCCCGGCATACGTGATCGTGAGAACGACGAAGGCGCCCATCAGGCCCCCGAGCCAGAGCCACCAGGGCTGATGGACCGCGTCCGCATAGCCGGTGAAGGAGCGGCGCGCGGCAAGCAGCGCCAGGGCACCGAAGCCGGCCGCGACGGCCGCTGCGAAGGCGAAGGCCGGCACGACGCCGATCCGGTCGCCGAGCCGTCCCATCACGGCGATCTGCACCGTGCCCGCGACGCCGGCGACGAGACTCATGCTGACGGCCAGCGCGTTCCCTCCCGACATCGGCGGGATGCTAGACGCGCCTCCGTTAGGCTCGCGCCCGTGACCGAGCCCGACGCGCCGCGGCCAGTCTCGCCCGAAGAGCTCGGGTTCGAGCGGATCGTCTACGAGAAGGCGCCGCCGCGGGCGACGATCACGCTCAACCGGCCCGAGGTGCTGAACGCCTTCGATTTCCGGATGCTGCGCGAGCTCGCGCGGGCCTGCGAGGACGCCTCGTGGGACGACGAGATCAAGGTCGTCGTCCTCACCGGCACGGGGCGTGCGTTCTGCGTCGGCGCCGACCTGAAGGCGTGGGGCGCCGACCTGCTCGACAATCCGCGGGACTACTGGAAGTGGTTCGGCGCTTTCAAGGACATGCACGACCGGCTGCGGGAGATCGGCAAGCCGACGGTCGCGCGGGTGAACGGGATCGCGGTCGGCGGCGGTAACGAGCTGCAGATGGCGTGCGACCTGGCGGTGATGGTGGACGACGCGTTCATCCGGCACGTCGGGCCCGAACACGGCTCGGTGCCTGCCGGCGGCGCGACGCAGTGGCTGCCGATCTTCGTCGGCGACCGCCGCGCGCGCGAGATCCTGCTGCTCTGCGACGAGATCCCTGCGAAGCAAGCCGAGGAGTGGGGGCTCGTCAACCGGGCGGTGCCGGCGGCCGAGCTGGACGCAGCGGTCGACTACTACGTCGAGCGGCTCGCCGTCAAGCTGCCGCAGACGATCCGCTACACGAAGCAGCAGCTCAACTGGTGGCGCGACATCTCCTGGCACGAGACGGTCGGCCACGCACGCGACTGGTTGGCGATGTCGATGCTCGGCGATGAGGCGAAGGAGGCGATCCGGGAATTCCTGGCGAAGGGCAAGGATTAGTTCTCCTCGAGCGCGACGATTCGATCGCGGTCGTCCTGCTCAACCGGCCGGAGGCGCTGAACGCGCTCTCGGACGAGCTGATGGACGAGCTGGTGGCGACGCTGTCCGAGCTCGACCGCGACAAGGCGGTCCGCTGCATCGTCCTCGGCGGCAACGAGCGCGCCTTCGCGGCCGGCGCCGACATCGGCGAGCTCGCTCGCTCGTCGGCGATTGACCTCTACTACCAGCGCCGCGTCGAGCGCTGGGACGCGATCCGCTCGCTCTGGACGCCGCTGGTCGCGGCCGTCTCCGGCTTCTGCCTCGGCGGCGGGTGCGAGCTCGCGATGTCGTGCGACCTGATCGTCGCCTCCGAGACGGCGCAGTTCGGGCAACCCGAGACGTCGCTCGGGATCATCCCGGGCGCCGGCGGCACCCAGCGCCTGACGCGCGCAGTCGGCAAGGCGCTGGCGATGGACGTGATCCTGAGCGGCCGGCGGCTGACGGCACAGGAAGCGCTGGCGGCGGGCCTCGTGTCACGCGTGGTCGCCCGCGAGGCGTGGCTCGAGGAGCCGAAGCGCCTGGCGCGCGAGGTCGCCGCGAAGGGCCCGGTCGCGACCCGGCTGGCCAAGGAGTCCGTCAACCGAGCGTACGAGACGACGCTGCAGGCGGGCCTGGAAGCCGAGCGCCGAGCGCTCTACCTCGCCTTCGCGTCGGAGGACGCGAAGGAGGGCCTGACCGCTTTCGCTGAGAAACGCGAGCCCGACTTCAAGGGCCGGTGAGGAACGAAGGGACTGACCCCGCAGGGGTCTGTCCCTACAACGGTTGCGAACTTCGTCGCGGCTGTAGGGACAGTCCCCTTCGGGGACAGTCCCTGGCTAACCGACGTAGATCGGCGCGTGCAGGGGCACCTGCGGGTAGAGCTGCTCGACGTCCGGGATCGACATACGGATGCAGCCGTGCGAGGCCGCGGTGCCGAGTGACGAGATCTCGTCGGTGCCGTGGATCCCGGCGCCGTTGTAGAAGCCGAGCCAGCGGGCCTTGATCGGATCGTCGGGGCCCGGCGGGATCACGCGGCCCGCCAAGTCGCCGGCCCAGGCGCTGTTCGGGACATGCCAGGATGGGTTCACCTGCCGGTCGTTGATCTCGTAGATGCCGGCCGGAGTCTCGAGACCTTGGCGGCCGACCGCGATCCTGTACGAGTGGGCGAGGTGAAGGTTCTTCCAGAGCCGCAGGGTGAAATGGGCCCGGTCGATCGTGATGAACGTCTGGTACTTGTAGGCCAGCCGTGCGCTGCTGACGTGCGGGCGCAGCGTCCGTGTCGGGATCAACGCGGCGTTCGTGGACGTCGGGTCTCGCAGTTGGCGCAGGATCCGCGCCGCGAGAAAACGCTTCTGCACGGCGACCCCCTCGTGCGACGCCGTCACATTGAGGGAGTAACCGGTCGGGCTGATCGTCGCGCTTTCCGCAGGTCTGTCGATCTCCTTGGCGATCACGTCGATGAAGCCGTAGAGCTTCTCGCGTGAATTCGCGACCCGCAACGGGACGGTGGCTTGCAGCTTCTCGCCGCGCAGGTCACGCATCGCCCGGCCGAGGAAGCTCCCCTCGCGGCTGCGCTTCAGAGCCTCGCGAACCATCCGGTCGACTCCGAGCCTCGCGTCGATGCTGGCCGCGGGCAAGGTCCAGTGCTGCGCGCCCCACTTCAGGACGACGCCCTGGCCGATCTTGGGGCCGAGACTGCGCTTGAGCACGTCACGTGCGCGTGCGGCGCTAAGCCCGCCGACGTCGACGCCCCCAGCCGTGATCCCCTTCGCGATCGTGTCCGACCGCGACGAGTCGTAGGCGTAGAGACCGCCGGCACCCGCCGCGAGGACGAGCACCACGGCCGCAGAGCCGATTGTCAACACGCGCGTTTTCATCCGATCCCGGTTCCAGTTCCCGCTTGCAAAAACTGTTACGCGGCAAGGTAGCGCCTGCGTCCGCCGTTCGCTGACCCGACTGGACTAGCCGACGAGCTCGACCGGCACGAGATCGAGCTCCCGCTCGGAGCCCTCGCGGAGCACACGTGCGTGAACCTGGGAGCCGATCAGCTCACCGACCATCAGGCGCTGGATGTCGTCGACCGTCTCGACGGGAACCCCGTTCAGCTCGACGATCAGGTCCTCGGGCCGGAGACCTGCCTGAGCAGCGGGGCTGCCGTCGACGACCTCGACTACCTCGACGCCGCTGGCCCGGCGCAGCCGCGAAGCAACCCGCGGCGGCAGCGGCCTGGTCCCCCCGGCGATGCCGAGGTAGGCGCGGCGGAAGCGTCCCTCGGTCATCAGCGCGCCGACGATCGTCCGCGTCACCTGGTTGATCGGCACCGCGAGCCCGAGTCCGACGCCGGCGACGGCGGTGTTGACGCCGATCACCCGTCCGTGTCCGTCCGCGAGCGCGCCGCCGGAGTTGCCCGGGTTGAGCGCAGCGTCGGTCTGGATCACGTTGTCTACGACGCGCCCACCGCGGGTCGGCAGCGAGCGGCCGAGAGCAGAGACGACGCCGGCCGTCACGGAACCGGCAAACCCGTGCGGGTTGCCGATCGCGACGACGAGCTGGCCGACCCGCAGCCGCTCGGCGTCGCCGAGCTCGGCCGGCCTCAGGTCGCGGGCGTCGACCCGAAGCAGCGCCAGGTCCGACATCGGATCCGAGCCGACGACTTCGAACTCGAGCTCGCGACCGTCGACGAACGACGCGCGGCCGCCGTCGGTCCGCTCGATCACGTGCGCCGAGGTGAGGGTGAAGCCGTCGGGCGTGATCACGACGGCGCTGCCGCCGCCGTCCAGGCGACGGCCGCCCCGCACGCGCCGCGAGACCCGGAGGTTCGCGACCGACGGCGTCAGCCGCTCCGCAACCGTTGTCACGGCCTTGGAATAGGCGTCGAGCGGTTCGTCCTCTCGAGCGTCATCGGAAGACGAGATGAAGGTCAGCTCCGGCATTCGGCCAAGCTAGCAATGCAGTGTCGGCCTGCGGCGTGATTTAGGCTCGCGCGCGTGGCCGAAGTGGAAACAACACGCGAGGGCGCGGTTCTGACGATCACGTTGAACCGACCCGACGTCCTGAATGCTCTCAATGCCGCCACCCACAAGGCGCTGGCGGGAGCGCTCAAGGCCGCGCGCGGCGACGACGTTCGCGCCGTCGTGATCACCGGCGCGGGCCGCGGGTTCTGCGTCGGCCAGGACCTCACCGAGTTCCGAGAAGACGCTGGCGACATCGGTTCTCGGCTGCGCGGCAACTACCACCCGACCATCAAGGCGATCCGGGCGCTCGAGAAGCCGGTGATCGCCGCGGTCAACGGCGCCGCGGCCGGGGCGGGCCTCTCGCTTGCCTGCGCATGTGACCTGCGAATCGCCTCCGATCAGGCCACCTTCGTGCCCGCCTTCGTGAACATCGGCCTCGTCCCTGACTCGGGCGGCACGTTCTTCGTCACCCGCCTCGTCGGCCAGGCGCGTGCGTTCGAATGGCTCTGCTCCGGCCGGCGTCTCACCGCGGCCGAGGCGCAGCAATGGGGCGTCGTTTCCGAGGTCGTCGAGGCCGACGCCCTCGCGGCCCGCGCCGCCGAAGTCGCGAGCGAGCTCGCCGCCCTACCGACCCGCGCGATCGGGATGACGAAGCGGCTGCTCGACCGGGCCGCGACCGCAACGCTGGACGACCAGCTCGAGTGGGAGGCTCAGCTCCAGACCGCCGCCACGCAGACGGAGGACTTCCGCGAAGGCGTCGCTGCGTTCCTGGAAAAGCGGCCGCCGGGCTTTCAGGGACGCTGACGCTCTACTAGGATCGCTGCATGGAACAGGCCGGCACGATGACCGAGCGGGCGCACCACCCGATCCGGCTCGTCGTCACCGACGATCTGCAGCGAAACCGGCTGACCTCCTTCTTCCGGCTGATCGTTGCGATCCCGCATCTCGTCTGGCTCGCGCTCTGGGGGATCGTCGCCATCCTGGCGGCGATTGCAAACTGGTTCGCCACGCTGGTCAATGGAAAGTCGCCCGAGGGCCTGCACAATTTCCTCGCCACGTTCCTGCGCTACCAGACGCATGTCTACGCGTATGTGCTGCTGATTGCGGATCCTTTCCCGGGTTTCGGCGGCAAGCCGGGCTACCCAATCGACCTCGAGATCGATCCGCCACAACCGCAGAACCGCTGGATGGTCGCCTTCCGGCTGATCCTCGCGATCCCGGCCTTCATCGTGTCGGGGATCCTTGGCTACCTGAATCGAGCGCTCGGGATCTTCAGCTGGGTCCTCGCGGTGCTCATGGGGCGTGTCCCAGAAGGGCTGCGGAACTTCGCCGCCTTCTGCGTCCGCTACGAGCAGCAGACCGCCGGCTACGCCTTGTTGCTGACCGGCCAGTACCCGAGCTTCAACGTCGCCGTCAACGAATAGGCTCGGCCCGCTTGAGCAGATGGCTCCTCGTTTCCTGGGTCGCGAACGCCGTGACGCTCGGTGTCACCGGGCTGCTGCTGAGCGGGGTCACCTTCCATCACTCGGTCGCAGCGCTGTTCGCTTCCGCAGCCGTCTTCGGGGTGTTGAACACGATCCTGAAGCCGATCCTGAAGCTGCTGACCCTGCCGTTCGCCGTCGTCACGCTCGGCATCGTCTGGTTCTTCGTCGCTTTGCTGATGCTCTGGCTGACCGACCTGATCGTTCCCAAGTTCTCGATCCACGGCTTCTGGACCTACGTCTGGGCGACGATCATCGTCTGGGTCGTGAACATCGTCGTGGACGCGATCCTGTCGCCTCGTCGTGGCCGGCGCTCGAGAGCCGCTGCGTCAGCCGCCTAGGCTCAGATCGTCTTGAACTGCTCGAATGGCTGCCGGCAGCTGCGGCAGTAGCGCACTGAGCGGCAGGGCGTCGGCCCGAAGATGTTCTCGAGCGTCGTGTCCTGGGAGCCGCAGTAGGGGCAGCGGAAGGCGTTCGACTGCAGCTGGACGAGTTTCGGCCCGCCGACCTCCCTGGGCGCCGGCGGTGCGAAGCCGCTGGCCCGCAGCTTCTCCCGTCCATTGGGCGTGATCCGGTCGGTCGACCAGGAGTCGTCCGAGATCACTTCGATCTGAGCGTCGGCGCCGAGCGCGCTGATCCGCGCCGCCATGGCGTCGCGCATCACCTCGAGCGCCGGGCAGCCGAGGAACGTCGGCGTGAATTCCACCCGGACCTGGTCCCGGGACACGTCCACCGACCTGATCACGCCGAGGTCGACGAGCGAGATCACCGGGATCTCCGGATCGGGGATCTCGGCGAGCGCGTTCCAGACCTGTTCTTCAGTTACCACGTTGCTCCCGCGACCGACCGGCGAACCACCGTCATCTCCTCCCACAGCTCCGCCAGCTCGGGCGTGTGCTCGTCGCGGACGTCGAGCAACGGCCGCAGCTCCTCCAGCGCCGCCTGGAAGCGCGGCTCGTCCTGAAGGCGCTCGAACCACATCTGCGCGTGCATGCGGTGGTAGGCCTCCTCGCGGTCGATTTTCGCTGCCAGCCCCGCGATCTCCGCGTCGTCCGAGTGCCTGAGCGCCGCGATTCGCTCTTCGTCAGCCCTCTCGTAGAGATGGTGTCGCGCAATCGTCGCTGCCCAGTCCGGCACGAGCCGCAGCTCGACGAGCCGCGAGCACCGGTACTCCTCGGGTCGCCGGTCGAAGGCAAGCTCGTCCGCGGTCGTGCCGAGCTCGCCTGCGGCGAGCTCGTACCAGGCGCGCGCGTGCCCGATCTCGTTCTGGGCGATCGACGAGAAGGCGACGTCCTCCTCGAGCAGCGGCGCGATCCCGGTCCACTCCGAGTTCCGCCAGCCGAGGATCAGCTCGTCGTCGGCGATTTCTAGGAATTTCTGAACCTGATCTGCCATGTCCTACGAGCGAAGCGAAGTCCTAACCAGCACCCGCGGAAAGTCCGTTAGGACTTCTCGCGGCTAGTTCACGTGCCTTCCCCAGCTTTTCCTTGAGCGGATAGCCGTCGACGCGGTGGTAGTTCTTCTGTAGCTCGTCCGCAAAGTCGTCGATCTCGTGCACCGCCTCGCGCGGGACGACCCAGAGTGCGGTCGACTCGCCGCGTCGCCCGTACTGCTCGCGTGCGTACGCCTCGGCGAACTCCTCGTTCGGAGCCTCGACCGAGCCCGCGTGCGCGAAGGCCTGGCCCTTGCGCTCCTGCCGGAAGACCTCGTAAATCACGCCGCCTCGGCCAGCACCGCGCGTCGCACCCAGGCGTTCTCCTCGCGAGTCGCCCGCCGCAGCTCCAGGCGCTCGGCGGTCTTCGGCCCGTGACCGGTGACGACGTGCTTGAGCTCGTCCCAGTCCGGCTCGGTGTACTCCCAGACCCCGTCGTCCCGCTTGCGCAGCTTCGGATCGGGAACCGTCAGCCCCAGCTCCCAGATCTGCGGCAAGCCGTCGAGGAACTGCTGCCGCGCTTCCTCGTTGCCCTGCGACTTGATCCGCCAGACGTACATCGGATCGTCCTCGCGCGGAATCGGGTTGCCGTGGAACTGCATCAGCGGGCCCCACCAGCGGTCGAGCGCCTCCTGAACGAGCTCACGCTGTTCGTCGGTGCCGAGCATCATGGTCAGGATCACGTCGCGCCCATGGAGGATGTGGAACGACTCCTCCCAGCAGATCTTCTTCATGATCCGCGCATAGGGGGCGTAGGAGCATTTGAGCAGCGCCTTCTGGCTGATGATCGCGGCGGCGTCGACCAGCCACGCGATCACGCCGACGTCGCCCCAGGTCTTGGTCGGGTAGTGGAAGACGTTGTGGAACTTGGACTTGCCGGAGATCAGGTCGTCGAGACACTGCTCGCGCGGCTTGCCGAGGTCCTCGACGACGCGGTAGATCAGCTGCGAGTGACCGACCTCGTCCTGCACCTTCGCGGTCAGCGCCAGCTTCCGCTGCAGCGTCGGCGCCCGGAGGATCCACTCGCGCTCGGGCAGGACGCCCATCAGCTCCGAGTTGCCGTGCATCTCGATGAACTTGACGAGCTTCGCGCGGTACTCGTCCGGCATCCAGTCGTCGGTCTCGACCTGGCCACCTGACTGGACGTACTCCAAGAACTCTTGCGTTCGCTCTTCCATGCCGCTCCTTTTCGACCCTAACGATCGTTAGGGTACCCCAGGTGCCGACCAGGCGAAACGAGCTCACGCGGCAAGCGGCTCGATTGTTCGCCGAGCGGGGCTA
>WNGP01000406.1_pt1 | contig 32924 bp, 21 predicted proteins | sample 5407671 | NCBI WGS metagenome assembly WNGP01 (sample SAMN13153381, study PRJNA577476) | soil metagenome | isolation source: 40 cm soil or saprolite under Garry oak tree replicate 2 | place: USA:California | collected 2016-06-15 | reverse complement strand
CGCACTGCTCCGCCGCTTATATGAAAAAAATGTGAAGTTCACCCGCGTGGTTGCGACGAATGATATATTAGCCGCGAACCCATCCTCATTCGAATGAAACGCGATCGCTGCTCAGTCCAACATCACCAATCCGAGGGGGCATAGCGAAACAATGTACATGCCTAGAACAAATTTCCGACGAAGCAAGTTTTGGCCGCGGCGGTGGCGCTTACGTTTTCTCTTTGGGTGCGCCGTGGCGGTTGGGTGCGCCGCAGCGGCAGTGGCTCTCCCCGCGCAGGACAAGAACCCTTTTGCTGGCAATGCGAAAGATGCGAAGCTGGGCGAATCGCAATTCCGGGCGAACTGCGCGTTTTGCCACGGGCTGGGCGCGCGGGGCGGAGGCCGGGGGCCTGATCTTAGCCGCGCGCAGAAGCGTCATGGCAATTCCGACGCCGACCTGTTTCGAACCATTAACGAAGGTGTTCCCGGGACGGCCATGCCGCCGAACGGGGCGACGCAGCAGGGCGTCGGAATGACGGAAGAAGAGATCTGGCAAGTGATCAGCTACATCCGCAGCGTACAAGTGAAAGCTCCCGCGCAGCCGGCGGGAAACGCGGCGCACGGCAAAGAACTTTTTAATGGCAGCGCAGCGTGCTCCATGTGCCACATGATTCAGGGTAAAGGGGGGCGGCTCGGACCCGACCTCAGCACGACGGCGTCGGCGCGCTCGACCGACTATCTGGTGGAGTCCGTGCGCAGTCCTAGCCGGCGGCTGGCGCAGGGCATCTCCGAGGCGATGAAAGAATTCTCGCAGGAATACGAGACCGTCACGGTGGTCACCGCGGACGGAACGAAGTTCATGGGCGTGGTACTGAACGAAGACCATTTCACGCTGCAAATGATGGACACGCGCGAGCAACTGCATTTGTTCGAAAAAGACAAGTTGCGATCCTTGGAGAAGAGTCGCGAATCGCTGATGCCAGCTCACGACCAGAAAACATTGAGCGACAAAGATCTGGAGGATGTGATTGCGTATTTGCTTGCGGTGGGTGCGCAATGAAAAGCGAATCGATGGACAGGGCAATCGAAGAGAGATTCCTCGCTTCGCTCGGAATGATTGCAGGAATAGGCGCGACATTCGTCTTGTTGACTATCGCTGCTTGCGCTGCGCCATCGGCTGGCGCGCAAGTGACGCCGCAGCGGCTGCTGGATTCGGCGAAAGAGCCGCAGAACTGGCTGATGTACTCCGGCGACTACGCCGGGCGGCGGTTCAGCACGCTGGAGCAGATCAACACTTCGAATGCGGCGATGCTCGTTCCCAAGTGGGTTTATCAGACGATGGCGGGCGGGAAATTCGAAACCACATCGCTGGTTGTGGATGGAATTCTTTATGGCACCGGGCAGGACAATCGCGCTTTTGCGCTCGACGCGCGATCGGGCCGGCCGATCTGGCAATATCAGCGCGCGCTGCCGGCGGATATCCGGCCGTGCTGCGGGCGCGTGAATCGGGGGATGGCCATTTTGGGGGACAAAGTTTTTCTTGGCACGCTCGATGCGCACGTCATCGCGCTGGATTCCAAAACCGGCAACGTGGTCTGGGATGTCGCCACCGTGGATTATCGCGGAGGGTACAGCATCACGCTTGCGCCGCTGGTGATCAAGAATCTAGTGCTCATCGGAGTGTCGGGCGGAGAATACGGGATTCGCGGCTTCATTGACGCCTACGACGCCGGGACCGGCGAGCGCAAATGGCGCTTCTACACCGTGCCCGGTCCGGGCGAGCCAGGGCATGAAACCTGGGAAGGCGACTCGTGGAAAATCGGAGGGGCGCCCGCGTGGATCACGGGGACTTACGATCCCGCGACCAACACTACTTTTTGGACCACGGGCAATCCTTCGCCTTCGAATCGCGGCGAAGGGCGCGCAGGCGACAATCTCTACAGTAATTCCTTGCTCGCTCTCGAACCAGAGACGGGAAAGCTCAAATGGTATTTTCAATTCTCGAAGCACGATGAGCACGACTACGACGCCACTCAGGTGCCCGTCATGGTTGACCAGGGCGACCGGCACCTAATCCTGCAAGCTAATCGCAACGGATTTTTTTATTTGATCGATCGCAGCAATGGAAAGCTCATGTTCGCGAACCCTTTTGCGAAAGTGACCTGGAGCGACTCGAAGAACGCGAGCGGCGTTCCCCTTGGGCGAAAGGACGCCTCGCCGACGCTGAAAGGGAATCGCGTTTGCCCGGGCGCGGCCGGCGCGACGAACTGGATGTCGCCAACCTACGATCCGCAAACACAATTGTTCTACGTTACGGCGCGCGAGCAGTGTGACGTCTTCAGCACGGCGCCGCAGGCGTACGAAGCGGGACACGCCTACTACGGCAGCGCATATTTTCCGAACGACGATGCCGAGCCGTTCACCGGCGCGCTGCGCGCTATCGATCCGAACACCGGAAAAATGAAATGGGAATGGAAGCACCCTTCGCCGACGTGGTCCGGTGTGCTTTCCACCGCAGGGGGGCTCGTCTTCACGGGCGACGCGGAAGGAAACTTCATCGCGCTGGAGGCCGCTTCGGGAAAGGCTCTTTGGCACTTCCAGTGCGGCGCGTCGGTGTATTCGTCGCCAATGTCCTTTGCAATCGACGGAAAACAATATGTAGCGGTCGCTGCGGGGTCGGCGCTCTTTACGTTCGCTTTGCCGTAAGCGTGGCGCAGCGTTTTTCCTCAGGATGTTCCATACAAAGAAAGTTGTACGCAGCGGCGAGCGCGAACGCCGAATTCACGCTATACTTAGAGGGTTATGCTCTCGGTCAATAACATCACCATGCGCTTCGGCCCGCGCGTTCTCTTCGAGAATGTGACGTGCACCTTTATGGCCGGGCGCCGCTACGCCGTCACCGGGCCGAATGGCGCGGGCAAGTCCACGTTCATGAAGATTCTGACTGGGGAGATCGACTCGACCAGCGGATCGATCACGCGGCCGAAAAAGATGGGTGTTTTGCGGCAGGATCAGTTTGCGTTTGACGAATACCGCGTCATCGACACGGTCATTATGGGGAATGCACCCCTGTGGAAGGCGCTCGAAGAACGCGACGCGCTGTACGTCAAGCCGCACGACGAATTGACGGACGCCGATGGGATGCGTCTCGGGGAGCTCGAAGGCATCGTCGGTGAAGAGGGCGGGTATACGGCGGAGGCGGATGCGGCGGTGCTGCTCGACGGCCTGGGAGTGGAGGCTGCGCTGCACGAGCGCAAGATGGGCGAACTGCAAGGCGGGCAGAAAGTGCGCGTGTTGCTGGCGCAGGCGCTTTTCGGCAATCCGACGGCGCTGCTTCTCGACGAGCCGACGAACAACCTGGATCTTGATTCCGTGCACTGGCTGCAGAGATATCTTTGCGACTACGAAGGCGTGCTGATCGTCATCTCGCACGACAGGCACTTTTTGAACAGCGTGTGCACGTACACCGCGGACATCGACTACGAGACCATCATCATGTACGTCGGCGGGTACGACGATATGGTGGTCGCCAAGACGCAAATTCGCGGGCGCATCGAAGCGGACAACGCCAATCGCGAGAAAAAAATCGCGCAGTTGCAGGAGTTTATCGCGCGGTTTTCCGCGGGCACACGTTCCGCGCAGGCGACTTCACGCAAGAAAGAAGTCGAACGCCTGCAGACCGCTGAACTGGCCAGGAGCAACATCCAACGGCCGTACATTAAATTCGATATGAAGCGGAATTCGGGACGCCACCCGCTGGAGATTCGCAGCGTCGAGAAGTCCTATGAGGATCTGAAGGTGATTCCGCGTTTTTCGGCGAGCGTGGTGCGCGGCGAAAAAATCGCGCTGATGGGCCGCAACGGCGCCGGTAAGACTACGCTGCTGAAGTCGCTGGTTCGCAGCGCGCCGGGATTTATCGAGGACAAGGACCAGAAGTTCCCGATCGATGCCGGGGAGGTAAGATGGGGGCATGAAGTAGCAGTGGGCTACTTCGCGCAGGACCACGGCGAATCCATCACGAAAGGCATGACGGCGATCGAGTGGCTGTGGCAGTTCGATCCCGCTGCTTCGCAACAGGAGCTGCGCGGATTAATGGGGCAGATGCTATTCAGCGGCGAAGATGCGCTGAAGCCGACGCGTGCGCTTTCCGGCGGGGAGTCCGCGCGGCTAATTTTTTGCCGGCTGATGCTGCAGAAACCGAATTTTCTGGTGCTCGACGAGCCGACCAACCACCTCGACCTGGAATCGATCAACGCACTGAACATCGCGTTACAGCGGTACGACGGAACGGTGCTGTTGGTTACGCACGACCACGATGTCATCGACGAAGTTGCGACGCGCATCTGGCATTTCCAGGGCGGCAAAATCGAGGACTTCAAAGGTCCTTATGAAGAATATGTGGCTTACGCGGAGCAGCAGGCTTCTTAAGAACCCGAGCTTCAAGATTCTTCGTTGCTTCATATTGCGCGTCCTGCGGCAGCACCCGACGCCCACGCCCACTGAAAATTGAATCCACCCAGATGACCAGTGACGTCCACGACTTCGCCGATGAAAAATAATCCTTTGATATTCAGGCACTCCATCGTCTTGCTCGACAATTCATCGGTATCGACGCCGCCTGCCGTCACTTCTGCCTTTTCGTAGCCTTCGGTGTCCGCAGGCTTGATCACCCAGGCGTGTGCCTGCTTCTCCAGGTTTGCCAGAGCATCATTGTTCCATGCGGGGGGAGCATGGTTTTCCAGCCAGCGTTCGGCGAGTCGCTTTGGCAGAACTCCCTGAAACGCCGTTCGCGCGGCTGCCATATTGCGAACTTTCGATGCGCGAATCGCCTCAGTGACCTCACGATCGGGAGCCAGATCGATGTGGATGGACTGGCCCTTCTCCCAATAGGAAGAGATCTGCAGTATCGCGGGTCCGCTCAAGCCGCGATGCGTGATCAGCATTTTTTCGCGGAAGGCGTGATGATTGGCCTTGGCGACGACTTCCGCCGAGACGCCCGCCAAGTCGCAGTACCGGCTGCGATCTTTGCCGGCAAGGACGAAGGGCACCAGCGCGGGCTTGGTTTCCACGATTTTCAATCCGAATTGGCGCGCCAGTTTGTAACCGAACGGCGTTGCGCCCATTTTGGGGATCGAAAGGCCACCTGTCGCAACGACGAGCGCCGGGGCGTGAAATTCGCCGGATTCGGCACGTACCACGAACTCCGTGGTGCGCTGCACTTCCCGGATTCGGCTCTGTAGAAAAGTCTGGACTCCCGCTGCCTGGCACTCCGATTCCAGCAGCTCCGTGATGTCCTGGGCGGAGCGGTCACAGAAGAGTTGACCGAGCGTTTTTTCGTGGTAGGGAATGCGATGCTTCTCGACCTGCGCGATGAAATCCGCGGGTGTGTACCGCGCCAGCGCGGATTTCGCGAAGTGTTCATTCGCGGAAATGAAATTGCCCGGACCGCAGTGAATGTTGGTGAAATTACAGCGCCCCCCGCCGGAGATGAGAATCTTCTTCCCGATTCGATCGGCATGCTCGAGCACGGCGACGCGCCGCCCGCGTTTGCCGGCCTCGATGGCGCAGAGGAGTCCCGCGGCCCCGCCGCCAAGAACCAAGGCGTCGAATTTGCGCATCAAGAACGAGTCTCACTTGATTCGGAAGCAGCCGTCTGCAGAGTTTTCATCGCCATGACTCTCAAGGTTAAACTAGGTACAGGAGAAGACCGAGAAAATTGCCTCCGATCATCAGCGCGCAAGGATTGTCGAAGAGGTACGGCGTCGCACCGCTCTTCCAGAACATTTCGTTTACCATCTCGGAAGGGGATCGCATCGGCGTGATTGGTCCGAATGGTTCGGGCAAGTCGACGCTGCTGGAGATGCTCATCGGCCGCGTCAAACCAGACAGCGGAGATGTGGCGATTCACAAGGGTACGCGGCTGAGCTACGTCTCGCAGATTTCGGAGTTTGCTGGGGGCGTGACGATTCGCTCCGTCATCGAGACCGCTCTCGCACGAACGGGCGTTCCCGAAGCCGAGCGCGCCTCACGTTTTGCCGAAACACTGGGGCGCGCGGGTTTTACGGATCTTGACGCGCATGCCGCGACGCTCTCCGGCGGCTGGCGCAAACGGCTTGCCATTGCCGAGGCCTTGGTCCAGGCGCCGGACATTTTGCTCCTGGACGAGCCCACCAACCACCTGGATCTTGCGGGGATTCAGTGGCTCGAATCCGTTTTGCAGAACGCGGCGTTCGCGTGCGTGGTGGTCAGCCACGACCGTTATTTCCTGGAGAACGTCGCGAACGAGATGGTGGAACTCAATCGCGCTTACGAGGATGGCGCGCTCCGCGTGAAGGGAAATTACAGCGCATTCCTGGAGGCCGAGGAGTTGTACCTGCACGCGCAGAAAAAGCGGCAGGAGTCGCTGGAGAACCGCGTTCACACCGAGCTCGAATGGCTTCGCCGGGGACCGAAGGCGCGAGCTACGAAGGCAAAGGCGCGCATTGATAAAGCGCACGAGATGATTGGCGAACTCGCTGAGATGAACGCCCGCAGCCGCACGTCGAGCGCGGAAATCGATTTTTCCGCGACGAACCGGAAGACCAAGCAGCTCATCATGCTTGAAGGCGTTTCGTACGGCATCGGCAGCCGCACACTATTCAAAGACATTCAGTTCAGCGTGACGTCCGGGATGAGAGTGGGGCTAGTGGGTCCGAACGGCAGCGGCAAGACAACCTTGCTACGCCTGTTGCGCGGAGACATCAAGCCAGAGTCCGGCAAAATTCGCCGTGCCGAGGGATTGCGAATAGTGTATTTCGACCAGAACCGCGAACTCGATCCGGACATTACTTTGCTCCGGGCACTCGCGCCGGACAGCGACGCGGTGATTTATCAGGAACGCGTGATTCATGTTGCTGCATGGGCCGAACGATTTCTTTTTTCGGCTGAAAATCTGAATCAGCGGGTTGACAGGCTATCCGGGGGCGAGCGGGCCCGCGTGTTGATCGCACAATTGATGCTTCAGCCCGCAGACGTTCTGCTGTTGGACGAACCAACCAACGATCTGGATATCCCCACACTGGAAATTCTGGAAGAGAGCCTGCTCGAATATAGTGGGGCAGTGGTGCTGGTTACGCACGATCGATTCATGCTGGACCGCGTCTCAACGGTGGTTCTTGGACTCGATGGTCGTGGAAGCGCGGAGCGTTTTGCTGATTATTCGCAATGGGAAGCGTGGCAGCGCACGCAGTTGTCCCTGGCTACCCCGAAATCAGTAAACGGACACCGCGGGCCTCGACCGGCTAGGGGCGAAGTCCCGCGCGCCGTTGCAAAAAAGAAACTCTCCTATGCCGAAGCCCGCGAATTCGCGGCCATGGAAAGCCGCATCCATGAAGCGGAGCAGATACTTCACGCCAAGCGCGCCGCACTCGAAGATCCTGCAATCACCAGCGATCGAATAAGTCTCCAGAACGCCTGCACCCAATTGGATGAAGCACAAAAATCGGTGGACACGTTATATGCGCGCTGGGTGGAACTCGAACAGAAACAGGGGTGACCCTCCACCAGGCCTGCCTGATGCAGACTTGCGTATTTCCGAAGATTCGAAGCGGACGCTTCACTAGATACTGCGCTGTGCTCGCCTCTATTTGCTGAGCAAACCCTTCCAGCGAACCCAGGCGTCGGCGCGCGCCTTCTTGTCGGGATCTTTTGCATCCGGGGCTTCGCCGGCACGCATGAAGCCGTGTCCGGCGCCGTCGTAGGTTACGGGGTCGTAGGTTTTGCCGGCCGCCTTCATTTGAGTAATGGTATCTGGAATGGTCGCGTCGATGCGTGCATCGTTCCCGGCATAGAAGCCGTAGACCGGGGCTTTGATGCGCGCCATCGCGTCTTTATCCGGCGGCCCGCCGTAGAAAACAAAAGAGGCCGCCAGATCGCCGCGATTAGTAGCGAACCGGAAAGTCTGACTGCCGCCCCAGCAATACCCGCCAACGAAGAGCTTGCCACTCGCGGCCGGAAGTCTGACCGCATAGTCCGCCGCGGCATTCAAATCCGCTGTCACCTGATCGGGATTCAAGTGGCTCACGGCTTCCATCGTCTTGCCTTCCGCAAAATCGCTGCTGCGGCCGCCGTTCGGACCCATGCCAGAAAGAAGATCGGGCGCAACGGCAATGTAACCAGCCGCGGCCACCTGGTCCGCCAGATCTTGCACCCAGTCCGTCATACCAAAGATTTCGTGGATGATCAGCACGACGGGAGTCTTGCCCTTCGATTCGGGGTAAACGACAAACGTTTCGACCGAGCGGCCATCGTGCTTGACGGTGACCCACTCGCGGTGCCTCGAAGATTTTTCCAGAGTAGCCTTGGCCCACTCCTGCGCCGAAGCAATCTGCGCCGCGCAAAGAATCAACAAGGGAATCAGAGTGATGCGTTTCATGGTGTCGTTTCTCCTTCAGGGAACATCGCTGGCCGGACATGGCCTGGAATACAGCCGTGCAGAACGAGTGGCATTGTAATGCCCTGCGGCAAGGCCCGCAAGGCCAAGAGCAGCCCCCTCCTTCCATTGCATGCAGTACGATGCATGCGTTGACACGCTTGCATGCGTCCGATACGCTTTTGAGTTTAGTCAGCTTCAGTTATCGCTTCTGAGAGGAACGGACGAACCGCCGCATGGCCGAAGAAAAGCTTCCTACCCGCGCACAAGATTTTTCCGAGTGGTACAACCAACTGGTCCTGAAAGCGCAGCTTGCCGATTACGCGCCGGTGCGCGGCTGCATGATCGTGCGGCCCTACGGCTGGGCGCTGTGGGAAAACATCCAACAGGCGCTCGACCGCCGATTCAAGGCCAGCGGCCATCAAAACGTGGCGTTTCCGATGCTGATTCCCCGCAGCTTCATCGACAAGGAAAAGCACCACGTCAAGGGATTTTCGCCAGAGCTTGCGGTTGTCACCATCGGCGGCGGAGAAGAACTTACAGAACCCCTGGTAATTCGTCCAACGTCGGAGACCATCATCGGCCATATGTGGTCCAAGTGGATCCAGTCGTACCGCGATCTGCCCGTGCTCATGAACCAGTGGAACAGCGTGGTGCGCTGGGAACTGCGGACGAAACTCTTCCTGAGAACGCTCGAATTCTATTGGCAGGAAGGCCACACCGCGCACGCGACTCGAGAAGAGGCGGAAGCGGAAACGCGCCAGATGCTGGATATCTATACGGATTTTGCGATAAACGACGCCGCAATTCCGGTGATCCCCGGAAAAAAATCCGATGCCGAGAAATTCGCCGGCGCAGACGTCACCTATTCGATTGAAGCGATGATGGGAGACGGCAAGGCCCTGCAATCCGGCACATCGCATTTTCTGGGGCAGAATTTCGCCCAAGCCTTCGAAGTCAAATACCTGGACCAGAACGGCCAATTGCAGCATTGCTGGACGACGTCGTGGGGACTCTCCACACGCATCATTGGCGCCATTATCATGGTTCACGGCGACGATCAGGGCCTTGTCCTGCCGCCGAAGCTTGCGCCTTATCAGGTCGTCATCGTTCCGATCTTCAAGACGGACGAAGAAAAGGCGACCGTCCTGGACACCGCGCGCAAACTGAAGGCGGAGCTGGTCAAGGCCGGCATTCGCGTCACGCTCGATGAACGAGAAGGCCAGAGTCCCGGATGGAAATTCAACGATTGGGAGATGCGGGGCATACCTCTGCGCGTGGAACTCGGACCTAAGGACGTCGCCAAACAAGCCGCCGTTCTAGCGCGCCGCGACCGTCCCGGCAGGGAAGGAAAGATCAGCGCATCGCTCGCCGACCTGCCCGCCACCATCGAGAGGTTGCTGGCGGAAATCCAGCAATCGCTTCATGACAAGGCCGTGGCTTTCCGAAAGAGCAACACACACGATGCGAAAAACTACGATGAGCTGAAGAAGGCCGTCGAAAATGGCTTTGCCTACTCTTTCTGGTGCGGGAGCGCCGATTGCGAAGCCAAAATCAAGGAAGAAACCCGCGCCACCATGCGCTGCATTCCCTTGGAGCAGGAGGGCGGTGGCGGGAATTGTGTTTGCTGCGCTCAGCCCGCCCCTGCGCGCGCGATCTTCGCCCGGGCCTACTAAGCCCGTTTCTTTCCGGGAACATCTCCCGCGCCAATTTCTCGACACTCCCTCGCGCGGGTGCTAGCTTTAGTAGGACGAGGAATCACGCAGCGACGTTCCGAGCCGCGAGCATCCTGCGGTATAGACGAGCCTGGGGGAGATGAATCCAGTGCATCTTGAAGGCATCCGAGAGCGCCGCGCGGCGCACCGCCGCTTCGAACGCGGAGAAGGCAAGCTCAAGGCCGTCATTTACCTGGCGATCTTTCTGCTCATGATTTATTCCGCGGTCAAAATCGTACCTATTTATGTCTCGAATTATCAGCTTTCCGACAAAATGCAAGAACAAGCGCGCTTCGCGGTGGTAAATCGCTACACGGAAGAGCAGATTCGCGACAATGTTTTCAAGGTCGTGCAGGAATTGGAAATTCCGGCAAAGCGCGACGTCATCAAGGTATTCAACACCAATGCCGTCGTGAAGATCTCGATGGAATACACCGTCCCGGTGGACTTGTTCTTCTACCACACGGATCTCCATTTTTCTCCGGCCAGCGAGAACAAGGCCCTCTTCTGAATTATCGTTATCTGAGGCATCGCTGCTGCAACTGCGCGATTTCTTGCTGGCAACCCGGTATCGAGGAACACCGTCTTTCCCAGAGTACGGTCTTGCGAGACAATAAGAGTTCAGCCCTCGGGAGCTAAGGTTTGCGCATTCGCGTTCAAAAGGGATTCTTTACTTCAGTCATTGGGCTGAGCGTCCTCGGCTCTGTCTTCGCCATTTTTCTAGCCGCTGGCGGAGTTTTCACCTACTACTACATCAAGTACTCGCGCATGATCGATGCGCGGCTCTCCGGCAACGTGCTGCAGAACACTACGCAGATCTTCTCCGCGCCGGAACATATCTCGGCGGGTCAGGCCTGGGGACCGGAAGATCTGACCGCCTATCTCACCCGCGTGGGATACCGCCCGGTACAGGATGCAAGCGCCATCGGCCAATTCACAGTGCAGGCGAACACCGTCGATATCCGGCCTTCGAAGTTTTCGTATTTCGCTGGGAACAATGCGTTGGCGGTGCAATTCCGGGGAAAGAGCATTCGATCCATCAAACCACTTGCCGGCGGCGGAGAACTTGATAGCGCGGAAATCGAACCAGAACTGATTACGAATCTTTTCGACAGCGCGCGTGAGAAGCGGCGGCCCGTGCGCTATGAAGATTTGCCGGTAATGCTGGTAGACGCGATTCTTTCCTCCGAGGACAAGCGTTTCTTCGAACATGGAGGTTTTGACTTCATCCGCATCGTGGGAGCGGCGTGGGCCGACGTGCGGCACAGCAGCCAACACTACCAGGGCGCGAGCACCATCACCATGCAAGTGGCGCGCACGTTCTTTCTGTCGACGGATCGCAATTGGCGGCGCAAGCTGTCCGAAGCCATGATTTCCATCGAGCTCGAGCAGCGCTTCAACAAGCAGCAAATCTTCGAACTGTACGCCAATGAAGTTTACCTGGGCAACCGCGGGAGCTTTGGCATTCGCGGGTTCTCCGAGGCCAGCGTCGCTTACTTCGGAAAGGATTTGAGGCAGCTGACGCTGCAGGAATGCGCCTACCTTGCGGGGATCATTCGCGCGCCGAATTACTATTCTTCCGCCGACCGTCACCCGGAGCGCGGAGTGCAGGCTCGCGATCGTGTGCTGACGCAGATGCTCGAGAACAAATACATCAATGCAGAAGACGTTCAGGATGCCAAGCTCGCACCGCTGAAGATTATCCGGACATCGGTTTCAGGGAGTGAAGCACCCTATTTCGTCGACATGGTGAAAGACCACTTGCTGGACAAGTATTCCGAGAACGAACTGCTGAGTGAGAATTTCCGCGTTTATACGACGCTTGATCCCGCTTTGCAGCGTGCCGCGGCCGCCGCCGTCGATGCGGGGATGAAGAATGTGGACCTGCTCCTGGCGAAGAAGTACGACAAGTGGAAGCGCGAGCAGGCCAAGAAGGGAAGTAACGAGCCGATTCCGCAGGCGCAAGTGGCGCTGGTCGCGCTGGATCCGCGGACTGGAGAGATCAAGGCGGTCATTGGCGGGCGCGATTACGGGCAGAGCCAGCTCAATCATGCGCAGGCGCGTCGCCAGCCCGGGTCGGTGTTCAAACCGTTCGTCTATGCCGCTGCATTCGACAATGCCGTTGACGGCGTGCAGCCCGTCATTACTCCCGCTACGACAATCGACGATGAGCCGACAACATTTGAATTCGACGGCAAGGAATACACGCCGAACAACTATGGAGAAAGGTTCATGGGGCGGGTCACCGTGCGCGACGCACTGACGAATTCTCTGAACGTCGCGACCGTCAAAGTCGCCGAACTCATTGGCTATGGCCGGGTCGTGCAAGTCGCGCGGAAAATGGGACTCGGCATGAACATTCAGCCGACCCCCGCAGTTGCTCTTGGCGCGTATGAAATGACGCCCATCGACGTCGCCGCGGGGTACACGACGTTTGCCACTATCGGGACGCGAGCGGAGCCGCAGTTTCTCCGCATCGTCGTCAACGCAGACGGCACACCACTCGAAAAGTTCTCGCCGCAAACGCACCTGGCGCTGGATCCCCGAGTTGCATTTCTCGTCGATAGCCTGCTGAAAGACGTTCTGAACCGGGGCACGGGCGCGGGCGTCCGCGCGCGCGGCTTCACCCTGCCGGCCGCAGGAAAGACCGGCACATCCCGTGACGGATGGTTCGCGGGATTCACTTCGAATCTCCTTTGCGTCATCTGGATTGGCTTCGATGACAATCGCGACCTGGGGCTGCCCGGCGGCGCGGTGGCGGCGCCGATCTGGGCGGACTTCATGACGCGCGCCACGGCGCTCGCGCAATATCGGGACGTAAAGGATTTTACGATGCCGGATGGAGTGCAGTCCATGCTCATCGATGCGGATACGCTGCAGCTTGCGACGGCCAACTGTCCCACCACCCGGGAAGAGGTCTATGTGGCAGGCTCTGCACCCACCGTGTACTGCGAGGTCCACGGGGGCCACAACCTATTGACTACCACGGGCTCTATCCTCTCCCGAGTTTTTGGAGGCGAGCCCAAAACGCCCCAAACGGATGCAAATGGCAAGCCCGTCACACCCTTCGATCCTAACCGGCCGCCCAATGCAACCGGCCAGGGCCCGGCCGTTCCTTCGGAGCAATCCGGCGAAAAGAAAAAGAATCCTTTGCAGAAGATTTTTGGTATCTTTGGAGGTAAGAAGAAGGACCCCGACCAGGCCAAGCCTAAGCCGGAGAAGGGAGATTCGCCATGATCAGGATCAAAATGGCGTTTCCAGCAGTCGTTCTCCTCCTCGCTCTTTCGGTATCCTCTGCAGGACAGACTTTCGTTGAAACCCCGGGTGCGCCGGTGGTGCCGCGCGTGGCCCAATCACCGTCGCAATCGCCGGCAGAGTCTTCCATCATCGTCGTGAAGCCGGAGCTCACCGATGAGCAGCTTGCCGATCTGTACATGGCGCGGAAGGATTTTCGAGAGGCGGCCTTCTCCTATAAGCGGCTTGCCGATCAGCACCCCCAGAATCCGGTGTATCTAAATAAGCTCGGGATTGCGCTGCACCAGCAAGCAGCCTTGGGGGCGGCGCTGAAGTATTACGAGCGCGCGTCAAAAGTTGATCCTTCCTACGCCGATGCGCAGAATAACATCGGGACAATTTGGTATCAGCGGAAGAAGTACGGCCGGGCCATCAAGGCGTATCAAAAGGCGATCACCATTCGCAATGACATGGCCGTCCTCCACAGCAACCTTGGCTATGCTTACTTTGGCGACAAAAAATACGTACAGGCCATCTCCTCGTTTCGTCAAGCACTGGCGCTGGATCCGCAACTTTTCGAGCACAACAGCTCGAGGAGCGGGTCGATTCTGCAGGACCGCTCCGTGGCTGACCGGGGCCGATTCTATTTCCTGCTCGCAAAGTCGTTCGCGGAAGCGGGTAACCTGGAGCGCTGCCTGATTTATTTGCGCAAGGCCAAGGATGAAGGCTACAAGGAGCTTTCGGCCGTAAAATCCGATCCCTCTTTTGCGGCGGCCCTGAAGGATCCGGCGATACAAGAGGTTCTTGCTCCCAAGCCCCCCGACAGCACGCAACCCTGAACCGGTCTCGGTCCGCCGATTTCAGGCCCGATCCGCACGTCTGGGGCGAAACGGGCCCTGGCCTCTGTTACAATGCAACGGATATGGAGCGCCCTTTCTTCAGCGCGCGTTATCTGGTTTTGCTATCCGCTGTCGTCGTTTTTGGAACCACTTCGGCTGCCGCACATCAATCAGCTCCACCTCCTAGCGCGGGTTCGGCCACTGCCCATCAGCAGGGAATTTATCTGGTTTTTCCATTTGAAAATGCCGGCGCATCTCCACGGTTGGATTGGCTCGGCGAGGGACTCGAAGAGTTGACTATCCAGCGGCTTTCGGGAGCCGGCGAGCAGGTGTATTCGCACGCAGGCCGCCTTGTCGAACTGGAACGTTACGGTCTGCCCCGCTCATCGAAACTCAGCCGTGCGACCATGCTTCATATTGGAGAAGACCTCGACGCGGATTTTGTGGTGATTGGCAGATTTACCGTGAATGGGACGTCGCTCACCATCGAGTCACGGATCTTAAAGTTGAGTCCGGCGCGATTGCTGCCGGCCTTGCGGGAAACCGGCACGTTGGATTCGCTTATGGACTTGCACACCCGGCTGGTTTGGCGGATGCTCTCCGCGAGCGATCGCAACTATACGCTGAATCTCGCCGAGTTCACGAAACGCCAGCGTCCGCTGCGTCTCGATGCGTTTGAACACTACAGCCGCGGGTTGCTGGCCAGCGAAGATGAAGCGCGTTTGCGCGAACTGCGGGAAGCGGCGCGCCTCGAACCGGAATGGCCGGAACCTGACTTCGCGCTGGGCGAAGCCTATTTCGCGCGGCGCGACTGCGATTCCGCGCTCCCTTGGTACGCTCGGGTGCCAAAAACTCACGATCGCTATGTGGAAGCGGTCTTCGCAACGGGCGTTTGCCGGCTTCTGCTTGAACAGCCCGACCACGCGGAGGAAGTGTTCATTTCGTTGCAGGAGGCCTTGAAGAACAACATGGTCTCCGGAGCGGACCTGCCGGAGATTCTGAATGATTTGGCGATCGCGCGGGCGCGGCAGGGCAAGACGGCTGCGGCGCAAAACGATTTTCGCCGCGCGGTCGAGTTGGATCCCGACGAAGACGACTATCCATTCAATCTTGGCTTGCTTGCGCTGCAGACCAATGACGCCTCCGCGGCGGCGGGATATTTCCGCGAAGCAGCAGAACGCGAGCCGGATAACCCGGAGGACCGGGCGCTGCTTATTCTTTCCTTGGAAAAGGCGGGCAGGAAGAACGAGGCCGACCAGGAACAGGAGGCGGCCAACGAAACTTTTGGCCCAAACGGAGTTCCTACGATTCGTCTGGATGCGAAGAACGAAACTATGGCGCGGTTGCATCGCATCAAGACCGAGCTCGACGTAACGGCTCTTCGCGCGGAGATTGAATCGGGTGGGTCTCCTGCGAGCGCGACCGCTTTCGATTCTTCGAGCGACACACCCGTAACGCACATTCGGCGCGGCCGGCAGGAACTCTCCGCGGGACACGCCGATGTCGCGGAGGAAGAATTTCGAGCTGTCCTTGCTGCCGATCCGAGCAGCGCCGCGGCGCACCGCGGGCTCGCGGAAATTGACCGCCGCCAGGGCAGGATGGATGATGCGGTGAAGGAATTGCAGGCTTCGCTGGATGCGCGCGATTCCGCGGTGGTGCGAACGATGCTGGCGAAAATCTACCTCGAGCAGAAGAAGCCGGATCTCGCGCGTGCGGAAGTCCAGAAGGCGCTGAAGCTGGCGCCGAACTATGCAGAGGCCAAGCAACTGCTCGAACATCTGCAGAATTACAAAGCAAGCGAGAAAAAACCAGGCGGAGGCGCGCAATGAGCGATTGGTTCGATCAGATGAGGCGCTCCTTTTGTCTCGACCCGTCTCGATTTGCGGCGTACTCCTTCTTTCTCTGCGTCCTGTGTGCGGGCGCCATTTTTCTGCTAATGCCTTCGGTTGCGGCGGACGAGCGCTCGCCTGGCCCTCTCGTTCTTGAACTGAGTCTTGATGGTGAAGTGGAACCTATCCTGGCCACATATATTGATGAAGGTCTCGCCGATGCGGCGAAGCGTCACGCGGCGCTTGTTTTGATCACCATGGACACGCCGGGCGGCCTGAGCGATTCGATGAAAGATATGATCCAGCACATTCTGGCGTCACCCGTGCCGGTTGCCGTTTACGTTTCCCCGACGGGCGGACGAGGAGCCTCCGCAGGGTTCTACATTCTTCTCTCCGCAGACATAGCCGCGATGGCTCCGGGCACGCATGCAGGCGCGGCTTCCCCGATCATCGCCATCGGAGGATTCCCTCAGCAAATTGATGAGATTTTTCGAAAGAAGATCAACCAGGATGCGATGGCATTTCTGCGGAGTTTTACGGAGAGGCGAGGGCGCAACCCGGAACTGGCGGAAAAAGCCATCACCGAGTCGAAAGCCTTTACCGAGAAAGAGGCGTTGGATGCAAAAATGATCGATCTGATCGCGAGTTCGCCCGAGGATTTGTTACGGCAACTGGATGGGCGGACAATCAAACGCTTCGAGGGAACGCAAGTTACGCTGGCGCTGAAGAGCCCGGTCCGCGCGCCATTTGAACTTTCCGCGCGGCAGAAGTTTCTCGCGCGAATCGTCGAGCCTGATGTTTTTTTTGTGTTGCTGATTCTTGGTGTCCTGGGCCTCTACACGGAATTCACGCATCCTGGCGTTATCGCCCCCGGAGTGATCGGCGGCATCTGCCTGATTCTCGCGCTGTACGCCATGAATTTTCTTCCGGTGAATCTTGCGGGCCTGTTCCTGATTGCGCTGGCACTGGCGTTTTTCATACTTGAAGCGAAGGCTCCGAGTCACGGCATACTGGCCTTCGGTGGAGTTGTGTCCATGTTTCTGGGCGCGCTCTTCCTGATTCGCTCGCCACTCACGTCCGGAGGAGTGAGCGTGGGCGTGGCCATCGCCGGCACGCTGCCGTTCGCCGTGCTGGCCGTGGTTCTGATGCGGCTGGTGTTGCGGTCCCGGAAGTGGAAATCGGTGACAGGAAAAGAAGAACTCATCGGAGCGCCCGGCGTCGCGGTTGCGCGGCTGCCCGCAGGCTCTGAGGGCATGATTCGCGTGCATGGCGAGCTGTGGCGAGCGGAATCTTCGCGGCCCGTGCAGGAAGGCGAAACCGTTCGGGTTTTGCGTGTTGAAGGACTGAAGCTGTACGTCGAGCCGGCTGATGTTGCGGTTTCAGCGGCGAAATAAGAGTTCTCAGGTTCAGGAGGAAAGCATGGAAATTGGTTTTGTCGGGATGGCGCTGATCGTGGGCCTGTTGTTGATCTGGTTTTGGAATTCGATCTATATCATCAAGGAATGGGAACGCGGCGTGGTACTTCGGCTCGGACGGTTGATACCGGAAGCAAAGAGCGCGGGCATCAATCTGGTTTTTTGGCCGATTGAAACGCTCTACCGCATCAACATGCGCATCGAGACGCTTGACGTTCCGCCACAGGACATCATCACGCGCGACAACGTCTCGGTGAAGGTCAATGCGGTTTGCTACTTCCGCGTGGTCGACGCCAATCAGGCGCTTTCGCAGGTGCAGAATTACACGTATGCGACTTCGCAGCTCGCGCAGACGACGATTCGCAGCGTCGTCGGACAGTTCGAACTCGATGAAATACTCTCGCAGCGCGATAGGGTCAACGCCAAGCTCCAGATCATCCTCGACACCGACACGGAACCGTGGGGCATCAAGGTTTCCAAAGTCGAGGTGAAACAAGTCGACATCCCCGAGCAGATGCAGCGCGCGATCGCGAAGCAAGCGGAAGCCGAACGCGAACGCCGCGCAAAAATTATTCACGCTGCAGGAGAGTTCGAAGCCTCGCAGAAACTCGCGGACGCCGCGAAAGTTCTCGAAACGCAGCCCTCCGCAATCCAGCTCCGCTACTTGCAGACGCTGACCGAGATAGGTGTCGAGAAGAACACAACGATTGTGTTTCCTCTGCCTATCGATATTATTAATCAATGGACTAAGAATTTAGGGGGACCACAAAAGTAAGAATGGCTTCCGGGGGAAAACGTGCGGGCGCCGGCGAGCGTGTGCTCGAGAGCCGGCATGTCATCGGACTGTTTCTGGTGATGATGCTGTTTTCTGCCGGCTTCTTTACGCTGGGCTATTTCATGGGGCGCGACCAGTACGGCGGACAAGTGCGCGCCGCGACAGACTTTTTCAAGAAGCCAGAGATTTCCGTTTCTCACAAGACGGATGTAATTTCGAAGCGGGCCAACAATCCTGCCCCCGCCACAACTCCGGCCGGCCCGGCGGCGCCGCCGAATTCGGATTGGGAGTTTTATCACGCGGGCGACAATAAAAAATCCGAGGACCGCCTGAAGCCCGTGGCAGCCTGGCCAGCTCCAGCACAGAAAAACGTACCGGTGCTCGTGAGGACCACGGCGGCCCCCAGAAAAGCCGGCAGTTCATCGAAAACTCGGAACGCGCCGCTTATTCCAGGGGGCGCTTACACCTTGCAAGTGGCCGCGGTGACGAAAGAAGCGGATGCGCTGGAACTCGCAGCGCGTTTGCAGAAGAAAAAATTCCCCGCGTTCGTTCTTTCTCCGCATGCAGACAAGTATTACCACGTGCAAGTTGGTCCCTATGCTGATCCAAAGGCCGCCGAGGTGGCCAGGAAAGGCCTCGAGGACGCAGGTTTTAATGCCATTGTGAAACATTGATGCCTCGGGGCCGTTGGCTCACCGATCTTCGTCCGCCGGCCGGTGCGGAAATGCCTGCGGGCTTGCGTCTCCTAGTCGCTGCTGCAGCCGGAGCCGCGCTTTCGCTCTCCTACACCGGCCTCCATCTCAGTATCTATTCGTGGGTTTGCATCGGGATTCTCCTCTGTTCAATCTTTGGCGCACGGCCGCTCGTGGCGTTTGGGTGTGGATTTCTTCATGGACTTCTTTTCGTCCTGACGTCGGTGCCGTGGATTGCGACGGTACTCACCGTTCATGGTGGCCTCTCGGTAGCGGGCGGATGGGGCCTCTTGCTTCTGATCGCTGTTGCGTGGGGAATTCTTGTTGGCGGTTTTGCTTGGGCCGTACACAGGCTGTCCCGCCAAAGTATCGAGTTGGCATGCATAGGTGCGCCGTTCATCTGGGTAACATTCGAGTTTATCCGCGCGCATTTGCCGGAAATTAGTTTTCCTTGGAATTTGCTCGGCTATCCCGCGGCCGCGAATCTGGGTTTAGTTCAGCTCACGACCATCACGGGAATCTACGGGCTATCCTTTCTTGCGGCGGGTTTCAATGCACTGCTCTCCTGGACGAGCGCATCGAACGCGTTGACGCTCGGGAGGCGGATCACTTGCGGAGTTGCTGCAACGGCAATCCTGTTGAGCGTCTCGCTGGCTGGGCCTCGCCTGGTGCCACAGCCGCAAGCACATCATTTCGCGCGCTCCGTGCAGCTCAATTTCCCAGAAGTGGAATCGTACCCCGCGGATTGGTTTCAGGCACACGCCGCAGATCTCGACGAAATCGCACGAATCAGCCTCGCCCCTGCCGCGGAAAAACCAGACCTTCTCGTCTGGCCTGAGGCGCCCGCGCCTTTTTCGTTCCAAGATTCGCAATTCGCAAAGCTTGCCTCGACGCTGGCGATCCGTTTCGGGCACCCATTCCTTACAGGGGCCATCGAATGGAAAGCACCGGTGGACGCATCGGACGTGGCGCCCCATGGCAGTCTTGTGCCGTACAACAGCGCGCTGCTTTTTGACGCCCAAGGCCAGCGCGTATTCGTATACGACAAAGTTCATCTCGTTCCGTTCGGTGAGTACGAACCCTTTCCATTGATCCATCGCGTGGTCACCAGCGTGTCCGGTGAAGTGGGCGGCTTTCACAAAGGGAACAAGTACGTCGTGGGGCAGCTTCCACGCGGGTATACCGTCGGCGTTTTTATCTGTTACGAAGCGACCTATCCCGGCCAGGTGCGCCGGTTTGCCGCAGGCGGGGCGCAGCTCCTCATCAATATTTCGAATGACGGATGGTTTGGGAGGTCCGCCGCCGCCGAGCAGCACCTGCACATGGCGCGCGTGCGAGCCGTGGAAAACCGCCGGTGGCTCGTGCGTGCGACGAATAACGGTTTTACCGCTTCGGTCGATCCCTACGGCCGCATTTTCGAGCCGCTTCCGCCGGATGTCAGGGCTGCGGCCGATCTTCCCTATGATTTTCGAACGGACGAAACGCTTTACACGCGCTTCGGGGACTGCTTCGCCTGGCTCTGCGTGCTCGTTTCCGTTATTCTAGTTGCAGCAACTTTTCGAAAGGCAAAGTGACGCCCGTTCCCGGCGGGCGATTTACCAGAAAAAGCATGATCCTCGAAGATCTCCAGCATCGCTACGAAGGGCTCAAGCAGCGCACCACGCTCGTGCGGAGTTATCTTTGACGCACCGCAGTACCGCGAGCGCCTAAAGGCTCTCGAAGCGCGCGTCGCCGACCCCAATTTTTGGAACAATCAGGAAGCTGCACAGAGCGTTCTCCGCGAACGGAAGCGCGCCGAAGAGCAGATTGCCGCGGACGAGAAGCTCACGGCCATCTCCGGCGACATCGAGACGTATATCCATCTCGCCCAGGAAGAGACCAACGTCGAGCAAAAGAACGACCTGCTGAAAGAGCTGGACCGGGAGCTCAACGCCGCGGATAGCTATATCTCTGAACTGGAAACCAAGACGCTGCTCTCCGGGGAGACCGATCACCTCAACGCCATCATGACCATCAAGCCCGGCGCGGGCGGAACGGAATCCCAGGATTGGGCATCCATCCTTCTTCGCATGTACCTGCGATGGGCGGAGCGTCGAGGGATGAGCGCCACGGTGCTCGACGAGACCCCGGGGGAAGAGGCTGGCATCAAATCTGCCACGATTCAATTTTCTGGCGAAAATGCCTACGGTCTTCTGGCGGGAGAAACCGGTGTTCACCGTCTCGTTCGAATCTCCCCCTTCGACCAGGCCGCGCGACGGCACACTTCTTTTGCCTCCGTCTTCGTAATTCCCGAAATTGACGACCGCATCGAGATTAACATCCGGCCGGAAGACCTGCGAGTGGACACGTTCCGATCGGGCGGCAAAGGCGGGCAAAACGTCAACAAAGTAGAGACCGCCGTCCGCATCACGCACATCCCGACGAATATCGTCGTTGGGTGTCAGGCCCAGCGCAGCCAGAGCAAGAATCGCGAGCTAGCGATGAAGATGCTTCGTTCGCGCCTTTACGATCTGGAAATCCAGAAGCGCCAGGCGCACACCGACAAACTGGACGAGAGCAAGCTGGACATTTCCTTCGGCAGCCAAATCCGGTCCTATGTGATGCAGCCTTACCGCCTGATCAAGGACCACCGCACGAAGTTCGAAGTGGGCGATGTGGACCGGGTGATGGACGGTGATCTGGACCCTTTCATCCGCTCCTACCTGATGGCCAAGAAGACGAAGGGAAGGCTCGAGGTCCAGCCGGACGACGACGCGGACGTGGCGTAGCGCGTGCCCGTTCAATGCGGCAGCTAGCCGTCCGGGGCCTGATTTCGACCGTTCGACGTACTGGCAAGCTACTTGGAATCAATGCGTTGATTCTTCTCCGCGCGAATGGTAATTTTGTAAGGTTTAGTAGGGTGCCGAATGGACGGGGGCGTTTGCAATGGGGTGTCCCCCGCAAGTCACGAAGGAGAATTAGTTTGAGCGAAGCCTTACGCAACTTTCTATTTACGTCGGAATCCGTAACCGAGGGCCATCCGGACAAAATTGCCGACCAGATTTCTGACGCGGTCCTTGACGAGGTTATGAGGCGCGACCCCCAGGGGCGCGTGGCTTGCGAAACGCTCGTCACCACGGGCGTGGCGGTCGTCGCTGGTGAAATCACAACCAGCGCGCACGTCGATTACGATGAGCTAGTACGCAACACCATTCGCGGCGTCGGCTACGATCGCGCGAAGTACGGCTACGACGCGGATACCTGCGCCGTCATGTGCATGGTGAAGCGGCAGTCGCCGGACATCGCCATGGGCGTGGATACCGGTGGAGCGGGCGACCAGGGCTTGATGTTTGGGTTCGCCTGCGATGAAACCGAAGAATTGATGCCCATGCCTATTCAGCTCGCCCACCGCCTGACGCAGCGCCTCTCCGATATTCGCAAAGCCAACAAAGTTGATTTTCTCCGGCCTGATGGAAAGTCGCAGGTCACTATCGAGTACCGCAACGGCCGCCCGGCGCGCGTCGATTGCGTGGTTGTCTCCACGCAGCACAGCGAGAAAGTGTCGAAAGCGGACCTTCGCGACGCCGTCGCCGAGCACGTCATTAAACCGATTATTCCCGCCTCGATGCTGGATGCCAAGACGAAGTATCACATCAATCCGACGGGCCGCTTTGTGATTGGCGGACCCATGGGCGACGCAGGCTTGACCGGGCGCAAGATCATCGTCGACACCTACGGTGGGTACAGCCGGCATGGTGGCGGCGCTTTCTCCGGTAAGGATCCCTCAAAGGTGGATCGTTCGGCTTGCTACATGGCGCGCTATATCGCGAAGAACATTGTGGCCGCGGGCCTGGCGCGAAAGACGGAAGTGCAATTGGCCTACGCCATCGGCGTCGCCGAACCCGTCTCGGTAATGGCGGAAACCTTCGGCACCGCGACGGTGTCGGAAGAAAAAATCACCGCGCTGATCCGTGAATTTTTTACGCTGACTCCCAAGGGTATCATTGAGACGCTGGACCTACGACGTCCGATTTACAAGGCCACCGCTGCTTATGGCCACTTCGGCCGCAGCGGGGCCGGATTTACCTGGGAGCGCACGGACCGCGCGGATGCTCTCCGCAAGGCCGCTGGCCTCGGGACCGCCGCGACTGCGGAAGTCGGAGCTCGACGCTAGCTTCCAAAACCAGAGCAACACAAGACCCGGGAGCAAGCGGACCTTTGGCCGGGGACTCGGGATTACTCCCCTGCGGAACGAAATGCACAACTGAGGAGCAAGACGTTGGCAATCGCTGAACTGAAAAAAGGTGATGTGAAGGACATGGGGCTGGCCGATGCCGGCAAGCGCAAGATCGAATGGGCGGCGCAGCAAATGCCCGTGCTCGAATCGATCCGCAAGCGTTTCGTCAAGGAACAGCCCCTCAAGGGACTGCGCGTTTCCGCCTGTTTGCACGTGACCAGCGAAACTGCAAACCTGATGATCGCGCTGCGCGACGGCGGCGCTGATGCCGTGCTATGCGCCTCCAATCCGCTATCCACGCAGGACGAAGTCGCCGCCTCGCTGAATCGCGACTACAACATTGCTACTTTCGCCATCAAGGGCGAAGACAACGACACCTACTATTCGCACTTGAGCGCGGCGCTGGAGCACAAACCGCAGTTCACCATGGACGATGGCGCGGACCTGGTTACCATGCTATTGACCAAGCGAACCGAGCTCGTTCCGAACGTGATCGCCGGAACGGAAGAAACCACCACCGGCGTGATCCGCCTGCGCGCCATGGCCAAGGATGGCACGCTGAAGTATCCGATCATCGCCGTGAATGATGCGATGACAAAACACTTCTTTGACAATCGCTACGGCACAGGGCAGTCCACGATTGACGGTGTCATCCGCGCTACCAACGTGCTGCTCGCCGGCCTAAAGGTAGTTATTGCCGGTTATGGCTGGTGCGGCCGCGGCGTGGCCATGCGGGCCAAGGGCTTGGGCGCGGACGTGATCGTCACGGAAATCGACCCGGTGAAGGGCATCGAAGCGGCCATGGACGGCTTCCGCGTGATGCCCATGGCCGAAGCGGTGAAGGAAGGCGACGTTTACATCACCGTGACGGGAAACAAGAACGTCCTCCGTGGCGAGCACTTCGAACACATGAAGGGCGGAGCGATTGTTTGCAACTCTGGACACTTCAATGTGGAGATTGACATCCCGGCGCTCGAAAAGTTGTCGAGCGGTAAGAAGGAAGTTCGCCCGCTTGTCGATGAATATAAACTGAAGGATGGCCGCAAGGTGTACCTGCTTGCTGAAGGGCGACTCGTCAATCTTTCCACCGCCGAGGGGCACCCCGCCTCCGTGATGGACATGAGCTTCGCCAACCAGGCACTTTCCGCCGAATACCTGCGCGCGAACCACAAGAACCTCAAGCCGCAGGTCTACGTCGTTCCGGAGCACTTGGACAAGGAAATCGCGCGTCTCAAACTCGATTCGATGGGCCACAGGCTCGACAAGCTCACGGCCGAGCAGGAACGCTACCTCGCTTCCTGGAACGAAGGCACGTAACTCTTGCCGCCATTCCCGGCTGCTCAATCATGTTATCTTTGCAGGGGCGCAGCATTCCGACAGGGTCGGAACAGGTGCTGCGCTCTTGCGCATTTACTGATGGTTTTTTTCAGTTTGATGTAGACCCATGTGGGATCTCTGCACGAACTCACTTGATACCGCCGAGCTGCGCGGCGCTTCCTATGGCGACGTGCGCGTGATGCATCTGCGCCAGCGTGACCTCACGACGAAGAACGGCCGCGTCGGCACGCTGTCCCAGAGCGAATCGATCGGCCTTGGCATTCGCGTGCTGGCAGATGGTGCCTGGGGTTTCGCCTCCACGGATCGTTTGACGCGGGAAGGCGTCGCGGCTTGCGCGGCGCAGGCTGTTTCTCTCGCCAAGGCATCGGCACTAGCGAAACGCAGCAACGTTGTTCTTGTTCCGGAACAAGTTTACGTGGACAGTTGGCAGAGTCCGTTCCGCAAAGACCCCTTCGAAATTCCCCTCGAAACACAGCTGGCACTGCTGCTTGCTGCCGACGCCGAAATGCGCCGCGTAAAAGGCGTGACGCTGACGGAAACGGACATGCAATTCCGCAAGATCGATTCGTGGTTTGCTTCCAGCGCCGGCTCGCGCATTCACCAGCACAAAGTGATTTCCGGATGCGGAATTGCCGCCACTTCGTTTCAGGATGAAGAAATTCAAAAACGTTCTTATCCCAATAGTTTTGGCGGCCAGCATTCTCTCCAAGGTTACGAACTCGTTGAATCGCTCGATTTGATGAGAAACGCGCCGGGCATCGCGGAAGAGGCCGCCGCGCTTCATTCCGCGTCGCAATGCCCGGAAAAGGTCGGCACCCTCCTCCTCGGCGGCAGCCAGCTCGGCCTGCAGATTCATGAATCGATCGGCCATCCCATCGAGCTGGACCGCGTTCTTGGTCAGGAAGCGAATTTCGCCGGCACGAGTTTTCTGACGCTCGACCAGTTGAACCAGCTGAAATACGCTTCGAGCATTGTGAACGTTGTCGCCGACGCGCGGCTCGACCACGGCCAGGGGCTCGGCACCTTTGCTTACGACGACGAAGGCGTTCCCGCGCAATGCACGGACATCATCAAAGATGGCAAATTCCGCGGGTATCTTTCGAATCGCGAAACCGCGCACCTGGTGGGACTGGACCGCTCTTCCGGGACGATGCGAACGGAAAGCTGGAACCGCCTGCCGATCATTCGAATGACGAACGTGAGTTTGCTGCCTGGCACCTGGGACTACGACGATTTGATCGCCGACACGCACGACGGAATCCTCATGGAGACAAATCGCTCCTGGTCCATCGATGACCGGCGCTACCAGTTTCAGTTTTCAACGGAAATCGGCTGGGAAATCAAAGGCGGAAAGAAAGTCCGCATGCTCAAAAATCCCAGCTACAGCGGAATTACCACGGAGTTCTGGAATTCCTGCGACGCCATCTGCAAGTTCGATCATTGGACGCTGTGGGGCACCCCCAATTGCGGAAAAGGGCAGCCCATGCAGACCATGGGCACGGGCCACGGGGCTTCCCCGGCGCGTTTCCGCGACGTGCATATCGGGACGGCATTCTCGAACCAATGAAACCGGCGGCCAAGTCGAAGAAAGCATCAACAGGGGCAAGCGCAGGAGCCGCGGAGCTTCTCCACGATCGCGAGCTTCGGCGCATCGTCGGCACGGTTCTTCGTCTGGCGAAATCCACGGGAGCCGAAGAGACGGAAGTCCACGTGGACGAAGTTGCGGACGCATTGACGCGTTTCGCCAATAACGCCATTCACCAGAACGTCGCCGAGCATGGCCTGACGGTTTCGATTCGCACGGTCGTTGACGGCCGAACCGCGCGCGCTACCACAAATCGCATTGATGAAGACTCGATCCGCGCCGCGATCGAAGCTTCTCTCTCGCTTGCGCGCAGCCAGCCAAAGGATCCGCGCCTCCTCCGGATGCCCCGAAGACAGAGTTATCGTGCCGTGAAACGGTTCATCAAACAGACCGCCGCTCTCAACGCCGAAGAGCGTGCCCGGGCCGTCCGGCGCGCTTGTGACTTGGCTGTCAAGAAAGGCCAGGTCGCCGCTGGAATCTATTCGAACGGCCAAAGCCAGTCCGCTTTGGGCAATTCTCGAGGCCTTTTTGCGGCCTATCGCGAAACGCACTCCGAATTTTCCATCACCGCGCAGGAAGACTCTGCGGCGAGCTGGGCCAAAGCCAACTCCGCTGACGTCCGCGCGTTCGATCCACAGAAACTGGCGGCGCGAGCCAGCGAGAAAGCACACCTTGCCGTCAACGCGCGCGAGCTTCCGCCTGGACGTTACACGGTAGTCCTCGAACCCGCGGCCGTGCTCGATCTCGTCGGTTTTCTTTTTTACGATTTCGCCGCCACCGCCCTAGAAGACAAGCGCTCCTGCCTGAACGAACGCATGGGCAAACAGCTCTTTGGACAAAGCATCAGCATCAGCGACGACGTTTACCATCCGCTGCAGCAGGGCGCGCCGTTCGATGGCGAGGGAATGCCGCGCCAGCGGGTATTGCTGGTGGATCGCGGCGTTCCCAAAAATCTTGTATATTCGCGCGCGGCCGCCAAAGCTGCGCACAAACAGCCCACCGGGCACGGTTTTGCGCTTCCGAATGAATACGGGGAAGCGCCGATGAATCTCGTCTTCGGCGGCGGAGATTCCTCGATAGAGAAAATGGTCGCTTCCACTGAACGAGGGTTGCTCGTGACCCGCCTGTGGTACATCCGCGAAGTCGATCCCTACGAAAAGGTAATGACTGGTATGACCCGCGACGGCCTGTTTCTCGTTGATAATGGGCGGGTTAGAGGCGCGGTGCGAAACTTTCGCTTCAATCAGTCGATCATCGAAATGCTCAAAAACGTGGAATTGCTGGGTCCCCCCGTCCGCGCCACCGGCGAAGAGGCGTTCGAGATGGTCGTGCCCGCCATGAAAGTTCGTGACTTCTGTTTCTCCGAAGTGACCAAGTTCTAGCGCTTCGGGCTCCTAGGCTCACTTATCAAGAAATCAATTCAGAGAATCAAAATTCTGCGTTGTACATCCACTCCCCCCACCCGTTTAATAAACTGGTATGAACCATCGGCATGGTCGAGGCCAATGCGGTCATCAGGATGCGCGACCTCGCTTGACTCGGGGTGGTCACCCCAACTGGAGCCACCCGGACCACGACGCCTGCGGTACAGGCTTCATTGCCCGCCTCGGTGGTACGCCTAGCTACGACATCATCCAGTTTGCTTTGACGGCTTTAGAGCGCCTCACCCACCGTGGAGGCGTCGACGCGGATGGAGCCAGCGGCGATGGCGCCGGTTTGCTCACCTCGCTCCCACAGGCCTTCTTCCGTGCCCGCGCTCAAGAGCAGGGAATTGAGCTGCCCGAAATGTTCGGGGTCGGCTTTGCATTTCTTCCTTCGTCCGTGGTTGAGGAAGCCCGCGCGGCCGTTGAAGTCGCGGCGGACACCGAGCGACTGCGCGTCATCGGCTGGCGCCGGGTGCCGGTAAATACCAATTCTTTGGGGCGCCGGGCGCTCGAAACGATGCCCGAAATTTGGCAGTTTTTTGTCGAACCCTTCCATCCGGCGCGGGGCGCCGAGCGTTTCGAGTGGCGTTTGGCGCTGTTGAGAAAGCGCGCGGAATCGCTCTTGCCGCCGCGATGCTATATCTGCTCGCTTTCCTCGCAGACCATCGTATACAAGGGTCTGCTTACGCCCTGGCAATTTCCCCAGTTTTACGAAGATTTGCGCGATTCATCGTTCGCAACCACATTTGCCGTTTTTCATCAGCGCTATTCAACCAACACACAGCCTTCCTGGCATCTGGCGCAACCCTTCCGTTACGTCGCGCATAACGGTGAGATCAATACGATTGTCTCGAACCGGCGCTGGCTGCGTGCCAAGGCTGCCGAGATCCGCTCGCGGCTCACGGTGGGATCGTGGTTCCCCCTCCTCGAAGAGCACGTCAGCGATTCGGCGAGTTTCGACAACGGTTTCGAGCTCCGGCTCCTCGAAGGACTGTCATCGGAAGAAGCCATGCTCGCCATGGTTCCGCCGGCTTTTCAAAAAGATCCCCTGCTTTCGCGGGACGTGCGCGGTGCGCTGACCGCGCTTTCGCAGCAAAGCGAACCCTGGGATGGCCCTGCGGCTCTGGTTTTCTCGGATGGCCAGTTTGTCGGAGCGAAGCTGGACCGCAACGGCTTGCGCCCGCTCCGCTACACCCTTACGCATGATGGTCTGCTGATTGCCGGGTCCGAGACGGGTTTGGTCGATCTGGAAGAATCGCGTATCGCTGAGCGCCAGCGGCTCGGTCCCGGAGAAATGATCCTTGCCAATCCTGCCACCGGGCTCTTTTTGCGCTGGCGCGACATCCTCAAGCGCCTTGCGATCCATCAGGCGCGCAACGCCATTCCGCAAAGAATGCTGACAGCCCCAGCTGCCGCACCGCTGGTCCCCGTCAATGACCCAAAGCGCGTCGCGGGCGCTGCCGGCTGGACCGATGATCAATTCAAGATTCTCTTTTCCGCGCTGACACACGGCAAAGAAGCGGACTGGAGCATGGGAGACGACGCGCCGCCCGCATTTCTTTCCGCTCTTCCAAGGACTTTGTGGGATTACTGCAAGCAACGGTTCGCGCAGGTCACCAACCCGCCGATCGATCCCTTGCGCGAGACTCACGTGATGTCTCTCGATGTTCACTTGAAAGATGGAATCACGCTTCCCAGTCCCGTGATTTCGGCTGGTCAGTTGTCGCAGCTCTCCGCGATTTTTGGAACCGAGCAACGAATCGATATTACTTTTCCTGCCGCAACTGGAGTCCCGGGGGCGCGCTGCAGTTTTGCTCAGCTGTCTACTACCCCTCTGAGCGGCAGCGGGCGCCCGGGGCTCTTCCTCCTTTCCGACCGTGCGATCGATGCCCATCGCGCACCGCTGCCTGCGCTGCTTGCGACCGCGGCGGTGTGGAAAGCAATGGTTCGTGAAGGCTTGTGGGATGTGCCGCTGATTGTCGAATCCGCGCAGGTCTTTGACACTCATCATGTGGCCCTGCTAGTGGCGGCTGGCGCCAGCGCTGTCGTGCCATATCTTGCCGATGAGTTTGCGGAATCCCTTGAACCGGGTGGCTTGGAAAAAGCCCGTGCGGCCATCAATGCCGGCCTGCGAAAAGTTCTCGCACGCATGGGCGTCTCCACCCTGGCTAGCTATCGCAATAGCCATCTCTTTGAGATCGTGGGTCTCTCCGAAGATCTTTGCGCGGAAGTGTTTGAAGACGCTGCGGAGTATCCTGGCCAGAAATCGCTGGACGATCTCCTTGCGGATTATCTGCGCCTGCACAAAGCGGCCTTCTCCGGCGAATCCGATGAATTGACCGATTCCGGTCTTTACCGGTTCCGGAAGGGAGCGGAGCTTCACGCCAGTTCGCCCGAGGTTGTCCGCCGGCTTCACGCCCATGTGCGCGCGCCCGGAGCGAAATCTTACTCGGCATTTGAAGAACTGGCAGAACATCAGGGCCCGGTTTTTCTGCGGGACTTGCTCGACACCGTTCCGGACACGGCCGTTCCTCTGGAGGAAGTCGAGCCGCTGGAGTCCATCTTCAAACGTTTCAGCACCCAGGCCATGTCTCTTGGCTCGCTCAGCCCGGAGGCGCACCGCACTTTGGCGATGGCGATGAATCAGCTCGGTGGCCGGAGCAATACCGGCGAAGGCGGCGAAGATCCGAACACCTATCGCTTCGAGCCGGCTGCGGCCAATAAGATCAAGCAAGTCGCCTCGGGACGTTTTGGAGTCACGGCGGATTATCTCGTCCACGCCGAAGAACTCGAAATCAAGATGGCGCAAGGCTCGAAGCCTGGTGAGGGCGGACAATTGCCCGCCAAGAAAGTCAGCGAATACATCGCGCGCATCCGGCACGCCACGCCGGGCACCCCGCTGATTTCACCTCCGCCGCATCACGATATTTACAGCATCGAAGACCTCGCGCAATTGATCCACGACTTGCGCGCCGTGAATCCGCGCGCGCGCATCGGCGTAAAACTCGTTTCCGGCTCCGGCGTCGGCATCATTGCCGCGGGCGTAGCCAAAGCGGGCGCGGACGTCATCACCATCAGCGGCCACAACGGCGGAACCGGCTCTTCGCCGTTGACCTCCATCAAGAACACCGGTCTTCCCTGGGAAATTGGCTTGCGCGAAACGCATGACACGCTGGTTCGCGCGGGCCTGCGTTCGCGGCTCTCTCTCCGCGTAGATGGAGGCCTGAAATTCGCGCGGGATATCGTGTTGGCCGCCATTCTCGGTGCGGACGAATTCGGTTTTGGCACGGCGTCCCTGCTGGCCATCGGATGCGTCATGGCGCGGCAGTGCCATCTCAATACCTGCCCGGTGGGGATCGCCACGCAAGACGAAAAGTTGCGTGCCAGATTTCAAGGCAAGCCGGAGATGGTGATCGCCTACTTTCGTTCGCTGGCTGAGGAAGTACGCAACCGGCTTGCCCAGCTTGGCGTGCGTTCGCTCAGCGAGCTCACCGGCTGGTACGACCGGCTCAGTGCGCGATCGGGAATGGATCCCTTCCTGGTTGTGCCCATCTCTCCCTCAAGCCGAGTGGCTTCACAGCAGGAGCCCGGCCTCCATGTCATGGCGCTGGAAGATTCCGTTCACTTCAATGCTTCGCTGACGATGCAAAATGAGTCCCAGCCGGTTCAGAACTCCGATCGCAGCGTTGGCGCCGGCCTGAGCGGGGAACTGATGCGCCGGCGCAAGAACGGCCACCCCGTGGTTGGCGAAATCAGCCAGGAATTTCACGGCGCGGCCGGTCAGAGCTTCGGCGCTTTTCTTGCCGAGGGAGTGACGCTCAAGCTCAACGGCGAAGCCAACGACTATGTTGGAAAAGGACTGTCCGGTGGGACCATCGCCATCGCTGCGGGGCTTGCTGCTTCAAGGCGTGGTGACGTCCTTGCAGGCAACACCGTGCTCTACGGTGCCACATCGGGCCAGCTCTTTATTGCAGGCCGCGGCGGAGAGCGTTTCGCGGTCAGAAACAGCGGCGCCCTTGCCGTAGTGGAAGGTGTCGGCCAGCATGGATGCGAGTACATGACCGGCGGCGTGGCCCTCATTCTCGGGCCGCTCGGCCTGAATTTCGGTTCCGGCATGACCGGCGGGTTGGCTTATGTGTTGCGTGCCGAAGCCGAGGATGTGCTCCACCGCGATTTCGTGACCCTCGCTGAACTCGATTCCGAGGAAGAGAACTGGTTGCGGCGCACCCTGGAGGAACACGTGCACTTCACGGCCAGTCCTCGTGCGGCTCGCTTGCTCTCACGGCATGGGGCGTTACCCTTGATGCGCGTGCAACCGGTTCATTTTCAGGGTACGGTTGAGGCCACGTGGGGTCCCATTCTCTCTCAATTCAAACGGCGTCACACGATTTTGCCGGCGGTTAGTGCGCCGATTTCGCAAGCTGCGCTTCATGCTTGAAAGGAAAGATATTAACTCCGCAACCGGCAATCAGAATCCGCTATAATTCTCGCCGGACGTTCTGACTATGGACTTCGATCAACTCGCTACTTTTGTTTTCGTCGCCAAACTGAAGAGCTTTTCACGTGCGGGCCAGAAAGTCTTTCGCTCGCAATCCGCCGTCAGTGCGCAGATTCGGCAGCTCGAACAAGCCTACAAGGCCAGGCTCCTCGACCGTTCCGCCAAGTCCGTCGAGCTGACTCCGGCCGGCGAAGTTCTTTTCGAGTACGCGGAAAAGTTGCTTCGCATGCGCGACGAATCCGTTCAGGTCGTTGCGGACCGCGGCGACGTTGTTCAGGGCCCGATCGTCTTCGGCGCCAATGAAGCCACCTGCCTCTACCTGCTCCCCGACATTTTTGCCGAATTCCAGCGGCGCTATCCGCTGGTGCACATCAGCATCTACCGCAACTTCAGCCATAAGATTCTGCAGCGCATAGAGGACGGCTCGGCAGATGTGGGCATCGTCACCCTGCCTATCAAGTCGCCTAATTTGAAAATGCACCACATTTACAAAGATCGCCTGCGCTTCATGGTCAGCTCGCGAAACCCGCTCGCCCATCGCTCGAAGATCACCCTCGCGGAAGTCGCGGAGCAGCCGCTCATTTTTCCGAGGACCGGTTTTACGCGCCAGGTGCTCGATAAACTCTTCCGGCCGTATCGCTCGCGACTTCACGTGACTATGGAATTGCCCAGTATCGGCATGATCAAGCGTTTCGTTGCCGCTGATGCTGGCGTCTCCTTCATCAGCGAGAGTTTTGCCAAGGACCAGGTAAGAGCCGGGGAAGTGAAGCTGCTCAACGTTGAAGGTGTGGACCTCTGGCGCGAGCTGGGGCTCGTCTACCGCCGCGACCGCAGCCTTCCGCGCGCCGCGCAGGCGCTCATCGGCATGATCCGCGAACACCGCAAGCTCGCCGAGCCCGGCGAAGTAGCCGCCGCCAGCTAGCTTGGCAGTCTCGAAGGCCGCAAAGTTTTACTTGACTCTTTTTTATGCCTTGG